>CEUH01000497.1_pt1 | contig 40309 bp, 19 predicted proteins | sample 356461 | NCBI WGS metagenome assembly CEUH01 (sample SAMEA2623275, study PRJEB7988) | marine metagenome | isolation source: saline water (ENVO:00002010), including
GTAAGTAATCTAAATGGTTGTCAAGATTCTATTTCTTTTACAGTTACAGCTAATCCTATTCCATTGGTAGATTTTAATTATTCCAATATTGATATTTGTGATCTTCCTATGACAATTTCATTTTTAAATAATTCATCGATTGCAGACTTTTTTCATTGGGACTTTGGGGATGGTAATTCTACATTTACAACAAATCCTTATTATTCATATTCATCAAGTGGTCAATATATAGTTTCTTTAATAGCAGAAAATTCGTTCGGTTGTACTGATAGTTTATTTCAAAATATAATTATTGACACAATTCCAGTTGCTGATTTTTTGATGGATATTAATTCTGGCTGTGAACCCTTAGATATTTCTTTTACAAATAATTCTTCAAATGCTTCTTTTTCTAGTTGGGACTATGGAAATGGAAATTATTCAACTGGGAATTCACCATCAACTACTTTTTCTTCTTCTGGGTTTTTTAATGTTCAGTTAGTAGTTGAAGACAATAATGGATGTAAGGATAGTATTGTCTATGCTGTTAATGTTTATCCTAAGCCTGAAGCTGATTTTTCTTTTTCAAATACTGATTTATGTTATGTCCCTGTTCAGTTAAGTATTTTAAATAATTCAAATGGCGGAGATTTTTATAGTTGGGATTTTGATAATGGTAATACTTCTAATTCAACAAATCCATCTGTGAGTTATAACTCTATTGGATATTACAATATACAATTAATTGCAGGAAACACTTATGGATGTGAAGACACTTCTTATCAATCTTTAGAAGTTTACCAGTTACCCATTGCTTCAATGGGCTCAATTGATTCAAGAATATGTTTAAGAGATTCAATTGTTCTGTCTTCTCAAAGCCAATTTGCTGATTCTATTGTTTGGAATATAAATAACACGGATATATTTAGTTCATTAAATGATTCTATTTATTATGTAAACAATCCGGGATTTTATTCTTTAGAAATGTACGCCATAAATACTAACGGAAATTGTATTGATACCACGGTTTTAATTACTGGCGTTGATGTGCTTGAATCACCTGTTGCTGATTTTTTAATTCAGCCAGATAGTGGTTGTAAACCTTTGTTAAATGTTAATTTTATAAACCAAACAACCTATGCTGATTTTTATAATTGGGATTTTGGAAACGGTAATCAATCATCTTCATTTTCATCCTTAGAACAATATTTTAATGATGGAATTTATAATATTTCTTTACACGTTAGTAATATAAATGGCTGTGAAGATTCTGCTTTTGGAATTGTTGAAGTATATCCAAAACCAACTGCAAATTTCAGCTTTGTTAATAGTGATCCTTGTTTACAACCTACACAATTAGATTTTAATAATAATTCAACAGGAGCAAGTAATTATTTTTGGGATTTTGGTAATGGACAAACCAGTTCTTTGTTAAATCCTTTCATTAATTATGTTTCACCAGGGTCATATCAAATAGAGCTAATCATTGAAAATAATTTTGGTTGTAAAGATAGTATGTACTCAAGTTTTGAAGCTTTTCAAAAACCATCTGCTTCATTTATTTTATCCGATGATACTATTTGTGTTGGAGATTCTGTAATATTTATTTCACAGAGTTTATTTGCTGATTCTTCTATATGGAACTTAAGTAATGGTTATTCTTTTGAAGGTAATAGTTTCGAATTGGAGTTTAATGATACCGCAAATATTGATTTAACATTAACTGTTTTTAATGATAACGGATGTACTGATTCGATTAATTTACTTTCTGGAGTTGTAGTAATTGAACCGCCAGAAGCAAATTTTACAATATTGGATACGGTGTATGACCCATTTTCTCCTTATGCAGGATCTCTACATTTTGGAAATCAATCCCTTAACTCAGACTATTATTATTGGGAATTTCCAAATGGTGAGGATTCTTATCTAATAAATCCTATTTATGATTTTCATTTTTATGACGAGGCGTATTATAATTTTGTGTTAAATGCATATAATGGCTGTGGAGTAGATATAGCTGTTTTAAATTATTTAATAACTTACGAGAAGGGTTTATTTGTTCCTAATTCTATTTACCCAGGAAATGCAGATGATGGTTTAGGAACTTTTAATGCTGTTGCCACTGGATTATTAGAGTTTCATATTATGATTTTTGATACTTATGGTAATGTAATTTGGGAAAGTAATAAATTAAATGATAAAGGAGAGCCTCAAGGAGGGTGGAATGGAACATATAAGGGTAAGTATTTAGGCCAAGATGTTTATGTTTGGACTGTTGAAGCTTCTTTCAAAGATGGTACAAATTGGCCTGAAAGTAATAAGTTTAAAAAATCTGGTACCGTAACTTTATTTAGATGATCTATAAATTCAAATATTGTTTTCTTCTAATAATTCAATCTTTTGTTGTTTTGAGTTATTCACAAGAGCCAGTATTTAGTCAGTTTTATGATAATCCTATCTATTTAAACCCTGCCTTAGCTGGTCAATATAGGTATAGATTTTCAGTAAATTTAAATAATCAATGGATTAAAGTACCTGGGGAATTTAATACACAATCAATATCATTTGATGCAAGATATGAACCTAAAAAATTTTCGGATAGACCAAGTCAAGCAAAATTAATTTTTGGAGGATACTATTTAAATAGTAGTGAAGGTGAATTAAGTCTTAGAAATCAACAATATTCTTTTTTAATTGGAACTAGATTTAGGATTAATAGAAATATAAAAGTTGCTGTTCCTATTCAGGGTACTTTTGGGACAAGAAGAATTGATTTAACTAATGCTGTCTTCAGACAAAATCTTGATCCTGTTCTTGGTAATATTTATTCTTCCAATTTTATTACACCCCACGACAATTTTTATTCATACATAAACTTTAACTCAGGGTTTAATATAACTCATACAAATTCTGAGGTTAGTTACGATAGAAAAATAGATTTTGGTTTTGCAGTTCATAATATATTAAGTACTGAACCAGAAGGTTTTATTTCTAATAGGAATGTTTCTAGAAATAAATTTACTGTATATGCTTCAATGTTAAAAAAAGATTTTTTTAATTCTGATTTTAGATGTTCAATGTTTTATCAGAGTCAGTTTGCACTTAAAACAATTCAAGCAGCAGTACAATTATACCCTTCTAAATTATCAGCAACACAAAATAAGCGAAATACTTACATTGGAACAGGCGTTTTTTTTCGTAGTCAAATTTACAATACTAAAATTACTTCAGATCCAGCTAAATTCATGGAAGCTATTTATTTTCCTTTATTTATTTTAAATTCTAATTCTAAATTTAGTATGAAAGCTTCTTTTAGTTATGGGTTATCGACATCTGAGATATTACAATCCAACAGCGGTGGTATTTGTGAAGTTTCAATTCAGATTATTAACAATACTGATAATTATTGGGATATTTGTCCTGGAGACAAAGGTTACAGAAAGGATCTCGGAAAGAAAAAAAATAAAATAAAATCTAAAAACAAAAGGAAAACCAAGAAGAAATCAAATTGATTTATTAATCTATATAATTTTATAAATAAAACGAATAAGTCTTTTCAAATCTGATCGAAAAGAGTTCGAAATCTGTCCCTTTGGCTCCACGAAAAATAAATCTTCTCATTGGAGTTGGTTATGTCTAAATAACCAACCATTGAGTGATCACTTGAAATCGAACCACTTAAACTACTGAAATCTGTATCAATTACGTGAACATAATCAAAGCCATCTCCCAACAGTACTTACATTCACTTATAAATTCCCTTTAATTTTTTCGATGTAAGATTTAAGTTCTTTATCCTTAAGTGTTGTTTCGAAAGATGTATCAACAATACCATCATAATTAGAGGCTCGGTCAGGAATTAGTTCAATGTCATAACAATAATTTAACTCTAGATGTTCAAGACTATTAAGTTTGGTTAAAACATTTAAATCTTCTAAAGCTTTAGTTCCTTCTAAAACTAACTTAGATAACTTTTTTAGATTGGCTAATCCATTGATATCTTCGAGTACTTCGCAGCTTATTAACGTTAATGATTCTAAATTTTCAAAATTTGATAAAAAATCTAAATCATATAAATTATCACCAAGCAAATCGCAATCTGGTGCCCAACCACAAATTGAAAGTTCAGAAAGTTTTGGAAGTTCTTCAGGTGTGATATACATTGCAGGAGTATGATCTATGGTTAATTTTTTAAGGTTAGGAACATTTTGTAAACTGAACTCATCCATTGAATAACTTTTACTTAAATCTAACTCATTAAGATTGTTAAGTTTAGGTAAATCAAAATAATCAAGAATATTTTCTCCATCTTCATTTGTCATATTACTATCATTCATAACAAGTGTTGTTACTTTTTCTATGATTTCTTTAGATTTAGGACTATTTGATAAACTAGATAAAGTACATACCAAATAATTACTAATCTCTTTTTTCTCATTAACTAACTTACCTTCTTTATCTACTCCACAACCCTCTAATAGTTTTTCATATATAGCTTCTTCATTTAATGCTTGTGCTAAATCTAATCCACTATTAACCACATCAAAGTCTTTGCTTTTTAGCAGTTCTTTAATTTTATTAACGTTTTGATATATTTCTGTAGGTTCCATTTGTTTCTGCAAATTGGGTTATGAACTAAATTTATAAATAAAACGAATGAGTCTGTTCAAATAAGAGCGAAAAGAGTTCGTGAGTTGAAGGAATATTATGTTAAAGTAGAGAATTGCCTATTTATTTCTACCATTTTGATCGATAATAAATTCAGTCCAAGAATCATCATTTTCAGAGTCTCTTAACAGATGAAAGGGTTCCATTCTTTTAATCGTTTTCTGAGATCTTGAGCACCATCCTTTTCATGTTCGCTAATATTGTCAAAATTATTTTCTATCGTTTGTGTGACTATTGTGTTGTTATTTTCATTATCAAATCCCGGCAAACTTGTTTGGGTCTTTTCAACAGTAACAGCAAAAGTATCTACATATGAAAGTGTCTCATCATACTCTGTTGTACCATAGGCAAAAACTTGCCAATTATTGTTATGTACGCCCCTTGGATTTACTCCTATCAGCCAATCATATAAAATATTAATTGCGTTAAATCTGTGGCTTGTAATTACATTTTTTCTACCCCAAACTCTAAGTTCGCGCTCCCCATTTTCTACAAATTTGCCATCTTGATTAATCCGTTTTGAACTACCAATAGTCGCCCCATTTTCTACATTAATAAGTTTATCAGATTCTTCAATTTCAATTTTATATGTTAAGTATACATTACATGTCTCTTCATCAGTCTCCTCATCATAAGAATATGTTTCTCTTTCTTCTACAAAAGAGATTTGAACTCTGTTCAGTAAGTTAAGACGAGCTTCCTCAAATATTTCAATAGAATATCTCGGTTTTGTAAATCCCTCCGGAAATAAATTGTTGTTTTTCTCGTCAAAGTATTTTACATCTACTTTTAATTTATGAAGGTGATACTCAAAATCTTTTTGTGGGTCCCAATTTCCATCTTCATCAAGAACTTTATTTAAATCCTCTTTTGACCAAGTTTCAAATCTGTCGTGTTTAAAATAAACATCAGGAAAAAAATATTCCCAATCAACCATCATTGCCATAGTCTAAATTTTTAGATTGTTTTATTACTAGTAAAGTTAAATTTATAAATAAACCGAATAAGTATTTTCAAATCAGATCGAAAAGAGTTCGAGATCTGTCCCTTTGGCTCCACTTGGGTTTTTTATCTATTCCAAAGTGTTATCATTTTTTTATCGAAATATATACCAATTTTAAGTAATCCCCCTTTTACTTTGTAGCTTCTGTACCACCTACTGGACAGTATTTTGATTCTTTAAGAAATAGTGCAATTGTTATCAACCCATTCTTTGGCCTCTTGAAGACCCATATCTGTCTCATCTTTTAATAATTTAACAGCGGCTAATTTATTTCCAGAACTTGCTAATTCTCTAACCTCTCTCAAGTATAACGGCTCAGAGTGAAATTCACCTAATACATTATTTGAATCATTGTCAACGGTGATTGTTTGTATATAAATTATGTTCTTATCACCAGCGATAATAGAAACACCGCCTAAGGGCTTACATCCTTTTGCAATAAAATCATTAATTGTTAGATCTAATAAATTCAAATCTTTATTCCATATATTTTTATATTTATTATAATTCATTATAATTTGTTTTATTAATTATTTACATCGAGAAAATAAACGTATTACGTTTATTTTTTCTTTGGCAAGTTATGTTTTAAATTTATAAATCAAACGAAATAAGTCTAATACATTTTTGTATATAAATAGTTTAAATCTTCATTTATCATAATATTTTACTTTTAAGTTTTGAATATTTCGTTGTAAAATAAAAAAATAATTAATTGGTATTATTAAGTTAAATCTGTTTTAATTCGGTTTAAGTTTTATTGCACTTTAATAAGAATCAAAGAAAACTTAACTTAAAAATGATTAATTAATAGAATTTCTATTTAGCTTCAGAAAGCTTCTCCCATTCATTCCAAACTTTTCCAAGAACATCTCTAAAAGTCTCTACATTAACTTGCTCATCTTCAAGTTCATCCAATAAACCTTCAATTGTGTCTAACCTTGATTCTATTGCTGCAATTAAATCTTCCTTTCCCATGATAATTAATTTTTATAAATTTAAAATGTTTGTCAATGTTTTGGGTAAACTGCCTTTATGTTTTCTTGCTCTTTTGATTAAGTATAATTCTGCTATTAAAATATTATTTGAATAAAATGGAGATTTTAATTTGGATAAAAATATTATAATACCATTAAAGAACTGTAGAAAGAAAGATTTATGTATATTATCCTAACAATAACAAAATTAATTGTATAAATCTTACTGAATATACGTTGAAAAATTGGAAATAAAAGATGAATTTCTTTTTTGGATTAAATGACGTGCTGATAATGATTTTAGCTTTATATATTAAAAAATTCGATTTAATTAATTATGTTGTTATACTAACATATGAATAAGTGCTAAATATTATGAAAGTATTTTCAAAAAAATTGAATAAAGTATCCATCAAATAGATTTAAAAGTTATAAATGAAAATAGAAATCATGAAAGGAATAATTTTAATATCAATGATATTTTTAAGTTCAACAATGTATTCACAATCATTAATGGATAGCTTAATATTGGTTAAAATAAATAATTACAGAGTCAAAAAGAATTTAGAAAAGCTAGATTTTAGTACCGTTGCATATAAAGCTGCAGAACATCATAACAATTATTTAAATGATAATCCAACACAACCCATCGCCCATAATGAAGGCAATGAAACCCCAAATCATTGGCATAGACTAAAAAAATATAACGATAGAAATGATGGAAATTTTTGGATTTCTGCTGAAAATCTATGGGGTGCGATGGGTGTTAATATTGACTTAAATAAAGAAACTGATCAACTGAAAAAGTTAGCTAAAGAGTGTGTTAAAGATTGGATTAGGTCAAAAAACCACAAGAAAAATTTATTAGTTAATAAATTAACATATGCTGGTATACATTCTATCATTACAGACGACAATAGACTAATAGTAACGTATGTTGCTTATAATTATCGTTAAAAATTTCACAATCTATCGATTCTTAGATTGGATATTTTCGCTCATTAGAACCATGATAAGAAATAAGTAAAAACAGCTTATTATGAATGTTTGAAAATTAATTCAATACTTCTTCTCAAATCTATTTCATCTAAATTTGATATAGATATTCGAATAGAGTTTTGATAGTTTACATTATCACTAAACATTCTCAATGGACAAACAGCAATGTTTTTGCTTTGTAAAATCTCTTGGCACCAATCAAAACTTGTTTTAACATTTAAATTGAGCATAGTGAAAAAACCTCCAAAATAAGCACAACCATAATCTTTTAAAACAACTTGATTCTTCTTTAAACGATTTTTAAGTAACATTAGATGTTTATCAATTTGTAAATTATTTTCAAGCAACCATCCTCCCACAATTCCTTGAGTAATTCCAGAGCTATTAATACTTGTATTAGCTTTGGCAGCTACAAATTTTGAACTTAATAAGTTAGGTAAGAAAACAAATGCTGTCCTAAGTCCAGGTGATAATATTTTTGAAAATGACATGCTATGAATTACTCGTTCTGGATTTAATGAATATAGCGTATCTATTTTATCTATTAGATTCATTTCCCTGTAAGTTGCATCGTCGAAAATGTATAAATTTCTTCGTTCTGCTATTGTTAAGATTTCCTTTCGCTGTGAGAGAGAAATAGTTTTTCCCGTGGGATTAGAAAAATCTGCACAAACATAAAAAAGTGAGCCTGATTCTAATTTTTCTAATTCTTCAAACATGTGATTTTCTTGTATTATTTTTAGTTTACCGCCAAACATCCTAGCCGTATCAACAATCCCTGGATAGTAAGGGTCTAAACAGGCAATGGTTTTATTTTTAAAGATATTACAAGCTAAAGCAATAGCTTCTTGAGTTCCATTGCTAATAATTATGTTTGATGATGGACAATTTACACCTTCATTGACCTTAAATGTTTCCGAGGCAATATCATTTATTATTCCTTCAGTTTTATGATAATTTAGTATACTGTGGGGGGTATAGCTATTGAAAACTTCTAAGTAATGATTTATATTAAGTTTAGGATAAAGCTCTAGTGGAGGAGATCCTGCCCCTAAGTTAAATTTTATGTTAGAATGTGCTAAATTATTGAGATATTCTATTCTATTCATGTAAAATTCTTAATTGAGAGGTTTATAATAATCATATATTTTTTTTGCTAAATCTATCACTGCCATATCAGAATTCCTTTTTCCAATTATTGAAAGCCCAAGCGGTATTTGACTATTTGTTGAAATTGGCACTGTTATATGTGGTAGTCCTAATATAGAGCTAATTGAGGAGATGTGTAAAGTGTGCTTTTCATGTGGACAAGTAGTAATTCCTATTACAGCATCAACTGCATTTTTTGAAATGTTAAGGTCAAATTTTTTTCGATAATTTTTAATACGATTAATTGCTATTTGATACTCTCCATTCATATCAAAAATTGAATTCACTGACCGCTTAATTTCATTAATATCGTTGTAGAAGGAATTTAGAAGTTGATCTTGACATTTTTGGAAGAATTGGTTTGTAGTAATCTCCATTTCTTTTACAATGAGTTGTTTAAACTCTGTTTGGCAAATTATATCTTGATCTAAGTGATATGCCAATATATCATTACAGAAATTGCTGTTTTTGAAACTGATATTATTGCTTTTTAAAAATCTTTTTAAAGCATTTAAAAAATTCATTTCAAATGAGCAATTTTCAAAAGATTGTTTTTCGATTAAAATGTTTGAAATATTTTTTAGTTTGCTATTGTCATCACTTAGAACTTTGTATACATATTCTATATTATCAATAGATTTACTCATTAATCCAAGAGAATCGAAAAACTTTGAGATTCCTATTATACCATCAGTTGAAATTTTTCCATTGCTAGGTTTAAATCCAAACACTCCATTTAGTGATGCTGGGTAAACAACAGAGCCATCAGTTTCTGTACCTACTGTAATTGGTGAAAACTCAGCAGCAGCAGCTACTGCAGATCCTGAACTTGATCCCCCAACTGGATTATCTTGCCCAAAATAACTGTAGGTATTTCCCCCTAGAGAGCTAAAGCCATTTTCAGAACTATTGGACACATAATTACAAAACTCAGACATATTTGATTTTGCAATGATAAGAGCACCGTGACCAATAAGTTTTTTAACAATAAATGCATTCTGCTTGGCAACATTATTTCTTAATAGCACCGAACCACAGCTAGTCGTCATTGCATCTTTTGTTTTTATATTAGCCTTTAATATTATTGGTATTCCATGAAGTTGGCCAAATAACTTGTTGTTTTTAAGGAAATACTTATCTAGTATTTTGGCATTATTTTCGTTTTCATTATTTAGTTGCTGAATCGAATTATATTTATGATCTTCCCTTTTGATTTTTATAACTAGTTCTTCAACTACTTTTTGAGTGGTTTTTTCATTGTTAGAATATTTTTTTAATAAATTAAAAATGTCCATTTAAATAATGATATTTTTTATCCAAGCTTTATTTATTACCAAGTTGCTGAGTGATTATATTTAGTAGATCTTGTGTTAAAAATTGCATTTTTTCATAATCTAAAGTTTCTGGAGTATCTGAATCTTCGTGATAATTTGGATTTCTAAACATAGCTGTATCCGTTAACATAATTGCCGGTGCTTTTATATTCCAATAACTCCTGTGATCTGACCAGTCTAGTCCTAAACCTGAGAAAGAAATAGGCAATAAAAGACTTTTATAAAAGTCTTTACGTTGTGCTTTCAATAAGTTCATATATTTTTGTCCCTTTTTCCTTGAGGCTCTGTTAGATACTCCAATAATAAAGTTTCCTCGATTTCCGTAAATATATTTTAAAATACCAAATGGATAATTTTGGCTGTTTTTTTTGTTACTAAAATAACCAACCATTTCAAGACATATCATCATTTCTATTTCATCAGATTTTCGTTTTGAAGCATCGATATAACTACCCATTTCGTCAGTGTCAAAAAAAGGAGGTTCTTCACAAGCGTAAAAAATAATTTCAAACGAGAAATATCTTTTGAAATTAATAGGTAACTGCTTCAGTATGCAAAGTAATACTGCTACTGAACTTGCATTATCATCTGCTCCAGGAGTATGAGCATATGTGTCATAGTGAGCTCCCAAAATAACAGTTTTCGAAATTTCACCTGGAAATCGAATTGTAAAATTTTTATATCTGTTTGATTCTCCCCATTCTGTAATTTGAGGAGATTTGCCAGTCTCTTTGATTAGAGTTTCCATTAAAACTACGGCACTATTCCATGAATTTCCATCAGCATTTCTAAAACTAGGTTTAGCAAGTTGAGTTACCTTTTCTTTTAGATAATTTTTCATTAGAAATCAAAATCAGAAAAAATGTTAGAAGAACCAGATGGAGTTTTAGACTCTGACTTTCCGTATAATATAATATCGATGTGAGCATTCCAACTCTCAAATATTTTCAATGAGTTATTTCTCTTAGAATCAAAATAAAATGTTACTTCCAATTTATTATTTTCTTTGATGAATTGCCATTCAAATGGATATTTAGTCAATTGAGGTTTACGTGAGTCAACTCTTTCAATTAAATTAGAATTATATTCTAAACTCATAAAATTAATTACTGTATCAATCTCAACTTCATCCTTGAGATAATTGAAATTCGCAACTTCACTTATTTCTCGATTATTTAAATTTAATTTTATTCCTAAAATTTCAGTAAACATTCCAGGTATACCGGGATGATTTTTTATGTCGGTTATAGCAACATATTCTTTTTCACTTGCTGTAGCTACAGATCCAATGCAAAAGGAGCTAAGACTTAAATTATTTTTTTGAATATATTTTTCAATTTCATGAAGATCATTTTTGGAAAAAGTTCTTGAAATTGATTCTGATTTTGAAAAAGATGTTTTTATTTTTTCAAAACGTTGTGAAGGTGAAAAATTTAATAATGAATCTATGGGGTATTTTCTATTCGTAAAATCTCCTTCTAAAATTTTTAATAATGAACTAATAAGCGAAAATAGCCCTAGTCCATCTAATAAAATGTGATGCCATTCAAAACGAATTTGATTTTCTTTTACATATATAAACCTTATTAGAGGTTTACTGAAATCAATTGGATTTTCTAATGGTTTGTGCAATATTTCACTGTTTATAGATAACGATTTCCAATATGCCACTTTAGGTTTGTCAGCATCACAAATAATATAAGATAGATAGGGATAATGAATAAGTACTTTTGATATTAATTTCTCAAACTGATTTTGGGTAATTCTTATCTTTAAAATTGCATCAAAACATAAAACGAAAGGACTAATTTCTTCAAATGTGTTTCCGATTTCAGCTATTAAAAGATTTTTTTGTAATTCGTTTAAACTAAAGCTTTTTGGAATATTTTGAAAATTAATTTTTGTTTTCTCATCAATCAATTTATCTAGTAGAGCAGGAGTGTTGTGATGTAATAATTCCTTAATGGTTACAAATAGATTAAGTTTTTTTTCTAACCATGCTTGACATTTCATTAATAATATTGAATTACCTCCCACAGACTGAAAGGTTGTTTTAGAAGAAAAATTATTATGATTTAAAACAGATCTCCAACATTGACTAGCAGCTGATTGACTTAAATTAATTACATCATTATTATCTTTATTTTCCCATATTTTTCTTAGTTTATTTCGATCGGCTTTTCCATTAGAGTTTAAGGGGATTTCGTCAAGTTTTATCCAATATAACGGCATCATATAGTCTGGCAAAAACTGTTTGCAAGTAGATTTAATTTCATTAATTTCAGTTTGGCTTACTAAAAAGGAAATTACTTGTTGGTCAATTATTAAAATAACACATTGGTTGACACCAATAACTTCTGCAATAATTCTTTCTATTTCATTTGGTTCTACTCGAAAGCCTCTGATCTTTACTTGGTCGTCTTTTCTTCCAATAAAATGGAGGTTTTTATGTTGGTCTGCATATGCCCAATCACCAGTTTTATACCATTTTTTTCCATCATATTTAATAAATTTTGATTGTGTTAAATCATTATCATTCAAATATCCAAGTGCTAATTGAGGACCAGAAACCCATATTTCACCAGGAAGACCTACAGGTGCTCTATTTTTGTTAGTTTCCATAAGAAGAACCTCGCAGTTCGGAAGCGGCTCGCCAATTGTTGGTTGGGTAGAAATGTTTGAACTATTAATTAATTTTGCAGTTATAACGTGTGTTTCAGTTGGACCATAATAATTTAAAAGATTAATTTTTTTTCGCTTTAGCAGAGATTTTAGCATATTTCCAACATTAAGAGGCTCTCCAGTTGTTACAATATTTTTTATAGTTGAGCAATCATCGAAAAAACTTTCATTGACCTCTAAAATAGCATTAAGTAGTCTGGCAGGTATCCACGCCATCGTTCCTTTGTGTTGTCTTATATGAAACTTAATTTCATTAATGTCTAGTCTTGATTCTAAGGGAACTTCTACAAGGCTTGCTCCAAGACTTAAAGTAAGTAGAACTTCATGGTAGGATGCGTCAAAACCGAATGATGATAATTGTAATATTCGATCCCCATCATTTAAATTAAATTGAGATTTATTCCAATTAATCAAATTAGTTAAACAATCATGTGTTTGAATTACTCCCTTTGGAGTTCCTGTTGAACCTGATGTGTGCAAAATAAAGCTAGCTCTCTTATCTATTGTTGTAAAAGAATTATAAATTTTTTGAACTTCTAAAGTGAAGTTATTTTCTGTTATGACATATCTGAGCTTACAATTTTTGAATATAAACTCTTTCCTTTTTTTAGGATATTTTTTGTCAACAGAACATACAATTCCGCCACACATCCAAATTGCTAAAATTGAAATGGTGAAATTTTTGGTAGTACTAACATCAAGTCCAATAACTTCTCCTTTTTTTATCCCTTTATCGCGCAGTTTTAGTGATAGTTTTTTAGATGTCTCCCATAGCTGCGAGTAGCTTAACGTTCCTTTTGATGAAATAATCGCTGCTTGTTTAGAAGATTTTTTAAGAATATTAATGATGTTAAAATCAGTGTCTTTGACACAAAATAGACTGTTGCCAAAAACTTTTTCTGTATTGATATTATCAATTGAAGAGGATAGCGTTTTTTGCCAGTTCAAATTATTTATCCAATTATTAAAGTGTTCTAAAATAGATTGAACATAGTATGTCGAATAAAAGCTGGTTTCATAAAGTATTGAAAATTCATATCCTTTTTTATTTGGGTAAACAATAGTTGTCCATTCAGCATTTGTTTTCTCATTGTAATCTATAATTTTAATTCCTCTTTCTTCAAGAAAATCAGTGTTGACAGGATAGTTTTCGAAAACAAAAAGATGGCTTAATTGGCTTGGTTGAACGAATTCATTAATATTCTTATGCTTGTTTTCAGAATGTTCATTTAGTAAATTAAAACATCTATTTACATATTGTTCAAAAGTGTCTTTAGAGTTGAATAAATCAACAAAAGGTAGTGTTCTAATATACATTCCCATTTCGTCTATATCGTTATCTTCTCTGAGCGAAACAACATTTCCAATTGAAAATTTATCTTTATGAAACAAAGTATTAATAAATGCAGTCCATGCTCCAAAAATTAAAGCATGTTGCGAAATACCAACGCTATTAGATTCTTGAGGTTGGTTTATTTGATAATTTAACTTTAAATAAGATTTGTCTTTATTGCGATCAGGTTGATGCGGAATAAATGAATCACTTTGTTTAAATTTAGTTAGTTTTTTCCAATAGTTACTCTTCTCTTTTTCAAAATAGTTTTGGCAACTAAACTGTATGAATTTATTTGAATATTCTATTTTTTCATTATTTAGAGCCTTCATCATTTGTTGGCAAAATACAGGCAGAGACCATCCGTCAAGAATTAAGTGATGATGTGTCCATACTAATTCATGTTTTTCACTCCCTGCTTTGAGTGATAATCGAGATAAGTTTTGGTAAATATCTAAACCAGCTTGAAGATCTTCTTTGACAAAATTCATCATGCTTGGAGTTTCAATTAGGTTTATGTTAACACTTGAATTTGAACTAGTACTGAACAGATACTTCTCCTTTTTACGTTCTATAAAAGCCAATAAAATTGGATTTTTATTGCAAACCGTATTGTATGCGTATTCAATTTGCTCAACAGTGTATTTAGCTGGTATTTCAAAAATTAATTGTTCAACATATAATTCATTATTTAATGATTTGAGACATTCAAATAAAATACCTTCTTGAGATTCAAGCAATGGGAAATAAACTTTGTTGTCTCGTTTTTCCGGAATTGTTTTTTGGAATTCATCCAAATGGTTTTTGTTTGAATTTTCAGCTTCTAATAAATTAAAGTTTAAATTTTCAATTGAGCTTTGTTCGAATAATTCTTTGACCGTAACTGTATATTTTTGTTTTTTCAGTTTGTTAATGAGCCTTATCGCTGAAATACTATCTCCACCATTTTGAATAAAACTTTTCGAAAAATCAATTTGATCGCCTAATATTTCAATAAATACATCGGAAATAACTTTTAATAATTTATTATTACTAATTTCTAAAGAATTATTTTTAGTTAGATTGTTAAAGTGTTTTTTCAACATCTTCTCATCGACTTTTCCACTCTGATTAAGTGGAAAACTATCTAAATAAATAAATTGTTTAGGAACTGCATAGTCAGGCAAATAATTTTTGAAATAATCTGCATTAAAATCTTTTTTATCTCCCTTGTAAAAACAAATCAATGAATCTTCCTCAAATGAATGAACTATAAATTCATTATTAGTAATTTTCTTTTTTAATAAAAACTCTATTTCACCTAACTCGATTCGATATCCTCTTATTTTTACTTGTCGATCTTTCCTTCCCAAGTAATAGAACTGATTGTTTATTTGCCATCCAATATCTCCAGACTTGTAAGATTTTCCATTATCAATAAATTTTTTTTTGGTAAGCTCTTTTTTGTTGAAATAACCATTACAAACTCCATTTCCTGAAACTAGTATTTCACCTAAAAAACCATTTGGGATTTGATCCCCAGTATCATTTGCTAAGTAAATTGAATAACCCGGAAGAGGAATCCCTATTTTACTTTGTATTTCATTTTTTATTTCATTAATTGTGACATGGACAGTAGTTTCTGTAATGCCATACATATTGATTAATTTTGTATTTGTATAACGCTCTCTCCAATCATTCAGACGTGCTGGTGTTAATTTATCACCCCCAAAAATTACATATCTTAGAAAATTTAATGAATGACTATTTTCGTCAACCAATATTAAATTGTAAAATGACTTAGGTGTTTGGTTTAGAATCGTAATATTTTTTTTCTTTAATAAATCATAAAAAATAAAAGTATCTTGAATTTCTTCTCTGTTTGGAATGTATAGTGTACCAGAATTTAAAAGAGATCCCCATATTTCCCAAGTAGAGAAATCAAACCCGTAACTATGTGCCATAATCCAATTATCCGAAGAATTAAAATCAAAACATGATCTTGTTCCAATAAATAGATTTAATAGGTTTTTATGAGTTACTGAACATCCTTTGGGTTCACCTGTTGTGCCAGATGTGTATATTAAATAGCATAAATCATCAATGTTTTTTTTGTAACTGGGTTTTATATAATCTTTATTTTTATCGATTACAAGATTTGGGTTTATTATTTCACAATCAAGATTTAAATTTAAATCTGAAATTATGATTTTAATTTCGGCATCTTTAATAATATAATTAATTCTTTCATCAGACGCTGTAGGGTCTAAGGGTACATAAATACCACCGCGTTTTAATATCGCAAGAAAAGCAATGATAATATTTATTGAATAGCTTGTATATACCCCTACACATTGTTGGTGATTGATATTTAACCATGATGCTAATACGTTAGCCTTGTCTTCAATTTCTTGGTATTTTAATATACTTCCTGTGTAGTCTTCAATGGCTTTTTTATTAGGGTGTTTTTGTACAACTTCTGTCCAAAGTTCAAGAAAAGAGGAGTGTTTATGGCTCGTAATTTTTTTTTGAATTGAAATAGATTTTTTATTTTCTATAAATCGTTCAAAAGATTTAGTTATTTCGCGTGCAGCTTCTTTGTTGGTTTTTTCTAGATTCCAAATGTAGTTAACAATGATGTCTTTACCGTTTGGTTTGAAAATTATGGTTAAAGTGTAATGAGTTGTGGAGTAAAACTCAATATTATAATTACTTTCAATTTTTGGCTCAACTACCCAACAATGGTCAAATAGATTTGGCGGGTAAATACTATTTACATGTAAGTGTGACTTTTCTCTGACGTCATTCCTTTGTTGAATTAAGTCTGTTTTAGAACATTTTTTATCAAATATTAATGGCCATGTTTGTGTGTAATATCCCAGTGATATATTTGATTCTGGTTCATTCCCTCTAGCGGAAAAAACCTCTCCTATAATATATGTATTACTTCCTGCAGCAGCTTTTAAAAAGTTCACCCATGAAGTCATTATGTCTTGATAATCACAATTTTTAAAACTAATTGTGGTCTTGCAATATCCCTTTTCGTTAATTGAAGGTGGTGGTATGAATTCTTCAATTTTGAAGGGTAGTATATTTTTAGATTCAAAGTTTAAATAATTTTCAACTTTTGGGCTCCATTCGCTGAAAAGAATGTTGTTTGAAGGATCTAGTTTACTAATTGCTAATTGGATAGATATTCCATCAAATAATAAGTGGTGATAAGCTAGGCCTAAATAGGATTTATTTTCACAATTAACAATTAAAACTTTAAAAAGAGGGGGTGATTGGACATCGAAATACCTAAATTTTTCTGAAAGTATTTTGTAAACATCTTCTAAGGAAGATATTTGAGAAGATTCGCTAACTTTAACTGTACTTATAGGATAAGTGTGGTTTTTTAATCGTATTCTCAAAGGTTGTGCACTTTCATAAGTATAGAATTCTTTAAACCGATCTATTTCATTAATCCATTCAATTATTTTTAGCTCTGTCAGTTGGATATTTGGAATTTCTATTACTGCATATTCAATATAGTTTTCCTTATTTCCGTCGGCTTGTAGAACAAGTAAGCTATCTTCAAAAACATTTGTCTTAAAGGCCTTTTCGATATCTTCTTTTGTAAATTTCATTATCTATTCAATATATCTAAGATATCAGTTAAATTATCATTATCTAAATTAATTTCGTTTTGACTTTTATTTTTTATAAACTCAGTTTTTTTTATCTTTTTGAGTATAGTAGATATTTTAGGGCTTTCGAATAGATATATAATGTCTAAATGAAATCCTTTTAGTGATATTTCATTAGTGAATGATATTAGGTCAATACTGTTCCAACCATACTTGTATAATGACTCATTAGAGTCGCCAAACGGTTTTTTTATCTTTTTAAGACTACTGAACACAATTTGTTCCACTAATTTCCCATTTGGATGCCAAGGGTTGCTCTTTTTGTAAGTTTTATTTAAATTTTTTATTAATTTTTTAATATCAGTCTTCCCATTTGAGTTGATTGGCCACTTATTGATTTTAATTAATAAATTAGGATATTGGTGTCGAGAAAATCTTGACTTTATTAAATTCATTAAATATGTGTCCTCGTAATTAGAATCATGTCCAAGTATACATAGTTCTTGATGTTCAAAAACAACAAATTTTGCGTTTTGAATTTTTTCATTTAAATAATTTTCAATGTCGATAGCCGGAATTCTTCTTCCATTGATTTTTAAAAAATCGTTTGTTATTCTACCTTTTACAATAAGCCCTAATTGGGGGTGTAATAATGCCTTATCGCCTGTTAAAAATGAAAGTTTATTGTTGATTTTTGAATATTTTGGACTAACAGAATTCAGCGGTATTCCGACACAATTACCATTGATCCGCAATTCTCCCCATACTCCAAAGGGAACTATTACACCTTTATTATTCACAATAGAGAATTCTTGATTTCCTACAGGGAAACCCAACGGAAAATAAATTTCATTGTACTTATTAAGTCTTGCTATGGAGGAATCAATACTTACTTCAGTTAAACCATAGCTATTAAATATTTTTTTTGATTCTTCTAATTGAATGAGTCTATTATACAGTTTTGGAGATATTGGCTCTGAACCACAAATAATGAATTTCAAAGAACTAGCCTTTTTCATTCTGTCATACAATAGGTCTAAGAAAGTTGGGGTACTCTCAAGATGTGTTACGTTGTGTTCGTTTATTAGTTTTAATATACTATCTGCGGAAAATCTTTCATTTTCATTTGCTAATACGAGAGTATTTCCAGATAGGATACTTCTAAATAAATCGCCAAAAAAAACATCAAACTTTTGGTCAGCGATTGATAGGTGAATTGAGTTTTTTTCAAGTTCAAACAATTTATTCCAATCAAAAAGTAAAGATTCAATACCTTCCTTTTGTATAGCTATTTTTTTTGAATTTCCCGTGCTGCCAGATGTTTCTCCAATATATAATGTTGACTTAGGAACTGAAATGGATTTATCGATATTGCTAAATGTTACTGTTTTTTTATTTTTCCATGCTGACAAAATCAACTTAATACTATCGATACTTCGGTCAGGTTTTAAGCTTAATATGTCTAAATTAAAGGGGTCTCTAATTTGATCTATCTCATATTTTAATTGACCAAATGTTAACTTATTACTACCTGTAGCAATCGCAATCCGATTATCTGGAGCTTTATTAAATCCTTCCCAAAGAGGGATATAATTATTTTGATTTGATTTAACTTTTGCTAGATTGAAATGTATATTATGATGTTTTTTTTCTATGAGAGAACGAATTGAAAGAAAATAATTACAAATAAAGCTTCTCCAAAAACATTCGTCTGCAACATCAGTTCGATAATCAAAAGATATTTTTATTTCATTTTGAGAGTATTCTAAAATATGCACACCAAGAATAGTTTCGTCCGATTGAACGGGTTCAAAAATAATTTGAGCATCACTAAAATCATTATTTGAAGTATATGCTTCTTTTTGGTATGAAAAAAGAACATTAAAAGCACTTGTTCTATTATTATTTTTTAGCCATTTAGTAAGGGGGTAAGATTGGAATCTAAATAATTCTTTCACAGATCTTTCTAAAAGTTTCAAATCTTCTATTCGGTGATGTCTTACAGGTAAAAAATTAACTTGGGTGGTGAAAGTTTCTTTAGCGATTTTGCTAGGTCGGTTTCTTAAAGCAATTCCGGTTTGTAAATTTATTCCTAAGTTTTCCTCTGCAATGTTCAATAATTTTTGCAGGGTTCCCAAAAGAATTGTTGCTAAATTAAGTCCAATACTTCTAGATATTTTCTCATATTTATCTTTCCTTTTGATGTCAATTGTAGTCGTATGTCGCTTTACAGGACCAAGTCCGATGTCAGGAACAAGTTTTATATTACAAATAGGTATTTCTTCAAGATATTTTGGTGTTGCAGTATAAGTCTCCCAATCAATAAAATTTCTTTCTCTTAAATATGACTTTATTTGTTTCCAAAATAACTGAAAGCTGTGCGCATCGGCTAAAGCATGGTGAAAAAAAACATTTAATTCAATATGATGATCGTAATTATTGATAAAAATAGTCCATAACTTATCTTTTGTTGAAAGACTAGGATGTTCTAATTTTTTAGAGGAGCATATTAAATCACCTTGTTTTTTTGTTTTTAATAACCACTTGTTTTTAGTTGTGTCAATTTGAAGAAATGGCCACTTTGAATTTTCTAAAATATAATTGATACAATCGCAAAATTCACTGTATCTAACTCCTTTCAATTTTGCTCTACCATGAAGTCTATTATTTTCAGAAGTTCCATAAATTAACTCTTGCTTTACAAATAAATCTTGATATGCATTTAATTTTTGCATACTTATTAATGATTTTTTTAATGAGAAATACGAATATCGTTATTTTATATACATTTATTAAGGTTAAAATGTAATTTCTAACTTCTTTTAAAAAGTAAATGTAATTTACTGTAAGTTAATTGTACTTTTATATGTAATTTTAAAAGCTGTTTTATGATAGTAAAAGATTCCGGTATTTTTTTTGTTGAGATTTACGTGGGTATGGCAAAAATTGTTTCTTGGTGGCACCAATTTGCATTGGGGTTTAAACTTAAGGGCACAAGAGAATTCAAAGGTTTATTTGGTAACCAAATTACGTATTGGCTTCAAAATGGCAATGCTAATATATTATTAACAGCTGCACTAGATCCTTCAGCCCATGATATAGTGTCTTTTGTAGATAGTCATGGAAATTCTATTAAGAGATTTGCCGTTGAAGTTGAAGATATCCATGATACTCTTAATTTTCTCAAAAATAAAAATGCAATATTACTTTACAACGGAATCGAATGTATAACAGAAAAAAATGAAAAAGCCGAACTAATTCGCTGCAAACTTTTTGATGATAATGAAATTGTTTTTATCAAACGGACCAATTGCACTTCAATATTACCAGGTTTTCAAATAACAAATGATATTGACTTGAATAATGGAATTTTGGGAATTGATCATTTAGCATCCGTAGTTCGTTTTAATGAATCAAGTTTTTGGAATGATTACATGTCACGCCTTTTGAATCTTGATCAAACACAAACAATAGGCGAAGAGTTTTTTGAGAATCATTCCATTGGAATGAAAATGCATGTATTGAACTGTAGAAAAACCAAAATTAATAAAGTTATTAGTGAGCCATTACCCCAAAAGGAAAAGAAATCACAGGTCGATGTTTTTTTAGATCATCATTTTGGTAATGGAATTCAGCATTTAGCATTTGAAGTAAAAGATTTGATAAAACTTGTTAGTACGTTCAAATCCAATGGTATATCTTTTACAAATGTTCCGGAAAAATACTACGATAGCCTAACTGTGAATCATCCAGATGTTCCTGTCGAATTGCTCCGCAAATACAATATATTATGTGAACAAGATGGTGATAAACTATTACTACAAGTATTCACGGAGCCAATTGGTGACAGACCAACCCTTTTTTATGAATTCATTCAACGTATTAATAAATTTGATGGCTTTGGTGCGAATAATATTAAACAACTATTTAAATCACTAGAAAACACCTTGAATGGAAGCAATTAAGGATCACTCTGGTTTATCCTCCATCCCGATTTCTGTTTTTGAACCTAATGATATTAGTGAATTAAAGTCATACTTAACAAATAATTCATCAAGTAAATTTCGTATTGGTGCTGGCTTAACTGGTGTTAGTGGAGGAGCCGTTCCAAATCAAAATGAAATATTTATTAGCTTAAAGAAATTTAATAAAATCTCATGGTTTGATAAAGAAGCCGGAATATTAGTTGCTGAGGCAGGTGTTACTATGTCCCAAATTCAGGAATTCACTAATAAATCAGATTGGTTTTTTCCTGTCATTCCTGGAAGTCAAGATGAAGCAACTATAGGAGGAATGATTGCTTGTAATGGAGGTGGACCTTTTTCTTTAAAATATGGAAAAATCGATAATTTTGTTTTAAGATTAGAGATTCTAACAGCAAAAGGACAAAATATTCAAGTTGGAGGTTATTCTAACAAAATATCACAAGGTATTAATTCGAAAGGAATTTGGATTGGATCCGAAGGAACTTTAGGTTTTATTTGCAGTATTGTTTTAAGATGTGTTACACCATTAAGTAAGTTGTCATATTATAGAATAGCAACAGATAAATTTTCCAATTTGCTAAAGCTTGTTCCTAAACTTTTAAAATCCAATCCATACCTTTTGGAGATCGCAGAGAAGAATGCGTTGAGATTTTCTTCAAAAGCAGATGAGCATGTATTATGGATTGCTACAAACAGAGGATTGGCATGTGATATAGGTAAAATATATAGGTTAACTAAACATAACAAAAGCATTCTTGATGAAAGGTTTAATATTGGATATAACTTACAGAAATACAAACCTTTTATAGACTTAGACGTTAGTTTTCCTTTACGTTATGTGAATAAGGCAATTTTGGAGTTAAAGAATCTATTAGTAAAATCTGAAATTGAAAACATTATTTTTGGACACGGAGGTGATGGGAATTATCATATTCATATATTTCAAAACAATAGTGGTTTAAAATGGGGCGATGTTCAAGAAGAATTTGACAAAATTGTGTCAAATTATTTTGGCCAAATTAGCGGTGAACATGGGATAGGTAAAGTCCATAAAGCAAGATTAAAAAAAATGCTTAATAATGGAGATAAGAAGATTTATAAGAGCTTGAAGAAAGCGTTAGATACCGATTCTCAATTACCTTCTTTAATATGATTTCGAAAGTGCATATGCTAGTTTCAAATATTTATGATGAACCCATACATACGAATGAATGGTTGGATGATTATACTTCTAAATTTATTGATTATACAAGACAACAAGAATCATTTCTAGCAAGAGAATTGCTAAATCAATTATGTCTTCAATATATCGGAGAGCCATTAAAAAAAGTAGGATTTGAAAAAGACAAAAATGGCCGACCATTATTGATAAAAGAAGGTTTTCACTGTTCTATCAGCCATTCAAATGGTTGGGTATTAGTAGGTGTTAGCACAATCTCATTTGGTTTAGATATCGAGAAAACAGACCATGAAAATTTCGATTCGTTAAGTTCTGCATTTTCGATTGAAGAATGGGAGCAGTTGCAAAATAATTCGTTAAATATTTTTAAAGCTTTCTCCAAAAAAGAATCAATATCTAAATTATATGGTCATGGTTTTTTGATTGAACCATTAGAAATAAAGCAGCAAGAAAATTTGATTTATTGGGACACTTTTTTAGAAACTAAAACAGGTGAAGAATTTGTTATTACGGCAATATCGCAAGAGAGATGTGACTTTTTAATTCATATTAAGTATGGACTTCATAAAAAATATAGATAAAAAACATTAGTATTTGATTAATATTTTTAATTTAAATTTAATAAAAGACGATTTTGGTTGTATCTAATTTTAGAAAATTATAAATTTTATAAATGGAAATATCTAGTGATTTAAAATTTCATAAAGACAGATTAGCTGAAAATATAGCTTATTTAGATGACTTTTTTAAAAAAAGAGAAATGAACTGGACGCTTGTTATTAAGTTATTTAACTCCTTTGAGACAGATATTATTGATTATATTCAAGATATGGAAATAAAAAGTGTAGCTAGCGATAATTTAAATCATCTTCATTCCTTAAAAAAGCAATCAAATGATATAGAAACTTGGTTTCTTAACTACGATGGTGTTGAAATACAGGACGATTTGATAGATGTTGATCTTACACACAAACCTAATAGTATTCCGGAAAAAAAGTGTTTTATGCTTGAAATTGATACTGAAAGGTTTGGAATAAAAGTCGACAATATTCAAGCAAAGGAATTTTACTACAAGGTCAAAAGAGTTGGAGCATACTTAGATTGTGAAAAACTACCTAAAAAGTGTTTAATTAATAAGTGGAGATCATTTTCTTTTTCAAGTGATATTTTGCAAAGTTTAGGTACTTCTGTTTCAATATCTGAAATAGACTCATATAGACGAGCTGGAATAAATCATTTCAGGATTGGTGAGTTAGCTTTTTTTGGAAAGGATATTCTAAAAAAACAAAAATTTGAGGGGTTAAGAAATGATATATTTGAGCCAACAACAAATAATAAATACTATTTTGTTTCTAATATTAAAAATAAATTTAAAGAAAACATTAAATGAAGGTTATTAATAATTTTTTATCAAATGTTTTTATTGATAAAATAATCAATGAGAATAAAGAACTTTTGTATTCAGATGTTTGGCGATCAAGTTTGGGTTGGCAAAAAGAGATAATTGGCAGCTGTGGGACAGTATTGATCAGGGATTTAAATGCTGAAGATAAAAATTTGCTTAAGGAGGCTTTAATTACACACAATTTGATTTTAGAGTCGGAGAAGATAGAATTGGTTGCACAGGCGTATCTTTGGAATAGATTAAGCTATATTCCTTGGCATAGTGACAAAGATGATGACGATTCTATAAGGTATGCAGCAACATTATATCTTAACAGTGAATGGGATGATAACTGGGGTGGGCTTTTTCTTTATAAGATGGAAGGCAAAATTTTTGGTGAATCACCACAGCACAACAAGTTAGTTTTCAATAACAATAACTACGAGCATTCAACTACAATTTTAGGAACAGATGCTCCAATAAGGCAAACTATACAATTATTTTGGAAAAAGTTATCATAATGAAAAATTATATAATTAAAGGTTTACAAGAATTTGAAGATGCATTTGGTAATAATATGAAAGACTGTTTCGATTCAGGTGATTATGGCAGTGGTTATGAAATTGTAGAGAGAGATGATGGCCAATTTACTTTGAATGGAGATAGTAACGCGTATTTTGAGGGTTTTGAAGATTGGACAGATCTTCAAAAGAATGCTTCCAAAATAGTAAAAGGTACGGTTTTAGATATTGGATGTGGAGCTGGGAAACACTCTTTGTATTTTCAAGGAAAAGGATTAGATGTATATGCAATGGATAATTCATCTCTAGCCATTGATATTTGTAAAAAACAAGGTATAAAAAACACCATATTGTGTGATGTAAATCACTTTGATAAATTTGATGAAGCTATAAAGTTTGATTCAATTTTATTATGGGGTAATAATTTTGGACTTCTTCAAAATGAAAGCTTTTTTTATTATTTCCTCAATTTACTACAAAATTTTAGTAACCAGGGAACAAAAATATTTTTGGAATCAATGGACCCATTTGGTTTTGGTTTCAAAGATGCGGATACGGTTAAATATATTAAGCACAACTTACGTCAAAAGAAAATGGCAGGACAAATTAACGTACGCATTAGATATAAGAAGTATGTTACTCCTTGGCAAGATTATGTTTTTGCATCCAAAGATGAACTAAAAAAAATGTTGTTAAACACTAATTGGAGAATTGAAGAAACTTTGGAAGCTCCATCTGAAAACCAATATATTGCTATACTAAAACAAAAACAATAATTTCATTACAACTTTATGATCAAAGAGCTAAATTGGGAAAGCTATTTGTTAGAAATACAATTTGGAAAATGTTTGGATAGTGATGATTTTCAAATTAATTCAAATAAATTCAAATTGACAAATGAATTTTCATCAACATGCAATGACAATATAAACAATGCTAAGGTTTTGCTTGCTAGTATTGTAAGAGAGTGTTTGGGGAAAACTGATGAATTAATTTATATTTCTATAGCTTTAGAAGCTGTGAATATTCCAATAGATTCTCGCAGCGTAGGTGATGTTAAGATTGGTGCAAAATCAATAATTGGTGCTTTTAAACCAATGCAACAGCATTTTTCTAGTCCTTTTTCAACCAATACTAACGGAGGAGTCTTGATAGCTGATACCGAATCTGTTTTCACTGGTACTGGTTGTATAGAATTTAAAATATCTCCCGATCTAACATTTGTAGAAATAGATTTTTACAAAAAATATAAAAAATTCTCAGATTGTTTGACGGAAAAGGTGAGGAATGTCATAAGTAATTATAACTTAATTGAAACCGACTTTGAAATTATTAATTCATACACTAAATCAGCATTTGAATTATCGGCACTGATTTCAGAAAAACGAAGTAAACTCATAAAAGAGTCATGGGAAGCCATATTTGATACTGCTATTAAATGGGATTTGAATTATTATTCTAATGGCGGAGATTCTATCCAAGCGATCCGTTTTTTATCAAAGTTGAAGGTTTTAGGTGCAAACGTTCAATTATCAGACTTACTGAAAGCCAAAACAATGCGAGATTGGAGATTTTCTTTTGGTGAGAACCCTAATCCTAAAATAGAATTATCCTTATCAAATAATCAAAAATATCCGCTCTCTGCTATGCAGTCTCGTATTTGGAATTATTATGTAAACAATCAAAACAATGGAGCTTATCACGAACAATTTTTATTTGAATTAGAATTTTATTCGAGTCTATCCGATATAAAATTATGTATGACTGCAATATGGAAAAGTTATGATCAGCTTCGAGTAAAGATAACAGAAGAAAATGGTAAATATGTTCAGCAAGTACAGAACTCAGAACTGGAGTTTTACGAATACAATGCAGAAACAATTGAAGATGCATTAAAAATAGACAAAAAGAAAGGTTTTGAAGATGCGCTTATTCGAATTAGCATATTTAAAATTCAAAACAAAGAATACTTATTATGGACTCATAATCATGTAATTCTAGATGGATGGAGTGTTGGTATACTAATTCAAGAATTTGTGAATCGTATTGATTCAAAGGATTTTAAAATTTGTAAAAATATAAATGATCAACTTAAAGTAATAGAACTAGAAAATGAGTATAAAATTAAAAAATATGAATCCAATAAACTTAACAAACCTTCATATATAAAAGCAAATAAAGTAGGGGATGAGAACAGGTTTGAAGTTGTTGATGTTGATTTTGAAAAAAGAGGGTTTTCTATCGAGGTATCTAAACTTGAAGAATTCAAAGTAACCAAGCAACTTTTTTTATGTGGGTTGGTGGGTTTAGTAGTAAATTCTTTGGACACAAGAAACAATATATATTTTAACAGTATTTCATCAGGTAGAAATAATTTAGAAGGTAATATTGAAAGTGCAGTCGGATTATTTATTAGAAATATTCAAATTCCCATCCCTGAAATTATCAATTCATCTTGGATAAAATACTTTAATTCGATGAAAAGTAGCTTTGAAAAGGTTCTCATCGATGATTTATCAGAAAGTTTAGATGTTTCTGAGAACTCTAGAGTTTCAGATGTTCTTTTTATTTACGAAAACTACCCTTACGATAAGCTTGAAACAAATTCTTTTAAATCTAAATTGATCGATGTTAAAGAAGTAACAGGTTATCCTTTAACAATTTGTGCGTTTCCAAGTGATGAAAGTTTTAAACTTCGAATTGTCTTCAATATTGATAAATATACAAAAGAGTTTATTGAGAGCTTGATAGAAAAATTAGAATGGTTTTTAAAATCTGCTATATCATCGAAAAACGATGAGTTAATATCTACTAATGAAAAAAAATCCTCTGACATGGTTTTAGTTTCTGATATTATAGGTATAAATAATTTAAATAGTTCGGAAATACAATCAATAATCAAAAAAAAGTTATGTGTTGAAACTATAAATGATTGTTTACTTTCAGATCTCTTTAGTAAAGGGTTATATTTTCAAAGTAAGACCGATTTAAACGTTTTTGAGAATGAAATAGATTATCTATTAAATAAAATCCCATTAAATAAAAATTCTATTTGGTGTGATTACTTCACATCCGTTAAAGGAGACTTTAAACATCAGTTTATCTATCTAGAAAACCTTTCAAAAGAGGAAATACTTTTTCGATTTGGATTTTATAACCTTCAAAATATTTGGAATTCAAACTATAATTTGGTCTTTATCAAAAAAGAAATTAAGCATTTATTATTAGTTGAAAAAGAATGGAATTACGATCAACTTCAACAAGGTTTTAAAGAGCAAACATCCCGATTAGAAGAGATTTGCAAAAATCATGAAAATCACATGGAACACTTTAGTGCGGGTCTAGCAAATTTTGCTTTTTCTAATGAACCAATTCCTAAAATTGATGAATTAGATTTCGATCAATTAGATTTGGTTTTACATCCATCTTCAAAAAACGAATTTATTTTAAGTTATCGTGGAAATATAAGTGATGATTATATCAATGGATTAACTCTCTATTTAAACAATGATTCTGAAAAAATTATAAAATCTAAAAGTAAATTACCCGAATTTAATTTCACAAAAAAATGCACTGAAAAGTTTACATTTTTAGATTATTTTGATCTACAAGTTATCAATAATCCTAATAAGAAGGCTATTCAATTTAACAATCAATATTTATCATATTTTGAGTTAAATGAGTTTGTAAATCGTTATGCAAATTTTGTTAACGAAAAATATGATTTAGCGAATTCAACTTTTATCGGAATTGAAATGAAACGTAGTATTCAGCAAATGATTGCTACATTGGCTGTAACAAAACTGGGTAAGGCTTTTATTCCAATCGACATAAACTGGCCTGAGGAAAGAAAACTATTAGTTTTTCAACAGGCAAAGCTTAAGGTTGTTTTAAAAGAATTTTCCTTGGATAAACTTAAAAAAGAGTACAGTGGAGATAATATTTCAAAGGTCCTAATCAAGGAGAATTCACCTTTATATTGCCTTTATACCTCTGGATCAACCGGAGTTCCTAAAGGATGTGTTATAAAACATAATTCTTTTTTAAATTATTTACAACATTGCGAGAGCGAATATTTTAATGATAAAAGAGAAAATATCCATGTTTTTACGTCTCTTTGTTTTGATTTCACTTTAACTTCTTATTTGGGTGGCATTTCATTTGGTTACACAGTTATTTTTGAAGACGAAGAGATTTCTGTATATGATAATTTAAAGAACTCAATACTTGACAAGCATTCCAATGTTATAAAAGTAACACCTTCGCATATTTCATTAATTGAGGAAGATTGGCTAAATCTATCAACTCCTAAACTTTTTATTGTAGGTGGTGAAGCGTTAACTAAGTCACATATTAATAAAATATTGAAAAACAGTAAGCATCAATTAATAAATGAATACGGACCTACTGAAGCTACTATTGGTTGCATAACTTCAAAAATTTTCATAAATGATACCCCTTTAATTGGACTTCCAATAGAAAATATGAATGCTGTAATACTAAATGATATCCTTGAGCCAGTATCCCCTGGTATTGAAGGAGAGCTATTTTTGATTGGGGTGGGGCTTTCAGAGGGCTATCTAAATGATCCGGAAAAGACATTTGCTTCCTTTGTGAATATCCCATTTTACAATAATATAAGAGCTTATAGAACAGGGGATATTGTAAAAATGCAAAGAGAGGGTAATATGATATTTATGGGAAGAAAAGATTCCCAATTAAAATTGAATGGATATCGAATCGAAGCTGAAGAAATTCAAACCATAATTGAGGAATATTTGGGGTTAAATTCTGCTTTGACTATCATAAATCAAAACAATTCAAGCCAGCTTATCTGTTTTATTGAAGGGATGTTTGATAATCAGGTTTTAAGAGTGGAATTGGCTAAAAAAATTCCTCAATACATGATTCCTGCTAAATTAATTTCTGTCAATAATATCCCAATGACTGCAAATGGTAAGCAGGACCTAGAAAGACTGCTAATTGAAAACTCTTTGGAACTTAACTTGAATTATAAACTTGCTAAGCTGCCAAGCATTAACTTTAATGATACCTTTCGGAAGTGGATTGATATACCTAAACCCTTGAAAGAAATATTGAATGGTATTCACATAAAAGAATATGGATGGAGATTGTTGACACAGCAAATAGGTTTTTTAGAAAAAGTAAATTCACTATTAAATTCAAATAAAAAATCAAAATATTCGGGATTAAAAACATTATTAACAAGTTCATTACAAACAGCTGAAAATAGTCAAGAATTTTATCCCGTTGAGATTAATCTTGATAAAATGTTAAATGAACCGTGGAATCTCTTTATAATTAATCATGCTAATGTTGTATCATCTGAATTAGTTTATAATTGCGTTAAATTACTTAGAGAAAATAATAAAAGAATTCCTGAAATATTTAATAGCTTAATTGCTAACACTATTAATAGACTTGTTGGTGAAAAGAATGAAGAAACAACGTTTGTTGACTTGGTTAATCTTCAATCGTTGAAAAATTTAAAGAATGGATCACTTGCAATAGTTGAGGAATGGTCCAAAGAATCGGATATTCCTGTTGTTGTTGAAAAGACTAATCTAGGTGAATATATGCTTGTTCTTTGCGATAATGCTTCCACTAATTTAAAAGATATATATGGAAATTATCAAATAGATAATCTACTAGCAAAGATTCCATTTTCTACCAAAAGTGAACTGTTTGTTGCTTACAAAATAAATAAATCAATTTATATAAAAGAGGATAGCATCATTAACAGGTTCAATAATCATTTTAGCAGTCAATGTATTGTCGAAAACATCCTAATTAATTTTCCAGTATTAAACCACGGATACTGCACGGAGATATATGGAGATTTATACTTTTTATATGACACAGCAGATACTCAAATAGGTGAGGTGTTAAAAGAATATTCAAGAGACAACCTGCCTTTATGGAGCCAGCCGGATTATTTTATAGAATCTACAGACTTTAATGTTTTTATAGAGCAACTGAAAAGTTCAAAAAATAGTGAAGACTTAACTTCTAATTTCAGTAATTTCATTCAATCTCATTTATTAGAATTTAAATATCTTAAAGGTCAGTATGGATTAATTGAACAAGGTGGAGACTCTATTACTGCACTAAGAATTATAGGTCGCTTGAGATCAAAGGGTTTTGAAGCTGAGATTGCAGATTTACTAAATGCTACCTCGCTTGAACGCTTCTTTTCAAGACTAGTTAAATCAGATTTAAATTCTTCTCAATTAGAATCTTCAGATTATTTAACTCCAATTCAAAAATGGTTTAAATCCGAATATATTGGAAATAAGAATCATTTCAATCAATCAATACTTTTGGAAGTCCTTGTTCCAACTGATGAAAATCAGTTGAAAGATGTTTTGCAAATTACATTGAATGCTTTTCCTATTTTTTCAATGGTTTACAATAACTCTTGGAAAGAGGGGTTAAATCCAATAGTTAATATTAAACACTTCAGTTCTGAATTTGAAGTAACAGAGCATTGTAAGCAAATCCAAAAGTCCTTCAATCTCGAAATTGGACCAGTTTGTGGAGGATCTGTTATTTGTTTTGGGGGAAAAACACATCTCTTTATTTCAATCAACCATTTTTATTGCGATGGCTTTTCATGGCGATTAATATTGGATCAATTGCAGAACACATTGCAAGGAGGAGCGGATGATAATTGTTCGTTTGAGGTCTTTGGGAAAGTTGATCATGCTATGAAGGATTTGTATGAAATGCATAAGAGTTCTTCTGATAAATTTTATGGTGAAACAATTTTAAATCCATTTATTGAGTGGAAGCCATATACTTACAAAGAGTCATTATACACTGAAATTGAATGGTCAGAAGATGAAACGAAATGGTTTCTTGAAAATAATACCATAGGTAATTCAATCAATGAAAAGTTTCTTTTCATTGTTTTGTGGACTTGGAACGAACTTATGTTGCCGCCTGCTACACCCTTCTTTGAAACGCATGGAAGGTCATACAATAATATTTTTGAATTGTCGGATTCTGTAGGTTGGTTCACTCAGTTTTATTCAGTTTTTGCTAAAAAATGGCCAGAAAAAGACAAATTAGTTGAAGAAATTTCAAAAGAAGTTGAAAATTTACCCGAATTCGGTTTAACCTATATGGCACATGCAAATTGGAAAAAACCACCGTTTCCAATGTTGTTAAATTTCTTGGGGAATTTTGATGAAAATTGGGGAGGAATAGCAAAACCATCGAACATTGATCAGGGAGAAATGACGGCTCCTGAGAATATGGTTATGGGAATGGTAGAGATAAACGGAATGATTATTCAAGGTCGTTTAAAATGGATGTTCAGGTCGCATCAGAATTTTCCAATTGAAAAATTTGAAAAACAATTTAATTCTATCCATAAAAATTTAAATGAAATTGAAGAAAACAATTACGATCTAGACGAATCGATCGCAGATGGTGATATTGACACTATTAATGATTTATTAGGTAATATTGATTGATGAAAAAAAAGGATATTCAATCAATTGTTCCGTTGTTGCCTTCGCAACAATTTATTTTAACCTCATCATTAAATAGTGATTCAGATACTTATGTGCAGCAATTGAGTTTTAGGGTAAAAAAATATTCTTGGCTAGAAATCGAAGCCGCATTAACCAAACTTGTAGAGGAATATGAATGTTTTCGTTCAGTAATTTTATACGAAGGATTAAATCAACCTGTTTTTGTATCTGCCAAAAAAATATTTCCAAAAATTGATTGCCATAGTATTAATTTTCAAGATTTTAATGAGATTAAATTAAAATTACGTAAAAAGTCTTTTGACTTTCAAAAAGAACCTTGTGTTCGCTTTGATTGGTTTGATTGTGGGATAGAAAATATTCTTTGCATAACAAATCATCATATTTTGTTTGATGGATGGGGAAAGCAGAAACTTCTAACAGATTTTTTGCAGTTCTTAGAAAACCCTAAAAAACCAATTAATAAAAAATACAACAAGAATTGGTACGATGCTTACAAGAAGCTAGATCAAGAAGTTGCTATTAGTCATTATGAAAAGTACTTATTAAACTTAGAAGATTATGCAGAGTTAACCAAACACTCATTTGAATCAAAACAACAATTAACGATTAAAGATGAAATTGAGTTCGAAAAATTTGGGCTTAATGCAAAATCACTTGGATTAACCTTGTCAGAATACTTCAATTTTGTTTGGAGTTTTTTTATTTCTAGATATACTGGTTCTGTGAATATTCAATATGGAGTTGTAAAACAAAATGGATTAATTGACACTGTAAAAAATGGTTTTGGACTAGGAATCCAAACCTTACCATTTCAATGGACGCTAAATTTGAATAAAACACCACAAGAACATTTAGATGAATTTAAGTCTCGGGAGCGTTCGGTAGCAAGTTATTACTATGCGGATACTACCCATAAGATTTTCCAAGGGAAACAATACTCGTTTTTAATGGCATATGAGAATTACCCTATTGAATCCAGATTGGTCGATTCAACATCTGATTTTAGTCTTATAGATTCTCATGATTTTTCAGAATTCCCATTAAGTCTGGCAATAACACCTGGTACTTCAACTCTGAAGTTTGATTGGCACTTCAATACAAGTTTTCATCCGACCGAACAAATAGAATATTTGCATAAAAAGTTTCTTGAATTTTCATTAGATTTTGAGAGCTATTTGCATATTCCTGTAAAGGCAATTTCTATAATTTATACAGAGAAATACAGGTTTGAAGGAGAGCCCGTAATTAATAAGGCTTCATTTTTTGAAAGGATTGAGCATCATTTAAAAGAAAGGAGTTCGCTGCATATATTTAAGGAGCTCGTAATTAAATTTCAAAATAACAATATCAAGCGAATATGGCATTTTGGAGATAAACACTTGAATACTGGAATTCTTATTTGTGCAGCCTGGAAATGTGAGGTTGAAGTTTTAATGATTAATGAGAAGGAGACAGATGAGTTTATTGATTCTTTATTTACAATAAAAGATCCAGATATAATATTCAGTTCAAGAATAGATCATCGTATTGGAGACTTTATTCATTTAGATAATTTAACAGCATTTGAATGTGTTAAAAATGAGAAGATTCATGTTAATAATATAGCTATATCAATATGTACTTCTGGTTCAACTGGAAAACCTAAGGTAGTTCAACTTTCATTGAAGAATTGGTTAATTTTCCTAGAAGCATGGGATGCCAAACTGCCTTGGAGAAAGTCAGAATTATTTGGAATTATTGCTCATCCTGCATTTGATATTGGAGTAGCTGAATTTATTTTTCCAATGTGGAAAAATTGGGATTATAAAATAGTTTCGAGGGACGATATTTCAGATTATAAGAAAATGAAATCAATCTTTTCTAAAATTACGGCCTTCCATATGGTTCCGGCCTTGCTGGAAAACTATCTTGACTCTAGCGCTATTGATAACAGCGAGAAAATCATAATGACTGGAGGGGATAAAGTTCCTCAACGTATTCAAAAAAAGTTGGCTAAAAAGCTCCCTTTTTCTAAACTTTTCCAATTCTATGGTCCGTCCGAATGCTCGGTTTTCGTATTAGGATTCGAAAATAAAGGTCAATTTTGTGTTACTCAATTACCACTAGGGTCTTCTTTCAGACATGCTAATTTATTTGTTGTAAATAAGAATAATGAAATTTGCCCACCTTTTCAGGAAGGTGAATTAGTTATTGGAGGAAATGCTGTTGGACTAGGCTATGCTAGATCTAGAAGTTCTTCAAAATTTACTCTTTTTAATGGAACTAAAGTTTTTAGAAGTGGTGATATCGGATATGAAGATCATAGCGGGAATCTCTTTTTTTTAAGTAGGAAAGATCAACAAATAAAAATAAATGGCCAGCGAATTGAATTAACTCGTATCGAAAATGCTTTAAAAGAATGGTCTGGTATAGAAAAATGGACTGTTATTTTTTCTAATGGAATAATCTCTGCATTTGCTGAAGGTAATAATGATATTGATTTGCCTGATAGAAGTAAATTATTTGAACTATTACCTACCTATGCTTTTCCTCAGTTTATTAAAGTACTAAATAAATTCCCTTTAAATAAAAATGGTAAAATTGATATTAAAAGTCTGAAAAATAGCGCACAAAACTTACTTGTTCCATTATCTGATGATGATCACTTAAGCGAGTTAAGTTCTATTTTAAAAGAGTTGTTTCCGAAAAAACAAATAAACTTTAATTTAAATTGGTATAGTAATGGGTTAAACTCTATTGACGCTTTGAAATTTAGTGGGCGCCTAAAGTTAAAACTAAAAAAAGAGCTTTCAATAAATCATATATTAACTGTTATTCAACTAAAATTACTTTCTAGTTATATAATTGATTCAAACAGTTCAGAAATTTTAAAAATAAATTCAGGTATTGAAGTTAACGAAAGTGCTTCACGGATTTTCTTTTTGTCAGAATCTGATGAAGAACTAAATAATTCTTATTGGATAATATCAGGATTTCAGTTCAAAGATACTAATAATGACTTTGATAAGTTTTTACATAAGTGGATAAATGAACAAAAGAATCTAGCTCTTTCTGTTTTAAGTAAGGGCAACAAATACATCTGGAAAGATTCCAACATTAAAGTTCATACAAAAATCTTTAAGGAACTAGCAGTTTTTAAAGAATTTGTTAGACATTATAAATCATCAATTTTTATTTCTTTAATCGATGTGTTTTTAGCAAAAATTAAAGAAAAAACTTTCATCGCTTTTAAAATACATCATGGTCTTTTGGATGGGCTAGGGGTACAAAGACTTTTAGAAAGTTTTATTTCAGATTTTAATAATAAAGAAATAAGGAAACTTAAATTATACAGCCCAAAGTCTATTGCTGCAGATTTAAATTTTTGGAAAGGTTATCTTAAAAATGTAAAAGTTCAGAAATTACCATTTGAGCGAATACAGCTCAAAAGTGATGTTAATTTTGTTCGTATTCCATTAAGTTCTTCTCAGAAAGATAAAATAATAGATATAACCACTAGATTTAATTGTAGTAAATTCGAGGCATCTCTTATATTATGGAGTAAACTATGGTACACCTATTTTCCTCAAAGAAACTTTTCTACTGGAATAGTTGTGACAACTCAAAATAATTGGGAAGAAACAGCTATAGAATCAATGTCAGTGAGTATGCTGCCTTATTTAATTGAAAGCCCAGATGAACAAAATATTTTAAATTCATGGAGGTCACTATTTGATAGAAGATTTGAAAGTTTCTCTCAGATTGCACAGATTGAAAAAAACAAAAATCTCAACGGTACACCTTTTTTTAATACCTCTATCGTCTATAATAACTTTACAACAGATCAAGCTATTTTTGATTCATTAGACTTTGGAATTAACAAACCGATTTATGATATCTCTTTAGATATTGTTGAGGATAATGAGGAATTATTTTTTCAATGGGAGTATAGCTCTGAAAAATTCTCTTTAGATGCAGTTAATGAATTACATAATCAGTTTTTTGAGGAAAATGTAAAAACCCCCACTCAAATAAGTAATAGTAGTGTAATAGGAAGTGTAAGAGAGTTATGGAATGATATTCTACAGAACAAAGGGGAGGAAAAAGCAATATCTGCAGCGAACAATTGTGTTAGCTATTTGGAATTAAATAAACAAATAGAATATTTAAGGGCTCAAATTGAATTCTCAGGTTCTGGAATTATACTAATTAAATTGGATAGAACAATTGATAACATTGCTTTAGTTTTAACTTGTTTAATTTACGATATTCCATTTATTCCAATGGATTCTGAAACTCCCAACGATAGAATCGAATTGATTGAAAATATCTGCGGACAAAAGGCTTGCAAGGTCAATGATTTAATAAATAAGATTAAAATTGAAAGTAATCAAAATTTTGACTCACAAATTGCGTACTGTATTGCCACTTCTGGAAGCACAGGAATTCCAAAAATTGTTGGGGTTAAACGTAAAGGTTATCTAGCTGCTATAGCAGCTTGGAAGGATCAATATCATATCACAACTCGTGATAAGATATTACAAGCTGCTTCATTCTCGTTTGATGTTTTTTTAGGAGATATTGGTCGTTCTTTGTTTCAGGGTGCAGAATTAATCCTACTTGATAAATTTGAAAGAAAAGATCCAGACTATATCCTTAAAACACTTATTAATAAAAAAATAAGTTTATTTGAGACAACTCCTTTCATAATTAGATGGTGGCTTGATATAGATGATATTCAATGTGAATCATTGAGATTACTGATCATAGGTTCTGATTCTTGGAGTCTTAAAGAGATGAGACAATTAATTTCAAAATCCTCTAATAAAACAACTGTTATCAGTTCCTACGGTTTGTCTGAGACTACTATAGATAATTCATTCTTTGAAATATCAGACAACTATCCGGATGATATTATTGTTCCAATTGGTAAGCCAATGCTTCATTCGAAAATTTCTATTACTGATAAAAATGGCAATCAATTAGCTAAGGGGAAGGAAGGCTTTTTATGTTTGGATGGACCTTGTGTGGGTAGGGGTTATTTTAAGGGCAATAAATGGACATATTTAGGGATCCCGTGGATTACAGAAGACCGCGGTTGCTTGGATGAATATAATAATTTTCATTTTTTAGGAAGATCAGATAGACAAGTTAAAATTAGAGGTCAGCGACTCGAATTGCAGGAAGTTGAAAGTATATTAAAAACATTTTCATCTAATATTGATTGGTTTGTTTTTGATTATGATAACGGGATATCTAATGAACTTATCGCTGCCTACACAAAAACTATTTCAGATGAAGAGATAAACGAAATTAGAAACCAAATTCTTCAGTCTTACCCTTCCTATTATTTGCCTGTCAAATTTATTCAAATTGAACAATTTGAAATGAATCAGAATGGAAAGGTAGATGTAGAAAAGATTAGAAAATATACCAAAACACTACAAAAATCAAAACAAGAAATTGTCTATTCCGACGAAACATTAGATATGGTAAAGGATTTAATGAGTTCTCTTTTTTCTAAAAAAATTGAAGCGAAAGATAATTTTTTTGAAATCGGATTATCTAGTTTCGATGCAATGTATTTTGTTCGTGAATGGAATCGATTATCTGAAAAGAAAATTAAGGTTTTTCAATTGTTTTTAGCAAATAACTTGGGTGATTTGGTACTCACAATAGATAAATCTCAATTTAATGATGATGTTTTAATGGAAGATGATACAGACCAAAAGGCTAATAAAGCACAAGAGGCAATTTGGATTGAAGTTCAAGAAAAAGGTTCAAGTATTTTCAATTTACCTCATCTTTTTAAGATTCCAAAAGCAGAAAATAATTTTAATTATTTAGCAGAACAAACATTAAAGTCTTGCAAAGAATTGTTTTGTAGGTTTTATGTGAGCGATCAAGGAGATCTTCGTAAGTCTTTTATAGGGTCTAAAGATTTTCATTTAACTAATGTTGAATTAAGTAAAAATGAATTTACAGAATTTAAAAATAAAGTACACTACAAGGAAATAGACTTGAAAAATGGACCCTGCTTTGAAGCTAATATTTTAAATGTTGATGGAGAAAATTACTTTTATTTTAATCCGCATCACATTGTTTATGATGGAGGCTCTGATGAGGTTATGTTCTCTATTTATTCAGATATTAAAAAAGGTATTAAACATACTTTTGAGAGCAATAATTATGAAAAAAATGAGATTCAGAACGATTGGGATACCTATTTTAATTTATCTAATAGACCGTTAAAGTTGAATGGTAATGCTGCTAATAAGTTAGAAAACGCTATTTCATATATTCTAGATTTAAATATTTTGAATTCAATTAAAACATTACAAAAAGAGTGGAAAACTGGTTCCTCTGTTGTACACGCTATATTATTAAATGAGTCATTAAGTAAAATTTCTTTACCTGTGAGTTGGATTTCTTTAGCTATGGATACTCGAGATGTCCCTGAAATAGGTATGTTTATGAGGGCTTTTCCACTTCCATGTGATTCAAGTATTCCTCTTGCAAATAGAATTGGAAAAACCAAAGCGGCATTGTCAGGACTATTGAAGCATAAGAATAGTCAAATTATTTATCCTTTAGGCACAACTTATCATAACTATCATCAAATTGGCTTGGTTATTCAGCATCCAGCTCAATTTGCTGGAGAAATCTCTGAACAGGAAGCTAATGGGCTGTGTAGGCCTAAGCAACCACTTACATTGTATGTAGAGATAATTAACGACAATCTAATATTTAGATGGGAATATGATAGTGGCTATTTTAATGATATTCAGATCAAAAAAGTACATATCGCTTATATGGATTTGATTGAAGAATATGCTACTAGCCCAGTGGAGCCTATAGAATTCAAAATACCTGACTTAGATGAGATTAATGATTCATTTGAAGAAATCAAGAATTCATCACTTTTAAAAATTTGGAATAATTACGTTTCGATTGAAAATTCTACGCATTTTTTCAAAGGCGGCGGAACTAGTCTAAAAGCTATCATAATGATGAAAGAGATTAAGGAAAAATTGGACCTAGAAATGTCAATTATGGATTTTTTCAAAAACCCTACCATTAATTTTCTTACATCTATTTCAGAAATAAATAATAAAAGTCAGGAGTTGTTTTTGGAATGGAATTCGGGAGAACATGAAGAATGGTATTTTCCTCCGATATTTGGACTCGGATTAATTTATGCTAATTATCCAAAAAAAAGCAATACACGCTGCATTGCTTTTAATTATCCTATGGCCATAGATTCTTCGCTTTTCTACAGATCTATTGATGAGTTAGCCTATATTTTACTTGCTGCTTATCAAAAGACGAATGTACTGCCTAAGAAAATTAAAAGAATTACAGCATATTCTATGGGCGGACTTATTGCTTTTGAAATAATCAAACTTTTGGAATCAATGGGTGTAGAAATTGAGGAATTTTTTATCTGGGATAAACCATCACAATGTTACCCTCCTAGAGATGAAATTGATGTAGATATTACTAAAAGATCCGAAATAATGAGTGTTATAGATGAAATAGTTGACACTGATGTCGAAAGAAAAAAAATGATTAGTTATTTAAATAAGCATGAATACATTATCGAAAAGTATTATCAAAGGGGAATGATTAATTGCGATATTCGGATGTACTATTGTTCTAATGATTTTAATAAAGAAGATCTATATAATTGGCAAAAATTAACCAGCCGACCAGTAACTTTTATTGAACTGAAAAACGTTACTCATTATGAAATTCCTGAATTTTGGAAAAGACTAACTTATTCAAAATTAAATGATTTTAAATCCTAGATTAAACAAAGGGCGATTATGTATTAAAAACTAATCATTAATGTTTTTAGAAATTTGGTTTCAGACAAATATTTTTGTTTTTTCAATTGTTGTTAAGTCAAAAAAAATTAGTAGTTTTTCTACACAAAAATTTTAAATTCTAATCTTCAATAATTTCATAATTGTTATTTTCAAAAATTAACTTAGGATAATCAATTAT
>CEUH01024622.1_pt1 | contig 35326 bp, 25 predicted proteins | sample 356461 | NCBI WGS metagenome assembly CEUH01 (sample SAMEA2623275, study PRJEB7988) | marine metagenome | isolation source: saline water (ENVO:00002010), including
GTTAAATGACATACCTCGGACAGCACTTGCAGACGTAGACGCTGCCAGTATCTTACTCCCATTTTCTAACTCCAATGAACCTTTGTTCCATGCAATGATACCTTGCTGCATCCATTTAGGCAGGTTTTCATAAGCAGTCTGTAATCTTCCAAGAAGATCTCTTGCAGTTGCTGCTTTGTTTGCCAGGATACCTATATTAACACTATCGTTGAATACTGCATAGTGCAAAAGATATGACACAGACGTAGTGGATTTACCAGTCTGACGTGGCATTTTACAAATATTAAATCTATTCTCGTGGAAGTTGGAAATCAACTTCCTTTGGAAGTCGTATGGTTTGAAGGGAACAAGACCTTCATCCAAACTCACAATCTTGACATAATTTTCTGCAAAATACACAGGATCATTTTTACACCTTACGAATTCTATAATATTTTCTTCGGTGAACTCAACCGGCGTATTTGCCTTTTTTAAATTAGGATTGCCAAGATATACATTATCAGCCATGATTTATAAATTTCCCAACGATGCTACAGTTTCTTGTGTTTTCAAATATAATTTAGCATAGCATTTTGCTACGTTTTTTGCGGTTTCTATTTCTTGTAGATTATCAATCTCTCTTGCAATTTTGATGTACTCAAAACTTTTGTTTAAGTTCTGGATTTTAATTGCGTCTGGGTCTAGGTTCATTTGCGTCTCCTCCTGAGTCTCCTGCAAACATTAATGGTAAAGTTGGTTCTCTTTTTACTGGATTGTAGTATAGCACAATTGGTCCGGGATAGACCTTATTGAGTTCTGCACGTACTTCTTCTCTTGTGGGTCTGGAGAATTTATTGAAGAACATTTGAACTTTAAGTGTTCTTCCTCTCCAATTGAAGATAATAGTATATGTTCTTCCTCTTTCCTGTACTCTAAGATACGATTCTGCTATCTCGTTTCTCCAGTTGGAGTTGACTTCCTTGCACTCATAGGTTGCTTTACCTGGGACTACAACAGATTTACTGAAGTTCCTTATTGTAAACATGTCCCACATCTTGGGACCATAACTACATTCTTCTCTGTATTCCATTTTGCCACAGAGTTCGCAGAATCTCTCTTCTCCGTAACCTTTCATATCTTCTTTCACCTCTTTTTTCTCCGGTAAACCTTTATGCTTGGTAGATGCAAACTTCTTCACATCTTTTTTAGTCATGGATTCTGCTGCTTTTGCAGTTTCGGGTGTTGTAGGTTCTGCCTCACCTTTTTGAATAGCACGAACTATTCCAAAGAATTTTTGCTGTTTTTTAGAGACTGCCTCTTCGTTCATCTTCTTAGTTTTCTTTTTCATCGAGTTGATGTACTTTCGATAAACTGCTGCTTCCGAAGATTTACCCATCTCTCTTGCTCTCTGTTCCATAGCAACTGCTGCCTGGATCTTGTGAGCATGAGATCTTGATGAATTGCGAATTTTAGAAACAGATGCCTTAGCGGTTGCAACATCTTTAAAACCGAGTCCATGGATAGTTCCTTTTGGATTTTCGTCAGTATAAAGATCGGAATGTTTTTTTGAATTAGCAGGTTGCCCCTTCTTTCTAGGAATACGAGGATTAGTTTCTTCTTCAACCTTCTTTTTGCCTTGACAATGAGCTCTTTGCGAAAACCCCTTGGGGTTATCACAATCAATAGACTTCTTATACTTGTCAGACCATTTCTTTGGCATGGTTATTTACTTTTTCGCTGTGCTTGACCTAAACCTGACCCGGATGGATCTCCACCTGGACCTTTGAATTTAAGTTTGGGTTTACGAATTGCTGAAGATCCGGCAGAACCAGCAACCATCCTAGAAAGACCACCTACTACTGCTTTGCCAACATTGCTCAAACCACTAGCAAGACCAATACCAGGACCCATTAGGTTCTGATCAATCTCTTGGATATTATGTTGGAATTGTTTGTATGTTTTCATTCCTTTTTAAATCCATCCTTGAGCAGTTTTTGCAGTTCAGCAGTTGAACCAACAAACAGTGCATTATTTACAGTCGTTGGTGAAGATGACTTCTCCTCTTTATTTAGATCCTTCATCTTCTGCTGCAGATCAAGCAACTTATCGGATACATCACCAACGCTCTTGATAAGTTGACCAACAACCTCATATGATCTTGGTTGTTGACCTTCCTGTGCTAATTCAAGGATACCATTGATTGCTTCCTGTCCCTTCTCAATCAAAGAATACAAATTACCACGAGTATACTCATAATCTTTAAGGTGGTCCTCTTGACCACTGATTTTTCTAAGTTCTTTCTTGGTCTCTTTTACAATTTCTCCTGCCTGAACCTCAATGTCCAAGGTATCGTTTATGCTGTCAAATTGGTCACTCATACATCTGTACCCTTAGTTGGACTATAAGATTTGAAATCACTAAAGTCAAATCGTTCTTCACTGAATCCGAAGTCATCACCAGGTTCTACCAGATCATCATCTGCCTTAGTGACTGCATCAATGGATACTCCTTTAATGTGACTATCTGCTTGAGTTCCATCAACTCCTCTATACACTAAGAGTGTTTCATTACTGATTTCTCTAATCTGTATGAGTTCCTTGCCAATGTAGATATAACCATCAACAAAGAGATTTGTTGCATTGGAGACCAGGAACTTGGTCTGTTCTGCGTTAATATCCTCAGCAAGAGTAGTTACATTATCATCATTGTAATCCTTAAGTGCTCTGGGTTCAGCAACATACCTGAGTTCCCTCTTTGCAGTTTTGGTATTTGTAGTTGTATGATAATCGACCTGAACCTTTCTGATAAGTCCTTCACTATTATCAGCAATTGCACCAAACAGATATGTCTTTGCTGTAAACTGTAAGTCGTGAACAATAACTCTCTTCTCTTCATACCCAGAAGTATAGTTATCTTGGAAATTGATATTTTCTAGAACCAGTGGTACGTCTCTCTTCTCACCAATTGCATCTACTAAGTCAACTGTTACATTGAATGCTGGTTGGAATATAGGAAGAATCTGTTCAATGATCTGCATTGCATCTTCATTATATTGAGTCATGATTGACAATCTAAAACCTAGATTGTATGGAACAGGCATGAAGACTTTTCTTGCTGTCTTAGTTCCGTCTTTAGTAAATGCTTTAAAGGTTTGCATCGTAGAAACCTTTCTAGTAGCATCATATTGAATACCAGTCAGTTCAAATCCTAATCTGGGAAGAGTTATCGATACTCTTCTTCTTGGGTCAGGTTTCTGTTCTAATCTTGCAATAAACTTCTCAGAGGGACCATATGCAATCGGAACCTTTACAGTCGAAAACTCTGATCCGTCCTGCTTCGTATGCCGGAGTTCAATGCTGTTGAAAAGAGTACCGAAAGATATGATAGTCTTTCGTATAATCTCATGATAATAATACTGTCCTAACATGACACCATGGTTTGCCTATACTAACTATTTAGATCTCTCCAAATGGGTTCCTTTCGGTAAAGTCAAGAATGGTATCTGCTTCTGACTCTATTTCAATATTATCTGCAAATTCATCAAACTCATCCTGATCAGAAATTGCTTCAATTCTTCTAGCAGCATCAGATCCAAGTTGAGTAGTTCCAATACCTACAATGATTTCTCCAAGTGCAAAATTACTAGAAGCATTTGTAATTTCTAATACATTAATGTCAGAATCCCACTTGTGAACATACGCTGTGGTGCCCGTAGAGACGCCTCTGACAAGTTCTCCAGGCAAATAGTTAGAGGAGTTGATTCCGGTCGCAGGGACCTGTATGGTGACGTTTGGTGCCAATGTGTATCCTGCACCAGCATTAGTGTATCGGATAGAACTAACTCTTTCATCAGCGTCAACAATAACTACAGCAGAAGCATTAGTTCCACCTGAAGGTGCTGTTGTAATTGCAACTGTTGGTGTGACGCCATATCCAACACCAGCAAATGTAATGTTTGGAAGTCCAAGAGCACCTTCGCTTAGGATTGCAGTTGCAATACCACCAGTGCCATCATTGTTCTGAGGACGGATTGTAATTGTTGGTGGTAATGTATATCCAAGTCCTGGATTGGTAATTTGAATACTATCAATTGACTGACCCACTTGACCAGTTCTCTGAGTCATGAGTGCAACAGCAGTAGCATTGATGCCACCACCAGGTGCAGTCTGAATACCAATAATTGGTGGAACTGTATATCCTGTTCCATCATTGATAAGGTCAATGCTGCTTACAGCAAGATCGCTTGGACCACCACCAAGGTCTTTCGCAAGTTGAATAGTTGCTGTTGCTTGCTGTGCATCAAGACCAACCATTGTAATTTTGGTGGTGAAGATAAAGTCGGATACTGCCTGATCGACTTCTTCGATTCCAGTAATGACCTGTTCATCGAGTGCAGCATCGAAGACTTCACAACTCAACTGATAGACGAATAACTTATTCAGTTGATAGAATGGTTTCTTCGCTTCTACGTATTTAATCTCGAAGATAGTATTATCGAGAGGCAGATAAATCAAGTCACCTTCTGCTGGTCTCGATGATACTATGACATCTTCTCCTTGTAAAAATGGGGAAGTAAAGTCCTCATATCTTTCCTTTGAGATTATCAGAGTAATCTGATCTGTTGACTGAACACCAAACTTAGATAGAATATCTCCACTACCTGCAAACCCTTCATAGTTTGCTAGATACGCTTCCATTCTGAACGAGTCATCAAATTCAGTAGCAATTGTTTCATTCAGAATTGCATCTTGACTCACCAATTTTCTTGGAAGATAAATGATATCTTGTCCGTATATTTTTAACTGTTCGTTAATAAGATCCTGAACGAGTCTCTGCTCTCCTTGGGATCCTTGTAAAAAATAAGAATTTAATGGCATGATATATCAACCTATCAAATCGAAAGGTGGTTCTTGATAAGTGTCTTTAAGTTCTTGTTCTAGAACTTCTAACTCTGCCACGGCATCATCATAGAGTTGCCTTCCATTCAGTTGAACACCACCGGGAAGTGCCACTCCTTGGAACTTAATCAAGTTCTGACCCCACTGCCTCTTGATCAGTGAAGTAGTGTATTTCTTTAACCACCAATCGTTATAAACTAATGTAGAATCTGCTGGGTCAATCAACCGGTAACAGTCTAATACAAGGTAGTTGTCTTCATTAAATTCACGCCAATCAATATCTACGTATAATCTACCATTCTTTCTATTGAATCTTAACTGTGTATCTGGAGTGATAATTCTACTCAAATCCTCAAGATATGTCTTGGTCATTGAGTAATTTAAAAGATCAAGTGCTCCATAGTAGTAAACATCATTCAGGAACAGTTGATATTTGATATTGAACAGACCACTAGATATGGTGCTGTTATCCATTTTGAATACTTTATTGATCCCGATAACATGCTCTGGGAGTTGAATAAAGTTCTGGTTTTCTTCCCAACCCACTGTTGTAACACCAATACCAGAAGAATTAGTTACTGTGGTTGTTGTAATACCAGACCTTATTACTGCTTTATCTGCTCCACTGACTTTATGCTTCAGGAACATCCTTTGATAACCATCAAAGTGGTAATCCTGCCAATGTTGAATTGCATCATCAACCAGGTCTTCAATCTGATCATCATCTACGTTAATTTCTAAAACAGGAAATCCAAGTCTCCTAAGACAATAATCGATCAATTCTTGTCTGGTCGATGGTTTGCTCATTCTTCGATACCTGCTTCCTGATATTTAACTTTGTTTTGCAATTCAACGTAGTCTTTTGTCAAAGACTCCAGTTTTGCTTCTAAAAGAATATTTTGATTCATTAATGTAGCAATTTTAGAATGATAATTCTTAATCAAGATATTCACGTCAACGTCACTATTCATAATTCTAGAAGGTTCCTCCATCGAGAGTGTTTGTCCAAGTTGGTTTGTTTTCATATACGACAGTTACCGTATTTGGTGCGACTGAAATACTAGCACCATTTACAACCAGATCATTTGACGTATCGAATGTTCCTTGAACACCGATCAAAGTAAGAGTGGTTCCACCAGTGATCGTTGCCTTACATACACCAAACGCTGTGCTGTTATTCTGTTGAGTAACCAGAGCATCCTGGGCAATCGTCTGTCCAGATGGTAAAGCAATTGTAATTTCAGTTAGAGCAGTCAGAACTTGCGTAGAAGTTCTTGAATTTACAGCATCTGTTGGGGCATTGGTTGATCTTTGCAGACCATCACTGTCGAAGTAGACAGCACCACCAGTATTAAAGTTACCAGACTGATAGTAGATACCTTTAACATCTAAGAAACCTTTGGTTCCAGATACAACATTATTATTAATGGTAGCATCAGGAATATAAGTCCACTTTCTGCTTGCATCTCCATGAGTTCCATGGTTATCTTTAGATGATACATTATTTGAGAGAGCGTTATCATCAAATCCAAAGAAACCAACCTTGTTATTACCAACTCCACTACTTACATTGTAACTGAATGAAATACCACGGTCTGTATTGGTATCAAATCCATGAGTAATAGTTACTTGTGATGTAGTAGTAACACCAACTGCTGTACCTGTAAATGTTACAACCTTGGTTGCAGTATTATATGCGGTAACCGTAGCGATACCAGAAGCATCAATACCCGATACTGCTAGTTGGTCTCCAGTGTTGATGCCAGCAACTGAATCAAGCAGAACAGTAGATACACCAGATGCGACAGTTCCCATGACTGTCTTGATACTGGTTACATCACCAATACCAAAAATAGCATCATTAACTGTAACTTGATTTGAGTTAACAGTAGTTGTCGTACCATCAACTTGTAGGTCACCTTTAATAATAACCGTACCTTCATTGCTCAGACCATCAGGATATGGGTCAATGAACAGTTGGTTACCACTACCAGATTTGGTGGAAATGGTGTTAGATGAAATGCCAACACTACCAAATACCTGAGGAGAATTCCACTGCCATCCGTGACCAGTGACTACGATTTGATTATCGCCATCCTCATCATATTCAATACTAACATCCTTACTTGTACCAAAAGTAAGTTTGGTATCATCAGGAATGACAATCTCACCAGATCCATTAGGATCAAGGATGATGTCTCCATCGGTATCAGTAGAAGATAATGTATTTGTATCTAATCTTAAATTATCTACGTTCCACTGATCGACCCTTCCAGTCTGGTCAACAATAGCAACAAATCCATTTGCTGCAGTTGTGGGGTTTGCTTGACCTGCTACCAGACCAGGAGCAATACTTAATAAGTCGGTGTAGTATCTACCACCAACTACCTGAGCATTCTGTGCGTTATCACCAGCGAATAGTCTCCCACCTTTATTACCGTGGGTTCCTACACCAACTGTAAGACCTAATTCACCAAAGTTGAGACTCCCTGGAGCGCCAGTGCCCGTAGATCTTTTTACTCTAATTATACTTGCCATGGCTTAGAAATTTCCTCCATTGATATCCAAATTTTGGGTTGATCCAGGCGTTAATTCTAAAGTTGCTTCAAATTTGTTAGTTGTCCCGTTATAGACCAGAACTGCACCGTCCTGAACTCCCGAGATGTCAACATCAGATAGTCCACCTAAAGTTCCACCGCCTCCAGCAAAGGAGGATAAAACCTTAATAGCATTTTGTGATCCAACTCTGACTTTAATATCTGCCATATGTTTTAACCTGTGGTAACTCCAGCGGTAACGATAGCACTACCTTCTACAACTCTGGTTTTGAGTGAAGAAGCATCAGTTAATAGAACATCATATACATATCTACCAGGTTTCAGTCCAGAGGTGATCGAGGACCCTAAAGAGATCTTTAATTGTCCTTCTGTTGCGTTTGGAAAGGATACAACAAAGTTGGCAGCAGTTGTCAGTGACGCTGCTGATTTTTTCAATTTTGCTGCACCAGTAAATCCTGTTAAATCAAGTGGAGCATTTGCGTTGTTTTCAAGGTTGAACGATTGGTCGAAATTTGCACCAACGTCAACTACAATGTTGCTTACATATGCTGCCATTATTACAGTCAGTTAGATCTATCTACTGGTATTTATAAATCATTTTTCGCTATGGATAACAGTAGAGACTTTATTTCCTGAATATCGGACTTCATATCCTTCACTTCATCTTTCAGTTTATCCATTTCCTGCTTTTCCTTAAGTTTCCTTTTGGAAAGTTCCATGAATTTATCATATTCTTTTTTATTAGAATTAACGATAGCACCATTCGACATATCCCTATAAAGGGATGTGTCGGAATCAACTTTTAAACGCTCGGTCATACTGGGGAATCAAATGTTCTTAGGGCAATTGCTCTCAAGTTCTTAATTCTTGGAGCCTCAGATTGGTCAGGAGATGTCATAACAATCTTGACCTGGAATCCATTAAACTGTGGAGTGTTTTCTGCGGTATACTTATACTCGCTGAATCCATTCTCGTTCTTATTTGGATTTACAGTATTGTCTGATAAACCATTCCTATTGAATGGGATATAAGTTTGACCAGTCTCATTTTCGTCATTTCTAAACAGTCTGTAGAAGACTCTGATTTGTGACTCTCCCATTCTATGTCCATCCAATTGGACGAATATAGAGTTAGAAGTAAACTCAAGATTGATTCTCTTGGTTTCATAAATTGCAGAGTTGGGATCAAATCCAGGAACATTGACTCTACTATCAATATCATAATCGACTTTTGGATCATTGATAAGGTTACTGATTGCAACAATGTTAGTTGTGTCAAGGTCAACCATGGGAGATACGTTCTCGTCAGTAGTTGATAGCAGCATTTCAAGTTCAAATGATTTTTCACCATTAAGAAGTGCAGTTTCATTTACCTGAGATGCAACTAGTCTTGGACTATCAAGACGATTCAACTGATTCAGTGTAACACCCTCGTAACCAGTATTGGTGAATGATGCTTCATTGCTACTGATACTTGTTCCTGTAGTTGTTCTAATTCTTGCAGAAACAGATGTTCCTGAAGGACTGACAAGATTGATATTTGGTCTAATGTATTCAAAGGGAATGTTCTGAGTTATTTGAACATTGTTGCCACCAATTGCTTTGGTTGCATCGAATAATTTAGCAGTGTTATCAAGACTTACATGATAACTATTGAATGTTTTCGCTCTTGGGTCAATATTATGGAGTGTGTTAATCTTCAACAGGTTTACACCATTTGACTCATATTTAAAGACAGTTGAGTTTTGTGCATGGTTAGATTTGAGACTGCCATCTACAACTCTCTCTGAAACAGTAATGTCATTACCGGAAATTGTCTGATAACCAATGATTTCTTGATCGATTTGTAGATAACCAGTGTTTCCAGTACCAACTGCTGCTCCTTCAAAGTTAGCAAATGCAGTTCCATCTGTAACTTTAATAACTGTATCGCCTTCGTTAAATGCAGCAGTCAGAGTTGTTGGAGCGACATCACTTGCGACATTATACACTCTAAGTTTGTTCTGACTTGAATGCATTCCATGGTTGAAGTGACTGAAGAGCATTGTCTTACCGTCTCTGATTGGATCATTATTGACGAACTGAATTGCTGGTTGTGCTGTGCTAGTGCCATTGTTATCAACAAAGTTATATGCAGAACCAGAAGCAAATGAACCTTTAACATCATCAACAACAATCAGGTTGGTTACAGTCGCAACACCAACAGTAACTCTTACTCCACTTCCAGTTGAACCAAGTTGATTCATCAGCAGAAGGTCTCCAACCTGATATCCAACACCACCATTAGCAATTTGAATTTGGGTAACTACTCCACCAGAAACAGTAACATTTGCAGTGCAGGATACGCCGAAACCAGTGAGGGATGTAAATCCAATACCAGTATAAACATTATCAGTTAAACCGACACCAGCAGTTGGTTGAACCAGCGCAGTGGTCATACCAACCAGACCACAGCGACTACCAGTAGCAAATACATTACCCGTAGTTGTTCCCTGAACAAGTGAATTGCCAGGTTCATAATTTACGGTTGATGTAGGAATACCAACAAACTGTCTCTTAGAGAACGATTGAATTGGATTGATCTTTCTAATGCCAACTCTAGGAAGTTCGCTGTTGTAGAACGAGACTGAAACGGGAGTATTGGTTACAAACTTTGCCTTATTCAGTTTGAACTTAAGATCTTCCAACTGACTTGGAGTCCAGGTTGACTGGTTCTGTGACTTGAATAGTGATCCAAGGTATGGTTGTTTATTATAGACTGCTTTGAGTTGAAGATCTTCTTCACCCATTCTAGTGATGAATGCCAGATACTTCTCTGTGGGTGCAATAAGAACCAGAGCATATTCATATCCAGTTTGCAGATAAACAGGAGTTGGGAACGAGAATGTTGTTGCAGCACTACCATCATCAGACAAGTTAACGTCATTTGATGCAATATTAACCTGACCGAATGGTACAACCTGGGTTGTTGGTGTGCCATCTCTCATGGTTCTGATTTGAACCGTAACTGGAACTGTGGGATCCTTAGTCTTGAAGTATACTTCACCACCAGTTACGTATATACCGTCAGATTCTGTTCCATTATCATTTTCAGCAGTAATCAGGAAGGATTGTGCAAGTGGGTCAAAGTATTCACCGGTAACACTGGTGCTGCTGGAACTAGAAGAAGAACCACTTTCTACTCTAGTTTGAGATCTTTCATTCTGTGTAAGTCTTATAGCATCCAGAGATTCAACGAATCTTCTATCAACTTCTGGCGACTTAATGGCAAGAACTTGCTCTTCATAACTCGTGGCATATCCAGAAGACAGATACTCAGTTTCAGCAGAACTACCACCCGGATCTAGTACAGGTGAGTTGACAGGAGATGAAGTTATTCTGATTGTGCTTGATCCAGTGGTAAACTTGGGATTAGCGGCAACAACTGGATCAGGAATGTGGAGGGAGAATTGTAACTCACCCTTATCATCAGTGATCAACTGTGTTTCACCTATCTGTGCTTCTGCAGTTCCATCGCTGTTAACAATGAACATGCCCTTCTTAACGAATCCGAGGTGTTCTGGTTTCGTTTGATTAGAAAGGTCTGCAAGGTCAATATTGATGAACTCTGAAGTTCCAGAATAATTAGCACTACGTCCAGGAATAGTAACTTGTGGATTATTAAATGGACCAATCTCGTGGTTATGCTGTGCTGCACGGAACTTAATCTGTGGTGCTCCAACTTGTGCCAAACTAACACTGGAGACAATATCACCAGTCTTGAATGAACCATTTACCATTGTAATTGGCAGATTCTTGGGGAATGCGAATTCATTCATGTCAACACTTTCCATGAAGACATAATACTTTGTATTTGGTTTCAGTTTCTTAGCAGTTACATGAATATTTCTGGAACGACAGTTATGGAGAGTTTCTATTCCAATAACTCTGTCTCCAAGACTGACCTCTTCCAATCCAGAAGAAAGTTCAAGACCAAATACTCTTTCTTCACCAGTTTCAAAAGCAGTATCTACAAAATCATCTCTGATAGTAGCACTCCACCAACTACTTTCAGTAGTCGTGGTTGTTGTAGTTCTACGACGACCTCTTCCTGGTTCAAACGCCGATAGAGAACTGCTGGTGCTGGTGCTGGTGCTGCTACCGCTTGAAGAACTAAGTGTTGTGCTGTTAACTAGTTCAGTATCAAACACTCTATCATCACCATTCCAGGTGAATTCAGAAGAATTCCACCAACTTGCTGCCATTCCACCGTTCTCACGATCTTCGACGGCAAGCAGTTCCGCCATACCATTGAACACGGAATCAACCTGAACAATATCGGGAGTAGCAAGAACAATCTCTTCAATCCAGTAGTCTGTAGCAGGAGACAGGTCGATTGAACCAGCATACAGTGCAATGTGATATGGATTCAGGTTTTCTGTTCTAGTTGCAAGTGGTTGATCAATGAATTCTACTTCTTCAAAGTTAAGAGTAAGTCCAGGACCCTTTCTGGTTACATTAACATCAGAGAAATCATCTGCCCAAGCGTAATCGGCATCTGTGAAGTTTGCTTCAGTCGATACGGTTTCAAACTGCAGAGTAACGTTTCTTTCGGCAGAACGTGGACGTAATTCAGCACGTTTGATGTCAATATCAAATCTTGATTCACCTTGCAGGTTAGCACCACTGTGATTTCTGAAGTTATCTACAAAGAAACCAGACTTAAACTTATCCAGTCCAGTATTAGGATCCTTGATTGAAAGATTCTTAGTATCAGTTTCAAGCAGGGAAAGTGTAGTATAATTTTCAAGATTCTTAACTCTATTCTCAATTCCACTAATATCCTTCATGGTGAATCTCTTATGAGGAATAAGTTTCAGAGTAGTGTCATAAGTCGCATTGAACACATATGGGTCCATAGTGATAACAGCGACCTCAAATCCTTCGGTGTTACCAACTGGTAGTTTTGGAAACTCTGCAGGTTCTCCTTGCTTAATTAAGAACTCTCCATCCTTAGTTAAATACAGTCTATCAATTCTTCCAAGATAATGAGAATAGTCAACAACAAGAGTTCTATCGGTTACTGCAGTTTCAGAGTTTGAATTGGAGAATGATCTTGATTCAAATGCGAATGGAGAATCAGTTGAATTGAGAGCATATGTATTTGCCCTTGGTCTCAGGTCAATGAAGTCTGATATTCTGAATCCACTAACTTCTGGAACTTCTGATGTGAAATTGAGATTATTATAACTGTTGACAGATTCTACTGTTCCAGTGCCCTCATCAGTAGTAAGATGATCAAAGACAACTCTCAATTGTCTAGTTGGTTCAGCAGCATCTGCGTTTCTTTTAATTCTTGAAATATCACAGAATTCTGCTCTTTGACCAGCATCTAGACTGTAATCATAACTTACATTTCTATCACCAACAACAAGTGTGTTAATATTTGCAGTGATAGAAGAACTTTGCAGTGTAATTGTTTCTAACAACTCGAAAGTTCTATCATTCTCATATACAAAGTTGAGTTGGTTGCCACTTACGACATCAACAACACGAGCAACTGCACCTGAGGTTGCACCAACGATTTGTTCTCCAACAACTACATTATTAGAGAATGTGTCACTTTGAGCAGAACCAATAAGGGATGGAAGAGTTGGAGCATTAGCATCATTAGATTCAAATATACCAAGAACTCTGGTAACTTCTGGAACATTCAGTGAAATACTTTCATCCTGAACTCTTGTTCCGAATGGGAATGCTTCTGAGAAGGTCAGTCCATCATCGAACGTTGTAGCACCGGCACCAGCACCTTGAATTCTGGATCTTGATATAACTAAGTTAGCACATCTTGTGATGTTCTTTGTTTTAGAAGTAAGAGTGCTTCTTCTACAAGTAATAGTAAGCACTGCATTATTACCAGTCTGACTAAGACCTGTAATCTGAATTTCTTTAAGAGTAGAGGAAATTGTAACCTGAGATGGAAGAATAATTTCCTTATGACCATTTGCAAAGGTCAAACTATAATTTTCTTGATTGTAGGGTTCTAAGAACAGAGTATCATCACCAAGGTCATTTATGTTAAATGTAAGTGTAGTTGCAGTAACATTAAGAGTTCTTTGCTTTCTTACAATGTAACTACTATCAAGAAGATTGATAGACGAAATAGAAGTATTAGGGAGTTTGATTATTTTCCCTGGAGCATTTCCTTTTTCAATAAAACCTTGAACAACATTAAAGTTCTGAACATTATCAAGAGCACCACCATTGGCAGCCTTTACTGTGCCACCAGTGTTCACACCAACTACTGTACTAACGCCAACTAAGGTAAGTGAACCAGCACTAACTGCGCTTACTCTGTTAAATGTAGGCAGAGTTTGACCTGGAATGGTAAATGAAACAATATCATTGACCCTGACAGGAACGTTTCTGAAGTCTCCAACAGATGGTGATGTTACAGCACTACCAGAACCAGTATCTGCTCCAATTTGGAATGCCGAACCGGGTTCAATGAGATTCGTAGCCTGCTGCATCGAAACGTTGCAAGCAAAATTTGTTGCACCGATAGACTTGACATCACGAATATCATTATCCCTGACTACTGTGATGTTTCTACCTACAGCAAGTCCATCGATTTCGATTGGTTCGTTAATTTGGAACTGACCAGTTACGTCTAACAGATTGAGAACTGTTCCAGCTGTAACTGCATCCTTAAGATGACCAGTTGCTCCACTGAATACACCTCTAACATGTGCTGCATTTCCAGCGGTAACTGCAAGTCCAAGTGTTATAGTGGTAAAAGTTTGAATATCGTAGAGTCTTAAATCAAACCTTTCTGTACCAACACCTGCTATATTTCTCTTACTGATATCATAAACTCTAGCATTACCGACAAGTGCTGCTGCACCATCAATAGTTCCATCCTGGGCAAGTCTACGATCTCTGAGTTCTACTATACTATTATTGGTGAATCCAATAGTTGGTTGACCCCTTAGGTTTTCTACCTGAAGATTGTTTCCAATTTTAACTGGAACACTGATATTATTTTTCTTTTTAGTAGTTCTTGGTTTGGGACTATCAAGTGAAGTTGAACTAATTTTCTCAACTTCGTATCCTTTTACGTATGCTTTACCAGAGGATATCTGAAGGGTGAGAAGGTCGTCAGAGGGAGTGTTACCTCTCTGGGTTAATTGACCTGGAGCATAGATGCCCTTATTGCCAAGTCTATCATTTAAAGTTTCTCTGATATCAATAGCAAATTTCTTGACGTAATAATCACCAGATTCGTCAAAAGTTCTTCTTGCAAGTTCGTCTTTGAAAATATTATAATCAGTTCTATTGACTAACTTCTGAGCAATACCATCTTCAACACGCAACAATTCTACGAAATTCGCATCGTTATTGTCTTTGAGTGTTTTCTTGACCAGAGTTGCAGACAATCTAAGTCTGTCTGCACCAGGAGCAGATTCGTTTGAGAATCCCTTGGCATTGTCAAACAAGTCTGGATTTACAGAAGAAGCAGTTAAGATATCTTCTGAAATTTGAAGACCAACCTTATAATTAGGTCTATTTGTATACTGATCCAGGATTACAGTCGCTGGAGATACTTTTACAAAGAATCCTCTAACAAAGAAAACTCCCTCATTAATTGAAGCAGAAGAACCAATCTTTGTCGCTTCGGATACAATTGCTCTTGCAAATGGATTATTTGCAGTAATAGTAGTAGAAGAATAGTTAATATCTTCTAATGTAATCAGAGTTTCACCATCTGTAAATTTAGTTGATGCACCATCAATTCCAGAAGAAGTATACTTGACATAAAGAGTGTCTACATTATCAACTGATTCGGTGCTCGAAAGGCAATTAACAACAGTTGCTTTAACACCAGAAGTCTCACCTTGAATCTCAATGTTATTATCTTTAAGGTATGCAGTGTACGCAGAAACAGGAACGTCTAAGAAAGTAGGATCAATCTTAACTGCAGGATAGACTGAATCGTAGAATATGCCGCCAGGGACAATCATTGACCCTTCTTTAAAGAAGTGCTGTCCAAATTTCTCAATCTGTCCTTGTAGGATAGACTGTAACGTAGTTAGTTCTCTGGATTGAATTGGAAATCCAGGTTTGAACAATACCTTATTATAATTCTTATCCTCATCAAAATCGTCAAAATAAGGCGATACATTGAGATTGGTGTTCTGGGTCATGTTCTTAGAACTCTACTACGATTTTTACTTCTTCTTTTTGGGATTCAGATCTACCGACTGGTGCTCTGTTATCAATGTAGATGATATCACCTGAAAACTTTTCAACTTCTGGATTTGCTTTACCACCAGCGAAAGTTTGTCCTAAATCAACTACCTTATTGCTAAGTGTTATACTGGAACCATTAAATGTGGTATCAGGTTGTAAAGGACTACCTTCAACATCAGTAGATGGAGAAGTGTTGATCACATTACCATTACTTTCAAAATCAACGTTTTTGAAGTTATTACCCGTTAAAGTAGTAAAACCAACTGGTTGATAATATCTCAGGACTCCAGTATCTCTATCCCAAGAAGCAACATAACCAACAGCAAATGAACCGGCAGTACCGACTGATTGTCTGATTTCAGCATTTAGTTTGTAAATGGTGTCAGAAGTATTTCCAGCACCTGTCAACTTCAATGCACCGAGCGAGGTTGCGGTATTTTTATTTAGGATGGATGTCGAACTTCCAAATTCATTTGGATTTCTTACAATACCGATTCTTGAGAAGTTATTTTGTGCTGCAAAGTCAGCAGCAGTATCATACTTAGAGTAAATCATTACTCTATATGTACCTAATTCACGATAGATATCTGCTCCATGACCTCCCTTTGGTGGAATAATAACTTCAAATTCTGCACCAGAACCACCGGCACCAGTAAAGTTAATTAATCCCTTAGTGTAGTCTTTTCCACCATCTGTAACTTCAATAGAAGAAACTTCCTGATCAGTTACAGTAATGGAGACTTTTCCTCCGGTTCCATCACCAAGAATGTCTATATCTGTAGTAGTTCCTGCTGTATATCCAGTTCCTCTGTTTTTGATTATAACTGTTTCAATGTGACCACGAACAGCAGCATCCTTCACTGCCGCAGTATTAACATCTCCCCAACTTGGAGGAACTGGCATATACTTCTCTGTCGTAAATTTAACAATATCCGCAGGGGCAATTGTGTAAAGATACTTCCAAAGGTATCCATCAGAACCATCTCCTGCTATCTGAGGAGCAGTATCTACAAAGGTTGGTTCAAACTGTGATGGTCTGCCATCTGGAAAATCGGGACTTGATCCATTATTGATGCAGATATAAACTTTAAATTCAGAATTTACAACATAGAAGCGAGACTCATATAATGTCTTTGCACTAGTTTGTGGTGCATCATTAGTGATATCATAATTATTTTTATACATGTCATAAGTTATACCAGAAGCCCAATTAACTCTTGGTACAATTCTTGCAAAATCATTAATGCCAATCTTTTTCAAGAACAGCATTGAATCAGAATATCTATCCTCTTGTTGGAAAGAATCTCTTGGATCTGGTGGTGTGGTTGCCCAATTAGCATCACCATAGTCTACAATAGAAACATTCGCAGGATTGGGGTGTGCCAAAAAGGTATAATAAAAGTTTGAAGTCGTGCCAATACCAGTCACGGACTTGGTAAAGGTCTCCGCATTCAAAATTCTAAATTGGTCAGTGATTATGGCAGGCATGTCTGTCCGATTTTTTGATTATTTATACTAAATTTAGTACTCTGCTTTTAGTTCAGTAATTCGTGAAACGTGTGCAGAAGTAGTAACTCCAGAAAGTGGATTGTCTTTTTGGAATACAAACGATGATCCATTTCTAGATCCTGTAATGATTTTACCCCAACTGAAGTTTCCATATCTCTTAATATTGAAGTTATCGGGTAAAGCAGTGTTTACTCCTACAACAGAGAGAACATTTGCAGATACAAGTTTTGCATCTGTTCCAGCAATAGCAACAACGTTTGAAGCACGATAAACATTATCAATGAAATCTGCTCCATTTGCAACGACAGTAGATACATCTCCATCAATTGAAGTAACACCACTACCAATTCTAGTATTTCTGACTACGAAATAATCTCCTGTAGAAATACCGGTGCTTGTGACCTTGTTTGCTGCTGAAAGTCCTGAGGGAATGAAAATCTCTGGGTCTGGTATAACTCTAAACTTAAGTGTGTCTAATGAGTCAATTGCGCCAGATTCACCAGAGGCAAACTCTGTGATATCTTCAATAAGTCCGTAGTCACCTTCATATGTAACTTGCTGAATCGTTTCAACAGTTGGAATAGTCAATCCAATTCCAGTTGCTCCTACAAGTCTGATATCCTGTTGTGTTTGTCCAAGGTTATCAATTTTTTCAAATGACCAGGCATTTTCAACAGATATTGAAGTGTCCGTATTACCAACAGGTGCGATAATATTAGTTGATGGATAATACTGTGGTTCAAGAGAGTTTCTTGCTTTTGAGATAGAACGACCATCAATAATAACGTCAGAAGTTTGTTTGGTCCATTCTACAGGTCTCAGGAATGCAGTATCGGTATTGATGCCAACACCTGTATAAGTTTCAGTCTCAACAGTATCAGAGGCAATTAATTCATAGATAACTCTCTGTTCCTGACTAGCAAAAGGATCTTGATATTGGAGTCTCAGTCTGTCACCACGTTTAATTGTCTCATCAATATCAACTTTAAGGAAGTCATCTTCAGAACCAGTATAGAAGTAAATTTTAAAATTACTTCCTGCTCTTGGTGCTTCTTTAAACTTAAGTCTTGTGCCACCATTGAATTCATAATCAACTCCTGGTTTTTGGAGAACATCATTCATGAATATTAAGAAGTTATTTTGGAGTATGATACCAGAACCTTCTTTGGCAACAATACTGTAGAATTCTTTGGTGGTTTCTGTTCTGGTGATGAGGAAGTTAGTTTTAGCACCATTAAATCCGATACTAAAATCGTCTAACTCAAGAAGTTGACCAAATGCCCATCCAGAGAACTTATCTTGGAACTTGTTATCAACAGTTACCAGCATATTGGTAGAACCAATTCCAACCGGATCGAATGGTAGACCACTCAATTCAAGAACATCACCCTCTTTGTATCCAATGCCACGCTTAGACATACTGAAACTAATAATGCTACCGCCAGTTCCAACAACAACGTCCATCTCAGCACCAGAACCAGTACCACCCGTCAATGTGAGACCTTTGTATGGTGCAGGTTCGTCTGTAAATATTTGAGGTGGTGTTGCCTGAGTATATCCAGTACCACCAGATACAACAGTGAATCCGGTGATTGTTCCACCAGCACCAACTGTTGCGGTAACAGCAGCACCTGTTCCACCACCCAATGTGTCTGCAATCGAGACATTCGGTGCGAATAAGTGACCGCCACCACCAGAACGAACACCGGTACTGCCAACACCAACTGTAACTCCAGTAATTACACCAGAACCATTTACTACTGCAACACCGATAGCACGAGCAGGAACAGCATAATTTGTGCCAGAAGTTGCTGTAAACTCATTGATAATACCACCTTGGGGAAGATCACCAATTGGTCCAGTTCCAGTGAAATCAAGATCCTCTCCGGTATTTGTTTTTACAACTCTATAATCAGATTTCAAGATAGAACCAACATCACCAAAGAAAGGTTTCTGGAAGACATTGTTAATCAGAACTGCACCATGACTAGTAGTGATACCAGTTACTGCGACACCACTGCTGATCATTGCAAATTGATCAGCAGTACCATTGAAGGATTCGGAAATATCATCAAGAATTATATTTTTATCATAGTTTAATCTATAAAAAATTCTACCTGAGAATGTTGATCTAGTTGTTATACCAACAACACCAGCAGGTCCATATGGTGCATCACTGAAGTAAATCTTACCCTGCTTGATCCTGTAATCGCCTGTAACGACGCTGCTAGCAGCACCAACAGTATGTGCAGCAGCAACTGTTCCCATTGCTCCACGTTGGACATTAAGAACGTTACCTGCGTTTACGAGATCAACTTTAATAATCTCCCCATCTTCAAATCGCAGCAAGGACTTACCTAAAATCTTCGATGAATCACTAACTGTAATCTGAGTTGAACCAATTCCAACTGCTTCAGACATAGTGATAGCAACACCTACTGGTTTTACTGCAATAGGACTTTGTATGATATTGTCAATCGTGATCATACTTCTAGTAGTTGCAAGATCACCCTCGGTAGAGAATGATTGAGTTGAACCAATACCAACACTATTAGTAAATGATACAAATCTTCCAAGTGCTAAGTCTGCTGTACTAATAGCAACTTTAAACTGGTCCTTAGTTACTCTTATTGCAAATACCTTATCTGGAAGAAGAGTGGTAAGACCAATGCCAGGAACACTGGTAGATCCAATACTCAAACGAGATCCAGTATTGATACCAGCATTTGTTGGATCATATACAAGTTCTTCACCAGTATTAAATTCATGATCTGTAATTGTGATTACACTGCTGCCAACACCAGTCGCAGGATTGACTGTATGGTGAAGCATTGACTTACCATCAGTTAATATGGTAAAAGTGCTCAGACCAACAAGTTGACCAGCAGAGTTTCCAACACCATTAAATTGAGGACCAATATCATCAATCATTAGAACTTTATTAGTTCTGGATTCATTGTAATCAGTAATTACCTTAGAATCAAATTTGATGATCTTAGAAAGTCCTACTGATTCTGTATCTTCTGAAGCAAGATCATAACTTGTTCTTGAATGTACCGATGCTTCATTTTCAATATCCACCAGAAGATTAAACTGTGCTGTGTCCGCAATTGAAACATTTGCTTTCTTTGGCGGGAAAGTAATAATTTGGAAGTCTGAGAAGTTCTTATACCCAGCAGTATGGTCTAAACTATCAACAGTCTCTTCCCAAGTTTCTAGTGGAATTTCACCACGGATACTGTATGAGAATCTTTGATAGTAATCATTATCATGAATTCTTTGGAGATTGTCATTCATTTTACCAATATCATCTTTCCACACCCCAGCATCTCTTGAAGTGCTTCCCACATTAAAATCAAAGTCGAACTCAGTAATTTCAGAAATAGTTGCTTTAAAGTTACCTACGGTGCCACGAACAACTGTATCCGCAGTGAACTTACCATTGACACCATTCAATCTCAGTATGCCTGATTCTTCATCCCATCCATCTTGTGCTACAATACCAAATATGTTTGGATCATTAGCATCAACAATTATTTCTCCTTCTGTGAATCGAATGACATCAAATTCTGGTTTGAATGTTGCCAGATCGGTTGCTTTAATTACTCTACCAAACTGTGCATTCTGAGCAATGTTATAGTCTCCACCGGTAAAACCTAAACCAGTAATATTATAACTAACACTTTCAGTACCAGCAACAGTATTGATAGCAGTCACTTCAAAGGTTCTGAAACCGTAATCACTTGAATTGTATCCGTCTGCAAGAGAAGCATTAGTGATCTGGATGTTTTCTACAAAGATTTGATCTCCCACTTTGAATGGGAAATTGTCTCCAAATCCAGCAAGAGTTTGTGGTGCTTTGAGTGAAATTTCATTTACACCAGAAGCAGAGGTAGCATTAACAACACCAACTCCATTTGAGTTATTGGTTGCAATAACCCTAAGATCTTCTCTCAGATTACTATCACTGGAGATAACTTCAACTTCTCCAACAGAACCACCCTCAAGTGTTGTTTTTGTAATTATGCTGTCGTTTCCAATTGCAATAACTTTTGGTGGAACATTGTAATCATTACCAGCAGTAACAATACCAACTCCCTTCAATGTTCTGATATTTTTAAGTCTCATTACAAGAGAACTATCTGTTTTTGGTTTGATAGTTGTATCTTCTGAGAAATCAATACCAGGAATAGTGACTAATGCATCTGTAACTTCGCCAATATCTGTATTCGTTATCTTCAAGTCTGCATTGACTCCTGTGGTGGTTCCTATGGATGTAATTGCTGGGAACTCTTTGACGTTATTACCATCATTTACCACCTTAACTGAATGAATTCCACCAATAGCAGTTGCTGAACTGGTAGAATAGAATCCAGTGCTGAATCCCGCAGGAGTGTAAGATGTTGTCTCGGCAGAACCAACCAAAGTAAAGGTAAAGGTAGTATCTCCAATTCCTGTGATCTTATAGTTTTGATTGAACTTAGATTCTACTTTGGTGATAGTAGAGTAATTATCTACAGTTTCATCTACAGATGTTGGATATGTGTTTGTATATTGTACATCATCTCCTTCAATCCTATAATAGAAATTATTTAAAAGATCTTTGTCAATATCAACTATAATTTGTGTACCAGCAACACCGTCACCAATTACTCCGTCTCTCTTAATATTAGTGGATTCGTATCTACACTGGAAGTCATTATCTTTATAGAAATTGATATCATATCCAGAAAGACTTACATCTGAAGTATTCAGTGCGAATCTTCCGCCATTGATAATCTCAATCTTTGGATTTATTTTTGCAACTTCATGAGTTCCATGTCCTTGCTGAGTAATAATGATATTCTTGAATGGGAACTCCAATGCATCAACTCTTGTTTCTGCAAGTCTAAACGTATCCTCATCAATCTTAATTGCATAATACTCTCTACTGCTCTGGAGGGGTGTTGCAACACCAACAGCATTTGTATAAACAACAAGATCACCGGTATTCAATCCATGTTTTACGGATACGATATCTGATGCAATAGTTGTGATTCCAGTAGGAGCAAAGGTCTTGGGATCTACAACCAGTTTATTCAGATCTGTATTAAATTTAAGGACAAACTGTTGAACTTTATTAGGAGTTATACCAAATGTAACTTCATCTCCCGGTTGCAATCCATGAGCAGTTGCAACTCCAACGTCAGCAAATACTTTTCTAACAGTGCCTGTAAGATTATCTTTTACCTGTTGCAGTGTGTGATTATCTCCTGTAGAAGCAGCAACAAAGTAAATCGTGGAGTTGATACCAACGAATGCCTTAGAAGTTGCAATTCCGATAAAATCAGTACTTATCTTAAGTGCAAAGAGAGAAGTTGTAGAGATATCAAAGGGATTGGATAAGTCTGACTTTGCAGAAGCACGAATTGTTCCTCCAACAGAGACAATACTCAGTTGATCACCAGTATTAAACTTGTGTCCAGGAAGGAAAATTGCACGATCTGGAATTGAAACCGTAATATTTGAACTTCCAGCAACTCCAACAACAGATGAAAAATAAGTAGCACCTATACCAATAGCAGATTTTGCAAAGTTTTGTTGATGCCCGATCTGTATATTTTTATTTTCTAACTCTTGATCAATAATGAATCTGAAAACCTGGGGTTGCAACCTAACGATAGAATTTGTTCCATGATTACTTCCGGTACTATCATTAACGACTCTAGTAACTCTATATTTGTTGTTGACATTATCAACGCCAACAATCTTCATCAACTCATCATTGACCCTGATAATATTGCCTACTTCAAATTTATTTGTAAATGTAGAAGCACTTAGTGAAATTGTAGTAGTAATACCAGTCGCTGTTGTTTGACCAATTGCCAGTGTGGTATTGGTTATTACTGTAGCAACCCCAACAGGAGTAAATCCTTCAAGGTTTTTGTAAATTGCAGAACCAATGCCAGTGATTTCAACAATATCACCATCGAAGAAACCATGTGGAATTGTAGTAACACCAGTGACTACATTACCTCTAACACTAAAGATAGTATTTTTCAGTGTAGTATCAGAAGTTGCAATGGAGACAATATCTTTTCCCTTTACTTCAGCAATTTCAACATCAATTGATTCTTCATTGAAGTTGATTTGTTCACCAACCTTATAATCAGAACCAGAATTCAGAACGTCAACAGAACCAACCCTGGATGGTTTAATGTCTTGAATGGTAACTTTTACATCAGAAGACATGGAATCATTTAAGAAGACATACTCCCTAGAAGGATCATTCAATCCGAGGTGAGTTACATTTCTCTTATACTCACCAGTATTGATCGTTGAATCTGCTTGACTACGAAGAGAATCGTAGTTGAAAGTGTCAGTTTGATTGTAGTGTGACTTTGTAATATATGGATATGCAAGACCAATGATGGAAGAGAAAGTCTCGGAATTATCTATAGTGGAGAAATATGCATATGTTCCTTCAGGGAATTCATCTGTTTTGCAGAATCTTCCATTATACTCATCAAGATCACCAGTTGCTTTATAAACATAGTCTTGGATAAAGAATCCATCATCAAATCCAGGTGGTCTGAGTGAAGTAGAACTTTCTAAATCAAGTTCATAACTTGATAACATTACTTTAGTTCCACCAGTATTTGCACCATCAAATACTGCATTCGCAAAACCATATGGACCATAGATTGGATTACCGTCATATGCCCATCCAACTATTGGGGAGTGAGCAAATCCTGTGGTGATTTCATCTCCATTACCATCAAGGTTATCTTTTAATATACCACGATAGTGTGCTCCGGGATAGAAAGACACTAACTTGGTTTGTTTTAGAGGAGTTCCAGAATTAATCTGAACCATCTCTCTATTCAGTCTATCCTTTTTCAGGATTGAAGAATTATCTAGTTGGAGTGCTACTTTATATCTTTCTACATCATTGAATGCCCATTCATGAATCTCTGGACTCAACTGAGCATTGATACCAGTTGGGATGACTTCTATTCTTGTATTTTCAGCATACCCACTACCACCATCAATAACATTGATTGATGTTATTGAACCATTTGTAATATTAGCAGTTAGTTTTGCTAACTTGCCTGTACCAATAACATTAATTGTTGGGGGAGATGTATATTCTATACCCGCATCTGCAACATATGCTGAAACAATTTTTCCATTAACAACAATTGCTTTAACGTCTGCTCCCTTTCCAGTCTCGACCTTAACTTCAATGTCTCTCTTGTAGTTCATTACATTGGACACACCGTATCCAACACCACCATTTCTGACAAATACATTGTCAAGTTTTCCAAGGATTACAGGAGAACCAACAGCAGTATAGTAAGAAGGAACAACATCAGTATTTCCAGCAGAAACAATTCCATTAATCTTAACAGTGATTGCTGGATACTGGAACGTATGTGTACCGACACCCACACTGGTAAGGTTTACATAAGATTTTTTATCAAAATTAACACTACTGATAGCGGTTGGTGTTCCTGCTTCACTTAGGAGGAATCTGTCCTCATCTAAGACGGTTACCTTGTAATTTGCCGATGTTGACAATCCACCAATAATAGTACCATCAAATGAATACTCTACATTGTCACCAGTTTTGAAAGAGTGATTCCTTGCGTAGATATAATTCTGCTCAATATTGACACCTACAAAAGATTTGTAAATATCTTTCTGATCTGCTGGTGGCCATGCTATACCATCTACAACCACTTTCCTACTAGAGAAGTCATCAGTAGAACTTGTAACAACAATTCTGTCAACGATCTTTCTCTGATTTCTAGATCTGAAGTTATGAGTGCCAGTCCCAAAGTCATTTATATTGACTGTGTTAATACCAGCTACTGCATCAGATTTTGATACATGGATTTTTACATCAGTGGCACTGACTTTTCTAAGGAAGTATATTGCTTCTGATGTCAGTCTATCTGTTCCAAATCCAACTGAGGTGCTACCAATACCAATAGGAGTTCCAGTAGAGGAATATATGACCTCTTCAGTATCTGCAAATCTATGCCCAGGAATACTGATAACATCACTAGCAAGTTTTACACCATCAAAATCGCTGAATGACTTATCATAGAAGAATCCTCTAAGTCTTGCTTCAGCAGTCGCTTCTGTTCCATTTCCTCCAGAAATTGTAACAACAGGAGTTTCTACGTAATTAAAACCAGGAGCAGTAAGATTAATATCTTCAATCTTTCCTATAAATTGTCCCACAAAAGCGGCACCAGCACTTCCATCAGTATTTGCAATTCCAATTTGTGGTGGATTTACAATATCATAACCAGTTCCTGAATTTAAAACATTAATAGAGTCAATCTGACCATAGAAAATAGAATCCTTTGAAATTGGTGATTGAAATTCAACACCATTTAAAGCAACACCAATTGGTCCAATAATATCTTTATGTTCAGTTGCTGCTTTTGGTTTTCTATTGATTCTCTTGAAATTATTCTGATTAACCAGATTTCTATTAAACAGAGATGCCGGAGTCAGTTTGTGCTCACTACCTGCACTAACACCAGTAAAATTAATAAAAACTTGATTATTAAGAGAAGCACGACTGAATGCTAGTTTTATATTGTTTATGTCAATTATAAAAACATAATAATTTCCTGTCGCAATACCAGTAACACCAGAGGTTAATTCATAATATACTCTTTCACCATTTCTGAAATTATGATTGGGAATATTGATCTTATTATTAACTTGATCTATATCCGATTCAGTAAAAGTTTTAGATCTATTCGTCAGTTCTATGTTATCGTAACCAGGAAGTCCTGAGAAGGCAATATATGCATTCTTGTCTGCATCAATAAAACTATTTTGTATATTTGCTAAAACACCATCAGCATTGAGTTTATCAGATCCAAAATCAAGTTTTTTCCTGATGAGATAATCCTTAGTGTTGACAAAAGTATTACTTATATTTCCAGAAACCGTAAATGTTTTTCTGTTGTCTACATCAGAAACATCCAGATTTTCTTCTAATACAGATTTATCATTTTTCAGCAAAATATCAACTTTGTCGCCCTTGTATAAGTGGTGGTCAACTTCGGTCGTAAACGTTGTTCCACTAACACTATCAACAGACGTAAGCACTACATTGTTGTAGAACCATCTGTTAAATCTAACATCATCTTCATCTACTTTTTCGCCAAGATGCTTCACTCGAAGCACATCATTTTTTCTGAACTGACTAGTGTCTTTTTTGTTTTCTGCAACTCCTATGACTGTACCAACAACTCGCATAGTGACGAGTTTGTTGATATCGTTATTCTCATAACCATATACAAAGTTTCCATCAATAATTGAATCATTTTCTGCAAGAGTCGTAGAAAGTCCTACACAGTTAAAGAATTGATTAGCACTCTTACTTTCATATGTAACTGATTCCAATCCTTCATTATTCTTATTAAGGAATAAACCACTTTCTGGGAATCCAATAGTCGAATCAACAGTTAGAGTTGTATTTGTAACACCAACACCTAAGACTTTAGTCTTCTTGCTGACTATAAACTTATTTTCAATAGTATTCTTAGGGAAGAATAACTTATGATAATATGTTGAACCTAAGAGTATAGTTTCAACTCTTGAAATGATAGCCTTTGCAGTTGGATTATCAATTGATCCCTGAAGTAAAGTAGTTTCTCCAAGATTTCTTGGATTTCCTTCAATTGCCTCTACAACCACCACATCTGACTGCGAGAAGTCGGCAGCAGATGCCTGAATTGTATTATCAAATGGTTTCAGAACCTCAACGAATTTTCCAAAGAGAACAGTAAAGAGAATTTTCAATGAAGTGTCAGTTCCCTTTGAACTGTAAAAATCTCTTGCTCTTGAAAGGATATTATCGATATTAACGCTTTGGAATTGCCTCTCTTCAATACCAGGCAAGAACATCTTCTTGTACTTGATGAAAAATTCTGCTAAGAATACCAGACCAAGATTAGTAAGAGTCGTTCCTGCTTCATGGAATGCAGTTCGACTATTATTAAAGTTTAAGAACTCTCCACTGACATCATCAATGCCAGAAAATCCCCTAACACATCCAGTGAAGGCAAAATTGGTAGCAGTAGGAAGAGTTGCACCTAATGGGTTAGTTTCGTCAAGATCTAATACATCATCAAGAGTAGTTGGGTCATCAGAAATTGTAATAGTGTTAGAATCTATAACTTCTGTGACATAATACGTCTGACCAGCAATAACATTGGAAAATGAAGTATCAAAAATAATACTTTGCGATCTAAACGAATCTAAACCGACAGTAGATGTCAATTTGATGGTATTTGCAGTCGGATCAACTAAAGTGACCTTTTGGGAAAAAGATGATTTACCAGTATACGTAAAAATCTCTTGATCAATTTTTACAAGTCCATTTTTTGGCAAAAATCCCGAATGATTGGTAACTTCAATCAAATCATCGTTGTTTGAAACAAATTTAGTCAGTTTTGGTGTAGTTGTAGTAAATTTGAGATTTACGTAACTATCAACATCCTTTAATCTATCAATATTCTCTGCAAGAAAGATTGTTCCGTACTCATGTTCCTGAGACAGATAGTATTGCTCTAAAAAGTCTTTAAAGAGTGGATTATCATCTAAAATAAATTCTGGAAGTTGACTTTCCAGAATATTGGAGATTTTTACTTTACTATCTGACATTTCTTATCGAGTGAATTTTCTGCTACTGGTGAAACTTGAAGGAGGAATGTAATTAGTACCAGATCTGTTGGATCCAGAGGTAATCAAGTCTTCTTTCAACGTTAAAATACTTTTTCCTGTAGTATCTAGGACGATATAAAGATTCTCTTTTGCGACAATATCATTTGACTCAGGTGTGACCCCAATTTCAATACGATTATCAAGAACTGTCGATGAAATGTTGATTGGGAAAAGAATAATCTCACCTTTTACGTAATCAACAGTTCCAGCATTCTCAATAACATTTACAATCTCTCTTTCTTCATTAAATTTGAAGATTGATATAGATCCAGTCTTTGGTGTGACCTGTTGGGGTCTTCCTGGGATGGTAATATCGGTATTGGGGACATCAGTCAAGAAGCAAGTTCCACTGATACCAGAAACTGTGAATCCAGATGATCTTAGATTGAAACCTTCGACCTCAGCATGGAATGCATTTGCATAACAGAGTTCATAATTGGCAAGAGCGTTATATGCGGGGACCAAATTTCTTCTCATCACTAGATTTGTGATATTTGAAGTAATTCCAGTATCAACATTATCAATTTGACGGAGAAGTTTACTATATTTCAGTCTTCCACCAAAAGAATTGATATCAGTAGACTTAGAGTAGGTTACAATTGCATTTGTAACTCTAGTAAACAGATCTTCTGTATTTGTAACAGTTCCTGGATCGTATGAGACTGTGCTATCATACTCTACATACAGATATTTCAGATCTAAAAACTCTTGACGAATACCAGCAATGGTGTATTCCTTCAATTTACTCTTAATATTGTCTTTTGCGATATCAGAGAGAAAATCACCATTCTTAGGTTTGATTGTAATGAAGACTTTACCGTATTGTGGCGGATCTAGATCTTCACCACCATATGCAGAGACAGATTCGACGTTAGGATACAGAAAAGGTATGAGTGAAGTGTAATCATCAGCAGTGACCGCTCTGTATTGCGATGCATAGACCCTAGGAGCAAGGTATTTGATAGTATCGATGTCTTCTATGTCATCACCCTGTTCCGCCGCTTGTAGGGTCGTTATGGCGGAGATGTTATTTGTTACATTTCGGTCTTTTCCTTCTTTTCTGGCAACTAATTGACCAGAGAACGTGAAATTGCTTGCACCATTTGCTGCTTCACCACTTGTTTCAATATAAGTAACCTCAACCTTTGCTCCATTTGCAGGTCTCTTACCTAAAATGTTGTCTCCGAAGAGAATTTGGTACTTTTCATCCGAGATTTCTTGTACGAGATACAAACGAGTGTCGGAATTAACGTTAAAAATGTTTGTATATGGAGTATATTCTTCTATTGCAGTTCCAACGCTCCGAACACGGATAGTAGAGGTGTCAATATTCGGAGTTGGTAAGATATATTTCTGATCTGGTTGAGAATCATCGATTACAAAGGTCTTTTTCAGTAAGTTTCCTTCAAAAATCTCAATATTACTGAAAGTCACTACTCCTTGGGAGTTTGGACTTGCTGTAATGTCCTCTGGAATCGAGAAAATGTAGTTTGAGTTCTCTGCACCGCCCAGTGCAACCACACCTTTCTTCAATGTAACCGATCTAGCGTTAACTTGAGCACTGAAGGTGATCCTTGCAGTTGCCGATTTCTTCGATCTGGGAACATATCCAATATTTCTTGCTAATGATACGACATTTTCTCTCAATGTCGCACTATCAATGAACGATTCGTTCACTGCCATGTTAGTATTGTAGGCAGTGATATAAGAATTATATGCTAACGTGTCGATTAAGATCGAAAAGTTCGATCCTTCAAAGTCGAAGTCCGTAAAATTACTATTCGACCGCAGATAATCCTTTATCTGCTCTCTAATATCATTAAAATCGAGATTGGTAAACTGATTGAATGCCATTATATCCTAGAAGGTTGTAAGAGGAACTCTATATTCTGTGTAGGGGTTGGTAATCCAACAATGTCATACTCAATTTTAATGAATAAGTCGTTAGAATCGGTCTGACACTCAGCAAAAACATTGGTCAGTTCGATTCTAGGTTCATAATTCTGCAGTAATGCAATAATTTCTTCCCTTAATACATCATTATCAAATGTATCTAATTCAAAAAGTGCATCAGCAACAGATGTTCCTAAAATATCATTGAAAAATCTTTCTCCAATTGCAGTTCGGACGAGATTTATGACAGATTTTTTGATTGCGTCCTCATTTTTGAGGACGGTCACATCGTTCGTAATGGGATGACGCTTAAAAGAGAGACTAATATCCCTAAAACTACGTGAACGCTTAATTGGCATCTGCTTCGATACACTTCAACATACTATCTATAATGGTTAGTATCGATTTGGTATTGAATCGTAAGGTGATTCTTCCGAAAGTACCTGCTTTTTGGCACCACCAACGGGTTTTGCCTCGTCATTAAGCACTTCTTTCAACTCAACAGGAGTATCTTGAGGTGCTTCACCGGGTAATGACCAATGATCTGTGACCAAATGCGTTGTTCCCCATGTTTCTTTCATGTACTTGCTGTCTCTATCAACTGGTGAGTTACCCATTTTCCTCTTTTTTAGTATTTATTTCTTGATGTATGATATCAAAATCTTCTTCAAGAACTTCTTTTAGATAATCTTGATCATAATTGTCATAATAATTTGTTTTGGCAAGTTTTTTTCTCGCTTCTAGAAGATCTTTTCTTGGTTGTGCTAGAACTAAGTTATATTTTCCATTATTTGACTGAATGCCATTGATAAAAGTATCTTCATTTCTAGCATCAGAAAGAAATTTATAACCTGGATACTTCAGATTATAGTCATCTACGGCGTTATAAAGAAAATCACTCTCATGATGATCCTCTACAATGTAGATTACAACATCATATTCAGGAATTGGAACAATTTTATCTAGATTTTTTTCTATAATTAGAAAATTAGCAGTTGAAGCAAAAGGACATAACGAAAAATTTCCCAGTTCAGGTCTAACTTTAGATAAATTGCGAATCCATTTCCGAATATGTTTATTCTTTTTGTCTCTCATCAGGTGTTGTCCAGAAATAATCATCACAATCACCTAGTCTTCCCCAGTTAGTATCGTTTTCAGTTTGGAAAATACGTGTCGATACCTTGAAATCAGGAATTTTAGGTTTTTCAGGAGTCATTGAAGTGTCATAGATGCGACATCTGTTGTTTGGATACAGGCAAAACTGACCATTTCTCAATTCAATCAGATTAAATGACTTATGTTCATCAGGTAACTCACTCGTTGAAGCATCAATTTGATTGAAATCTCCATGATAGTTGTCTAAAGTACAAATGTAACTTCCTTTGAGGTTACCAAAGTGTCTTGTTCTGACTTCCCATTCCATTGGTGATACGAATTGTTTCTCGATCACAACGAAATCATAGTCCATACAGTTCCAAAACTGAAGATTTACCAGGTCCATATCAGGATCTGGTTTCTCTGGACGCGCTAGGAACGCCGATATGGGCAGTTTATCGAACATTGCACCATATTCAGGCAGATAGGTCTCAAAGTAGAATGCACGTCCTTGTATGGACTTTGCACTAACCCAGATACCTTCTACGTATTCTCCATGTCCATCTTGAAAATCACGAAGATATTCTCTTCTCACCCATACCTTTTTTGTTGGTAGATTTGAAATTAACTTTGCCATTCCTTAAAAAATTGCGATACTTCATAGCCGTCTAATTCTGATTTGTAATCAGAATCCTCACCCAAATAAAAATAATCATATCCAAGTTTTTTATATATGGCACATTCGTTTTTTAATGACTTCTTACCAATATAAAGTTTTGGATTTTCATAGTCCCATGCAAATTGGTCAGCAAAGACAGAATTAACACTATCAAAACGATAGACTAATGAAAATGCGACAAGTTTATCACCATCATAGTATCCAACGATATCAGAGTTATTCTGTTCAAACTCCTCACGAAAGATTGGTATGACACTATCAAACTCTTTGTAGTCACAATACTTGTGATAGATCTCAAAGCATTCTTTATAAAAAGAACTATCAAGAAGTTTGTAGTTAGAAACCTCCTGATAGTTTGTATCCTTTAATCTAATTCGACAATACATCGATATATCGTATCTTCAGGTATTTACCCTCTGCCCTGTCCACGATAACGCTTTGGTTTGGGGTTACCACTGGATGCAGCATACTTGGTATGTTGTCCAGAACCTTGACGAGTCTTCTTGGGGCGAGACTCGATCATCACGTTGCCACTCAGACTCTTCTTAATCTTTGCCATAGTTTGTTTTTTCGCGATTTTTTAAACGGGCGGTTATAACCCCACCCAGTATAGCACATCATCAGCACATAAGCACTCATCAGATCACGCGCATTTTTTCATGCCCCACACGAATCACAGGGTCACACCAGATCTCGTAACCTTTCTCGATAGCATCAAGACAGAAACTCACATCCTCTCCACACATATCTTGGACCTCTCCTGATTCAAACGTCTGCATCTTCGGAGCAAACCAAGGATAAGGAAGACTCTCAAAGACTCCATTCTTAATCAGAACCCATCCAAACCCGGTGTAATCAACGGTGAACGGTTTCTTACGCTTCGACATGGATTCACCAGTCTCATGGTTCATCACACCACCATTATTACGGAAGTCTCCTTCTTCTAACCAGTGTGCCACAGAAGTCGTGCGACCATCTTCAGTCATATACCAACCAGCAGCAATATCTTTGTCCATTGCTACAAGACGGAAGAACTGCTCTGTGTTGAAGACAATATCAGAGTCAATCCACAATTGGTAATCGTATGGAAGATTACCATCCCATGGTTTCTGTGAAGGTCCTCTGAGAACATTCGCACCTAAACACTTACACCGTGCAAAGTTCACCATGGAACTGTAATCTTGACTGATCTGAATACTTGCACCAGACTGTACAAGATCAAAACAGAGTTGTACGAAGTTCTTCAAGAATGTATATGAACAACCTCTACCAGGTAGACAGAACACCACTGTCTTACCACGAATCATTTCTTTTGCTGCCTCTAAGTTAAACTCTTCCTTCTTTGGAGTTGGTGCAGCAGTCTTTACTGTAAATCCTTTAGCCATGCTCAACTGATATTGGATAATGTTATTATAACACGGACAGTCACTCAGGTCAATGTCCGTACCAATATTTAGTACTCGTCAGATAATCTCTCCAAGAGATATGTAAGTTCTTCTTTTGTACTATAATCCCTTATCAGTTCCTCGTCATTCTCTATACGAAATTCAAGTGCTTCTATGATTAATTCTTTCTCATAGGTATCGATTGAAATATTCATAGTAAATCTACGCACTCTTGGAGTATATATTAACCGAGGTTTTTGAAGACTGCTCCGATATTCATGTGACCGTGCCGATATCCTGCTAGTATCAACCCGCCGACTCCCGCAAATAATACTCCGAGTGATACCGTGAGGGGTACAGTGGAATTTTTACTGGGCGAAATTTTTTTCTCTTCGGGGGTTTCCATGGGGGTTTCTACCTGGGAAATTTTTTTTTCGTTTAATATCTCTCTCGCGTTTTTGGTTCGTTGTAGGTTAGGGTAGTTAGGCGTTTTTAGCTAAGGGGCGGGGGCGCACAAGAACGCAACCCCAAATAACTGGTCTTTGAGTATAACTGTATTCTATCAGACTGCTGCCAGTTTGTCAAACTTAGTGTTGTTGAAGTTAGCAACACTGAAGACCTTTCGTAAGACTAGTTTGTATACCTTACTGCCGTAGGAGTAGACATAACCCTCTGCCGTAATCCGATCATATCCGATATAAGCAGCAGGACCGTCGAGAACTCTACACTGATGATGCAATTCCTCTTTGACATACTGAACCAAACCGTAGAGGTGCATGAGTGTTACATTGCCGTTGAAGTCCTCGACTCGCAGTGCATTACTCTCACGCAGCGTTCGGTTCACATTGATGCGAATCTGTGCTGCTTCCTTATCACTCACGAACTGCACGGTAGGTAACAACGTCATGATCGCAGTCATCGCTGGAGGTAACTCCCACAGACCCGTGCAAGTAGGCATCACGAACCGGCAGCACACAGTGTTAGATAGTGGTTCACGCAATGGTTTAGCGACGGCATCACGTAGGGTCGTCTCAGTCTCATAAACCGTATGGGGTGCAACGATAATAACCTCGTCTACGATTTCGGGAAACTTGTAAGTAACTGTGTTCGGAGTATATTCATCACTACCGCCGAAACCGATAAAGTCACCTTGATAGATGCAATCTGTTTTAGGAAGATAATCTAAGCACAGGTGCAAAATGTTAGCAACCTCTCCGCTGTGGTTAGTATCAATGTCCTCATGAGATTCGTTGATCTTGATTCTTACTTTGTTGAAGACAGATTTGGTCCCCACAAAGAACTTACCTGTGGCAGGATTAGTGCCCCAAACGATAGCGGGTGCTCCGTCCATCTTAACACTTAGCGTGCCTTCGTTCTGTATAGCGTCCAGGAAAGAAAGGTCGCCGGTAAGGATAGAATCCTCAGGGTGTTCGATGTGGAGAATTGGAGTCATATTAGAGTGTGAAAAATGTAAGGAATTAGAGCAATCAGGCAAACACGTAACCGTTGGTGAAATCTTCTACATTGTAGACTTTACCAGTGATGGAAGATTCTGCAATGAACTTGCGAACATACCACTTAAAATCTTTCTGAAATACACCTTCACCAGCAATGCAGAAAGCATCACATAAAGCGTTAAGTCTGCTCTTGGTAGTGTTGCTCTGGAATCCACCATCAAAGATCTTCATAGAGTCCTCATCAACGATGGCGATGAGGTTACCATGCAGGCGGATCAGACTCTCGCCGGTTTCCTCGTTGAAGTGAACTGTGGTGTTACCTGAAGACCAATTAGCATTGTTCTGAACTGCTGCGTTCATTTGTGCTTCGATCTTACGCATGGTTGGTTGTGTTCCTTTGACTCTTTTAATATACACGGATTTGGGGTCCTGTGCCGTGTGCTTGTGCCACTTAATGGATTGGATTTTTTCCGGGGTCCTGTGTGAAATTTTGTGGCGGTTCGGTTTTTTATACTTGACGCCCGTTAGATTACGCGCTAAGACCACAAGACCCGAGCACATTTCTAAGGTCATAAACACTACTCAAACACTGCTAAGTAACCCCGAAGACACTAGGAATACTCTCCGGGGTAACTCTTACTATAAAAAACAGAAACATATTTATAAACGTTTTTTTAATCGTTTTTTATGTGTTTTTGACTGTTTTGGTAAGTATAAGTGCTTAGAGAAGTATCAACTTTGATAATACCAACCCAGTGCCTTGTTAAGTGTAATCAACTGCTCATGTACGTTGTTAATCTCATCCTGTATTGACTGCTCTTCTCCTAACATTGCCATATGATCTACTTCATTCCAATCCTCTATATCTACCTTGTTATCTGTAAACATTGGCGTATAGAATAACGTTCCTT
>CEUH01022341.1_pt1 | contig 35091 bp, 30 predicted proteins | sample 356461 | NCBI WGS metagenome assembly CEUH01 (sample SAMEA2623275, study PRJEB7988) | marine metagenome | isolation source: saline water (ENVO:00002010), including
CGTTGGAGAAGCAGGTTGACCATGAGTTTTTGCGAGCATAGGTACATCAATCCAGTCCTTAGATAAAGTAACAAGTTTTTCAATTAAATTTTCAATAACAGGGATGTATACTTCCTCAATACAATCCTTTAGCGACATAGGAATTGCAGTATTATTAATATCCTGTGAAGTTAATCCAAAATGAATAAACTCTTTTGAAGGACCTAAATCTAAAAGATCCATTTTTTCTTTTATGAAATATTCTACCGCTTTAACATCGTGATTAGTCATTGATTCAATTTCTTTGATTCGCCTAGCATCTTTCAATGAAAATTTTAAGTATAAGTCTCTAAGCTTAGAGAAAAATTGGTGATTTACTGACTTTAACTGTTCTAAAGGCAGTTCACAAAGAGCAATAAAGTACTCAATTTCAACTTTAATTCTGTACCTAATTAAAGATGCTTCAGAAAAATATTGTGCAAGAACTTTAGTTTTTGAAGAATATCTGCCGTCAATAGGGCTTATAGCATTTATACTAGAATCTGACATTAAATTTTATTAATAAAAATGCAAATTTAACAATATGAAAATTATTACAGCAGTTTAAATGTAAATAGTGGTATTTAATTTTGTTTTAAAAGATTTATTTTTATTAAGCCGGACATTTATTATTTAATTTGTTTCTTAAAATTTATTTAATATTATTAACCGCCATATGAGACTTCTATCAATTCTTTTTATTGCATTTATTTCCTTTTCCTTTTTTTATTGTAATAGTCCTGATATAGATGATAGTTATGAAAGTAAGTTATGTAATTTGAAGTCAAATATCGATTTAAAAGATGTGAATAATTCTAAAAACATTACTTTTTACTTGGATGCTGATACTATTGAAGGTAAAATATTTAATGAGAACTCTAGCTTTTATTTTAAATGTAAGAAAAAACAACGGTTATTTAGAAAAAAAAGATTAAGATTCCACTCACTCCAAAACAAAAATCTAAACGACTTTGCAAAAAAAATTATTAGTATGAGTTCTGATCTAAAAGAGAATAAACTAATAGGTGTTTTTAGCGAATTATTATATGTTAATGATAAATTATTTTTCTTACATGAAGAAGTTGATAAGATACTTATTGAGTCTAATGAAAGAAGAGAAGGAAGAATATTTAAGATCAATACAAATAAGAAAGATTTTTCTGTAAACACAAATAGAAAACATCCTGGTGATACAATTTTAATAGAAACAATTAAAAATTTGATTCTTTACGACTCTCTTAACATGGATTTAATTGATGAAAAATTAATGAGAAAATTTTACTCTATTTCATTCCATCACTTTAAAAAATTTTTGATTCCAAATTACTTTTATCTTAACCCTCTAACTTATAAGTTAGAGCCCATAATAATGGGAATTACATCACTATCATTCAAGGAAAAAAATAATACTAAGTATATAAAAAAATTTGTTAACAGTGAGTATCTAGATTATTTTGAAACCTCAAACAATAATTCAGAAATAGTTTTAAAGAAAAAGCTCACAAAGATCAATAAAAGTGTAATTATTCCTAATCATTATACTGTAAAATTATATCCAGGAGAAATAATTGACTTAGTTGATAGTTCATTTATCATTTCGAAAAGCCCAATTTTAGCTTTAGGATCAGAAGAATCCAACATTTTAATTAAATCCAGTGATTCTACTGGCCAAGGATTGCATATAATTCAAGATACTAATATTTCAATCATTAACAATTTAATATTTGAAAATCAATTTTCTTTAATAGAGAACAACTTTAATACAGAATGGATCTTACCTAGTTCATTCACAGTCTATGGGGGTAGAGTAGAAATAAATAACTGTAGTTTTCAGGATTTGAAAAATGAAGATGCTTTAAATATTTTCAGATCTACATATTTACTAAAAAATTCTACTTGTCAAAATACTTTTTCAGACGCCATAGATGCTGATTTTAGTGAAGGGATAATTGAAAATTGCAATTTATTCAATTGTGGTAATGATGCCGTTGATGTTTCAGGTGGAAAATTATTAATAAAAAATACAACGCTTAGCAACGTAGAAGACAAAGCAATAAGTGCAGGAGAAGATAGTAAAATTATTATTGAAAATTGTAATATTAAAAGCTCATCATTGGCAATAATCGCAAAAGATCTTTCGGTGATAAATGCAAATAATAATAAAATTTCAAACTGTGAAATAGCATATTGTGCGTTTAAAAAAAAGACAGAATATGGTAAGGGAACCATCATATCTCAAAACGATCAGTTAACCAACTGTAAAACAATTTATCTCATTGAATTTAATTCCATTTTAGAGTTAAATAATAAACTAATTAGTAACTTTCAAAATAATGTTGCAGACATGCTTTATGGAAATGTTTTCGGAAAGGCAACTGTCAAATAAAAATTGATGTCCAATGATAAATATCAATGATATTTTGGTGAATTTCAATCCTATTGGTTTAAACGAAATGGAAGATGTAGCGTTAATGGAAAGGATCGATAAAAAATTTATTTTAAAAAAGTCTCAACTTATTGACATTTTAGAAATTCTAAATCAAAATTACAGCTGTTTAACAATCGAAAATGAAAAAATATTTAAATACTGTACTGAATATTTAGATGATGAAAAATTTTCACTTTTCAATAGTCATCATAATGGAAAATTAAATCGTTATAAAATTAGATTTAGAGATTATGTGCAATCTAAAATTACATTTTTGGAAATTAAATTTAAATCCAATAAGGGAATTACTAAAAAAACAAGGATTAAAATACCGTTTCAATACCGTCTTAACTCTGAAGAATGTAAAGAATTTATAGAAAAACAAACGCCTTACAATATTTCCAACTTTTCAACATCTTTAACTAATAATTTTGATAGAATAACACTTGTAAGTTTATCTAGCAAAGAAAGAGTAACAATAGATTTTAACTTAAAATTTTATTTAAATGAAAAAATAAAATCATTAAAAGAAATATGCATCATTGAAGTTAAAAAAGAAAAAGGGGATCAAGCATCAGAAGTATTATCTTTATTGAAAAAAAGAAATATTAGACCAGTTAGAATTAGTAAATATACAATTGGATCTGTACTTTTAAACCCAATGTTGAAGCACAATAATTTTAAAAAAAAACTACTACTCATAAATAATTTATCAAAAAATGGAAATGTATGGAATAGCACTTTTTGACGGAAAAGACTTTGCAAAATTAATATTCAAATTTGGTATAAACTTTATATTCTTATTTACAATAGTAAGATTAATTTATTATAAGGTAAAAGATGATAAAGACTATGTATTTACATTTTTTATGTTCAATATTCTCACTTTTTTCATTTGTTTTCTTCTAAGAAAAGTTCCGATGGAAATGGGATTTGCACTTGGTCTTTTTGCAGTTTTTGGAATTTTAAGATATAGAACAGAGGCAATACCTATACGACAAATGACATTTCTTTTCATTGTTATAGGTATCTCAATGATAAATGCACTTTCTAATAAATCTATCAGTTTTTTAGAACTTTTTTTCACAAATGGTCTTATTACTTTAATAACTTACTTGATTGATAGAGTTTGGTTTAAATCCTTAGAATTAAAAAAGTCAATCACCTATGAAAAAATAGAATTAATTATACCAGAAAAAGAAAATGAGTTAATAAATGATCTAAAAAAAAGAACTGGGCTTAATATTCATGCTGTTTCAATAGATAAAATTGACTTTCTAAGAGATACTGCTTCTATTACCATCTTCTACAATGAAAATTAGTGCAAAATTAAGTTTAATTGTATTTTTTGCTTTATCATTAATTATAAAAAGCTGTGAAACCAGTAAAAATCAAGAAACTGAGCTTAACAAATTTTTTGCAATCATTGAAATACCTGCTGGAACAAACAAAAAGTTTGAGTATGATCATAATTCTAATGATTTTAAATGTGAAATAATAAATGGTGAAGAAAGAACTATAAATTACCTTCCTTACCCTGCAAATTATGGTTTTATACCGGATACATATATGGATCCACTGCTTGGTGGAGATGGAGACCCATTAGACGTACTTGTTTTAGAAGAAGCAATACCAACAGGGCAAAAAATAAAAATTCAACCTTTGGCAATAATAAAATTACTTGACAGCGGAGAAGAAGATCATAAAATAATTGCAATCCCATCAAAATCAAAAATTAAAAGATTTAAAAAAGGACTACCAAGCTCTGTAAAAGATATAATTTCAATATGGTTTTGTAATTATAAAAATGATAGTACAATAAAGTTTTTAGAATGGGGAAACCAAAAAAGGGCTATTGAAGAAATCAATAAATGGAAAGTTAAATAATTTTTTTAAAGTACGATTATCCTCTATTTTAACTCTAATCTTAATAGATTTAAAACTGAAAGTGCAGTCACATGAATATTTCGCTCTCTACTATATCCTAAATTTAGTTTTTTTGAAATAATTTTACTTTCCGAGGAAACACAAATCCAAATAGTTCCTACAGGTTTGCCTTTGGTAGCTCCAGTAGGTCCTGCAATACCGGAAGTAGCTAAACCAAAATCTGTTCCAAGCTTTTTTCTGATTCCTAAAGCCATCTGTTCCACTACTTGCTTACTAACTGCTCCATAATTATTTAAATCGTCTTTATTTACTCCCAACAAGGATTTTTTTGAATCGTTAGAATAAGAGATAATACTTCCCAAGTAATATTTCGAGGATCCACTCTTAGTTGTTAACATTTTTGCTACAGCACCTCCAGTACAGCTTTCTGCAGTAGATACTGTTTTATGATTCGTTTTTAGCATTTCACCCACAACATCTTCCATTTTATCAGCGTTAAAGCCATAAATTTGATCTGGAATTAATTTTTTTAGCCTAATTATTTGCTTATCAATTTTTCTTGATAATTCAGCTTTATTGAGACCTGTAGCTGTAAGTCTTAACTTTACAATTCCTGGTGAAGGCAAATAAGCAAGCTTTATTTCTTGACTTTTTAAATTTTGTTCCCAATCTTTAATAATCTCAGCCAAAAATGATTCACCCATACCATGAGTTCTTACCGTTTTATTAACCATAACACTAGAATCACTCTTAAGTCTAAGTATTTTTTCAAAAACAAAATCATTCATTATACCTTTCATTTCGTAAGGGACACCAGGAAGGAAAATAAATACAACTCCATTTTTCTTAAAAATCATACCACTAGCACTTCCTCTGTTATTGTCTATAATTTGACAATTTTCAGGCAACAAGGCCTGATCTAAATTTGATTGTAAGATTGGTAGATTTCTCTTTTTAAAGTATTCTATTATTTTGTTTTCAATTTGTGCATTTCTAACTAATCGAGTATTAAAATAATCTGCTATTGTTTGTTTTGTTATATCATCACTAGTTGGTCCTAATCCACCTGTTACAATAACAATGTTAGCTCTTTCAAATGAATGATCTAAAGCAGATCTTATGTCATTTTTTTTATCAGAAATTGAAGCAGCGTAGGTTATATCTAAACCAATTTGACTAAGTTTTTCTCCAAGCCAGGAAGCATTCGTATTGACAGTTTGCCCTATTAAAATCTCATCACCAATAGAAATAAGTTCACATTTCATAGACTTTTAATTAGTATTTATTTTTGTGAATTTTAATGAATTTTAGAAGAAAATTGTAATTTAATCAATAAAAATAAATATGCGATACTTACTACAAATAAAGACAATATTTTTAATCTTTTCTCTTAATATATATAATTTTCATAGTCAAATTAAAGTTAATAAAATATCTGCTAAACTCCCTTCCACACTTTCTTCAAAAAAAAATGAAAAATCTTCACTTTCAAATGAAGAGGTTGTTAATGGGCTTAAAGAAGCACTTAATATAGGAGTAGAAAAAGGTTCAGAGCAAGCATCTAAAGTAAATGGATTTTTAAAAAATGACGACATTAGATTACCTTTTCCGCCAGATGCTCAAAAAGTGAAAGATGTTTGTTTAAAATGGCGTCTTGAAGGAAAAGTCGAAGAATTTGAAAAAACCTTAAATGCTGCTGCAGAAGAAGCTTGTAAATCAGCTGTAATGATCTTTAAAGATGCCGTTTTAAATATGAGCGTAAAAGATGGTTTCCAAATTCTTAAAGGACCTGAAAATGCAGCAACTAAATATTTGTTAAGTCATACAAGTGATAAACTGTATATGTCTTTTTTTCCAAAAGTAAAAGAAGCAGTTGAAAAAGTAAAACTAACTTCCTATTGGGAACCTCTAACAACAAAGTATAACCAATCCACAAAATTTACTGGAAAAGAAAGTGTAAATACTGATTTAAATAAATATGTAACTGAAAAAGCTATTGAAGGTATTTTTCATCTAATTGAAATTGAGGAAAAAGCAATAAGAAGCGATCCATTACAAAGAACAACTGATTTATTGAAAAAAGTCTTTGGGAACTAGCCGTATTCAATTAAAAATGGAGATATATAATTGATGACATCGCACAAAAAAATACCTGAATCTGAACTTATTCTAAATAAAGATGATAGAATTTATCACTTAAATCTTCATCCTAGCGAAATTGCTAAGGATATAATTATTGTTGGAGATCCTGAAAGGATTCCATTAATTTCAAAACACTTTGATAAAATTGAAATAAAAAGAAGTAAAAGAGAATTTGTAACACATACAGGGATTTTAAATAATAAAAGGATAACAGCATTATCAACAGGAATAGGATGTGATAATATTGACATTGTTATCAATGAACTAGATGCATTAGTAAATATTGATTTTAAAAATAGAACCCCAAAAGAAAAATTAACATCTCTCAATATAATAAGAATTGGATCAACAGGAGCATTACAAAGAGAAATACCTGTTGACAGTTTTGTAGTATCAAATTATGGTCTTGGATTAGATGGTTTAATGGGATTTTATAATAATAAACTTTCAAAAAATGAAACCGAAATTCAAAATGCTTTTTTGAACCATGCGCATTGGCCAGCTGATTTAAATCTACCATATTTTTCCAAGGGAAACGATGATTTAATTCAGAAAATTGGACATGGAATTTTAAAAGGAATAACAGCAACAGCAATTGGTTTTTATGGACCACAAGGAAGAAATCTAAGATTAAAATCCAGAATTATAGACTTAAATAAGAGGTTAAGTTCTTTCAGTTATAATGGTAACTCAATTTTAAATTTTGAAATGGAGACATCAGCACTTTACGCACTAAGTAAGCTGCTAGGTCATAAAAGCTGCACAATTTGTGCGGTAATTGCAAATAGATTTTCTAAAACTTATTCAAAGAATTATAAGATTCCAATAGAAAATCTAATTAAAATTGTTTTAGAAAGAATATAATAACATTTATTAAAGCAACCTTTCTACCTTTTTTCCGTATCAAATAATCCCTTGAAAACAGATGTAAATATTAAAGCATTAGTAAATTTATTGGATGATCCAGATGAAGTTATTTATAATGAGATAAGAGGCCGATTAATCGAAATTGGACCACAATGTGTTCCATTTCTAGAGAGAATTTGCTTCGAAGATAATCTTGGAAATTTGTTTAAAGAGAGAGCAAATAAACTAATTCATCAAATAAAATTTAAAAAAATACTTAATGTACACGAAAATTGGTTGAAACAACCTTTTAATTTAATTGATGGTGTACTGGATATCGACCAATACTTTTTCCCTGATATAACTGTAAATTTCATAAAAAAAGAAATAAATGAAATGACAGAAGATATCAAAAAGAACATTAATAATAATATGAGTCCTATAGAAAAAGTAAAAATCATTAATGACGTCATATTTGAGAGTTACAGAGTCAGAGGAGATAAAAAAGACTATCATAACCCTAAAAACTCATCATTTGGAAGCTTAATAAAAAATAAAAAGGGAAATCCGTTGACAATTTCCATTTTATATGTTGAAGTAGCAAGAAAGCTAGGAATTCCAATAAAAGGAATAAATTTACCAAATCATTTTGTTGTTGGTTACTTAAAAAAAGATGAAGATGAACTTCAGACAACTATTGATTATGAAAAAAATGATGTGATTTTCTACATAAATCCCTTCAGCCAAGGAGTGATTTTAAATCACAGTGATATTGAAGATTTTATAAAAGAAATTAACATAGATATTAAAGACTATTACTTCACACCTTGCAAATTTAGCGATATAACAAAAAGAATACTAACAAATTTAGCGTACAGCTACAGTAGAACTAAAAATTCTCAAATAAAAGATGACATTAAAGAAATATTAGCTCTTTATGAGAATACAACGCTATGATATAAAAACAATGTTTAATTTTAGCAAAAAATATAACTTGTTATGGAATTTTTAAGTTCTTGTGAAACAGAATATAACAGCTCAAAGCAAGTTTTTAAAAAAAAAGGTAACAGAATATATTTTACCTATTTTGGCGAATTTGATTCACAAAAGATCGCAGAAATTACAGTACAGAATGAAGATTACCTAAAAAAAATTGGTGCCGTAAAAAAAACTATTAAAACGAGTTTTAATATTTTGATAGAAGGCTTGCAGAATATTATAAATCATGGAGAAATATCACCAAATGGTAAGCAAATAGCCTTTTATAATATTGGAGAAAAAGACAATCATATCACAATGAATTTTTCAAATTTAATTAAGACAAATAATATCCAATATGTAGAAAAGAAGATTAATCATCTTAATAAAAATGATCTATCTGGTATCAAAGAAATTTATATTGAAACACTAACTAATGGAGAAATTTCAAAAAAAGGTGGAGCTGGCTTAGGACTTATAACAATGGCAATGAAGTCAAAAAACAAAATTGAATTTCATTCCAAATTAATTAACTCTTCACTATCAATGATAACAATTGAAATAAAAATTAATAAAAATTAAATTTATGAACAATTTAAATATTTCTCCAACAAAAAGTAGTCCATTTGTTACTGGTAATATTGAAGATGGTACTTTAGAAATTAAAGGTAATTGTTATCCTGAAAATTCAATTTTATTTTTTGAAGAGATAATGAAATGGATGGACCAGATACCTAAAACAATCCCCAAATTCAGTCTAATTTGTGAACTTAACTACATTGCTTCATCAAGTGTTATGCACTTTTACAAATTAATTCAAAAAACTGAAGAAATTGTAAATCCAGAAAAAGTCAAAATAATTTGGAAATATGAAGAAGATGATGAGGATATACAAAATCTTGGAGAAGAATTCCAAAAATTAAGTAATGGTGTAGTGGAACTTATTTCAATTGAAGTAGATTGACTTACTTTTAAAATTTCATTAAGAACACATTTTTTTCTTTGGAGGAGCAAACTTTGTAAGATTAATTCCTACAACTGCGCTTTCATATTCTTCCATTGTTGGAGTTCTTCCTAGTATAGCAGATAAAACAACGACAGGTGTTGATGCTAGTAGAGACTCTCCTTTTTTTCTTTCTGAATCTGCAACAACACGTCCTTGGAATAAGCGTGTTGATGTTGCCATAACAGTATCTCCTTTTTCTGCTTTTTCTTGGTTTCCCATACACAGATTACAACCTGGCCTTTCAAGGTACATCATATTCTCATATTCAGTACGAGCTTTATTTTTTGGTGCAGAATCATTAAATTCAAAGCCAGAATACTTTTGCAGTACATTCCAATCCCCTTCTTCTTTTAATTCATCAATGATATTGTATGTTGGAGCAGCCACAACAAGAGGTGCATTAAACTTAACGTTACCGTATAAATTTTCTAGATTTCTTAGCATTTGAGCTAAAATTTTTAAATCGCCTTTATGAACCATGCAGGAACCAACAAATCCAAGATCAACCTTTTTTTCACCCTTGTAATAAGATAATGCCCTTATTGTATCATGTGTGTATCTTTTAGAAACATCATCATTATGGACATCAGGGTCAGCAATCATTGGCTGAGCTATAATATCTAAATCAACTTCAAATTCTGCAAAATATTTAGCATTAGAATCAGGACTTAGAGCAGGTTTCTCTCCGGTTCGAATTTCAGAAATTCGATTATTCGCATTATCAATCAAACCTTGGAGAACTTTCTTTTTATTATCCATTCCCTTATCAATCATAATTTGAATTCTTTTTTTTGCAATTTCCAGTGACTCTATTAATGTTTCGTCTTGAGATATACAAATTGATGCCTTTGCTTTCATTTCTGCAGTCCAATCAGTAAATGTAAAAGCTTGATCAGCAGGAAGTGTTCCAATATGTACTTCAATGATTCTTCCTTGAAAAACATTTTCGCCACCAAATTTATCAAGCATCTGGGACTGAGTAGCATGAACTACATCACGAAAATCCATGTAGTCTTTCATTTTTCCTTTAAAAGTAACTTTCACAGACTCTGGTATTGGCATTGATGCTTCACCTGTAGCTAAAGCTAAAGCAACTGTTCCAGAATCAGCACCAAAGGCAACACCCTTAGACATTCTAGTGTGAGAATCACCACCAATTATTATTGCCCAATCATCGACAGTTATATCATTTAAAACTTTATGAATAACATCTGTCATTGCATGATATTTCCCAAGTGGGTCACGAGCAGTGATGAGTCCAAAATCATTCATGAACTTCATTAATCTTGGAATGTTAGCTTGAGCTTTAAAATCCCATACTGATGCAGTGTGACAACCTGACTGATAAGCACCATCAACAATAGGAGAAATAGTTGTAGCCGCCATTGACTCGAGTTCTTGCGAGGTCATAAGTCCAGTAGTGTCTTGAGAACCAACAATATTAACTTCAACACGTACATCAGAGCCTGCATGCAAAGTTTTTCCAGGTGTAGTCCCAACAGCATTTCTATTAAATATTTTTTCAACTGCAGTTAAACCTTGGCCCTCATGTGAGATTTCTTTTGAAGGCGCAAATACTAAAGGAATGTCAATACCTAAGATTTTTGCAGCAAATGTTTGTAACTTCTTTCCGAATACAATTGCGTAAGATCCCCCAGCTCTCATAAATTCCATTTTCTGCGGCGTAAATGCAGCTGATATATCTTTTACTACTATTCCATCTTTGTAAAGTTGCTTTTTCTTAGTATTAATTGTGAAAACATCACCTGTTTTTACTTCATAGGTTTGAACAAGAATTGGTTCGCCATCTTCATCTGTTACAGTGTTTCCATTTTTATCTTTTTTGGTAACCCAGTTCTTAAGGTCTAAACCTATACCGCCAGTAACACCTACAGTTGTTAAAAATATTGGAGAAATACCATTAGTTCCTGCAACAACGGGAGCAATGTTTATAAATGGCACATACTTACTTGCCTGCCTACCAATCCACAAGGCCACATTATTAACACCTGACATTCTAGATGAACCGACACCCATAGTTCCTTTTTCAGCAACTAGCATAACTGTTTTGTCAGGGTGTTTTTCTTTAAGTGCTAATAATTCTTTCTGTTTTACTTCATTATGTTCAAACATACATTTACCATGCAACTCACGATCTGACCTTGAATGGGCATCACTACCTGGTGAGAGTAAATCTGTAGAAATATCTCCAACACCAGCTATATAAGCAACAACATTTATTTCTTCTTCTATTTCAGGAAGCTTAGTAAAAAACTCTGCTTTTGCGTAACTCTCAATAATTTCTTTAGCAATTATATTACCATTTTTATATGCAAGTTCTAACCTTTCTGTGTCTGCTTCATAAAGAAAAACCTGTGTTTTCAAAATTTTTGCTGCTTGTTTAGAGATTGTTTCATCATTTCCTAAAGCGAGATCAAGTAAAACTTCGATTGAGGGTCCTCCCTTCATGTGAGAAAGTAATTCGAATGCAAAAGAAGGTGTTATTTCTTTAACAATACACTGGCGAGAAATAATTTCTTTTAAAAATTTAGCTTTGACACCAGCAGCACTTGTAGTCCCAGGCAATGTATTGTAAACAAAAAAATTAATTGATTCAGTTCGATGTTTATGAGCTGTATCTTTAATTTGAGCTATAATTTCTAAAAGGAGGTCAGCACCATCGATTGGCTTTGGGCTCAGACCATGTTTTTTTCTTTCTTCAATCTCCTCAAAGTATTCTTTATATAAACTCATATTTAAGATTAGCTTCTTTTCTTGACGAAATGTGATTTGCCTAGCTTTTGCAAAATTAATAAATGATATGGATAATTAAAAAAATTTAAGTCTCTAAAGAAGTATTTTTTTTATTTCTGACAGACTTGATACTTCATTCCAGACATTAATATTGTGTTTTATTTCATTTGGGTTAAAATATATATTTTTCATTCCCACATTAATTGCACCTTCAATATCAGTATTTAAGTCGTCACCAATCATTACAGACTCTTGAATTAGTGAATCAGTAATATTCAATGCATAATTAAATATTTTTGGACTTGGCTTTTTGGCACCTGCAGCTTCAGATGTAATTATGTGTTTAAAATACCTTCCTAGTTTTGACTGCTTTACTTTAATGAATTGTACTTCATTAAAACCGTTTGTAATAATATTCAATTTATAGTGTGGAAATAATGAATCAAGTAGTTCAATTGTTCCAAAAATTAAGTCTGTTCTATAAGGTGAATTACTTACATATTCTTCACCAATTTTATAAGCTAAAATCGGATCACTAATTCCAAAAAAAGATAATGTTTGTTCGAACCGCTCTACTCTAAGCTTTTCTTTACTCAGTAGATTTTTTCTATATTTTTCCCAGCACTTTTCATTTACATTTTTATAAATCTTAATAAATTCATTAGGTAAAGAAATTCCTCTTTGGTGTAATTTATATTTATTGAAAAGATACAACAGTTCATTTGTAGAGTTTTTTTCAAAATCCCAAAGTGTTCTATCTAAGTCAAAAAAAAGATTTTTAATAGCCATTAGTTAAAAATAAAGTGATTTAAATATGCTAACAAAATAGAACTTAATATCAAAACTATACTGACATATAAATACGTGCCATTTCTTTTTCCAAAAAATTTAGAAACAACAATTGTACCTATTGGAACAGATAAAAAAAGAGGTGCCAAAGCACATAGTAAAAAAAAACCACCTCTACTATTTTTAATTTTCACTATTAATCGATTTCTTTTTTTAAAATTTCTTTTTTTTCTATTTTTTAAAAAACTAAATGGTCTAGAAATTTGCTTACGCTTATGAAAAATATTATTTGATATAAAAAAACAAACATTAAAACAAAAAAGAGATCCAAGAGTGGTTGTAATCAAAATTTCTAGAAAAGTTAAATCTGTTGTAATCTCAGCAATTGATGCAGCAAATAAAAATTTTATATGTGCAAGAAAAAATACATATATGTAAGATATCCATTTCACAAATTTAATTTTGATCCAAAAGCTAAATCTCCTGCGTCGCCTAAACCAGGAACAATGTAAAAATCATCGTTTAATTTCATATCAATTGATCCAACCCAAAAATCAGTATTCTTTGGAAATTTTTTTTTCAATAGTTCATATCCAACCTTACTAGAAACAATACTAACAATGTGTATTTTGTTCGGTATTCCTCTATTCAATAGAGCTTCGTAAGCTAATACCATCGAATTACCAGTAGCTAACATAGGATCTGAAAGAATAACGGTTTTTCCATTTAGATCTGGACTAGATAAATATTCAATTTCAATACTAAAGTTTTTCTTAGAGTTGTGTTTTCTGTATGCAGATATAAAACAATTTTCAGAACGGTCAAAGAAATTTAATAACCCATTATGCAAAGGCAATCCAGCCCTTAAAATGGTAGCTAAAACAATTTTATCATTTATTAAATCTGTAGTAGAAGTTCCTAATGAAGTTTTAATCTTCCTCTCGCTGTAATCTAGAGTCTTACTTATTTCATATGCCGATATTTCACCCAGCCTTTCTAAATTGCGTCTGAATCTCATTGAATCTTTCTGAATTTTCTCATCTCGAAGCTCTGATAAATAATGATTATAAATTGAATTATGCTTACTAAAATTATATGTCTTCATGGTTTTAAATTACACAAAAATTTATTCTAAAATTATAATCCTTTATTTCTACAACTAAATCCATGTTGATTCAAAAACTCTTCTCCACCCTTTCCAAATATCTTTATCTGAAAGGGATTCATTATGCCATATTGAAGTAAATTGACCTTTTACTTTTTTTACTTCATCTTTTATTTCAGTTATCTTGACTATAGCCTCGTCGTGTGAGTATTTAATTCTATCCTTTAGAACTCCATCCATGTAAACAAAAGGGAAAATTTTAAGATTTGTAGTAATCTCATTTTCCAGGTCATAAAAATAAAAAGGTGTACATGTACCTGCCCTAAACCCTATTCTATCGCAGTAACCCATAGAATAATCTTCTTCAATGCCAAGAGAAACTAGATTTTGAAAAGATGTAGGGAAATTAAATCTTAAGTAGTGAAATCTAGAAATTAGGACTTTTTTGATAAGAATTTTTTCTAATCTCTCGGTTTCTTTTTCAAGCTTATTTTCGTTTAAAAAACTATTGTATGAGGGATGAATCCCAATCCTAGCATAATTTGCAATGTCACTAATCAACCTTTTGTAGCTTTTATTAGAATATGAAATATTTTTATCATTTTTTCCGTAATCTCCAAGAAGAAAAAAATAAATCTGATTTAATTTATTTGAACTACAAAATTTTAAAATGTATTCGTAATTATCATATGGGTCACTGTTTTGTGCAGTTAAATATGATATCCTCTGTAGGATTTTATTCTTATTTAACATCACTATATCTCTTGCAAACGATGCTAAAGTTCTAACTGTTCCTTTATACTTAAAAGCATATGCATTATCAATATCAAAAGTACAATACTGTTTGAATTCTCTTTCAACTGAAAAATTTACATTAAATTTTTCATTTATAATTTTTAGTAAATCAAAACACCATAAATCTATAATTGGCTTATCGCTGATTTTATTTTTAACTAAAATTGAATTTGCAGAAATATATCTTCCATGTTTATCTAATTCATCACAGTTATACTCTTCCATCCTTGAAATAAGATAAAAAATAGCTGAAAAAATATCGAAACCATGATCACATGAATTTTCAAGATTTGAAAAAATTTGAAAATAATTATCATTTCGAATATTAAAAGGAAATTTAAAATAACCTGAGTTTAAAATTTTAGATGGTCTTATAGTATAGTTTTTAACATTTAAATTGTCTTCCGAGTAATTAATAACAACATCTTTTAACTCGGAAACTTTATCAGTTAAGAAATAATCTATATTGAGTAGGTCATCAAAAATAAAATCTAAAACATAGATTAATCTTTTAGAAATTGATGAACTGTATATTGAAATCATGAAAACTGCTTTATCAGTTCTTTAGCTATAAAAGAAGCAGCATCTCCATCACCGAAAACAGGTGGAAAACTTAGTTTATTTTTTTCATTTAAATAATATTCAGTGGCTTTAATAATCAAATCATTATTTGTGTCAGTAATTTTCGCACTTTTTGTTTCTACAATTTCAACCCACTCTGTTTGTGGTCTTAAAATAATACAAGGTTTTTTAAAAAAATATGCTTCCTTTTGAACTCCACCACTGTCAGTTATAATTAAAGATGCATGCTTTTCTAAAGCAATAATATCTAAAAATGATGCAGGAGGAATGATATTTAATAACTCTGAGTTGGTAATTTTTTGCTTCAAATCTTTATCCAATAATTCATTCATCATTTTATTCGTTCTTGGATGAAGTGGAAGAATTAATCGAATTTTATGAATATTGACAACTTTTAAAAAAGTGCTGAAAAGTTGATTTAGTTTTTCTTTATTATCTGTGTTGTCATTCCTATGAACAGTCGCAAGTATATATTTATTGTGAACTAAACCCAGATCATTTATAATTGTTGACTTTTTATCACTTATTTCAGAAAAATATAAACTGTTATCATACATAACATCCCCACAGTGATATATATTTGGGTTATCTGCTGTAGCTTTATTATAAATCTTTTTTGAGAACCCTTCTCTAACTAAATTGTTATAACCAGTTATTGTTGGAGAAAACAATAATGTAGATGTATGATCACAGATTATTCTATTAATTTCTTCAGGCATCTTTTTATTAAAGGACCTTAATCCTGCCTCAACGTGAACTATTGGGAAATGAATTTTAGATGCTGCTACTGCGGTAGCTAAGGTTGAGTTGGTATCTCCATATACAATGACTGCCTGCGGTTGATATTTCAAGAGAACATTTTCAATTTTTTCAATCATTACAGCAGTTTGTTTTCCATGTGATGAGGATCCAACTTTTAAATTTATATTAGGAGTTGGTATTTGTAGCTCCTGAAAGAATATTTTAGACATATTTTCATCATAATGTTGTCCAGTATGAACAATAATTTCTTCAATTTCTGGGAAATTATTTACAATTGCCCTTGAAAAAGCAGCAGCTTTTATAATTTGTGGTCTTGCTCCTACAATAGTTAATACTTTCATTTTCTAACTTTTAAAACTAAATTATAAAAATTCAAAATTAATTATTTAACAATACTACCAACAATCCCTCTTCAATCATATTGTATAATTGTATTATATCAGTATTCTTCATTCTAATACAACCATGAGACTTTGGGTAACCAATAGAAGCCTCATCGCTCGTACCGTGAATATATATTCCTCTTGAAAATGTATCTTTATTATTACCTTTATTAATTCCTTCTTCTTTTCCAGATAACACTAAAATTCGTGATGTTATTTCATCTTTTGAAATATTTTGTGATGTTTTATTGATTGGGACTATTTTTCCTGTATTGATCTTATTCACAAATAAAGTACCAATAGGTGCGTTATCCCCAATTTTTTTTTTGATGTAATGCACACCAAATGGTGTTTGATTAGATGAATGATTATTTCCTGCTCCCTTTTCTGCTGTGGAAACCTTAAAAAGATTAGTTAATTTCGAATCATCAAAAAGATATAAACGTTGTCTATTAATTCCAACATAAATAAAATTACTAAATACTTCAGCTGGATATTTAGTTTTTAAATAATCTATTATCATTTCTCCAAGAAATGTATTTTTATTACTTATTTCTTGGGAATAAGTGATACCCTTTATAAGAATTAAAAACAACAGTGAGATGGAAAGTCTTATCAATTTAAAAGGTAAAATTTAACAAAAAAAAAGAGCTCAGAGAGCTCTTAAATTAAAAAAAATTTTTGTTATAAAGAATTTACCCTCTTAGTTAATCTTGATTTAAGATTTGAAGCTTTATTTTTATGTATAATATTTTTCTTAGCTAATTTATCTATCATTGATGTAACATACAATAATAATTTTGAAGCTTCTTTTTTATCAGTAGATTCTCTAAGTTTCTGAATTGCAGATCTAGTTGTCTTATGCTGATATTTATTTCTAAGAGTCTTGTCTTTATTAGATCTAACACGTTTTAACGCTGACTTATGGTTTGCCATATTTAAGTAATTTTAGTAGCCCGTAGGGGAATCGAACCCCTGTTTCCAGGATGAAAACCTGGCGTCCTAACCCCTAGACGAACGGGCCAAATTTAATATTTGGATTGCAAATGTAGTTTTTTTTTCACTTAGTCAAAATAAATAGAAGAAATTATTAAAAGTATCTATTTAAATATCATCATTATTATTTTGGAACGTAAATCCTAATCTTTTTCCTGTTTTTAATTTAAGCGTATCGCTTATTAATCTGACCTGATTAACAGAGATTTCTTTAACAATTTCGTAGTTTGGGACAAGAAGATCAAAATCTAATGCATATAATATTGAGGATTGAACAATTGATTTTAATTTATCTTTATCAATTTGCGAATTAACAAAATCATTGTATAAAAAACCCAATTGTCTCTTCCCCTGAACCATAAAGTGGTTTTCATAATTGATGAATATTCTTCCAATTAAATAACCAATATCGTTAACACGATTGTACTTAAAAGAATCATTAAGAAAGTTATAAATATTGATAACTCCACAGTAGCCACGATTTTGATTTTTTGAAAGATAACTAGTTTTCCATAGACTATTTTCCATATCAAATTTAAAAACATTACTGTGCATTTGAAATAATAAAAGATCTCCGGAAACTCTCAACTGAGCTTCAAACTCACCAGAATCTTTATATTCAATAATTACTCTTTCGTCAACCTGATCAATACGATCTTTTAAATCATCACCAATTTCTTTTAAAACATTCTTAAGTACTTTGAAATTTAGTATTATGTTACTAAATACATCTTGCTTTAGAACTCCTTTTTCCTTTATTAAATTAAAGAGTAATTCTTGGTTTTTATTATAATCCATAATATTAATTAATATGCTCTAGCGAAAATTACTTTCCTTGAATCACTTTTTCCTGTTAATATGCATTTACCCATTTCTTGATTCCCTTCAGGAATACACCTAATGGTCGCTTTTGTAAGTTCCTTTATTTTCAATTCGGTTTTTGTTTCACCATCCCAGAATGCCTCAACAAAACCACCTTTTATTTCCAAAATATCATTCATTTCATCTATTGATTTTGCAAATCTCAGATTGTCTTTTAAAAATGATTTAGATCTTGAAAAAAGATCAGCTTGTATTTTATCTAGTAAAGATATGATGGTTTTTGAGATGATATCTTGGCTTATAATCTCCTTTGTTAAAGTATCTCTTCTAGCCAACTCAACGGTATTATTTACCATATCTCTTGGACCAATAGATATTCTTAAAGGAACACCTTTCATTTCATATTCTGCAAATTTCCACCCAGGTTTTTTATTATCATCATCATCAAATTTTACTGAAACTCCAGAGGTCTTTAATTCCTCAACCAATGAACATGCAAATTCCGAAATCTGAGCTAGCTGATCTTTGCTTTTGTATATTGGGACAATAACCACTTGGATAGGAGCCAATTTAGGAGGAAGAACTAAACCATGATCATCAGAGTGCGTCATTATCAATGCCCCCATTAACCTGGTTGAAACTCCCCATGATGTTGCCCAAACAAAATCTTTATTACCATTTTTGTCAGCAAAAGTAACATCAAATGCCTTTGCAAAATTTTGACCTAGAAAATGAGAGGTTCCTGCTTGCAGGGCCTTTCCGTCTTGCATTAAAGCTTCAATACAATAAGTTTCCTCCGCACCGGCAAATCTTTCATTTACCGTTTTCAATCCCTTGATCACAGGGATAGCCATGAATTCTTCAACAAATTTTGCGTAAACATCCAACATTGTTTCTGTTTCATCAATTGCTTCTTGTTTCGTTGAATGAGCAGTATGACCTTCTTGCCATAAAAATTCAGATGTTCTCAAAAACAATCTTGTTCTCATTTCCCATCTAACTACATTTGCCCATTGATTTACTAAAATTGGTAGATCTCGGTAGGACTGAATCCACTTTTTATAAGTATTCCAAATTATTGTTTCAGATGTTGGACGTACAATCAATTCTTCCTCTAATTTTGCATTGGGATCTACAATAACACCTGAACCATCATCTGAATTTTTAAGTCTATAATGGGTTACAACTGCACATTCTTTAGCAAAACCTTCAACATGGTCGGCTTCCTTACTCAAATAAGACTTAGGTATAAAAAGAGGGAAGTAAGCATTTTGGTGACCTGTAGCCTTAAACATTTTATCAAGTTGGTCTTTGATTTTTTCCCATATAGCATATCCATATGGCTTTATTATCATACAACCTCTAACATCAGAGTGCTCAGCTAAATCAGCTTTTGCAACTAAATCATTGTACCACTTTGAAAAATCATCTTTTCTTTTTACCAAACCCTTTACTGACATTGCAATAAATTTTTTTTAATTCCCAAAAGGACAATTTTGATGGAAGTCTAGGTATTATATGAAGCTAAATTTATGAACTTAAAACCCTAGCCAATTTCTTGGTCATCTTATTACTTTGCTCCTGTGCTAATTCTGCATCTACTAATATCCTACCGCTATGCTCATCAACTATTATTTTTTTTCTTGCAGCAATATCAAGCTGAACTTGAGGAGGAATTTTAATAAAAGAACCACCAGAAGCACCTCTTTCTACAGGAACTACTGCTAGACCATTTTTTGAGGCCTTTCTGATTCTTTTGTAAGCATTTAATAACCTTTGTTCAATAGATTTTGATGCCTTTTCAGATTCACCAAGTAAAATTTGCTCCTCTCTTTCGGTTTCAGAAATAATTTCTTCGAGTTCTTTGTTTTTGGCATCGAGAGCTTCTTTTTTAGCTGAAAGTTGAGCTTTAACATCATCCAACAGCATTTTTTTATCATCAATTCTAGAAGAATTTTCTTTAATTCTCTTTTCTGCAAGTTGAGCTTCTAATTCTTGATATTCAATTTCTTTACTTAGAGAATCAAACTCACGGTTATTTCTAACATTTTTTTGTTGTTCGAGATATTTATTAATTGTAGCTTTAGATTCTTCAATAATGTTTTTTTTCTGTAAAATAAGTTGATTTAGTTCCCCCATTTCATCTTCAACCTTTTCAATTCTTTTGTTAAGACCTTCCATTTCATCCTCAAGATCGCTTACTTCCATTGGTAATTCACCTCTGACTTCTCTCATTTTATCAATTCTAGAATCTATGAATTGTAGGTTATAAAGTGATCTAAGCGTTTCTTCAGGATTATATTTTTTTGTTCTAGCCATTTTATAAATATTTTATTGGATTCGTATTGATTTTTGACGAATGGATTGCAAAACTAGTAAATTTTTTCATTAAAAAATCACTAATTAAATCAATTGTGTACTGTTCGGACTCATAATGTCCAATATCAGCGATTAAAATACGATTTTCTGCCTGAAAAAATTGATGATACTTATAGTCAGAGGTTATAAAAACATCTGCATTCTTATTAATTGCATAAGGTAACAAAAAGCTTCCTGTGCCGCCACAAACAGCTACCTTTGTAATCGGTTTATTTAGAAATTGAGTGTGTCTTAACGACTTAACACCAAAATTGTTTTTAATTTTTTTCAGAAAAGTTTCTTCTTCATTTGGTTCCTCTAAGTAACCAATTAATCCAGAACCTTGATGAGATGGATTTTTTAATTGAAAAATGTCATATGCAACTTCTTCATAAGGATGAGCTTTTTTCATCGCATCAATTACGTTCAATAGAATATTATTTGTTAAAATAACTTCCAATTTTTGCTCTTTAGAAGTCTCTAATACATTTTTTTTTCCCTTAAAAGGGTTAGACCCGTCTAAAGGCTTAAAAGTTCCTAAACCAGTATTAGAAAAACTACAATCACTATAGTTACCAATATTTCCAGCACCGGCTCGAAACATTGCTTCTAATACTGCATCCTTAAAAGAGTCTGGAGTAAAAACAGAGACTTTTAACAAATTTTCTTTCGGAAGCAAAACTTCTCTATTTTTAAGACCTATAATATCTGCAATTTTCCCATTTACACCATCAAGAACATTATCTAAATTTGTATGTAAAGCATATAGATTTATATCATTTTTAATTGCATTTATAATACATTTTGATACCATGTTATTATCAATTATTTTTTTTACACCACTAAAAATGAGAGGATGATGAGATATAATTAAGTTACATCCATTTTCAATAGCTTCATTAATAATTTCAGGAGTAATGTCTAAAGAGATTAATATTCCTTTCAAATTAGAAAAATAGCTACCTAATATTAAACCAGAATTGTCATAATTTTCTTGTAATGTTATTGGTGCTATGGTTTCTAAATAATTTGTTACATCTTTGATTTTCATATTTTAGATAAACTAATCAAATATAAATGAACTTTTTCAAATGGTTTTTATTTCCTATTTCAATTTTATACTGGTTTATAATTAGTTTAAGAAACTATTTTTATGATTTTGGTCTTTTTCAATCACATAATTTTAATATCCCAACTATTGGCATAGGAAATATTACCGTCGGAGGTACTGGAAAAACTCCTCACACAAGCTACATAACCAAATTAATTTGCAGTGATAAGAAAGTAGCAATTCTTTCAAAAGGTTATAGAAGAAAATCTAGAAATTTCCAATATGTTGAATTAAATAGTAATGTAAATTCTGTTGGTGACGAAGCTTTGCAGACCAAGCAAAATTTCCCTAATCAAATTGTCTCTGTTGACCATAAAAGAGCTAATGGTGTTTCAAGAATTTTAAAAGACTATCCCAATATTACAGCAATAATTTTAGATGATGTTTTTCAACATAGGTCAATTAATATTGGTTTGAATATTTTATTAATTGATTTCAACAGACCAATATACAAAGATTATGTACTTCCAATGGGAGAATTGAGAGAACCATCAAAGTGTGTTAGGCGAGCAGATTGCATAATTATATCAAAATGTCCCGAAGGATTGAGCTTAAGTCAAGCAGAAGAAATGAAGAGAAGATTAAAGTGCGATAAGGATGTATTTTTTTCTTTTGTAAGATATGACAAAATTATTTCTATAAGTGACGAAAAAAAACAGATTGATTTTAGTAAAATAAAGAAAGTACTTCTTGTCACTGGAATTGCAAAAAACAAACCAATTATAGATTTTCTTGAGTCAAAAAATATTGATGTTACACCACTGAAATTCTCAGATCATTATAATTATAAAAATAGTGATATCGAAACTATCTTGAGAAAAAAAAATACAATCGGCAAGGATACTTATATATTAACAACGGAAAAAGATGTTCAAAAATTAAAACATTTTGAAAAATTAAATCAACAAGCTGTATACTATTTAAAAATATCTGTTGATTTTTTATGGAATAAAGATAAATTTGACAAAAAAATAACTGATTATGTTAGAAGTAATCAAAAAAACAGCTGATTTCCTCAAAGAAAAAACAAATTTCGTTCCTGAAATTGGAATTATTTTAGGGACAGGTCTTGGTGGGATGGTAGATAAGATTAAAGTTTTTCGCACATTACCTTACGAAAAAATCCCAAATTTTCCTCTTTCGACTGTAGAAGGTCACAATGGCAAACTCATATTCGGTGAAATTGGAAATAAAAAAGTAGTTGTCATGCAAGGAAGATTTCATTTCTACGAAGGATATACCATGAATGAAGTAGTTTTTCCAGTGAGAGTAATGAAGTTACTAGGAATTAAAAAGTTAGTTGTCAGCAACGCCTCAGGAGGTGTAAATCCAAGTTTTAAAATCGGAGATATCATGATAATTTCAGATCACATTAATCTCTTTCCTCACAATCCTTTAATAGGAGAAAATATTGATGAACTTGGACCTCGTTTTCCAGACATGAGTGATGCCTATGATAAAAAACTAATTCAAAAAGCTAAAAAAATAGCTGAAAAATCTGGTATTAAATTAGTTAAAGGTGTATATGCCGGTTTAACAGGTCCAAATCTTGAAACTCCAGCTGAATATTTCTACATACGATCAATTGGAGCTGATACTGTTGGTATGAGCACTGTTCCTGAAGTTATAGCAGCAAGGCATATGGGTATTACTTGTTTTGGAATTTCTGTAATCACTGATCTTGGAGTACCTGGAAAAATTGTTAAAGTTACTCATGAAGATGTCCAAAAAGCGGCTAAGGAGGCTGAGAAAAAAATAAATAAATTTATTGAAGGTTTTTTTGAAGTAATTTAAATGAACAGTTTAGAACAAATATTTTTAAAATACGAACCAGTAATTGGTATTGAAATTCATGCACAGCTGAAAACAAAGAGCAAAGCTTATTGTGGTGATAAAAACGAATATGGACATTCGCCTAATTCTTTAACATCTCCAATTTCATTAGGCCACCCTGGTACATTGCCGATGTTAAATAAGGAAGTTATTAGTCATGCTATTAAACTAGGAATTGCATGTAATTGTTCTATTGCAAGAATAATGCATTTTGATAGAAAAAATTACTTCTACGCAGATCTACCAAAAGGATATCAAATAACGCAAGATAAAACTCCAATTTGCACTAATGGTAAAGTTCTAATAAGATTAGAAAATAAAAGTGAGAAAGAAATTGAACTTACAAGAATTCATATGGAGGAAGATTCTGGTAAAAGCATTCATGATTTAGATCCATTTAATACTTTAATAGACCTTAATAGAGCTGGTGTCCCTCTACTTGAAATTGTAACTGAGCCAGTGATAAAAAGTTCTGAGGAAGCGTATCAATATGTAACAGAGATAAGAAAGCTTCTGCGCTATTTAGAAATTTGTGACGGAAATATGGAGGAGGGAAGTATGAGGTGCGACGTTAATGTTTCTATAATGAAAAAAGGTAGTAAAAAATTTGGTCAAAGAGTAGAAATTAAAAACCTCAATTCAATAAGAAATGTTCAAAGATCAATTGATTTTGAAATAATGAGGCATGCTAAACTGATTGAAAGTGGTAAAAAAGTTGATGTTCAAACTAGAACGTTTGATGCAGCTAGAGGAGCTACTATTGCTATGCGTAAAAAAGAACAAGCACATGACTATAGATATTTCCCTGAACCTGATATTGGCCCACTAGAAATAAGTGATAAATATATAGAAGAAGTTAAAAATCAAATGGAAGCTCTTCCAAATGATCTTTACAAAAAATTCACCCAAAAGTATAAATTATCAAGCTATGATGCTCTTGTTATTATAGAACAAAAAGAAATTGCATTGTATTTTGAAGAGATAACACAACATACAAATAATTTCAAATCTGCTGCAAATTGGGTTATGGTGAATATAAAATCTTATTTGAACCATAACGCAATTGATATACGTTCTTTCGCGGTTTCAGCTCAAAAAATTGCAGAACTCATAAATTTGATTGACGCAAACGAAATAACACATTCTATCGCTAGTCAAAAAGTATTTCCAGAGATGATTTTAAATCCGGAATTAAATCCCAAAGAAATTTCCCAAAAGAATAATTGGATTAACAAGCAAGATATTGGCGACCTTTCGGCATTAATATTAAAAATATTTGAAGATAATAAAGCTGAAACTGAAAGATTTAAAAATGGTGAAAAAAAATTGACTGGCTTTTTTATGGGTCAAATAATGAAGGCTACAAAAGGAACTGCAAACCCGAAAACTACTACTAAACTCCTACAAGAATTACTAAAAAAATATTAATGAGATTATTATTTATTTTTTCAATTTTGTCATTATTATCATGTGAAAATAAAATTTCTTATGAAAAGAATAGTTTTAAAATAAATTATAATACCCTTTCCAAAGAAGATATTTTTCTATACAAATTTGAAAATAACCAACCTTTAAAGATTGATTCATCAAAAGATAACCTAAATCACTATTTTGAAATTGATGCTCCACTTCCTGAAATATACTTAATAGGTAATTCGTTAAATAATAGTTTACTTTTCATTGCTGAGAATAAATTATCAAATACAATCGATAAAAAAAACAACAATTATCCATTTAAAATTGAACTAAATGGTGATTCTACGAATATTATATTACAAAGTTATTTTGATAAGAAAAATCAATTATTGACGAAGATTGGAAATATAAATGATAACTCTGTAGAAAGTAAAGACTCAATAAAAAAACTTTTGGAGATACACTCAAAATATGTTAAAAAATTTATAACTGATTACAAAAACTCACCAGCTATATTGCTTTTATTAAGTGAAGTTACCAACCCTTTAGAATTCAAAAAAGAACTATTGATTATAAAGGAAGTTGTTGAAAATAGATATAAAAATAACATGTTTCTCGCCGAGGTAAATAAAATAATAGCTGCAGGGAAAAATCAGGAGCAATTTCTAAGACAACAAAAGCTAATCACGCAACAACAAGAAAAGCAAAAAAAAGAACTTGGAATAGAGATTGGGGCCAAAGCTCCAGAAATTAATTTAAAAGATCCAAATGGAAAATTAATTCCATTGAGTTCTTTAAAGGGTAATATTGTTTTATTAGATTTTTGGGCATCATGGTGTAGACCTTGTAGGGCGGAAAATCCTAATTTAGTTAGACTATACAAAAAATACAAGTCTAGTCAATTCACTGTATATAGTGTTTCTATGGATAATAATAAACAAAAATGGATTGATGCAATCAAAAATGATCAACTATTATGGAAAAATCATGTGAGTGACTTAAACGGTTGGAATTCTCAGGCGGGGTCAAGATATGGTGTCACAAGTATTCCAAGCACTTTCTTAATTGATAAAAAAGGTAGGATATGTGCATATAACCTCAGAGGTGAAGAATTAGAAAGAAAAGTTATTGAACTGATAAATAGTTAAACAATAACTATAATATTATTTATTAAATAAGTTGGTTTTTCTAATTCAATAAATTTTATCAACTTTATAAAATCGTTCTTCTAATAAATGCGCTTTATTAAACTTGTATTTGTATTTCTGCAATTTTCAATAATTCTATTTTTCAATGGACAGCAAAATTACTTTCAACAGCAAGTTAATACAACCATCGAAGTAGAGTTAAATGACGATGATCATATTTTATATGCCAAGGAAAAAATAGTTTACATAAATAACTCACCTTTCACTTTAGATAGCATTTTCATTCACTTATGGGCTAATGCTTATAAAAATGTAGATACAGAACTTGCTAAACAAAAATTTGAGGATGGTGATTTAGGTTTGAAGTATGCTTATAAAAGTGAAAGAGGATATATAGATTCACTAGATTTTCATATTGATGGAGAAAAAGTTGAATGGGAATTTTTTGACAATTTAATAGATATTGCATTATTAAAACTTAATAAACCTTTAAAATCAAAGGATTCTGTTATTATAGAAACACCTTTTAGAGTTAAGATTCCATCCGGAAAATTTTCCAGGCTAGGTCATGTAGGACAATCTTACCAAATAACTCAATGGTTTCCAAAACCAGCTGTATTTGATCTTGATGGATGGCACCCGATGTCTTATTTGGACCAAGGAGAATTTTACTCTGAATTTGGAAATTATGATGTTAGTATTACTGTTCCTGAGAACTACATTTTAATGGCTACAGGGGATCTACAAAATAAAGACGAAATAGAATTTTTAAACAAGAGAGCTCTTCAGACAAGCAAATTAATTAAAGAAAATAAAATACCTTTCAGAGATAGTTTAGGTAAAAAAGATCTTAGCTTCCCAAAAAGCAGTAAGAAAACAAAGACATTAAGGTTTATTCAAAAAAATGTACACGATTTTGCGTGGTTTGCTGATAAAAGATATCATGTTCTGAAAGGAAGTATTAAATTACCCAAATCTGAAAAGGAAATCACCTCATGGTCTTTATTTACAAATAATGAAGCTGAATTGTGGAAAAAATCAATAGAGTATATTAATGATGCAACATTATATTTTTCCAAATGGGTTGGTGAATACCCTTACAACCATGTAACAGCTGTCGATGGAACAATAAGCGCTGGTGGGGGAATGGAATATCCCAATATAACAGTGATTGGAAGTTCTGGTAATTCTAGGGCTTTAGAAACGGTTATAGTTCATGAAGTTGGTCATAATTGGTATTATGGAATTCTTGGAAATAATGAAAGGGAAAATGCTTGGATGGATGAAGGACTTAACACCTACATTGAAATTAGATACTTTAACGAAAAGTATAACAGTTCATCAAATATTAAGAATAATACACAAAAAGAAAAAGGTATTCATTTAAAAATTACATTAGATCAAACAAGTGTTTACAGAGCTGGATATCAATTCAATGCGTCTAGAAATTATGATCAAAAACTTCAAATGGGTTCTGAATTTTTCACATCGCTAAATTATGGAAGTATGGTGTATTCAAAAACAGGAATAGGTTTTCACTATCTAAAAGCATATTTGGGTGTAGATTTATTTGATAGAGCAATGAATAAATATTTTGAAATGTGGAAATTCAAACATCCTAAACCTAAAGATCTTAGAGAAGTTTTTGAAGATGTTACCAAAAAAAATCTAAACTGGTTTTTTGAAGGATTTATAAAAACTAACCAAAAAACAGATTATTGCATTAAAAAAGTAAAAAAAATTAACCCTAATGAGTATTTACTATCCTTGAGAAATCAAACAGGATACAAATCACCTGTACCTATACAATCGGTTGAAATTAATAGAGATTCCTTAAAGTTAATTTCAAACAAATGGATCGATGGGTTTACAGGTGATACCACAATAATTTTCAAAACCGAAAGCCAACCATCACACTTTATATTAGATCAAAATTTTGAAACAACAGATTTCAATTTTTATAATCACTTTTCTAAAGCACAAGGGATATTTAAACAAATTAAGCCTACCAAATTCAAACTAGTTCCAGTAGATATTAATAACAACAAAGAAAACCACATATATCTAACACCACTGCTAGCATGGAACAAATACAATAAACTAATGCCTGGCTTAGCTTTTTATAATAAAGGAATTAAAACAAAAAAAACCGAATGGTTGTTAAGCCCACTATTTAGCTTTGAAAGCAAAGCTATAAATGGTTTTGGAGAAATAATTCATTACCACAATTTCAATAGGTTTATAAATAGGATTGAATATGGATATAAATTTAAGAGCTTTTCCTCAAAATTTGAGTCTACTAGTTCATATGATAGATGGATAAGACAAGAAATTTTCACTGAGCTAAGGATTAAAGAAAGTAAAATGAGGTATACACCTTCACAAAAAATAATATTAAAAGCAATTAAGATTAATGATCATATAATTTCTGGAAATTCAATATCTCCACCTCAAACAATTGGTCAAAAATCGTATTACGGTCAAATTATATATTACTTGAAAAATAAACAATTACTCAAACCAAAGAATCTTGAGTTTAAATATACATACGGATTTAGTAAATTAATTAGTTCCTTAGAATTTACCACTGAATCTAAAATTAACTATAATCAAAATCTTGACGCTTTAGAAATAAGAGTTTTTGCAGGGTATAACTTCAATACAACTGGTGATAGGTATAATTTGTTCATTAGAGGTCAAGATGGATTTTATGATTATCTATTTGATAGAACATATTTAGGGAGAAATATAAATTTCCCATCCCCAATAGCACAACAAAGTTCAAATTCTCACGGAGCATTTAAGATAAATACTAGTTTAGGCAGTAGTGCCTCGTGGTTAATAAGCACGAATATTTCTTTAAAAGTACCAAAACTTCCAATAAATTTGTTTAGCGATTTTGGAGTATATCCAAATATAATTTACGATGTTAACACTCAGCAATCTACAGAAGAAGTTAAATTTTTATTTAACACTGGAATTAGCTTTAATATAAAAATTCAAAATAAACCATTAATAGGGATATATTTACCAATATTCTATTCAAAAGCTATTGAAAAATCATATGTCCCAGGAACAAATAAAGAAATAGGGAGTTTATCATCGCTACAAAAAATTACTTTTGTATTTAATTTAAATAACATAAATCCATTCAAAATTAAAAAATCCATTAGACCCTAAATGAGTTCTAAAAAAATATACTTTGCCTCTGACTTTCACTTGGGCTCAAATAATACCGAAAAAAGCAGATCTAGAGAAGAAAAGATAATCCATTGGCTTGATACTATTGAAAAAGATGCTGATGAAATTTATCTTGTTGGAGATATTTTTGACTTTTGGTTCGAATATAAATACACTATTCCAAAAGGAGCAGTAAGATTTCAAGCTAAAGTTGCATCTTTAATTGAAAATGGGATAAATATTTATTTTTTCACTGGTAATCATGACATGTGGATGTTTAATTACTTTGAAAGAGAAATAGGTGTTAAAATTTATAGAAAGCCTATAGAGAAAGAAATTTACGGAAAAAAATTTTTTATTGGTCACGGAGATGGGTTGGGCCCTGGAGATAGGAAATATAAGCTCATAAAAAAAGTATTTTCAAATCCTTTTTGTCAATGGCTCTTTGAAAGGATACACCCAAATTTGGGGTTTTACATAGCTCACAGCTGGTCAAATAAAAGTAGAAAAAAAGATAGCAATAGAGATAATTATTTTATGGGCGAGGAGAAAGAATTTCTAATTCAATTTTGTAAAGAGGAATTGAAAAAAAAAGAAATTGACTTTTTTATTTTTGGTCATAGACATTTACCGATTGATTATTCAATAAATAATCAGTCTAAATACATTAATTTAGGAGATTGGATAAAATATAATACTTATGCTGTGTATGATGGAAAAGAAATAAAACTTGAAAATTTTTCCTAAGCTATTTTTTTTACCAAATCTAATAATCTACTGCTGTATCCAATTTCGTTGTCGTACCATCCCACTACTCTAACTAAATCTTCAATTACTGAAACCATTAATCCGTCGATTATACATGAATTTGTATTTCCAACAATATCAGACGAAACAATTGGATCTTCCGTGTAGGAAAGTATGCCATTTAAATCACCATTAGATAAATTTTTAAATTGATTTTTTATCTCCTCTTTTGTCTGAGGATTTTCTACCTTACATATTATATCAGTCATCGAACCATCGATTACGGGTACTCGTATACCAATGCCATCAATTTTTCCAATCAATTCAGGGAAAATCTTACCTAAGGCATTTGCCGCGCCCGTAGTAGTAGGGATAATGTTTTGGGCAGCAGCTCTAGCTCTTCTTAAGTCTTTATGTTGACCATCATGTAAATTTTGGTCTACTGTGTATGCATGTGTAGTTGTAAGAAAACCGACATTAATTTTACATAAATCATTGATAATTTTAATCATCGGAGCTGCACAGTTTGTAGTACAAGATGCATTACTTACAATTTTGTCATTTTCAGTTATCAATTTTTCGTTAATTCCAACTACTACTGTTTTTACATCATTATCTGTTGGTGGAGCTGAAATAATTACTTTTTTAGCACCTGAATCAATGTGCTTATTAGCTTTTTCTTTAGATCTAAAAAAACCAGTTGATTCAATTACGACATCAATATCAAGTTCATTCCATGGTAGTTTGACAGGATCTCTCTCGCTAAAAAATTTTATATGTTTATCATTAACAGTAAGGGAGCTGTCGTCACAAATAGAACTGAAAACTTTATTTCTATGGACCGAATCGTATTTTAAAAGATGATTAAGTAGCTTTAAATCAGATAAGTCGTTTACTGCAACAACATCTATGTTGTCGGAAAGCAAAGAAATTCTTGTGAATGCTCTGCCGATTCTACCAAAACCATTTACGGCTACCCTTATCTTTTTCATTAATAACTAAGTTGTCAAGACCTTCAAACCATAGCCTTATTTAAGTATTAAATGATATAAATTTAAATAAACTATATAAATTTAGTACTTGATAAATTTTGCAATTTTATGATCGCTCTCAGATTTCAGAAGTACAATGTAAGTACCTTGTACTAAGTCATTGATATCAACTTTAACGTTATGTATACCTGTTTTAAGTGAGGTATTGTTGTAAATAGATTTAACAATTCTTCCATTTAAATCAAAAACTTGTAACGTGATATCCGTGTTTTTTTCTAATTCAAAGGAAACATTTGTATTATCTGAAGACGGGTTTGGATATACTGATAAGTTATTAAAACTAGTATTATCAACGACTGTAAAAGGCTCATCAGATGATAGTAAATTATCTGTTCTCCAAATACCTCTTCCAAATGTACAAGCATAAATTGCACCTGGATTACTAACTTTTTTTAATCCATTAGCAGAACCATCTTCCCAGTCTCTCCATTGCTGACAAACATCGAAAACAGGTATTGGACCGATCTCTGCATTATTAGATGTCCATTCTGTGTTTGAACCATTTATAAAATCTGTTGAAAAAACACCATATTCTGTTCCAATAATTATTACATCGGTATCTGGATCTTTTTCAATTACACAACCAAAAACAGGCATGTCAGGTAAATCACCATCTATTGCAACAAAATTTGGATTATCAGATGTAGCATTCGTTGAATAGTATACATGATTTCCTCCAGTGTTACCAATCACAATACAAACATTATCAGGATTTTTAGGATCAACTGAGATATCACTTATTGTACCGTTAGTGAGGTTTAGATTTTTAACACTAACACAATATTTAACAGGTGAACCGTCAAGGTAAGAATAAAGAGAATAGTCTGTTTCATAATTAATTTGTGTAACTGCATTTCCTGTAATTGTATCTCCGGATGCAATCTTTATTAGTGTATCACTAAATGTTGGTTTGTAATCAATATCTGCAGCATCAATAGAATATGCATTAGCCAAACCAGACACTCTTTTGATAGTACCACCATATGCTCCAGCCCACAAATAATTCATATCAGTAGAGAATTCATAACTATGCATATTGCTGCCTGTTATGTTAAATAATTTCCACCATTCAGGAATAACTGAAAAACGTAACATATCTCTGGTAATATATACACCACCACCTCGTTGAGTTGCAAAATAAGATTGAACATAATCTGGAAGAACTAGTGTATCCGTACTATCTCTGGTTACATAAACATCAGTATCGCCTTGAATTATCACAGTGTCATATGTGTTATAAACATTGAGAGGGGATGAAAGAACATGTTTTATCGGAACTGAAAGTGTTGAACTGTAATACGTTATAGTATCACCTGTAACCTTATCAACATCAGGTGAATATAAAACTGAATCTTCGGTGTTAAGGTCTTCAGCAGATTCCATTAGAGCCAGTGCATTATAAAATGGGTCTTCACCAGAAGTACCTGAGTTTACCTGATCAAAAGTGACTCCTCTATCGTTTGACCTTGAAATTGATCCATTATATACAGTACTTATCATAGCATTGCTATTTAAGTAAGATATTGCACATTCAAATCCATCACCACCAGTTACCTCGTTAAAGTCTTTTTGCCAATGATTATTTTGTGTATTGTCTCTATACAAAGTTCCATTATCTTGAGCACCAGCAATAACAGAACCCTCACCTCCAAAAGCCATTGCGTAAAACTGTGTTACACTGTAACCTTTGTTTAGTGGTAATTGCTCAATTTCGACTGATCCGAAAGGTTCTTTATATCTAACTTGTATTCCTCCGTCATTCCCAACTATCAAATCTCCAGCATTATTGTACAATAGCCTATGATTGTCTGCATGAGTATATGCACCAAGAAAACTTGGCAAGAAGGAGAAAGTTTCTTGATTCCACTGGCCGCTAAAACAAGATCCTCCAACAGAATGCTGCCACTTCCAAAGGTTAATACCACCAAGAATGCAAGATTCACCATCATCAGATGATAATATAACCAAATCATAATTACCTTGGGTTGAAACAGATGTACTCAGTGGGGTAAATCCATTTGTGTATTGACCAATTTGACACCAGGAAGTACCATTATCATCTGATCTATAAACACCAGATAAGGTTCCGGAATTTGAAGCGAATACTGCATATAATATATAGTTTCCGTCAATCTTGTTAGCAGAGATTGAATATTCGGATCTTATGGTACCAAAAGCTTCTAATTCTTGATTACTGTGTAAATTAGTCCAAGAACTACCACCATCTTGGCTCACTAAGGTTTCTACTCTTGTTCCAGAAATGTAGCCTAGAATCATTACTGAACCGTCATTTGAAATTTTAAAATCTAATACCTTAGCAGATGAAGATACACCAGCAATATTGATTGACTCATAGTCTTGAGAATATCTAAGTCCATTAGAATGTCCCACGAAATAAACAGAATTGTTATTTAAGGGATCCGAAACAACTTTATGAATATCGTCATTATCAGTTCCCTCTATTTGAACAAAATTCAAATTGGTTAAGGATTCACTGTACCATAAACCATCACCTGTAATATTTGCAGAATATTCACTAACAAGCGAGCCCTCAAATTGTTTCCCGCCTGTTGCGACATATAAAACTGAATCTTTAGTTATTGCAATTGAAGATATACCAAGTGAACCATTGCCATATGCACTATTAATCATAGCATCATCAAATTCCTGTACTCTCGACCAATTGTTTCCTGCATTAGTAGTCTTAAATAAACCTCCTGAAACTGATCCAGCAAACATTATGTTATCGTGTTCTGGGTGTATAGCAATTGCTCTTGTTCTACCACCAATGTTATCAGGACCTTCCTCATTAAATAAAAAAGATGAAGACTTTTGTCTCATAGAACTTATAACCTTAGATTTTGCTTTTGCTAATTGTTGATAGTTGATTTCACCAGTTTTCATATCCTTGGAAATCATGTGTCTATATGCAATAGCTTGGTTAGCACTGTTAAACTTTGTTAAACTCTGTAAAGAATTGGGTTGATAACGTTTAATGGTGACGTTAGATTCGGACTGATTAGAATGACTGCTAATTAGCATTGAAACGATGATTGCATATGCAATAACAGAGAAAAATAAAGTTGATTTCTTCATTTGGTATATTTTATATTTACTTTCGAAAATACAAATAATTCATTTAAGCAAGAAATAGTTTACCTTTAATTTAAAACAGTTTAATGATTTTTTTAAAATAAATGCTTTTCAGCGTGATAGCTTGACCTAACAAGTGGACCGCTCTCAACAAATCTAAATCCCATTTCTAAACCAGTTTTTTTGAAAAAAGCAAACTTTTCAGGGGTTACAAAGTCAACAACAGGAGCATGTTTAGGAGTTGGTTGTAAATATTGCCCAATTGTCATAATATCAACTTTGACAGATCTTAGATCTTCCATAGTTTCTAAAACCTCTTCATCACTTTCACCAAGTCCAAGCATAAGACCTGACTTAGTTTTCATGCCACCTTGTTTTAATCTTAATAGTAGTTCTAAACTTCTATTGTATTTTGCCTGTATTCTGATTGCCTTTGTCAGTCTTCTGACCGTTTCGATATTGTGAGAAACAATTTCAGGTGCAACATCAATTATCCTTTGTAGATTTTCCCATTTTCCGGCAAAATCAGGAATTAAAGTTTCTAATGTAGTATCCGGTGACTTTCTTCTAATTGCTCTAACGGTATTAACCCAAACCTCAGAACCTCCGTCTTTTAGATCATCCCTATCAACCGAAGTTATCACAGCGTGTTTTACCTGCATTAGCTTGACAGAATTGGCTACTCTTGCTGGTTCAAATATATCAACTTTTTCTGGCCTTCCCGTTGCAACTGCACAAAAACCACATGACCGGGTACAAACGTTGCCAAGAATCATAAATGTAGCTGTACCAGCACCCCAACATTCACCCATGTTAGGACAATTACCACTTTCACAAATTGTATGAAGTTTGTGTTCTGA
>CEUH01008819.1_pt1 | contig 33072 bp, 35 predicted proteins | sample 356461 | NCBI WGS metagenome assembly CEUH01 (sample SAMEA2623275, study PRJEB7988) | marine metagenome | isolation source: saline water (ENVO:00002010), including
AGACGATGTACTAGATGACGTAGAACTAGAAGTACTAGACGATGTGCTTGATGACGTGCTAGATGAAGTACTAGTCGTAGGTTGTATTGTAGTTGTAGTTGTTGGACATGGACCAGCTATACTATTTGCCTGTGGAGACGTAAATGCTGAGGTTGGATAATAACATAAAACGTAGTAACAGTTTGTACTTCCTGCATTTAATGTGACTACATCTCCTGGTTGATATGGGGTAGACTCATATGCATTAGCATAGGTATATCCAGGAAAAGCAAACATCTGTCTAAGCAGATATATTGGATAATTATACGGACCATCAGGGAAAGATCCAGTAGGACATCCAAATGTTGTTGTAGAACTTGTACTAGACGTTGACGTACTAGACGTACTAGACGATGTACTAGAAGATGTACTGGATGATGTACTAGATGACGTACTAGATGATGTACTCGTTGTGCTTGAGCTCGTAGAAGTAGTCGAACTAGACGTACTAGATGATGTACTAGATGAAGTACTGGTTGTGCTAGATGATGTACTTGTTGTCGAACTCGATGTACTTGATGTACTAGTCGTGGAACTTGTTGATGTTGTACTAGAGCTGGTGCTTGTGGTCGAGCTACTTGTACTTGTTGTACTAGAACTAGTACTTGTAGTTGGACACGCTGAACATATGTCCATAATAGCACCTGATTGAGATGTTCTAATAACCATAGGTGCAATCTTACATTGCATTTTGTCATTAGAATCAAATGAAAATCCTTGATATGTAAATACACCTGTAAAGTAAGGTTGTGTTAACTGTGGATCCGTATATATATATCCCTGGTAAGGTGTTAGCACACCATCAAAATAAAGTGTCTGACTGTCAAACTGTACTGCGGTTGTACAAGCTGTAGAACAAGTCGGATGTGTGTTTGTGTTACAATTAAATGTAGCTCTGTATATTTCTGTGAATGGTGGTAATGTTGTAGATGACGTTGAGGTTGTAGAGCTAGTTGTACTTGATGTACTTGTAGTACTGGTAGATGTGCTACTAGTGCTAGTTGTACTTGATGTTGTAAATGGCGACTCTGTTGTAGTACTAGATGATGTGCTAGAAGTACTTGATGTACTAGTCGTTGAAGAACTTGTAGATGAAGTTGTTGTACTAGAAGTGCTTGTAGTAGAAGAACTAGTTGACGTTGTGCTAGATGTAGTTGAGCTAGTAGAAGAGCTAGTTGTGCTTGTTGTAGGTGGGTTACAATCATAAACACTTACAACATACCCACTATTATCTATTTGTATTATATGCGTATAATACTCAGTTGACAAATCAGCATTAGAAGAAGCACCAGCATGGAACCAACAGTTTCCACCTTGCAATACTATACCATTTATTCTTCTTACTCTATCTCCAACCTCTGGTATAGTTGTATCACCGTTATGACACATATCCGCTAACATTCTTGTAGCAGCTTCACAAGCTACTGCTGGATCAGAGTTACAATAAGGTACGCTTGTTCCAGTTCCAGTTCCTAAAACAAATGGATTACAAGTTGGTAATGTACTGGATGACGTTGATGACGTTGATGATGTTGACGATGTACTCGTTGAAGAACTTGTAGATGAAGTAGAAGATGTACTACTCGTAGAACTACTTGTACTACTTGATGTACTACTAGATGTACTACTACTTGTTGAGCTACTTGTACTAGAGCTTGTGCTAGAACTTGTACTTGATGTTGACGTACTGCTTGTTGGTAATAATGTTGTACTAGATGTACTACTAGTTGAGCTTGTACTTGTCGTTGTACTACTTGTAGACGATGTAGTTGTTGATGAAGTACTAGTAGTAGATGAGGTGCTAGATGTTGATGTTGTACTAGAGGATGTACTAGATGTTGTGGTAGATGAAGTTGTACTAGAAGTGGTACTAGAAGTAGATGATGTTGATGTAGTAGGCAATTCTTTAGCACTACATGCTGATTTATTCATTACTGTTCCATCAAATCCTATTTGTGTAGCCTGTGTTTGGCTTCTAAATGCGTTTGTTTTAGAAGTACTAAACCATGAATTAAAACCTACAAAAGGTGTATACTGACCATTTACTATTCTATATACTGTGTCAAATACATCTGGCAAATCACCAGCTCCATTATGACAGAAAGCTTCATCAAAGTAATCATACCTATCACATGGATCAGGATCATTAGAGAAGAATATGTTGCCATTAGCATCAGTTCCTATGTAAAATGGTTTACATACAAATGCTGTAGTTGTGGTAGGTTCAGGAGACTCTGTTGTAGTAGGGAGAGGCTCCAGAGTAGTGGAGGTAGTGGTATCAAAAAAAAAAGGTCGTTGATGACGTTGTTGGAGGTGCTGTTGTACTTGACGTTGTCGTGGACGATGTCGAGGTTGTTGACGTTGTAGAGGTCGGTGGTGCATCATCGTCATATATGAGCTCACACGTTATTGTATCTGGTCTCCATTCACTGTAAGTTCCTTGGAGGGACACCACATACTCCCTATCGTGTGGATCAAAGCCACCTAGTACACGGAACGGATCTACTCCTTTCAGATTGTCTCTGAAGAAATCTACCATTCCAAAATCTGATATTTGCTCTATGCCATCTTGTGATAGTCGACATACTGCTCCTCTTCTTTCATCTACAAAATATATACGTCCACCCCACAACGATACTGAGAATGGATGTCGTGTAACACCAAACTCTCCTGCATATGGTACGACAGTTCCTAATATATCTGTTGATGCTCCTACGTTACCAGATCCATCAGCATTAAATAATATGTTTTTGTTTACAAGGATTCTCGAAACTCTGTTTTCTTGAAATGCTATAAGGTCTGATCCTCTTGGCACTATCCTTCCTACGTTGCCATATTCATCATCTAAATCCTTGTAGTTTAGATCAGCAAGACTGAAGTCGTTTAATGCATTAAATTGTGTTGATTGTTCGTATATACCACTCCATGTTATAGAAGTAGTTCTAAAAGATTTTTTATATTCTTGTAAGTTTGTAAGTGGTTTTGTATCTAACTTATATACAGGTGCATTGAATAAATCACGGATTCTTATACTTTCAACTGTATTACCAAAACCATAGCAGTTAAAGTAAGGTAGAACTATTGTGGCTGGATTTGTGCTGCTTTGAGCTATATCTACTGCATCACCAAACACTATTGTAAAGTCTCCTCCAGAATTAGCAAAAGATCCAGAACCACTAACGTAGTTCGTAGCACTCATAGATGTTAGACCTTGATCGTCATCAAATAAAGTAACTCTTGTGCCACCTGTTATATCATTTCTCTGGAAGTACCATACTTTGACAGTTAAAGTAGCACTACCTTGTGTAATAGTAATTGTTTTACCTTGACCAAAACCAAAACTTCCATTACCAGGAGCTCCTTGTTCATTGGTGTAATTTGCAAATGCTGTATAGTCATCAGGCTCAAGAGTAAATTGTAGCTTGTAAGCATCTCCACTAAAAGGATCAGAAGACAATGCAGCAAAGTTATCCCAGTTATCACTAGCTACAGGACTAGTTACGTTTACATAACCTACATTATTAACTGTCGTTAAGTTAGTACTACCTTGTGTTAATGTTTGTGTTACCTGTGGTACTTGACCTGCTGAAGCAGCAGTACCTGTATGGTATCCATTTACAATACTGTAAGTTTGTGGTGTCTCATAATATAACTCAGTTGTGTCTTCTACAGGTTTTGTTTCAAAACATAATTCATCAGTAGATGCTCTTTTTGTAATTCTAAACCTATTATCTATTTTAACTCTAGAATCAAAATCATTATTTTGTGTACCTAGAGATTTTATTATAAGATGTATAGGATCTGTATTGGCTCTTTGTTGTTCTAAGCTTGTTGTTCTGCTTCCATAAGTACCTCTTTCAAAAAAGACTCTAGCTTCACTAAATTCAGCATCAAATATTGGTTTAGCACCACTCTTAAAATACCACTCCTCTAAATTAGGATAGTTACCACTAGACACAAATTCATAAGTCCAATATTGAGTTGCTTCATTATATTCATCGTACTCAAAATTAAGTATAGTACCTGCTCTAATCTCTTCGTCTGCTACCTCATCAATTCCTTTAAAAACAGAGTATGCTTTAGAGTCATTATCATATGTAGGGTTTGCAGGTTTTAATGTAGAGTTCCATTCATCTGAAGTGTCGTGACCTGTTGCTGCTGCCCAGTCAACTGTTATACCATCTGCTAAAGTTATAGGTACTCCTGGAGTTATAGTTACTCCTGTGGCTGATACACCTGGTGTAGTGCCATCATCTAAATAATCTATAGCCCATGTAAATGTGTCAAAGGTGCTAACACCATCTCCAGTTCCATCTATCTGTATAGTAAGTCTAGCGTAAACGCTACCACTATAAGTACCAGCGATAGTAATATCATTACCAGCAGATGACGTTGTTCCGTAATAGAATGGTCCTGTGGTTTTTGCTGGTAAACCTCCATAAAATCCCAGAGGATCATTCCTATCGTTAGCACTAGTGTCATAATCATTATTTTCATAAACATCATAATCATCTAAATTCATTCTAAAGCCTACTGGCTTTATCTTCATATAAACACCAGCAGGTTGTGCAATAGGCGGATCGTTTGTTCCTGGATAGTCCTCAGCTTCTAAAAAGTTTAGATCTTTAGAAGATACTTCTAATACTTTAGTTTCTACTAGTGTAGTTTTTTGTCCTCCAGTATCTGCTTTTACAATTACAAAATCATCTTCTTTTACTTTATTTACATCCGTAGCATTAAGCAGTACATAAACAAAACCTGTGTCAGTATCTGTTCTAAATATAGTAGGAAGAATATTATAATAATTCTGTTTTGTTTGTTTAACGAAAACTCTATACTTAGTTGCAAACTTAGGAGGCAAACTATTTATCTCTAATTGTAATGAATTTTCAGATTTAGATTTTGATGCATCAACGTATACTGAATTTGTGTTAGATGTAAGTACAGTTGTTGACCTTCCGAAATCATCTAGATAAACAAGACCTAGTTCGTAATCTCTGTTAGTTTTTACAGATCTGTATGCTGGACCTGGAGAGCCTGAGTCTTTAGATGTAACAGATGTAGTAAAATCTATTTTTATCTGATCTCCATTTCTATCTTTTAAATCAAAGTTCTCTGTGTAGTTTCCGTACATAATACGGTTATCTACTATTGCTTGTGTTTTAGCAGTTAGTGGAACATTGTCGTAATACCTTTTTAGTTCTCTGCTAGGAATTAATTTGTATATTTTATTGTTGTCAAAATCAACAGTATAGTTGGTGTCGTTACCTATACCTAGTTTAGATTTGTCAAAACTTTCTATCAGGAAAAGTGTATCATCTCCATATATTTTGAATACTAAATCTATTTTTACAACATCACTTCCTCCAGTTTCAATTTCTATTGCAGCAGAGTTGTGTTTATTTAACATTGACTCGTTAGAAGAAATAGAATAGTCAAACGTAAAATCAAACGGTTGGAAAGCTACTTCAGAAAAAGGCGATAAAACAGAATACTCACCACCAGAATATTCATACCTATATGCAAAAGTGATAAACTTTTCTTTTAAATTATTTGTTTGTGTATTGCCAGATGTTGATAGTGTTAGTGTCGGTGGAAATAAAGGTGGCTTTTTTATTACAGTTATATCTGATTCTAAAAATGAACCTTGAGATAAAAGCTTTGCTTCTTCTACATTTATCTTTCTTGGATTGTTTATACCATCAGTAAAAAACAACATGATAATGTCATTGTCATTATCATATAAAACATCAGCCTGGACGTAGTCAGATTTAGAGAAATTTAGAACATTGGCGTTTCCTGCTCTTTCATCATGTAACACAAAAGATGCAAGATTATTATCAATATCAAACTCAGCTATATAAGATCCTTCATCAGATCTTACAAACCACCAAATTTTATTTAGTGAATCGTCAGCAACAGAACCAAGACAAACAGGGTTTGTGCCGAAATCAAGCTCTGTGCTTGTTGTAACTGCTTCGTTAGATAATGCGTTTTCTAACGCACCAACACCTGATGTTGCTGAATTGAGTACTCTTGCATTTAGAGCATATCTATATTCGCCTTGTTGAATCAGCCTCTCATCGGCATCACGATTCATTTTACCAGAAGAAAATACGTTTTTTGATTCCATTATTTAATCCACTTATTTCGACCTTTCAGAGATTGTATCAAATCAAAAGGATGGATGTCCATCATTCTAATCTTCATATTTTTCATAGCTGCAAATGCTTCATTTTTATACCTGCGAACTATATACTCTTGAATGCCAAATCTGTGGCTAACAATTTGATGAGCTATTTGCTTGTATAAAAAATCTTCTGCCAATTTGTTTACTTGAAGCTCATCTTCCGATAAATAGGATAATCCATCTGTTATATATTCTATTACTACAAACTGTCCTTTTACTTCAGAGCTAAATCTAATTACACCTAATTTTTTATCTAATCTATATTTTCCATTTACGTTTGCTCTAGATGTATCCATACCAAATCTACCACCGTTTTGTCCTTCGCTAAGATTTGATGCAGTGCTCTTGTTATCTGCAGCATCTGCTAACTCTGTCATTTTTTGTTCTAGATAAGGAGTACCCTCTATTGCTTCACCATCGTTATTAAATAATATATCATAACTACTGTCCTGTAAATATGCTTTTGCTATAGTTGAGGTATCATCTTTCATTACTTGATGTAATCTACCTCTTTCATCTACCCATGATAATCGTACAAGTTTTACAAAATCTTTAGGTAACTCTACTTGTAGATCTGGTGGCAATTCTAGTTCTAATGCTTTTACATCTTTTAAAGCATCATAATGTAATTCTTGTAGTGCTCTTTTAGCATGGAAAACAACGTCATATCTTTTAACAGATTGCAATACCTTGTCATCTCCTACATAAAATAAATAGAAGTTGTTAATTAAGTCATTGAGTTTAATAAATTGATTACCTCCCCAATTACTGCTGTCTTGATAATATTGCTGATCAGTTAATGACATATCTTACATATTTTCTTTCTGTGTCTCTGTTGCATCTATACTTTGTGCAACTTGAGATACCTCTGCTTCTCTTATTGTTACTCCAGCTAATTTTAATATTTCAATTACAAGCAATGGTGTGTCTTCGTCTGACATCTCAAAATCTTGATAGTCTAACGCAGAACCATTAAATAATAAATCTTCTCCTATAACTGTGTATGTCCAGTTTGGATCTTTTGGTTTTCTTATATAAAGAAAATCTAACGCTCCTGTTATACTTGCAGGTTTTACTGTAATAAAACCATTTACATCTACATAAACTGGATATTTTTCTGTTGGAGCTGTTAGGTTAGAATTCATAAGAAACTTCTCATGTCTCTTTTCTACTTCTTCTATATCTACATCTCCATTTCTTATAGATATTAAATGATATAAATCTACAGGAAAGGCATAAACACCTCCACCTTGTGCTACAGATGTCGTCTTAACTAATCTTTCAATATTCTGTCTTAGGATAGCCTCCCTATCAGCATATACATCGCCTCCACGCCCTGTTCTAGTTTGGCTTGATAGCTTGTTATATTCGTCAAAATATCTTTTAAATACAAGGTCCTGTGCGTGTTTTGCATAATTGTTAAATTCAGCAGGAGTCAAGAAACCTCTGTTCTCTTTATTTAAGACTGATAGTACTGTATTTCTAACGTGATTTATCATACGCCAAAGGTACAAAAAAAGGGAAGGCGTTTTTTTGCCTCCCCTTCTAGGTCTTAGTTTTTATTTGTATTACAACTTAGTCTGAATAGCTTGGATAGCATCAAGACCTTCGTCAGTCTTAAAAAACTTTGCTAATGAACTATATGGGTTTTCACCAAAAGGAACTGTAATTAGCTTTTCCTTTTTCTTACCAGACCAATAGAATGTTCTATTGTTGTCATCTAATTTAAGTATACCCATTTCAACCGATCTAATAGCTAAGTTCCTTAGTTTTAAATCAGAGTCGTTAGCTAGTTCTTTAAACTCCATAGGATTTTGTTGTGCCCAAATCATCATGTCTCTTTTAATCTCATTAGATTTCATATGTGAAACTTGTGATTTGAAAACACTTCTAGCTATTGCTTCTAAGTCTTCTATTTCCATTTCTTTTACCATATTCATAGCATCAAGAATATCTGTCATTTGATCTAAATCTTGTCCTGCATCTTTATCAGGATCAAACTCTGCATATGATTTACCTAAAGCTGGATGATATATACTCAAAAATTGTTGTAGCAAAACGTCTTCTTTTTTTACCATCAACTTACCATCTTCGAAATTTATTCTACCGATGATTACATCCCCTTCTTGTTCATCTACAAATACAGAACTTTGATTAGTTGCATATCTTAATGCACGTTGTCTTTTCCCATCAAAATATTGTAGTGGTTTGTTTCGACTGTGCTTTGTGTTCAGTAAGTAATTTACTGGCGTACCATCTAAGAGAAGAATGTAGGTACGATCTTTTATTTCCCATTTAGAGCTGGTAGCTCGTGTTTTAGTAGTTGCCATTTTATTATATTTTATTAGATTAAAAAAAAGGGGGACAGAATCCCATCCCCCTGATTAAGATTACTGCATCAAAATGAAGTTGTTCGCTCCATGTACGCAAAGTGCTCTTTCTGATAAGAAGTGTACTTGCATTGCATCAAGATCACTAGACATTCCAGATGGTCCAGCAGATCCTACAACCCAAGACTTATACTTACGATCTTCAGCTTCGTTCTTTCTAAACTTAACGTGTAGGAAAGGACGTGTGGCGTTTCTACCCATTACTTGATCGTAGATAGAAGTAGTTCCAGCAGGAACTAAAACTCCATCAACAGCAGAGGTAAGACCACCAGTAGTTGGATCATTTAAGTATTTCCAATCAGTTTTATAGAAGTCATATCCAAGGTTAAATCCTTTAAATCCAAGATTCAACGCCATGTCTTCATCGTTGTCAAACAAACCGTAAGAGCTTGTAGAAGCACCGCTATTATTTTGTGCAGCTAGTACTGTGTCAATCTCAAAAGATTTAGTTCTGTTTACGAAAAGAGCATTTTCTTGAATAGCTCCTTCTTTGTCTAAGATTTTAATAATCTCTTCAATATCATCTCTAGAATCAATAGTTCCAGTAGCAATGTTGCCTCTGTTCTCTAATTCATAGAAAAGACCTTTAGTACCTTTGTACCCAGCAGTATCAGCACCAGAAGATGAAGCAGCAGGTCTACCTTCTACAAGAGAAAGTTCCATATAGTCTTCAAATCTTAGTCTTGTTTCATGCTCAGATTTTAGATACCATAGATATCCAGTAGTTCCTTTTTCAGTAGTCACTTCAATCCATCCGATTTGTGCCATGTCTGATCCATTAACCTCATACTTATCTTTAATGATAATTGGGCTATTTGTAAGGATGTCTTTTGGAGCTTCTAGAGATCCAGTCATTCCATTAGTTCCTTTTTTAAATTCAGAACCGAATGCAAAAACTTTTAATCCAGTTGTTGCAAGAGCTGCATTTAAGTTAGCTCCTGAGTAAGAAGCAACAGTAAATTCAGTACCTCCTGAATCAACGTCAGTGATGATAGCTTTATCAGTATCACCATCGCCATCGATGATAACAACAGTTTGGTTTAGTCTGAAAGGGTGACCAGCACTTGAAATAACATCAGCAGCACGAGTTGCAGCAGTTACTGCCAAGTGTAATCTTCCTTGTTCAGCCCATTGAATAACATCAGAAGCAAAGGGCATTTCTGCACCGAGATTCCTTAGAAAAGAAGAAACAGTTCTGTTACCATACTTTTCAAATTCAGCTTCGTATACTTCTGGTAAGTACTGAGAAGTAAACTCAATACTTGATCCTAAATAGTTAGTCGATAATGTCGACTTCGTTGGAGAGGGAGTTAACGCACCACCTACTCCAGTCATAGTTACAGCCATTTTGTAAAATTTTTAAAGTTTTTAAATAGTTTTATTTTTTACGAATTTTGAGTCCACCAGAAAAATCGCCTTCGCTATCTAATACTCTAAACCTTGTGCCTGATTCACCTTCTACTTTATTAGTCCTGACTGTCATATCTAAATTTTTTGTCTCCTTAACGATGTTATTAGTTGCATCGGCTATACCTTGCTCGTAAGCAAGTTTAGCTATAAGGTCTGGGTTTGTCATAGCAAACGCAGATTTGTGAAATAGATATGCATCATTCAAAGCTCCAGATTCATTATCAGTAAATCTCGATAACATCTTATTGATGTCAGACTGAGATTGTTTCACTTCATTAGGACTAGACAACTTAAACATCAATTTCTTTTTTCCAACATTAAATTCAAAACCTTTGAATTCGTCAGAAAATAGTTTGTCTGTTTTCTGTCTAAAAACTTCCTGAAGTTGCTTAGATTGCTTTTCTTGATTACTAGCATCCTCCTTATATTTGGTATAAAACTCAACAGCTTCTTTTGCATCTGCTTCCAAAGGCTTACCACTTGACTCAAGCGGAACCTTGTATTTGTTAGCAAGATCCGTAAGATGTTGTTTTGCTTTATATACCTCATCTTTGTACGCAATCTTTTTCTTTTTGATATCTCGCTCTTCATCAACTTCTTCATCGTAACCAAAATTTTCTGTAATTAAATAATTAATATCATCAGCAGATAAATGTGGCTTCGTTTCTTTGTAGAACTCGAATAAAGCAGCAGAATCATCAAGAGCAGAAACGTCTCTTTGTGCAAGAATAAAATCTTGCATAGACCTTCCAGTTTCTTCCCTAAACTTTAAGTATGTCTGGATGTCTTCAGATAATTCCTGAGACTGCGGTTTTTCAATATTTGAAAGAACATCTTCCAACGAACTAAATTCTTTTTGATGCCTATTTTTTAAATATGCAAGAACTTGTTGTTCGTCTATTTCTTTTTGTTGCTCTTTTACTTCCTCTGTCGAAACTTCAACATTTGGCTCACTATCCTTTTCAGGTTCTTGTGATTCAACTTGAGCAATATTCTCATCTTCAGGATTCACAGTTCCAGTTCTAGATGTCCCTGGTTCTACTTCTTCCTTTTCTTTTACTTCTGGAGTTTCCTCCTTTTTTTCTTGAGAAGCATCTACTTCTGTAACTGTCTCCTCTTTTGCTGGTTCTTCTTTCTTCTCAACTGGTTCTCCATTTTCGTCAAGAGGTTTGAACTTCCAACCTAAATCGTTTTCTTCTGCCATTTTATTTTATTTAATTAAATTTGTTACAAAGGTACAAAACCTTTACGAGCCCATAAGTCCCTGTTTTCCTGAACCTAGAGCATCTTGTCCATCAAAATCAATAGGATCTAAATCCTGTTGTCTTTGCTGAATCATCTTAGATTGCTGACTTGCTTGTTTTTCAGTCCGCTTATCTTTTCTGTCTTCTCTAAAATTTTCTTTAGTCATTTGTGTTGCTAGATCAATACCTTGTTTTTTATTATTGACCTCGCCTTGTTTTTCAAGAAGCATGATTTTATATTGAGCTTCTTTATCCATACGAGCTAATTCGAATTCATTTTTCATCTGTAGAAGCTGTGCTTCTAATTGTAAACGTCTAGCATCTCCTTCTTGCTTTTTGGCTTCTAGTGCCATTGATGCTTGATTTTGTGCTTCAGCCTGGACAGCCATGTTTTCTTGTTGTCTTTGCTGGTCTTTTTTCTCTTTTCTCTTCTTTCTTACTTTTAGTAGTTGTGATGCTATTTTAACATTCTTCACGTTTCTTACATCTATAGCATCATCAATATCGATTTTACCTTGGCTAAGAGATGCCTGGATATTAGATTCTAATATTTGTTTTTCTTCTTCATCTGGATGTAATTCAATAAATATACCGAAGTCGTGCAAGTGTAAATCTTTTATTTCTTGCATTAGCTCTACGCTATATTTGCCAACAGATTTTATAAAGTCTTCTGTAAAGTCTGAATATTCTAATATGTCAGATATTCTATATGAAACACATTCAGCTAATCTTTGCGTTGTAAATACTCCTGATTGTAATACATGTCTTGTTGCTGTGTTAGAATTCAATGCAGCTAGTTTTTGTACGCCAACTAAACTTTTAGAATCTGGAGTACTACCATCTCTAGCTTCATTAAGACCTGTTACAGACCTAATCATTTCTAAATTATAATTATAAACACTTACTAAGCTAGATATTTTACCGTTAGCACCACTAGAAGTAAGCTCTTGTACTGGTATTTTACCATGATTAAACTCACCTTCTTCAGTCATACTTCTTCCAATAACAGATCCTGTTTGGAAAAATAAGTTTAGAGCTTCTTGTGGATTGTATGTATTCCCATTACCTAGATTTATGGAAGACAAACCATCTATGTCAAGGTACACACCATCAGGAATCATTTTAGATGTGACTTGTTGTAGTTTTAAATGTGTAAGCTGAATTTGATCAGCAAAAGGTATCATTCTTTTTACCAAAGAATCAACTCTTCCTCTGTACATTTTTGGAGCACTTACAATATACGGTGCGTATACTTTTTGAACTGCTGACTTTGGTCTTACCATATTTTTCATCATCTCCCATTTCAGCAGATAATTTGTGTTTAGAACAAGTACACCTTCGTACCATACGTCAATTTTTTTAGAAAGTTTTTCAAATCTTGCTTGTTCTGTTTTAGGCGGATTAAAAGAATCGTCTTTCTGTAAAACTTTATCTGTTCCGAATGAGTTTTTTTTCTTTTTATATACGATGTTCTTGTCAGTCTTATAGCAGAAATAAAGTAGTGTTGCAGTATTTTTATCAAAACTATCAGTATTATAACCTCCACTAACACCTGGATAAACGTCAGCCTTTGATGACATTTTAGCTATCTCTTCTAGTTCTGATTGAGTAAGAGAGGGATCTATCTTTTTTAATTCTGTTATGTTTACGTTTTTTACTTCTCCGAAATAATAACAATCTCCAAACTTAGGATCTTCTGTTGGACTCCAAATCATATTAGCTGGATCAACGTATTCAACTTTTACACCTTCATTTCTATTGAATGAATGTTTTACTGCTGATATTCCTAAAGTTACTTGATCATAGTCAACTCTTTTTTTAATGTGTTCGTAGTTGTTTGTTTTTAATACAGACTCTATAGACTTTTCGTTAGCTATTTCTATATCGTCTTTATATTCCGTAATCATATGCAGATCTAACTCATCTGATGACTCAGGTAAATTGTCAGTATTTTCAGAAAACATTTTTGAACCTAAGATTTCTTCCATCTCCTGGAAGTCTTCTCTGTTTCTCATTTGTGTTTGCACACGATTTTTGTAAACTGCTTTTTTATTAGATGAAACAGGATCAATAGCATCTACTTTAATGTCGTATAATCTATCAGACATTCCATTAACTACAACATCTACAAATTTTGGTATAATAGGGACAGGTGTCCAATCCAGGTTTAGATAAGATATATCTCCATTTATCGCTAACTCGTTTTTATATTTTTGTACAGATTGTTCTCCTAAAGAGTATTGTCTTAATCTATGATAAGTGTCTCGGTTGTTTATAAATCTTGATGATCCTGTATCTTTTCTGAACCATTCTTCTTCTATTGCTCTTCCTACTCTTAGCCCATATTCTTCTGATGCTTTTTCACCATCACTAGCTAAGGTATTCGGCAATCCTATGGCTCCTTTCTTGTAGTTTCCGTTCATCATAGCAATACTTCTAGCTCTTTAAAATAGAACTAGTTAATCCTGAGTTATTATACCTTGCAAAGGTAATGTTTATTTCGTTACTCTTTTTTGGTGGTTTGACAACGTAACGCTGTGTAGCCATTATAGCTAGTCCAGAACTTACTGTTGCATCAAACTTTGTTCTCTTGTGTATATCATAGTTTGCCCAGTCTAATAATGTCCTTGTGAAAAACATTTGTCCTGGTCCCTCATCATGATAACCTACACACTCATTTATATAAGACTCTATAGCCTCAGCATGTATAGAAATGACTGAAGGAGAAGAAGGTATACCTCCTAGCTCTCTTTCAGCTTTCGATAAATCATATTTATTTTTATCTGGTCTTGAAACAGAAAACTTTCTGTATCCTCTGTTTTTTAAGTAATATAATAATCTAGGTTTGTTGTTTTCTACCAATATAGGCATACCATAAAAACGTAATGCCATCAATACATCTTCAAAAAACAACTCTGCTGTTTGTGGTCTTGATATATATTCTAAAAAGAAAACATTTGATGGACCATCAAAGTTAACTTTAGTTATACCATGAAGAGCTCCTTTAGATCCACCTCCGCCAACAGTACCAGATATATCATATGAATCACAACCAAACGCTCCTATGTGTGAGTTGCCAGGAGAAAACAAACCGTTTACTTTTTTTACGTTATTCCTTAAATCTCTAGGCGGTATCCAGGTTACATAAAAAGGTCCTCTATTGTCTGGTGTCCATATTACCTCTGTATCTTTTTTTCCATTCTTCCATGAAAATCTTCCACGTTGCACAACCCTCTGTCCTTCTAGGGTGTCATTGTGATCTATTTGATCGTATATCCTTGTAAGATTGAATAGACTATTTTGTGCTTCATCTCTGAAAGCATGGTTTTCTGTTCTAGGAAACTGTCTATAAAATTCATTCAAAGCATCTGGATCATTTTTTAAAGCATCAGCTTCATTCGACCAATAGTCTAAAACGCCTTGAAATATATAATCTCCACCAATATCTTTGACAGCTTTTTCTGGTGTATTAAACACAGGGTGTCCATGTATATCCATAAACCCTTCCATATTCCATTCCATTGGTATGAACAAACTATACAAGCCACTTTTAGTTTGACCGTTTGCATTACGTTCTGCTACATTGGAATCATCATATAGTTGTTTAAAGTTTTCACCACCTTTATCTCTAGCATTTACGGTAGAACCCATCATGCATTTACCAACTATCCTTCTCCCTAGACGTAAACAAGTTTTTGTTACACGCCAGTTATTCAATATGTTGTCTGGTTTTTCCCACTTACCTGATTCGTCATGAACTAGTAGTTGCAACTTTTGACCGTCATATGAGTTGTCTCCTGTGTTTTTCCAGTCAATAGTGGTATCGAGACCTGTAAGGTATTCCCTGTCGTGTTGCTCAATGTTTTTTCTAGTAAGTTTTGATGCTGGAACCCTGTAAGCAAGTTCCGATTTTGGTTTGTCCATTCCATCTTGGATGGGTTTAAAGAAGAAGGGGTAGTTGTTAGATATTGGGACAATTTTATCTGTGAACATATTTTTTGCATCGGCTCCAGATTTGGACAACAATCCGTACCGTGAATCTGAAGTAATTGTGGCTTGATGCACGGTCTCTGCTGAAGACATGTAACTAAACCCTGAACGTCTGTTTTTAAGATAGCACATACCATAAGATCTTGAGTCTGCCTTACAGGCTTCCCAGAAAATAAAGAAAATTCTATTGGCTTCACGGTATTCTGGCTTCCCAACGTCAATTTTAGTCCACTGCAAGTACATGTAATGAGAACCAGTAATATAAGTATCCAAGCCTCCGTTCTTAAACCAAAAACCATTATCTCTTCTGTTAAATTCTTCTTCTATATAATCTACATATTTGTTTTTGAAAGTTGTTGGATATTCGTTCCATTGAAATACTGTAGATATTTTTCTTAACTCTTTGGGGTAATCAAACTCCTCCCAATACTGATCAGATTTTTTACCACTTCTTTTATATATTTTTTTAGGTTTTTTAGGTAAACCTATTTTTAAACCCTGGATCTCCACAACTTCACCTATGTTGCCATCTTTAGAAATAACAACAATATCTAGTTCAGGATTGTAACCGTATGCAAATTTAGTTTTTTTTGGTATGACTAAATCTACTGATTTACAGATGTCAAGACTTTCTGCTTCTGGACTCTGCGAAGCTTTGGAATCCTTTATCTTTTCCTGTATTTGTTTGTGACTCGTCCTCATCATTAAGTTTATCTCTTTCGTTTTCTATTCTTTGTAGTATTTCGAAAGCATCAAAAATCGCAAGTTTTTTTGTAGCAGCAGCGTTCTTTAATCTATCAGCAGCTAAATCATCATCTGGAGAGTCAGTAATAATTTCTTCTTCTGCTACCTTTATAAGCTCTTCTACTGCACGTTCTCCTGCCGAGATAACTCTGAGTATAGTTTCGTTTGTCTTAGTTGATTCCTGTGCTTTATCCACAATATTTGTGCTTCTTTAATTGTTATTTCTTTAGATTCTAATTTTTTCTTGATTTCATTGTATGCATTCAAACTTGCGTTACTGGATGATTCTTTTGCATTCACACTCAGCATCGTCATCACAACAATCATTAATAATATCCGTTTCATGGTGTTTGTTTGTTTGTGCCAGATGTATTTCAATCAAAGCGTTTGTTAGTTTGTCAATACTTTTCCGTATCTCTTTTAATTCATTTCTCAAGCCATTTGACTTGATCTTTATCTCGTCTTTCGCCATGTTTCTACAATTTAATACAAATATCTCTATTTCTCATTCTGTATAGTTTTTCTTTATCAATAGTAAATTCATATTCACTGTTTTTGGAAAATCCTATTTTGTCACCTGGCTTAAACGTATTTGAGTATTTTACAACTCCCACATGTTCTTCCTCTTTCTCGTCAATTCTATGTAGAGTACTATCTTGTATAAATTCAACAGGAGAGATAAAACAATATTCTTTATACGCATTCCACTTATCATTTCTTTTATACATGTAGATTTTGTCAGGAGGAACTAAATACATATTATCTCTGAAGTATTCATTACTTCTCCTCTTGTCACCCTTCATGTCGTAATAAAGTCTAAATACATTATGATGTATCACAACTATATCACCTTTTTTTAAATCTTTATCTGGCGAGTATAAAACTTCACCTAACCTATTAACGTAGTCTACATCTTCTATCGATGTATTTACCAGGAGCTCTTTATCTCCTACAACTTCTATGTTATTATACTCACTACCTAAAGGTTTGACCAAGACATGATATCTTGATTTCATATATCTATATTAAATTCAATTGTTATTGGAATGTTTTTAAACTCTTTCCATTTTACTACTTCTTTGTCTTTATTTATTATCCAAACAGAATAAGTAGTATCTACTAATGTGCTTTGTGAGATTTCATATATTTTATACTTGCCTCCTAAAGCATCATTGCCAACTACATAATGCATTGCATCCTTATAGTTGGCTCCGATGGAAATCTTTCTTATATTCTTCATACTAGGCTTGAGATTCTGACCAAGATACTTTCCCTGTAACCTGTAAAGGATTAGTGAAATTAACTCCTGCTGTATCTTGTGGTTGAACTGCTATCGTCAAAATATCTGGACCAGTAGGGAACACACTATCTCCTCCTAGTATAGAGTTACCTAATTCTAATAACTCTGATAAGTCAATAGTTGTGGATCCTGCAGATACTTTAGTAGCTAATATAACCGTACCCCCTTGATATGTATCTCCTGAATTAAATTCTATAACCTGAGATAAGGAAGGAGTATCTACGTTTCTAAAATCAAGATTAGATGGTTGTGGATTTAAGACTACAAATACCTCCAAATCTCTGTTTGATGTAACACCTGCTTGTCTTAATCCAAGTTGCATTCTATTCATAATTTCTCTTTCACCTATATCACCTGTCAATGAAGAATCTACTGATGGTGCTAACCTTACAGATATAAGAGGTATCGGTCTAGATAAATCAACTGCAGTATTAGTGTCTTCTGCAACATCTATACCTGAACCATTAGTTATAACTGGATTTTGAGCAATGTTTGGTAATGTACTAGTAGCTGGATAGGAAGCATATACTTTTGTTGTTCCTCCCTGAACATCTTTTATTTGTGATACATAAGTACCTTCTGGTAAATTAGGATGGCTTAGTAACATTCCTACTTTAAAGTCTTGTACATCAGATGTGTTCATATCGAAAGCGTAAACAAATACTCTTTGACCATTAACTGTTATTAATTCAAATGTACTATCTCCAGTTGTAGACTTATTATCTCCGTTTCCGTTTGTAAATGCAAATGGTTTTGAGTTTCCAGTAAACAAGTAAGCTTTGTCATCATCAAATGTTCCATCCATAATTACAGATGTACCAAAGTGGAATAATGTTGGAGCAGCGTTTGCTGAAGGTCCATTCGTAATCTCATATCTACCTGGCAAGTTACCTGACCTAAAGTATGATTCATCTAAAATGTTGTTGTGTATAAACTCATGTACATATTTAACATGACCTTTTCTGTCTTTGAAACCAAATCTAATTTTACCAGCACCATACCATGAGTAATCAGCATATGCCATTTGGATTCTATTGACATTTATATCAAATCCTGAAGGACCTGTTCCATCACATCTATCCAAGTTCCACTCGTTTTGTTTTACAACCGCATCTTTTGTCAAAGTGACTTTTACTTGAGTTGCATCAACACCTCGATATGGAGGTTGTACTGTAAAGGCTATGTCAGATCTAATTTCAACAACTTTGTAAGATTGTCCTCTAATTACAACGAAACTGCCTACAGATAATTGTGTAGTAAATGAAGTTTGTTGACCTGTAACTACCTGAGAATTTCTAGTCACGTTTGCGGTTCCTGCTAGTTGTAACGTAGATGATCTTCTTACACATGATAAGTCTCTTCCATCATACTGCATAAAGAAACCATTTTGATCATCGAACATACCAGCTCTAACAAAAGAATCGTTCCAGTTTTTTAAGTAGTATGTAGGGAATCCTGAAGCTTTTTCTTGAAGTGGTGCATTTGCCATTGTATATCTAAATTTAAAAGCATCTACAACAGTTGTTATTGCAAACTCTCCGTTAAACTCATTGTTACCTACAGTTACCTCTGCATTTTCTATTACAACAATATCACCTACATTTAAATTATGTGCTTCTTGTGTTTCAATTTCTGCAGTCGTACCATCAGCTTTTATAAGAATCCTAACAATTTTAGGAGGATTAAAGTTTATAGCAAAAGAGTTTTGTATACCCTTACCAGATTGATATCTAAAATATTTTCTAGTTTGTCTTACAATTTTACTATCAGGAGATGTTCCTGCTGTAATATTTACACCGCCATCAAAAGGTAAGTGAATTCCATATCCATCTGGTCTTAATATAAGTTCTGTGGGATGGAAATAAATATTACTTGTAACAGTATTCTCAGCATTTTCGAATAAAAGTAATCTGTTGTCTGTTAAAACTCTAGATACTGTAAATTCTTTATTAAATGTATCATTGTATATATATACCCTATCAAACCTTTTGAAATCTTTTAAAAACTCAGTACCATTACCTACAACCTCGTTAGAATCTTGTGTTAAAGAAACAGTTCCTTGTCCAGTTCTTGCTTTTATAATACTTTCTGATCTAAGTAAGTGATCATCTCCTGTTGCAGCAACTGTAGCTAAAGGTATTCTTTGGTTTTCTTTTGCCAAAGTCTCTGATGTTGCGAATGCAACTTTAGTATCAGTTACTGGTATTGCATATACATAATAGTCAAGACTTACTATGTCAGTTGAAAAATGATATGAAGTATCTTGATGTGGATCATATTTAACTTTTTCGCCTAATAAGAAATTATGTTCAGTAGCGAAAGTAATTTCATTTACAGTTGTGTCAACATTAGGATTTAAAATAGTATATGGTCTTTTTGGTATTTTAATATCAGAAGTCATACTAAATGTTGATCCTGAAGTTTGTTGACCAGATATTTCATATATACCATCATACGCACCTGCAAGAGCATCAAAAGAAAACTTCTGTACTCCGCTACCTGTTGATGATAAGATTACTGATCCTACACCACCACTCATTACAAATCTAATCTCATACCAATTAGACATACTTCCATGAGCATAATTGATTTGTGATGTTGGATATAAATCAACATTTATACTAGTACCACCTGCTAAAAGAGATGTTATGTTTTTAGATACAAAAGAAGTTTCTTTTCTAAATTGATCTGTATCTTGACCATTTATATTACCTATGTAATAAGTATCTCCATCTCCAAATACTAATACTAAATATTCATATCTACCTGAAAAGTCTCCTCTATATTCTATAGCATCTATTGTTACTTCTGAAGGTACAGCAGGAGAAAATGGAGAAATAACATCTATTGTTGTTGCTGGTTGAGGACTGTTATTAGCAAAACCTATATTACTTGTAGTCGCTTGAGATGTGCTACTAGCTGTAGCAGATAAACTTACTCTAGAGTCATTGACTCTTATAACTTTATAATCTGTATTATCAGTCAAACCACCTATTGCAGCACCTACATCTCTAACCTCTATAGTACCATTCATAGTACCATGATTTCCACAGAAGTAATACATAGTATTAGGAGCACTTGCATCTACAGTCCAAGCTAGAGTGCCTGAGTCAGTTCTTGAGTTTGTAACTCCTAACAAATATTCACCAGCGTAAGTTCCTGCAACATATCCAGATGCATCAGTAGTTGTCAAGTAAAACGGATGTCCTGTAGCGTTTACAACAAAGTTGTAGGTTGATCCTCTATATACTACAATATTCGGATTAACTTCAGTACCACTAACTCTTAAACCTGAAAATATATATTGACCTGGCTGATGTGTTACATTCCATATTCCAGGATTTGGTTCTGTGTTACCTTCTGCTGTATAAGTTCCTTCTTCAATTCCTACAATTTTATGATCTTGTATAAATAAAGTGTTATAAAACTCGTTTTCTAAATTATAAGATATTGTATAATTATCAGGAAACTCTATAAAGTCATCATTGTTAGGAAAGCTATCTGTTTGTAACTTGATTACATTATCACTTATTTTTATGACAGTCGCTGAAAAGTTTTGTGACTGCTCAACTATCTGATATCCATCTGCATATAAAAATGTTTGACCTGCAACATTATTATTAGGTAGACTAAGATTTTCATTATACTCTGCATCAGGTATTTTCACTGTTACAGTTTGTTGATCTGGTATCTCGTGCCCTGCTATATATATAGTATTTCTTGTTTGTTCTAATTTAGTTGCAAAACCATAGAACGGAACTGCCTGTTGATTTAAACCATATCTTTCAAAACCATAACTAAATCCAAAGTTATTAGCTATTACAAAGACACCATCATTACTAGCTGAATCTAACGTAACATCTTCGTTCATCTGCTTTGTAGTGCCATATCTATTTTTATAAGCACCATCACCACTTAAAGAATCCATAAAGTAATCGCTAGAACCAGCACTCATGTAATATCCATTTCTGTAACCTCTAGTTGATCCTTGGAATGCAACAATCATATTAGGCTCACTTATTCCTGCACCATATTCATTAGCTACTAAATCTTTACCAGACCAATCTTGTGTTGCTTGTCCAGATGTCATTCTTCGTATATCACCTTTGTGATACATCCATCCATAGTGGTTTTTATATTGTCTTGTTCTAATTCCTGCACCATTATAAAAATGTGATGCCTGATTATTTACAGAGTTCAAGTATGCATAATACTCTCTACCTCCATAGTACCACCATGCGTATAGACCTATGTTTCCTGTATACTGTCCATTATCAGGCGTTCCTACTCTAGTGTAATAGTAGTAATAATAAAGACCAGAAGTTGCTAATCTTATGTTTGTTACTGTTACTTCATCATTGTAGTCAACCCATCCAGGAGAATATGTGCTCATAGCCCAATAGCTATATCTGTCATAACTATAAGTATACCCAGAATTAAACCCATTAGACAACAGTCCTGCATCTTCATAGTTCCATCTTGTCCATCTCCAGTTGTCATTTGAGTTTCCAAAATTACTATTGTACCCTCCACGAGCAATTTCATAAACTAATCCTAATCTAGGTAATCCTGATGTAAACTCTTGTGATGGTTGTGTTAGGGTAATTACATTGCTTAGTGATTCATCACCGAACTCATATAATTCTAACGTATTATCATCTATTACTTTTACATAATATACTTCACCATCATTTAATCCGAAACCATCTAAGTCTTTAAATGTGTCTACTTGAGTTCCACTATAATTTATGGATTCATCTGGTTCTGCTTGTGATAAATAACTAAATGAATAATAATATGAATATTGACTTTTGCTAGAGTTAAAATCTCTATTAAGACCTCCAAAACAAACAGGAGTATTAAAAAGAACACAGGCTCTATCTGTCAGACCATGACCTGCCCAGGTAATTTGATTACTGGAGCCTATATCTGTATATGACAAATATTTAGTATGTGTCATTTCCCAGTCCCAAGCAACTGTGTTATTATATGTTGCACCACCCCTAGTAGTGTTTGTGTTTTGTACTTGATTATCAACTTGAAATGAAGCTACTGTATCTACAAAAGGTCTACCATCTGTAGCGGTTGCTGTTGGATCAATAATTTGTAATTCTTTTGGACCTATAGAGTTTCTTATATACAATTTAGTTCCTGATGTAAATCCGTGAGCAGCACGAGTCGTTGCTGTTAATACACTTTGATCTGCTTCATCTGTTGTAACCCCTTCTGCGTTGCTAATATTTAATTGTGCACCCTCAAAAAATTTAGCTGGAATTATTGTGGTGTATGATCCTGATATCTCTCCTGATACACTAGCCTCTACGTCTATTTCATAAAAGAATTCTAAGGCTGATGGTGTACCTGAAACAATAAAAAATCCTTCTGATTGATAATCACTTACACCTTGAACAGATAAAGGATCACCTACAGTTAGTCCGTGAGGTGTTGTTACCTGGACTCTAATTTGTCTAGATCCAACAAGTGAACTAACAGAAGTTATACCTTCAATAGGTACTTCACCTCCAGAGGCATATAATGTTGGAACATTGTTTACAGTTTGAATAGTTTCCCATTTTGTAGATTGTAGACCATACTCAAAGTCAGTATCAATTAAGTTCTCTGGATTAGATACTCTAAACTTACTTACAGGATCGACAAAAGTTTCTGATGGCTCTATGTGAACTTCTGCTGAATCGTAAAAAAATTGAAAAGAATCTGTGTCCTTAATATCTGCATCATTAGCCATGTCATGAGTCACCGTAAGTGTTGTCGATGAAGACTGACCATCTGTTACAGTTGTCCCACCTAGCGTAGGACTGTTAAATTGATAAATAACTTTATTTGCTGTTACGTCTGTAATCAACAAAATGTTTTCTAGAGGTATGACATCATTTATGACAAAAAGGTTATTAGCCTTGTCAACCTGTAGCTTTGAAGAATGTAATAATTTTTTAGCCATCGTTTTATTTATTTATCCTCCTAAAGCAATTGACATTGCCATCGAGAATGAGTTATAGTCTTGTAAATCTTTATTTTCCCAAGCACCTGTGTTAGTGTTATATTGTAATATTTGATCGTTTGCAGGTGAAGTGACTTGTACATCTCCTAGATCTGATATATTAGATGTACCAGCAGCAGCTCCTGTTGAGGTAAATGCTACTGATCTAAATAGTCCTCCCTGTATAATTCTAGAGTTTGTTGCTGCTGATAAATCAGTGCAAGTATTTTCCATTATAACATACCCTAGGAATATAGCTTGTTGTGCTGTGTTAGTTGCCTCAGTAAAAGGTTCAGCACTAATTTGTGTGTTAGCAGCATCTAAGCTATCATATTCATTCCTTCCATAATAAGCAACTACTATACCTGTAGTTGATGGAAAATAGTAAAGTCTTTGTGTGGTAAACTTGTTAGCTGAAACAGTTGCAAGTGTACCAGATCCATCGTCATATTTAGTTGGATCTAATACAGTGTAACCAGCGTTAGATACTCCATCGTCTAATACAAAACCACCTGATCCATCTTGATAGTATCTGTAAAAGTTTACGATTGATTGAGCTCCATCTGTAATTATAGAAGGATTATTAGCATCTGTTGAAAAATTACGTCCTAAAGCAAAGGCAGTACCAGCAGCTCTATCTAAAGAAAGATTAGCACCGTTTGCTGTAATTGTATGACCAGTCTTTTTTAGTGGTCCAAATATTCTAGCAAATTCGCTAAACTCATTATGTGTTCCGTATGCTGCGGTAGGGAATGTTTTTGCAAACCTTACTGTTCCATCTGAATGGATTGCGGATCCTAGAACAACAGTAGTTTTATATTGTGCATCAGTAAACTCTCCAGGTTGTTGTTGTATCACACCTGCGGTATCTACATAAAACCATTGGTTTAATTGATCTGGATTACCTGCATTTAAATTATTTACAGTTACATCTATTTGATCCCAATTAACTTCTTGTATAGTTGGTGCTGTATTTGCAACACCTTTATTATAAGATACAACAATACCTTTACCACTAGCTACTCTTACTTGAGTGCTGTTTAATACTGTTATATTTCCACCTTCTAGAATTCCTGTTTTTAAGTGATTACTAAAATAATCTAACTTGTACTTATAATCGTTTTGCTTAAAAGTTAGTTTGTTGCTACCAACACCTGTTTCACTATATATTGCTTCATCACTTGTAGGTTCAACACTTAATGATGTAGGGAAATTTATATGATCTACTACAGATAACTTTCCTTTAGTTTTTGTTTCATCTGTATCTAAACCATTAGAGTCTAAACCAGAAATAGATGTTCTTTCATCATTTGTAAGTATGTATCCAGAACCAGAGCTGTTTATATCAGCTAACTCTGTAGCATTATGTAAAGACAAATCAGTTACATCAGTAGGCTTGTTATTTATATAGGCATCATTAGATGTTACGTTTTCATTCCAATCTGCTTGAACATTAACCTCTGCTCCATCTGCTATACCATTAAGTTTTGTAAGTAGAAGATCGGTAAAATCATTAGCAGATAATCCTTTTCCTACTATTTTATCAACCTTAGAATCTAATGCAGTTTGTAATCCTGATATATTATTTATGCCTAAATTTTCTAAAGTGTCTCTGTTTGTCTCAATATAATCTACTATCTCCTGGATAGTATCTAGGTCTGTTTCATCACTTGTAAGAAGAACATTGATAGCATCAATAGCATCTTTTAGTACTTTCCCTTGATTTGCTGATAGTGGAACACCTGCATCTGTAGAGAGTACATTATCCACGATATCAGAATGCCTTAATCCATTTTGATATATTTCGTTGTAGTTGGTTCTTTCTATATTTGAAATAATCTGTCCAGAACCAGCATTAGTAACATCACCAAACTCAGTTACAGAATTATCACTAAAATCCTGATCGTTTATAGCTTGATAGTTAGAAACAAAATAGTTTTCGTTAGGAGACATACTACCATTTGTGTCTCTAATATTTAGAGTTAATTTTTTGTAGTATGTATTAAAATCTTCTACAGCAATAACCTCATATATTCCGAAGTTGTTGAGGTTACCTTGCTGACTTATCTTTATATAGTTGTCAAGTGTTTTGTTTAGATAGTCAGCTACATTCTTGTCGTCTGTATCTTTTATATGAAGGTATACAGTTGTTATTGTGTTGAATGCTGTAGTTAAAGTGTTTGTAGCTGTTACACTTATAATACCTTTTCCTGTAGCTGAGGTATCTACTTCTGTAAATTTATATAAAACACCATCAAATAAGTTTACAAGATTCTCGTCATTTATCAAATCTACAAAACTTTGTATCGCATAGTTTTTAGTATCGCCAGTTACACTGTCGGTTCCTATCCACTGATCTTGCTTACTTACAGTTGAGTCTTGAGAAAACGTACTTATTCTAGGCATATTCTAGGTGTTTGTGCAAAGGTACAAATTTATATAAAGCAGTTTTTAACGTCCCTGCCCACGATAGCCTTTACGGTAGTTTTTACTAGTTTTACATTTAGAGCTTTTAGTCTTAGCATGTATCCCTGGTCTTTTAACCTTTGGTCTTTTATAATATACAGGTAAGTTTACTTTTGCCATTATGATGAATAATAATAAATCAAATATCCAATTACTAAATTAACATTTACTAAAACTAAATTCCATTGCTTCGCAACCCATACTTGAGGTGTCATTAATACACCACCGATAATATAGGTTACCGCACCTATCTTACCGTAATTAAGTAAATATGGACTAAGCATAATTAATGCAGAGCCCATATATCCAAGTCTAATAGCTAACCTTTCTACAGGTGAGAGCCTTCTATCTTTGACTAAAGCTCTCAGCAATTTTAATTTTATCACTATTTAGTTTTACCTTTTAATTTCTCAAAAGTTCTAAGTCCTCCTAAACCTAACATACCCATTAACACAGTAAACAAAGGTTCTGTATCCAGTTCAGGAAAATCAACATCTGGATAAATAGTTTGAATGATTGGAAAGGCAACAAAGTGATAAGCAAATGCAAGGCTACAAACCCAGCCAACACTAGGTCTCCAACCAGCAACAAACATAGAACGGTGTTGTGCTTCAACTTCATTTATCTTTGTTTGTAATTCTAATATCTGGTTTGGATCTAACTCTTTACCTTTTATAGCTTCTCTAAGATCTAGAGCTAACCCTCCGATTTTACTTCTACCACCTTCTCCTTTACCTAGTAGACCTAATAAAAATTTAAGCATCATTCTTAGTTTTCTTATCTTTTAAAACGAATTGTGCTCCTACCACAGACAACTTAGAGATTATTTCTCTTTGTAGCTCTATGATCATTGCTTCTAGTTGATCGTTTCTTTTCTCCATAGTATCAGCGAGTGATTGTAAGGATTCCACTTTCTGTTGTAGAGAATTAACTTCATCTGGGTTCTTCCCTATGATGGTGTAAATTACGACAGATAAGCTCCCCACTATCATTCCGATGATTGATACAAAAATATCTTTATTTGCTGATGGAATATCATTATATGCCAAAAACAACATTAGAGCAACAACGAGTATAAATACACCTGCAGCTCCGATATAGTGTCGTAAATCTTTGTTTCTCATCTTAGGTTTGTTATTTGTAGGTTCTGGTCTTTTTATTAACGGTTCTTTAGTCATATCAGTTCATATTTAGTTTTTCCATTAGATTTATATGCTTTTAAACATCTATTTCGGTTTTCCATGTCACTTACATAACTGACATGAATCCACGCTGGGTTTTCATCATCTCCGAACTCCCATATTAATTGATCAAAATTTAATTCAGATTTTATATAATTAAACATCTCGGCATTTGTTTTATGTCCATGAATATCATCCAGGTCCATTGCTCTGCCCTGACAATGTTGTGATCGAGGGCTTCCACCGATAGCTTTATTTAATTCTTCACATCTGAAGAAACTATTTATTTTAATTGGTCCTCCAACCCATTCTCTTAAAGGTTGAAATAAGTTATTGGCTATATTCGACATATTGCCAAGTTGATATCCATCAGGCTCATTATCGATACCTAATCTAAGTGCTGTATTAGATTGAGTTGCTTCTTTATGACTTATGTTCTTTGATATCATTTGTGTTAGGTTCGTGATAGGGACAAGTTTTAGTTGCTTTATAATACACCTTTGCTTCGAATCTTTGATCCCTGGTGTTAGCTGTTGCTAAAAAATAATTCCTATCTGGTTCCTGTATCCATTCAATTTTACCAGAGGCACTATATATACTTGCTATAGGAAACCCTTTTGGTACTTTTATTGTTCTTCTTCTAGACTTATTTATAAACGTATTTATATTTAAGCCAGTACTTCTATTTGGTAACACTGGTAGTACACCAGGAGCAGTTACTATTTCTTGTTGTTGATCCCAGTAAAATGGTTGTTGCCATATGAGATCCAATCTATGTTCTGTACTCATAATACTAATGGGAGTTTCAAATTTTAGATTCATCCAATCTGGATTAAATCCTGATCCCATTTGATTTCTTGGCTGATCTTCTTCATATGTATGAGAATTAAATCTAACAGCCTGGTCGTCTTCCACATGCACTTCATATCCATCAGGACCTAGGTCTATTTCTATGTCACAAGGACACAGTAATAGATATGAGTTTTGCCATAAATATAAAAAGGACACACATGTTTTTACGTTTACATGCCCATCCATTTCTCCTTTGTCTCCTTCGATCTTTAGATCTCTATACCACTGTGGTAACATTTTCATCGCTGGTTGTAACCAACGACCTAACTTTAAATTATTATCGTCATGAGCAATGTTGTAGATTATTTCATGATTCATTCTTTTTCTTTTGATTTGATTTATATAATAGAATCCATTTATGTATTGTGTAACCTAAAGCAGTCAGGGCAGCCATTGCACTTATAGCCATATCCACATCTAGAAGAGTGACTGTTAACGCAAAGGAATTTATACCCCAAACTTTAAGATCCACTATTTCCATTGTTGCCTTTCTTTTTTCTTCCTGGTCTTTTTTTCCCAGAGAAAGCTTGTGGGACATCACTTATTTGGTTGCCTACTTCTTTAATAGCATCACCAACATCACTCAGCTCCTGTTGTAAACGCTCCTTTGTTTCTTTTAAATCTTGCCTGAGTTCCGCAATAGTGGTCTCTACACTATCAGGTATCCAATCTTTATCTTCGTCTTTTAATTTATTGGATTTAATCCAGCCTAACTTGTTTAGTCCCATTGCAACTATAAAAACTACAATAGCAAAAACTAAGGCTACTAACAATACTAACCAAAACTCTTTCATCCTCTTTTACGTTTTTTCTTTAGTGCTTTAAAATCAGCACCAGTAATTTTATTGAAAGGCTTTGCTGCATTAGCTATCATCTTTTGTTTTTTAGATAATTTTTTCATGATCTTGATCCTCTTCTTTTATTTCCTTTTATAGGTACACAGTTTGGAACTTTACGACCATTCTTCGTTTTCATTCCGATAGGTTCGTATCCTTTCCAACAAGTGTTTTTCATTTTCTTTTTTCTTGTTGCCATTACTTCTTAGTTTTTGTTTTTTTCTTTTTCTTTTTTCCGTAAGACACCTTTGTCATTTTTTTACTACCGTATCCCATAATATTACTTTTTATATTGTTGATATGGAAAGAGCTCATTTAGCTTTTTCCTTCTCCCTTCACATCCACACGGTTTACCTGTTTTTTCGCTAATAGTATTTACGAGTTTTTTTATACCCATAATCTCAGTTAAGCTAGATACAGTATCCCCTAATCCTTGATGTGCCATTCTAAAATATTTAGAACAAAGATACTAATTATTTGTGTTGTATATTTGTGCAAAACACAACGTATGAGGAAAGCATATTATGTCCGTAGAGTTCCAGCAAAATCAAAAACATATACACACAGAGAGAAGGCAAACAACTACTTAAAAAACTGGAGGGTAGTAAGATACTACATACAGAAAAAATATGACATCAATATAAAAGAATTAGAAATACTATTGTATTTATACGATATGGGTATATTCGATAGAAAGGATGTAAATGAATATGCGAGGATATGTAGTTGGGGTAACAACACAACTAAAATGTTTTTAGACAAAGGTTTATTTAAGATGTGGAGAAAGGGATCTTCTGGACCAGGCAACAGAGACTTGTTAGAACTAACTCAAAAAGCAAAGCTTATTTGTAATCACACATACAAAAAATTAAACGGTGAAGAAGAGATATCTGAGAACCCATACAGAAATGAAATATTCAAAGAAACTACACAAATAGATAAAGCATACAAAAAACTCATTAAAAAAATGAATGCTACTTATCACGCAAGTACAGAGTCATAGCTTTCTTAATTAGCTTATAATCTCTTATAGATGTCATTTCTTTTAATGCTCTAATTTTAACTGAATCACCGCTACTGGTAAGAAGATCAATTGTATCTAACAAAACTCTTAGTTTTAATTGTTCTCTTACTTCTTCATTGTTTTTACTCATTGTGTTTCTAATCTTACTATTTATCAATCTATTTACAGTTGAGGTACTACAATACATATTTTGTGCTATAGATTTTGCAGTAGCTATATCTAAATTTCTGTACAAAGTATCTACAGCATAGACAACATCTTGCTCATTATAAACACATCCTCTTTTTAAAAGCTGTGCAGATATAGACATTTTTTGTTCAGGGGAAATAATTTTTTCAGGATTAAATATTATTTTCCTCATCCTTCTACAGTATGGCTTTTTCCTGGTGAAGTATATCTGACGTAGATAATGATTTATTCTAGTCTTTGTATATGTTCTAACACAACAACCACTATCTCTAGATCCTAACCATTGAAAGTATCCTACATATATAGGGTACTCTACATCAGGATTCAGATATAAAAAAACCTCTGCGTAATATGTAAGCTCTTCAAAAGAACCTACTTTTTTTGTTATGTTTTTTAGAGAATAATGTTCAACTGCTTCATCGTAAAAGACAAAGTCATGATTCTGGAAATCATGTGGTGTTTCAAGTAGATATCTATCATCAAGATCAAATAATACCACTAGAGTTTTATAACTATATGTTTCTCGCTTATAACAGTAAATATATCTTCACCAGATACACGGAGTTGAGAACCAGCAGCGAAATCATAATACACCTGATCTCCAACGACTAAATCTTCGACTTCTTTGCCTACGCTGATTACCTCTGCCAGTTTATGTCTCACTCCTTTATCTGTGATGTCTGATACAACTAAACCTAATTTATCAGTTACCTCTTCGTCTTTTCTTTTCAGTACAACCCAGTTACCTAATGCCTTCATTCTACAACTTCTTTTGGTAGATCTCTTTTGTTAGTTACAATACAATTCGTCTGTAACACAATTTGCGAAACAGATAATGCATTTTTAAATGCTGTTATAGTAACTTTAGCTGGATCTATAATTCCTTGATTATACATAGATACTTGTGCTTTTGTTAAAACATCGTAACCATGATCGAATGGTTTATCAGCCAGATCTCTTAATGTGTTATCGATATCTGTTCCTACTTTACCAGAGTTAGACATAATGGTTGCTATAGGAGAAGTAAGAGAATTGTACAATATAAACGCTGCTGCTCCTCTTTCATCTGCCGAAGGTTCCATGAATTTTTTAAATAACATAATACTTGCATGATATAATGCAGCACCTCCTCCTGGAAGTATACCTTCTTCTAATGCAGCTCTGGTAGCACAAACCGCATCATCCACACGATCTTTTCTTTCTTTTAGTTCTACTTCAGTGTGTGCTCCTACATATATGGTAGCAACTCCACCTGCAAGTCTAGATAATCTGTCTTTGTGATGCCACTCGTTTGGTACATCCTCTTTAGCGGACAATATCTTTTTGACTACAGATACTTGTTTCTTAATTTCTTTTTCAGTTGAGGTGTCTAGAGTAAGTATTGATTGTGTTGCGGAGGTCACTATTTTTTTAGCTGTACCCAAATTACCTATACCCACGTTAGTCCAATCAACACCTGTATCATCAGAAACTACGGTAGCACCTGTCATCACAGCTAAGTCATCCAATAACTCCAGGCGATTAGAGCCCACTCCCTCAGGAGCCACCACACAGATGTCAAGTGCACCTCGTAGCTTATTGTTGTTTATGTTAGCCATTACATTCTGATCTATATCGGCTACTATAAATAAAGGTTTCTTTTGTTCTATTGATGCTTGTAGATAAAACTGAATGTCTGCCCACTTCTTTACTTCTTTATCGGCAAGTAATATTAGAGGGTTATCTAGTATCGAGGTAGATTTTTCACGATCTGTAATAAGATAAGGACTTACATATCCTTTTTTAATTCTAGTGCCATCTACTATTTTAACATATGTTTGATAGCTAGATGAGTTTTCTATACTGACCGCACCATCTGTTCCTACTTTATTGAAAGCATCTGCAACTACTTTACCAACTAATTCATCGTTGTTAGCTGAAATAGTAGCAACATGTTGTAACTGTTTTTTAGTTACTTTAGATGTATTCTCCTGTAAATAGCTGATAATATCATCTCCTAATACAGTAAGCTGTTCTCTCAGAACCGCAGGATTCAGATGTTTTTCTGTCATCATCTTATCGGTAGCGTGTTTGATTATATCCTGAGCCAGGACTACAGAAGTAGTTGTACCATCTCCTGCAACTTCACCAGTCTTTACAGATGCATCTCTTATTATTGATGCACCCATATGTTCTACTGGGTGGGAAAGATTTATCGATTTTGCAACAGTAACACCATCCTTTGTAACGTGAGGTTTACCAAATTCATCTTCAATAATTACTGTTGTACCTGCAGCTCCTAGTGTCGTCTTAACTGCATTTGCTAAAGTGTTAATACCTTGACGTAGGTATTGTTTGGCTTCGTCACCGAAGTCCACAAATTTTTCTATAGGCATAATATTTAATTAAGTTAGATTATAAAAGTCGTTGTCATCCGCCCATGAAATATCAAGGGAGATCAATAACAAATGTACACAAAAACCATCTACTATCCTAGTTTTTGGATTTATCATTGCTTCTGCACCTATCATTAAAGAGTATGGGGGTTGGATTATAAATTTAAATGTCATTAGTATTTCCCTTGTTTGCTTTTAGGTGAGCTCTTCTTAGAACCTCCTTTTCCTGACCATAAGGTCTTACATGCCCAATATCTAGCAGTTAGTTTATTTGTAGCGGAAGAACATTTGTGACGAGCTTTAAAAGACTTTCTAGCAGCATCAGAATAGTTATGTCCATATCCTGTAGCACCAAAGTGTATTAGTTTTTCTTTACCGCCTTGACAGGCTTTTACCATTTTCTTTTTACCTGCCCTAGAACTACGTCTAGGTTTGTTGCAGGGCATACTACTTTTTTTTGCCATATTGCATTGCTTCTAACAAACCTCTTTCATACTCTAACTGTTTTTCTATCACCAGGAGTCTATCTTCCAGTTTAGTTATAACAGTTATCTTCTCATCTAACCTTTCATGTACTAAATGTATTTCATCCTTCAGAGCTGTAAACTCAGCAAAGATTCCTCCTGCTGTAAATACAGCTACAACGATTGATAGAATAAATGAAAGATTGTTCTTTACAAATCTATCTGCCATTATTTAGCTTCTTGCGTGGGAGCCATCACACAACCCCTGGGGGTTACCTGTGTTTCCGCACTCACATGGTTTACTATTTCTCATGCTATCCTTTTTTGTTTATACAAAAATACCAAATATATAGATACAGATATGTGGCATGTTTTTTTAT
>CEUH01051474.1_pt1 | contig 32961 bp, 21 predicted proteins | sample 356461 | NCBI WGS metagenome assembly CEUH01 (sample SAMEA2623275, study PRJEB7988) | marine metagenome | isolation source: saline water (ENVO:00002010), including
CCTTCGCTCAGGTAAATAGCCCACACATGCCATCTCTTTCTTTTAATTATTTCGTACAATCGTACAGTAAAATATTTTCACGCGATTCTTAGGAATCGTTTTGATCTTATAATTAGCCGTTATGTTAAATAGCCGCCTCGGCTAAATCCCTAATTTGTTTTACAAATTCTTTTGTAGAAAAATTACAAAAGCATTTTCAGGCTCAAAGCATACGCATTGCCACCCGCAAAAGGTTTTATTTTTCCCGCCCACAAAACTTTCATATTTGGAGAAATATTCAAGAAAAATTCTTTACTGAGATTCTCATGAATTGCCATCACTATATGAGTATTCGCAAATTCGTCATTCTTCCTCAGTTTGCAATACACATGTATGCCAGCCCGATAAGATTGATGTATGTTCATTTTTGCCATGATGCAAAAACGAACCAAAAAAATCTAGTCCGATCAATACTTCCACTCTTTCTGTATAAATACAAGTAATAAATGATACTTTTTGTATGTAGACTTTTTGTATGCAATTTAGTTATTTTGACTTCATGAAAGAACAGATACTACTTTCGTTTGGAAAAAGAATTAAAGAACTACGATTAGAAGCGAAATTAAGCCAAGAAAAGTTTGCAGAAATATGTGGGTTTCATAGAACATATATTGGCATGATAGAAAGAGGCGAAAGAAATCCATCATTAAAAAACATGCAAATTATATCTAAATCCATAAACAAAAGTCTTTCGGAATTATTAAAAGATGTATAATGAGTGCGAGAAAAAACATACATTCCTATCTCTTAAAGAATGGAATTAAAAAGTATTCTGGTGACGAACTTAGAGAAGTTGGAAAGATTAGTGATTGGGCTAGAACAATTAGGCAACTTGGACAAGATGAGATAATTATCTATGACTATTCCAAAGCTGATAATACCTACAATATAACTTTTATTGGTGAATATAGGTCTGGAACAAAGAGAACTGGATTATCTACAAAGGATCAATACCGTATAAGAAATCGAGATGGTCATAGATGTCAATCATGTGGTAAGGGCGTAAATGATGGTGCCAAACTACATGTTGATCATAAAATACCTGTTGAATGGGATGGTTCAAATAATGATGTTAATTTATGGACATTATGTTCAGATTGTAATTTGGCTAAACGAGCTTTTTTCAAAGATGATTTTGATTCTGAGATTATGAAATTGGTTTATAAAGAAAAAAGTGGATACCAGCGATTAAAAGTTCTTTTTGAAAAATCACCAAATAAAAAGTTCACACCTTCAATTCTTCAAGGCATTGCTGGTATTCGTGATTGGACAAGAGCAATTAGATTAATAAGGGATAAAGAAAAAATTAATATTACTTGGTTTAAAGCAAACGAGGAATATCCTAATGGCTATTATTCAAATATTTAATTATTTTCTTAGCTGTTGCCTGTATAGCAGGTACCGCAACTGAATTTCCAAATTGTTTATATGCTTGGCCATCTGAAACTACAATTTTATACGTATCAGGAAAACCCTGTAATCTTGCCCATTCTCTTGGTGTCATTTTACGTACTCCTTCCCTATTAACTAGCCCTTTTATTTTTGTTACAGGTGTAAAATTAGTTAACCTGTCATCTAAGAGCAAATTTCTCTCTCTTCCCATTCCACCACAAACAACAGCGTTTGCCGTACCATTATAAGGGATTATTTCATATCCAAACCCATTGCCTTTACTTGCGTGTCTTTCTTTATGGTTTTTAAGCGTTTTAAGATATTGTTTTGAAAGGTAATACTTAACCGAAACTTCTTCCTCTTCTAGAATATCACTAAGCACTTTCTTTTTGTTAGTTGCTTTAGGGTATTTGAATTCAGTTATACCAAGATCTTTTCTAAATCCTACAATAAAGATACGTTCTCGATTTTGTGGAACTCCAAAATGTTTAGCATTTAGGATTTCTGGTTCTGGCACATAATACCCAAGATCATTCCTTAGTACATTAAGTATGGTGTCAAGTGTTTTACCTTTGTCGTGACTTCTAAGGCCTTTTACATTCTCAAGAAAGATAGCTTTTGGCTTTTTCTTTTTAATAATCTCAGCGACATCAAAAAACAATGTCCCTCTTGTATCTTCAAATCCAGCTCTTTTACCCGCAATAGAGAAAGCTTGACAAGGAAAACCAGCGCATAATAAATCAAACCCATTTGGCACATAATCCTTGGTAGATTTTTTTGTAATGTCTCCAAATGGTATTTCTCCAAAATTGGCTTCGTAAGTTTGTTTAGAGTATTTATCCCACTCACTTGTAAATACACATTTACCTCCTAAGTTTTGTAATGCCATTCTAAAGCCACCGATTCCGGCAAATAAATCTATAAACTTAAACTTTGGCTTCTTTGGTGCAGGAAAAGGAACATCAATCCTGTTATTAAATAAGTAATATTGTAAAGCTTCTTCAGCAACTTTATTAGAAACCGTTTCTTTTGGATTTTTATATTCTAGGACTTCTTTAACAAAACCAATTGCATCCTTTTTATAGAATTGAGACACTCCGTTCTTATGATTATGCAAATAATGAGTAAAAGCTGCAGTTCCAGCGTCAGCTGTTGCACCTACTTTTTTAATATCTTCAATACTTATATTCGCTTCCAGTTTCATTTAGTTAGTCTGCTAATTAATACGTAATTTAAAAAGTCTATTCAACATTAATCAGAGAAGAATGAATTTGTTTTTACTCACTTTTCAACAATCATACACATTTGGTTACGTACCTACACCAAAAGTATTCTATTTCTGCTACGAATTAACATAAGTGTAACGTAAATTATTTACGTTTAAAGAATTTTTAAGAGTCCCCTACCCTTTTATGAAGTCTTTGTGGAATTGTGCTGTACGCAAAATAAAACCTTTTTCCTAAGGCTAAGTAACATAACGCAATACATTACAAGCTTGAAACTGCTCTTATAAAATTATTTTAATATTAAAATACACCGACAATTTAGAGCAGTTCTGGTATTTTTTGCTTCATTAGTCCTATATTTTGAATAAAATAAAAAAATTACTAATTATTTTCTTTGAGATTTGGTACACGTAAACCTTTAGGAATTTCTTCTTGTATCCATGGAGATTTTTTTCCTTCCATTTGTGTTCTAAATTTATCGTATTTCTTTTTTGAAATTTTTCCTTCTTTACTCATTTTTTCAAACATTTTTATTTTTTCTATTGTAGAAAGTTTTTTTGCAGGTGGTGATTTAGTAACTAATTTGATAGTTTGATTTTTTGCTTCCTTATTGGTAAATGTATGAATGTATGGTGTATCTCCGACGTATATATTATTTATAAATACTTTAGCGCCTTTTGGATCACTATATATAGTGGTTGTGTAACTGCAACTTGATAAAACACTTAAAAATAATATTACTTTAATAATGGAACTAAAAAAATGAGTAAACATATATAGCATGGAATTTATTCAATTTCAAAAATAAATAAAAATTGACTTTTAACAGTTATTATCTATTATGTAAAAGCACATTAATCCAATTATGAGAATGAAGTAAAGTAATGTCTAAATAAAATAATAAAAGTTAAAACTCTTTGGGTAAGTTTTAAAAAATATATCCAGTCTAACTTAAAGAAAAACCTAAAGTATGCTTTTAAATATTCTTTTTAATATAAATAGTTATAAGAATTAGGCTGACCAAGAAAAACAAAGAAGAGCTTCAGAAGCATATACACTATTAGGACACTCGGGACTTTTAAATTTTGAACAATTTCCGCAGTTTGAATTTTTAGAGAGCGACTTTTTGTAATTGTGATCACTACAATAATTATCGAGATTTACATTAAAATTGTGTTTGCTACAAGAAATAGAGTCAGTTAGGTTTTCACAATTAAAACATACATTGTTTGATGAAATGGACATGATTAAAATATTTATGTTTAATAAATTTATGAAAAAACTAAACAAATAAAAAAATGTGAGTATTATTTAGAGTAATTTATTTTAATTCTAAATAAATCGTTTTGACTTCCTTTTAAAAAAGACAATATGAATAAGTTGGCAACTATAAAAAAACTAAACTCAAATTTTTTACATTCTAATACGTTTATGTTGATTTAACTTAAGAAAAGCTGCTATTGCCTATTCTTTATTAACCTTAATTCATCGAATATGTGTGGACTATAGATTTTTAAGAAATAAATTCCATCAGGGTAATTTAAAAGTGATAAAGTACGTTTATTTCCTTTAATAATTAATCTTCCACTAAGATCATATACTTCATAGTTTATATTCCCATTAATACCGTAGGTTATTATTGTAAATTCTCCATTTGAAGGATTTGGGTAAGCATTTATGAAATAAGAATCATGATTAAAAACACCTGTACTATTTAAAATATTAACATTAAAACTAACAGTATCACTAAAACATCCATTACTACTCGTTTCAATGACACTAACTAAACCATTTGCCATTGTATCCCACTGGATAGTAATTAAACTATCACCCTGGGGTGATGTTATTTCTCCATTTTCTACCATCCAATAGTAATACGAATCATTGTTTCCAGAAACATAATATTGATTAGTTGATAAAATTTCTGAAATGCTATCTCCATATATTTCAGGATTTAAAGGAATATTGGCTGTGTCAATGCTAAAAGTTGTATCTAAAAAACAATTTGTTAGATCCGAAACAACTAAATTATATGTTCCAGCTGCTAAATTCTCCAAGCTAGATGTGTTTTCTCCACTAGCCCAAACATAGCTAAATGGTGGAATCCCTCCACTAACTACACCTCCCCAAATTGTACCATTATTTTGTCCCTCACAAATAAAGTCACTAACGTAATACGAAATCTCTATTTTTTCAGGTGAAGACACAGAAGCAGTTTCTGAAACTTGACAATTATTCGAATCAGTTACTGTTAAAAAGTAATTTCCACTAGTTAGGTCATTAATTACTTGAGTGTTTAACCCATTGTCCCAATTAAAAGTATAAGGACTGCTACCCCCCGAAATATTCGCTAAAATTGAACCATTAGCTAATCCGAAACATGTTTCATTTTCGATAGTAAAGTTAATTTCAGGGGCATTTTGAGCACTTAAACTTACAAAACCTGAGCTTGTGCAACCGTCAGATCCAGATACAGTTATATTAAAAATCCCCTGAGAAAGATCACTTATTGTTGCTGAGTTATTTCCACTATTTTCCCAGTTATAATCATATGGGGATATTCCGCCAATTGCATTAGCTGTTAATTCTCCATCCTGAGCACCACATCCTGAAGGATTTGTAATAATGTATTCAATTGAAATTGCATTGGGTTCCAAAACTTCAATGGACTCAGTTACAATACAACCATTTGAATCAGTAACAGTTAATATGTAAGTTCCAGACGAAATTCCATCAATAGATAAAGTATTTAGACCATTATTCCAATTGTATAAATAAGGCTCTACTCCACCTATAACACTAACGTTAATTGCTCCATCATTTCCGTTAAAGCAACTAACGTTTGCAATACTATCAATAATAATTTCAGGTGATTCAGAGGAATTAATACTATTTGAACTAGTTATTGAACAACCTATTGAATCTGTAATTGTAACAGAATATAAACCCAACGATAAATTATCAATTGAAGAAGTTGTCAAACCATTATTCCAAACATATGTGTAAGGATAATAACCTCCACTAACAGTTGCTGTTGCAACTCCATCATAAGATTGACATTCATTGGGCTCTGTTACAGAAACAGTAACTGATAACTCATCAGGTTGTTCTATATTTATTGATTCGGTTGCTAAACAACCATTAGCATCACTTAATGTAATTTCATAAAATCCGCTTGATAAATTTTCTATATTTTGTGTTATAGAACCATTACTCCAAACATATGTGTAAGGCTCAGTTCCTCCATTAATTGTTATTTGAGCAGTTCCATCGTTACTTTGAAAACAACTAAGATCAGTTACATTTACATTGACTTCGGGTTTGTTGGTTATCATAGTTAAATCCAATTGTATAATACTATCACAGCCAAGAATCGACTGAAAAGTATATGTTGCAGAGTCATTACTTTGATAATAATCATTACCATCTATCCAAGTAAATATACTATCACATGTAACAATTGAATCTTTATGTAATGTTGTATTGCCTACAGTAACAAATGCTTCACTTCTTAAAGATTTACAATTGGTCACAAAAGAACTTGAGAGATTATCAATTGCATAATTAACTCCTGAAGGAGCATAAAAGTTAACTCCGCCAATAGAAGAACTGAATTGAAATAAACCTTGCGACTCATCATTAATAAAAAGTTGTCCTAAACCATTATCAATATCTAAGGCAAGTGAAATGTTAAACCAAATCCCAGGTCCAGGATAAGTTCCAAATAATCCGCTATTGGTTTGACCTTCAATCACACTAACAGTATCATTAATAAATACAACTTCAAATGCCCATCCAACTCCAGCAATTGGATCTGTCTGAAAATTAAAATACCCAATACTACCTACGTTCATATCCATTTCAAAAGTAAGTATACCATTATTCATTGATTCATTGGATAAGGGAAGGACAATGTCGTCCCCTTCAATAAAAACAAGCGAATTATTTCCATTAGCAGCTGTGGTGTCCGAAATTTGAGCGTCATCATCTCCTCCTCCATCAGGGCCAGAATTCCATGCTTCCCAAACTTCTGAAGATTGTGCAATAGAATCTCCAGGAATATAACTTTCAAAATCATCATTAAATATCTCTAAAACTGCTCTAGATTCAGCGAAATAAGAATTAGAAACAGTATCAGATATTTCAAGTTTATCTCCATAACCTTGAATGTTACCTAAATTAAAAGAATCATACCAAATTGTAAATGACGATGATGGTGTTACATATATTTGGGTAGTATCTCCCAAACAAATTATACTGCTTGAAGTTTCAGGAGTGTTTGGAGATTGTGTACTTAACCCTATTGTAAATATACTATCATTTTCGTTATAAATATCTGATGTTAAATTACAAGCTAAAATAAATTCATATTGACCAACAATACTCATGTCAACAGTATTTGTAAATACATATTTTAATGTGTCATTTGGATTTAATGTATCATTAATCGTTTCCGTTATTTCAATCCCGCTGTTAACTTGATATGATAAGGAAAAGCCAGATTCTTGAGCTATTCCTAAATTTGTTACCCAAATTTCGATTACTTCATTATTAGTTAAGTCACAACCATTAGGAACTATAGAGTTGATAACCTTCAAATCATTTTCAGGACATAAACCATAAACTGTAGAATTAATTATTGTGTCATCATTTAAAAACCCACTTTCAAATATTACCGATCCTCCCCCATCAAGTATTTGAAAAGATATTTCTTCTGGATAAGAACCAGGTATAAAGTTTGATATCTGAATATTGTCACCTTCTTGTGCTCCAAATACTAAACTACCTTCATTTCCATTTTCAGATCCTGAAATATCAATAGACCCTGAGTTGATAACCATAATGCCGTTCACTGCAATATCAATCGAACCTCCGTTCCAACCATCTCCATAAGAGTCATACATTTTTATAGTATGTAAACATCCATAGTCATCAGGATATACTGTTGAAAATGAAAATGGACCTTCCCAACTTGTTCCACAAAATGATTGAACATAAAAATCATAATTTGTTGCTTGAGTTAATCCAAAAACAACAATAGAATCACTACTTATTGTTTGTGATGTAATAGAATATGGGTCTTGGCCCTGTTCAACTACAACATAATTCCAAGAATTTATTGATGAGTTTGTATTCCATTCGAAACTTACACTAGACGAGTTTACATTTGTAAGACTAATATTGTAGGGTTCGTAGCATGACGGTTTTTCGTATATTCCAAATTCATCAATTGCAATATCTCCCATCCAAGTATGGGGTCCCTCACCAGCAGGTGTTGCAAAATACGCTGTATCATTTTGTGCAATGATTTCAAAACTTATTATTGATGACGTTGGATTTAGAACTACCGTATATTCCATCCAATTATTACCTCGATCTCCAGACACACTAAAAATTTCAGTAACATTATCATCATCGAGCATATTAATTTTTAAAGTTCCTGTACTTAACCCCGTCATGTGGGCAAAGAACTTCAATTCTGGATTTGTCAAATTACTAATGTCATAGGATTCAGTGTACATAACAGCTTCACTTGGATACGAGGATCCTGTCATTTCAACATAAAGGTAATTTCCACCGCCATTATAATCATCTGTTGGGCCAGTTCCTGGTGAAAGTGTACCTCCCGAATTAATTATCCAGTCTAGAGAATCTGAAATAGATTCTTGATTCCAACAACTCGGTAGTAAATTTGTAAAATCTTCTGTGAATGGTGCATCAACAGTGCAAGTAAGTAATGTTGTAAACTCAATTGGTCCTATCCACTCACTGTATCCATCAGCAGCTCCACAATAAGATTGAACATAAACTTCATAAGTTTGTCCAGATATAAGGCCTGTAATAGTGTAAGCATTAGAGTCTAAGGTTAAAGCTGTACCTGAATCTTGTGAAAAACCAAATTCACCATATTCAATTTTCCAAGTACTCTCAATATATCCAGCCGTCCATGAAATTGAAGCACTTGTAGAATCAATACTTGTTAATACCAATCCCGAAGGAACAACGCACGAAGGCATAAAAAAAGTTGTAGGCCCAACCCATTCACTTACACCATCTACTGAACCACAATTAGCTTGAACATAAATATCATAAGTTGTTCCTTGAGCTAAATCATTAATTGTAGTATAATTTGAAGAAGTTATAAGATTATTTCCGTCACCTAAAGAAAAACCAGTTTCACCATATTCAATATTCCATTCTGATTCAGTACCTGTAACAGTCCAAGAAATATCAGCTGATGTTATTGCAGTGATTGCAGTCAGATCAATAGGCTTAGGACATGGTGGCCAACTGTCAACTGTAATATTGTCAACAAATGTAATACCATTCGATAATGTTCCTGAACCAACACCTGAATAAATGAAAAAGCGAATGTTTTGACCTACATAATTAGATAAATTATACTCATATGTTGTGTAAGCAGTATCAGGGATAATTACATCAAGAGTACCTAGGAAATTTAAAATTGAATCATCATAAACTCCAATAATTAGTGTATCGTAGTACTGTTCTCCATATTGATGATATATATTTTTGCAATCAAACATGACTCTATCAGAAACACCAGACAAACATGAAAAAGCGGGTGACATTAGGTAATCATCTGACGAAGATGGTGAGTAGTTATTAATGATTTGCTCATTTCCTTCAGTTCCAGTAAAAGGATTAAAAGTTGACCAAGTAAAATTGTCGTTATTTAAGTCATAAAAGTTCCATAAACAATTATTATTATTATCCCAACTTTCAGACCAAGAGGTAGTTATAATATCACAGAATGTTCTAAATGTGTATGGCCCTGACCTAATACTTTCATCAGGATATTCACAAACAGATCTTATGTAAATGTCATAGGATGTATTTTCTGTAAGTCCGTCAAAAGTATAAGTATTGTTATTTGAAGCGTAGAAAAATGAACTTCCCTCACTATCGGGATTAAATCCTTCTTCACCAATTTCAAAGATAAATGCAGTGGCTAATGAATCTGAAGACCAACCAATAGTAGCACTAGTCTCTGTCCTAGTTAGGCTAGTTATTGATGGAGAAAAACAAGAAGGACGCTCTATTATTGAAACATTATCTACTGCTAATCCTGAAGCCCAATTTGTTGCAGAATCTGATAATCCAATATCATTATAGGTTATGGCTATAATTACTGAACCCTCACCCGCAAATTCTAAATCAAATTGAAGATTGTTTTGCCACTGTGTTAAGTTGACTGAAATAGTGTCAATAATTGAAAAATTTACACCGCCATCAAGACTAACTTCAATGTATGATAAGCCATTGTAAGCCCCGTCGTTAAATGCATCAAAAATCAATACGGGATTTTCAGAGTAGTTAGTAAAATCTTGCTCAGGAAGGATTAATCTATCTGTTGATTTATTGCAATTACAAGCGTCATCATTTGTGAAAGCAAATTGAGTATGTTCTGGAACATTCCAATATTGAGAACTGGCTTCTGAATTACTGCCAACGCTCCAAATGCCATCATTTGACAAGCCAGTCTCAGACCAAGAAGTGGGAATATCGGTACCACTTAACTCAAAATCCTCAATATTCAGAATGTATGTTTGAGAATTAATTTTACAAAAGAAACTTAAATAGATAAAGCCAGTTAATAGAAAGTAATTATATCTCATTTATTGAAATTTTTTTTTATCAAAAATATAAAATATTAGAGCAAAAAAAATAAATTGTATAATTACTTAGTCTAATTTCATAATTTATTGTTATTAAAAGAAGTCAATATCAAAAGCTGTGTTAAATATTTAATTTTTTTAATATTCTTTTGACGAAATCATTAATTGTGTGTACTTAGAATTATAAAAGGACCAGCGTTCCTATGTTCGTTTGACGAATAAATAATTATTTTTTTTCTTTAATTTAAAATTTCATAGATAGACCAATAACAAATTGAATAAAAGATAAGATTTACGCTTTTTTAGAAAGTGAATGATATTCCCAACATCCAATACTCCATGAACTGCAAAGCTGGTCCTGTTTTAATAATTTTATACCCTTCGTAATCAATGTATCCATCATCAGTATAATTGATTACATATTGTGTATTATGATTGTAAGCTTCTGGATCAAAATAATCAAAAAAATAATGTCGATCATTTGTTATTGGATCAAGTTGGCCCTCGGGCCTTGATAAAAATATTGGTGTTATCCCATCTTTCTCATACCTAGGTATTTTGATATCATCATCATAAATTAAATATCCTGAAAAAGTTAGAGAAAAGAAATCACTTATTTTATAGGTTGCCAATAGTTCTAACGTAACATCAACTGTAAAACTGTAGTTTTTCGTAACTACATTATTAACCGACTTTTTGTTAGGAAGATAATTATTAAACAATGTTAAATCTGCCATAAATGATAAATTTTTTAAACTAAATAAGCTGTCATGGGTAAAAAGAATATTAGTGTAAAAACCTGCCTCTGTTCTAAAACCTGAATCTGCAGGTATTAATCCAAAAACACCAACTTTTTTTAATGAATCGTCTAGAACGATAGTTGACTTTGCAGTTATTGGTGAAACATATGCTGTTAATCGATTATTTAGGTGGTAATCAAACCCAAATCCAATGATTGGATAAATGGGAGATAAAAAATTATCCATGTAGGATTTATTTTCTAAATCGTACTCTGAATAATAACCTTTGATGAATTGTGTCCTAAAGTTAATTAAAAATGAATAATCCCATAGATGAGGTGTTCTTTTTGAAAATTTCGATGTGAGTTCTATTCTATCATCATTTTTTAGCCACAGACCCTCATTGCCATAACTAGATTTAATAACACCTAATGAAAGTCCAATAAAATTATTCCAATGGAACTTATTGTGTCTATAATCTAGCCAAATATCAGCAAGCCCATGCAGTTCCATAAAGTTTAAACCTCCAGCAGCCCAATTATACAAATTTACCCTGTTAAAACCCGTGTAAAAAACAAATGCATTATCCCAGTAAGTGGAGTCATTAGTTAATTCGATTTCTTTTTGGTGAATGTAGTCAATGTTTTCTTGATTATGCTGTGAAAATATACTTCCATTCATAAATGCAACTAAAATCAAAGCAATTATAAACCTTAAAAGACACATATTTAAAATGTTATTTTCATAATTTGTACAATTTTACAAACTAAATTATATAATTTATATGATCCAATAACCCTTTCATCATTAAATATGTATCATTCGTCAAAAAATACAACATATTTAAAATCTTAACTTTTTTTTCTTGTAAATTGCAAAATAATTTTAAAACAACAAAAATGAAAAATTTATTAATTGCGTCAATCATGTTCTTATCTTTTTCCTTTTCGGCACAAGTGGAAAAGAATCCCAAAAAAGAAAAAGGTACTTCAACTCAAATAACTACGAAAAATCCTGCATCGTCAAGCAAATCAGCTGTTGGTTCATCAACTCAAAGTAATATTTACTCTGAAAAAAAACCATCTTCATCTAAGCCTATCAAACCAACTTCAACAAAACCTGGAAAAGGTAAAGGTGATTTGTCAAGACCTGGAAAACCATCAAATATGAACCCTGGTAATTCTACAGGCAAAGAGAAGCCACAAGTAAAAGGCACTGTGTCCTCCCCTTCAAAGCCTGTTTCAAATAGTAGGGCTGCTGCTAGTTCATCAACTCAAAGTAATATTTACTCTGAAAAAAAACCATCTTCAACTAAACCTACCAAACCAACTTCAACAAAACCTGAAAAAGGTAAAGGTGATTTGTCGAGACCTGGAAAACCGTCAAATATGAACCCTGGTAATTCTACAGGAAAAGAGAAGCCACAAGTAAAAGGTACTGTATCTTCTCCTTCTAGTTCTGTTTCCAACAGTAGATCTTCTACAGGTTCTTCAACTAAACCCTCCGTAAATTCGAATAACAGTGCAAAAACAAAGAATCCAGCAAAGGCAGACATGAAAAATCCAAACTCTAAGCCTTTAGGTCTTTCTGCAAACAATTCTGAATTTTGTAAAGGATGGGAAGATGGGTATGTAAAAGGATGGAATTTAAACAACAAAACCCCTGAAAAACCAAATGTACCACCATGTGCACTAACAAAAACATGTGATGATTACAAGTGTGGGTATAAAATGGGCATGAAAAAAGCAGAAAACGACAAGAGATAAATTAATTCATATTTTAAGTTGAAAACCCTCATATGAGGGTTTTTTTTTGCAAAAAAACAACCCAAAAATTTAATCATTTTACAAAGCATTCATAAATGAGTTATAATAAGATATAAAAAAGAATATCATTTGTAATATGAAAATTAACATTTATATCTTTATAAATTAATCATTTTTAGATTTTACATTTATAGCTAAATTAGTTATTTTACAAAAAAAGTTTAATGAAATTTAATATACTACTTATATTTATTTTTGTTTGTATAATTTCTAAAAATCCAATAATCGGACAATGCAGTTTTGATGGAAATTTAAATGTAAGTCCTAATGATTCAATTTGCTCTGGAGATAGTTATAATTTATTTGCTACCGGCGCTTCTTCATACAATTGGACACCAGATTCTCTTTTAATTAATTCAAATGTTCCATTTCCATCTACAATTAATCTAACTCAGACAGTTACTTTTGTAGTTACTGTTTTAGATAATTCAGGATGTTCAACTGTAGACTCAGTTGAAATATTCATATATACCTCCCCCATCGTTAGTGCTGGAAATGATACTACCGTTTGTCCAGGAGACACGCTACAACTTAACGCTGTTGGTGGTGAAGATTATATTTGGAGTAATGACGACGATTTATCAAATCTTTTAATTAATAACCCCATTGCAATACCAACAGAATCAACTGTTTATAAGGTTGAAGTAATCGATTCAAACAACTGTAAAACTAATGACTCAATAGCAGTTAATGTTTTTAACAATCCAAACGCAAATGCGGGATTTGATATTAATATTTGTAATAATCAATCTCATTTACTCGAAGGATCTGGAGGTGTAAGTTTTCACTGGGAGCCCGAAGAATATATCAACCATCCTGATTCTTCATCCGCTTTATGTTTCCCTCCTGACGATATGGAGTTCACCCTTGATATATTAGATAGTAATGGTTGTGCCGATTCGGACACTGTTCAAATCTTAGTTTTTAAAATAAGAACTTCAAATGACACTACAATTTGTAGTGGTGATTCAATACAACTGACTATATTGGGTGATCCATCTACTGATTTTATATGGTCACCAAACATAAATATTTCTGACTCATCAAGTTCTGACCCTTGGGTTTCACCAACTGAAATGATTAAATACGAAGTCACAGCTTCAAACTCTCTAGGATGCACGTATAATGATGATATTATAATTAATATTTCAAATATTGAATCTGTTATTGATTCAACCTTGGTTGTTGGATGTGATGGATTCTATGTAGATTTTATAAATTCATCTTCCGATGATCTAAATTATAAGTGGATTTTCTCGGACAATTCTCAGAGTAATGAGTATGTTGTAGAAAAAAGATTTGACTTTGACTCTTCGATCGAAGCCAAACTTGTCGTTGAAAATGATTTAGGTTGTAAAGATTCTTCTCTATTAAATATAACTTCTTTAAACTTTGAATCAATTTTTAATTTTGATACATTTATTCCTCCAAATACTTTTACTCCAAACGGAGACGGGCTTAATGATTTATATGAATTAAATTTACCAGGGAGAATAAATGAATGTGTAAGTTTAAACATATACAATAAATGGGGAGAGATACAATTTTCATCTATCGGAAACAATATTTATTGGGATGGGTTTACCAACACAGGTATTCCAGCATCACAAGGAATTTATTTTTATACCTTAAACCTAAAAAACAAAACAAAATCAGGTTTTTTACAACTTTTTAGATAAGTCAAGTGATTTACATAGATAAAGATATTAAAAAAGCAAATACACTTCCTGGTGAGTTTTACCATTCAAATACATATTTTGAATTATGTAAACAAAATATATTTCCTAAAACTTGGCAATTAACCACAGACGACTCAAAGCTTAAGCTAGAAAATAATGCACAGCCTTGCTATTTTATCGATGGATACATTGAGGAACCTCTTTTGTATATTCGTTCTGAAAACGGTATTAAATGTTTTTCTAACGTTTGCACTCATCGAGGAAATCTACTTATTGAAAATTCTTGTTCTATTCAGAGGCATATTGTCTGTAAATATCATGGTAGAAGATTTGATACCAATGGGAAATTTATTTCAATGCCTGAGTCTAATGGAATGGAAAACTTTCCAACTGAAAATGATAATCTTACTAAAATACCTACAAGACATTGGAAACAATTTATTTTTACTTCACTAGACCCTGTTGTTGATTTCAACACATTTATAAAAGAAATGGATCTTCGTGTCGGTTGGATGCCAATTGAAAATTTTATTTTTGATCCAGTAGCGTCTAGAGATTATTTAGTTAAAGCTAATTGGGCACTTTATTGCGATAATTACTTAGAAGGCTTTCATATCCCTTTTGTTCATAAAGAACTTGCTAAAACACTTGATTATTCAAAATATAAAAGTGAATTATTTCAGTATTCCAATTTACAATTAGGTATTGCTAGTGGTGCTGAGCATTGTTTTGATTTACCAAAAGATTCACCTGATTATGGTCAAAAAATAGCTGCTTATTATTTTTGGGTTTTTCCAAATATGATGTTTAATTTTTATCCTTGGGGTCTTTCAATAAACATCATTAAACCCATAAATCCAAAATTAACTAAGGTAGAATTTAGAACTTACATATGGGACGAATCAAAATTAGAACATGGTGCAGGATCTATCTTAGATAAAGTTGAAAGGGAGGATGAAGATATAGTTGAGAGTGTTCAAAAAGGAGTAACATCAAGGTTCTATAAAAATGGGAGATATTCTCCAAAAATGGAAAAAGGTGTTCATCATTTCCATCAACTAATTAGCAAGTTTGTCAACTGAGCTGATTTTTGAAATTTTAATTCCTGCATAAGCAAATAAAAGAGTCATAAATGGGCTTATGATGTTAAAAAAACAAAATGGCATGTATGTGAAAGTCGCAATACCTAATACACCTGCGTGAGTTGCTCCACATGTATTCCATGGAATCAATGGAGAAGTGACAGTTGCAGAATCTTCTAAAGTCCTACTTAAGTTTTTTGGATGAAGATTATACTTAGCATAAGATTTTGCAAACATTCTTCCAGGTACGACAATTGCTAAGTATTGATCTGAAGCGGTAACATTAAAAAAAAGACATGTGCCACATGTTGTTAAAACTAAAGACTTTTTCGATTTTATAAAAATCATAAGGGAATCTGTAATCCGCTTTAGAAAACCTGTTTTTTCCATAATTCCCCCAAAACTCATTGCACAAATTATTAACCAAATTGTGTTCAACATTCCAGACATTCCATTGGTGGAAATTAGATTGTTTACTGTTTCGCTTTTGGTAATAATACTCACATTAACAGTCATAGCATTCATAATTGCTACATAAGAATTTTTTAAATATCCTAATTTAGAGCTTGGAAATTCGCCAGCCACCTGACTAATTATTTCAGGTTGAAAACAAATGGCATAGATCCCACCAAAAAGTGTTCCAAACAATAATGACGGTATAGCCGGTATTTTTTTAACAATCATAAATATAACTAAACAAGGTACTAATAATGACCACAGGCTGATGTTATAAGAACTTGACAACGCATCTTGCATATTTGAAATTTGAGCAATTTGATTCTCATTATTTCCGATATTTAATCCAATAATTAAAAAAATAATTAATGAGATCGTAATAGAGGGAATTGTAGTCCACATCATGTACTTAATGTGAGAAATCAAATCTGTTCCGGCCATTGCAGGTGCCAAATTAGTAGTGTCTGAAAGAGGTGACATTTTATCGCCAAAGTAGGCACCTGAGATTATCGCACCTCCAATCAAACCTTCATTTATTCCTAATGCACTTCCAATTCCGAGCATAGCAATCCCTATAGTGGCAATAGTTGACCAACTACTTCCTGTTGCCAACGATACAATAGAACAAATGATACAACAAGCAAATAAGAATATTGATGGACTTAAGATATCCATTCCGTAATAAATCATAGTTGGCACTATACCGCTAATCATCCAAGTTCCTGCAAGTGAACCAATTAAAAGAAGAATAATCAGTGCGCCCATTGCAGATGAAATGCTCTTTACAGCTCCATCTAGCATTTCTTGCCATTTTGTTCCATTAAAAAAGCCAATAAGTGCAGCAATAGCACCAGCAAATAATAAAGTTAATTGATTTGATCCCGAGAGAGTGTTATCACCAAACAGATAAACATTTGTTGAAAGTAAAATTATAAGTAAAATAATAGGTATTAATGCTATAATTAATGAGATTTCTTTCTTTTGAGTCATAGTATAAATATATCAATTTTCAAACATCAGTTTAATAATTACATTATATTTAAGGCTGAATAAATTTATTATTAATAATAATATTGTTGACTATTATGTTTAAATACCTATGTTTTCTAATATTTTTTTTAATACATTTTATTTCAATTTCACAAAGTCATATTGGTGATAGACTACATATAAAGGGTAAGGTTCTTCACTCAACTGGAAAAGTAAAAAACGTTTCTATTAGAATTGTACACGACGATGGTGTTATTGATACAGTATTTGCTAAAAATGGAAAGTATAATTTACATTTAGAACTAAATCATAAGATTTTATTGGAGTTTGAATGCATTGATGTTAAGCATTACACTAAACGAATAGCATTTAATACTAATGTTCCAAAAAACACGAAACGTATTCCCTACTTTGATCTAACCATTAATTTAGTAGAAATGTCTCTTTTTGATTCAAAAGAAAATGACACTTTCCTACTCGATGTTCCTGTAGGTTTTTTGACTTATGATAGTAAAAAGGGAGTATGGTTTGATAGCAATGCTAAATATAGTAGAGTTATTAACACAAAATTAAAAGCTCACGGAATTTATTAGATAAATTAAAAAAACCAAAGTATTCTTTCTTTACTCTAATTTGATTGTTATTTTTGAATTGACATGTCAAAACTAATCAATTACAGTTTTTTTATTTTTCTTTATGTAATTAATTTTCAATATAATTTTGCACAAGTTACAGCATCTTTTACTGTTGATATCAATGAAGGTTGTCCTCCTCTTTTCGCCACATTTACAAGTACGTCTTCTAATGCAGTAAATTTTCAATGGAATTTTGGAAACAATAAGACTTCTAGTGAAGAAATAGCTTCAACAACTTATCTAGAAACAGGAATTTACAGTGTAACATTAATAGTAGACGACGGATCCAATTTTGATACCATAATAGTAAATGATTTAATTAATGTATTTGAAAAACCTGAATCAAATTTTACAGAAAACTCTTTATCTTTTTATTGCGAAGATGATAATTTAATCGAATTTACGAACTTATCTGTTGGAGCTAATACCTTTTTTTGGGATTTTGGGGACGGAAATTTTTCTTTTGATACCAATACCACACATCAGTTTTCTCAAGACGGGGAATTTCTTGTTAAACTAAAAGCTTCAAATGAATATTGTGATTCATTATTTTCTGTTCCAATAACAATTTATCCAACACCAATATTGACTGGAACAGTTAACGAAAACTTTTCCTGTGACAGTAATTATAATTTTAGTTTCTCTGCAAATTCTTCTAACGCGACAATAACAGATTGGAATTGGGATTTTGGAAATAATGTGTCTTTAAGTAGTGTTAACTCAGAAATAGAATTTTCTTTTGTTGAAAGTGGTATGTTTTTTCCAAAACTTATATCAACTTCAAACAATAATTGTGTTGATTCATTCTTTTTTGATACAATTTTTATTCCAAATCAAGACCAATATCTAATTCAATCATTTTCAACGCTGAGTGGTTGTCCCCCGCTTGATGTAAATTTTGAAATTACTCCTTCCGCATCTATTGAAATAGTTAATTGGGATTTTGGTGATGGAAATATTTTAGATGAAACCTTTACAATTAACAATATTTACCAAAATTCAGGGATATTTAATGTCAACTCTTCGGTAACTGACACCAATGGATGTATTCAATACGTTACATTCAATGAACAGATAACAGTAGATCTTACCCCAACAGGACAATATTCAATTTCTAATTCTGAAGGATGTCCACCATTAGATGTTGAATTTAATATTGTTACAGATCCTTCTAATTCAATAATTTGGGAATTTGGTGATACGATATCTCCAAACTCTACGAATCAAACAGTGAACAATACTTATCTCTACTCAGGAACTTTTTATCCCACACTTTCTTTAACTTCTCTGAATGGATGCGTAACTGATTATGTTTTAGAACCTGTACAGGCTGGATTAACTTTAACAAATTTTAGTGCAAATCCGACATCTGGTTGTGCAAAGCTTGAAGTAGACTTTACAAATAGCGCACCAGATTTTATTTCTGAGTTTTTCTGGGATTTTGGGGATGGCAACACATCAACAGAAGCAAATCCAACTCATATTTACGATACAATAGGAGAATACACTGTTACCTTTAGTTGTTCAGACAGTACTGGATGTAGTTCTAGGTATGTAATAAACAATATGATAACTACTTATGGTGAAGATGATGTTGAGTTACCAAACCAAGACACTATTTTTGCATGCTCCCCCTACACTTTTACAGCAGACGCTTCAAATATTGGAGAAAGTTATTGGAATTGGGACTTTGGGGATGGCGAGTATGGATTAGGCTCAAACATTAGCCATCAATACACTGAGTCTGGAATTTACAACGTAAAGCTAAATGCTGATGCACCCAATTCTTGTATGTATAATATACTTAATTATGCTACAATTGTAATTGATGATGACATTAAAATAGATTTAGATATTACAGTTAATACTGAATGTGATAACGGATATATAGATGTAGTTAACAACTCAATTGGAGTTACTGATCATTTATGGGATATGGGTGATGGTGGTGTTGTAAGAACTGCAGATATCAATCATTCCTACAATACGTCAAAATCTTATTTTGTTTCGTATCAAGCATTAAGTGAATCAGGTTGCTTAGTTGTAGAAACTATAGCTGTGATATTTTCTTGTGACGAAGATTTAAACCCTGTTCCCCAAGCTGAGATAGAAATAATTGAAGACACAACACAAGCAGATACTCTGATTACTGGACCTCTTTTAGATCCAGTAACAAATGAAGTTATTACACAAAAATGTGGTCCTGAATTAATAAATTTAAATACTCCTTATCCTAATGCAGACTCAGTCTTTTGGGACTTTGGTGACGGATATACTTCTCGTGAGGCAAATCCTTCTCATCTTTACCAAAATGCCGGAACTTTTGATTTAAGTCATTATGCCTATTTCGCAGGTGGAGATATAGAAACTTTGATAATTAAAAATTTTGTAGATCAATATTTGTTAGATCCGAGTTTTACACTAAATAAGACTAATTTATGTAATGAAGCTGAATATGAATTTGAAAATTTTTCAAATAGACCAACGTCTTGGGAGTGGAAAATTGATTCGACAATAATTTCAAATGAGTCTTCAGGAAACATTTTATTACCTCTAAATGATTCTGTAAAAATATTGAGCTTAAAGATAGAAGATGACTATGGATGTGTCAATGAAAGTCAACAAAGTTTATTCTTGTACCAACCTTTAGTTCTAATTGAAGATACTAATTTTGCATGTAATTCTGTACCAACCAATTTTACAGCTAGTGTTATTGGAGATCCTGAACATTATTGGATTCTTGACACTGACACTCTAGGAACAGACACTACTTTAAATCATTCATTCCCAACAAATGGTATATATCAAATTACACTTCAACTTGATGATCAAGGATGTATAAGAGAAATACCTATTGATTCAATAGAAATATATCAACCAGATGCATCTTTCAGCCCTTCAAGTCCGTCACCAATTTGCAACACCGACAGTATCCTTTTTATTGCAAATGATAGATCATTTAGTAGTAATAAATATAAATGGTCTGGAGCAAATATATTAGGAAACGGAGATTCTACGTGGATTCAATTTAATGACGAAGGAAAACAATTAATCTCACTTTCTATAACTAAAAATACATGTACAAATATTATTAATTCAGATTCTATAACGGTAAATAAAGCTAAGGCATTTTATTCTTTCAATCAAATTAATTATTGTATTCCAATAAATGTAGTATTTGAAGATTCTTCTGTAAATCCTGTTGAATGGGAATGGAATTTTGGTGATAATTCAACATCAAACGAAGAAAATCCTTTTCATACTTTCAACACTATGCCTGAAGACAGTATCAAACTAATAATTATTGATATTAATGGGTGTAGAGATTCAACTACATCTTTTATAGTCAATGACTTAGATGCTGAATTTTTTGCAGATGATACTTTAATATGTGCAAATAATCCAGTAGTTTTTAACGGTGTGGATAACATCGTTAATACTTGGAATTGGGATTTTGGTGATGGAAATACATCTTCGGATTCAATTCCTACGCATTACTATGAAAATGCTGGTACCTATGAGGTTAAATTAGCTGTTTCTGATGGTCAAGGTTGTAATGACACTGTAGTAAAAACAAATTACATTGAGGTACAAAAAGTAGATGCTGACTTTGTTTTTTCTGTTCCCAATGAATGTCCTTCAGTGACAGTCTTCTTTACTAATAATTCGACAGGTGGCACAAATTTTTTATGGGATTTTGGAGACGGAGCTAACAATATTCAAAATAATAATTCAGTAGTTGCTCATGAATATGACAGTATTGGATATTATAATCCTTCATTAATAGCTAGTAACGAAGGAGGTTGCATTGATACTCTAATAATTACAGACACCTTAATTATTCCAGGTCCAATATTAAAGTTTTCAGTAGAACAAATAGGAGGTTGTGATTCTTTAACCGTTGTCATTTCTGATAGCTCTACCAACAATGTAGACTATACTTGGGATTTTGGAGATGGTAATTCATCATCATCAAACCCTAATGATACTACCATTACTCACACCTATACCAATCCAGGAGTTTACAACATCATACTTATAGGACTAGATGCTGCCAATTGTCCAAATACATATGTTTCTCCAGATACAATAAATCATTATATCACTCCCGTGATTGATGTTGCTATTGAAGAACCAAATATTTGTGTAGGAAGTTCGGTAGGTTTTCAAAACAACACAGTTGCAGAAAGTCATTATTGGATTTATAATGATCAAATTTATACAGATCAGATAACAAATATTACAATTCTTGACACTGGAATTAATGAAATACTTTACTCTGTTTCAAATGGAGATGAAAGCTGTGTAGATAGTACAGTTTTTGAAATAATTGGACATCAGATTCCAAATCCAACTATCAATTCAGAAACAATCGTTTGTGAAAATAGTGGAACTTTCTTACTCACAGCAGTAGATCAAGGTGGTGTATGGAGCGGAGATTATATTGATACTATTTCTGGTGAAATTAATCTTTTAGAAAGTGGATCCGGTTCATTCGATTTTAGTTATCATATTTATGGATATTGTCCAACACAAAGCGATATTATTTCAATTGAGGTAATAGCATCACCTGAAATTAATGTTACTATTCTTGACACAAATATTTGCTTAAATTCATCTATTAATCCTGTAAACAATACCATTGCAGATAATCATAATTGGGTTTACAATAATGTAAACTACGATGATTCTTCTCCCGAAATTCTCATTGATTTGGAAGGGGTTAATCAACTTGTCTATACAGCTTCAAATGGTGCAATCAACTGTTCAAATAATAGTATTTACAATATAATTGGATACGCAACTCCAGATCCAACAATTAATTCTGACTCCGTTATTTGTGAAAATCTTGGTTTATTTACTTTAACATCTATCGGTGTTGGTGGGATTTGGAGAGGGTTGAATATTGATAGTGTTAGTGGAGAAGTTGATCTTTTAGCCAACGGACCAGGTTTTTTTCAATACACTTATGAGATCGAGAGTTACTGCCCTACTCAAATTGACACTATCACCATTGAGATAATAGAAAATGTAGAGTCTCATATAAATCCAATTGCAGATTATTGTGAACAAACCGATACAATTCAATTAACTGCTTTCCCAGAAAATGGAGTTTGGTCAGGATTGAACAATACACATCTATCAAATGGGTTTTTTATGATAGATAGCTTAGAAGACGGATATTATGAGGTTTACTACACTTCCTCAAATCTTTGCCCTGATACTGACACATCGACAATTTTAATACTTCCTAAGCCAGAAATTAATGTTGAGATAATACAAGAGAAACCATGTATTTCTTTTCCAGTAAGTATTGTTAATAATTCTTCAAATATTGATAATGAGATATATTCGTGGTATATAAATGACAGTTTATATTATGACAGTATAATTAACTTTACTGAACCTTATTTTATTTTAGACACTGGTTTTTATGAGCTGAAGACCGTTATTACCAATCAATATAATTGTAAAATTGATTATACGTTTAATGACTCTATAATAATTTATGATAGCTCAGCATTAAAAAATGCAGAAATCATAAGAACAACTGTATTTAACAATGAAAGCATATTTACTGAGTGGAAAGATACTTCTTTAAAAATTAATCCATTAGCCAAAAATATTTTGTATCGTAAAGTAAATAATGAAGACTATGAGTTTATTTCTGAATTAGAACCTAGTGTCCATCATTATTTAGATAAAAATGTTGACGTATTTAACAATAGTTATACATATTATGTAGTTTCAAGAAATATCTGCGATGTAAACTCAAATAATTCAAATATCGGAAGCAGTATACTTTTAAGATTTGAAAAGCCTGAAGATTCCAAAACTCGGTTATTTTGGAATGATTATATTTATTGGGAAGATGGGATTGACAGGTATGAGTTGCAAAAAATAAATGTAAACAACCAATGGGAAATTATTGAAACAATTGGAAATAGTACTAATTCTATAATTATTGATGAATGAATTTACATAAAACATACAATAAGAAATTTTTCCTAACTCCAACAAGAAATTATTTAACACTAATATTGATATTTGGAGTCTTAATTGTAAAAGCACAATCTCCCTCTGATACAGTATTTGATCCAGCGTTTAATAGATATAGAGTTGTTTCATTCAAAAAACTTAATAATGAAATTAAAAGTGTATCAAATACTGTTTCTATCGAAAGACCATATACTTTATATATTCCAAATGCTTTTTCTCCGGATGGCGATGGTATAAATGATTATTTCAGAATTTGGGGACAAGGAATTAATGATATCGAAGTTGAAATATACAACAGATGGGGTCAAATGGTTTTTAAATCATTCAATATGAATGAGATGTGGGATGGTAAATTTAATGATAAGTTATCTCCCTCTGGCACTTATGTATACAGGGTAAAGTCTAAAAATTCAAATAGTGAAGAGTATTTAGAAAGTGGAACAGTTTCATTAGTGAGATAGTAAGATGTTTATAAACAGGATACATATATTAATAATTGGCGTAGTTCTAAGCATTAATATATCCTATTGCCAAGATCCAGTATTCACCCAATTTTATTCAAATGCCCTACATTTAAACCCTGCTTTTGCAGGAAGAGATTTAAGTCCAAGATTTCATTCTTCTTATAGAGATCAATGGCCAGGTATTAACAAAGCATACGTTACTTACAATGTAGAATACGATCAATTTTCTGATGATTTGCACGGAGGATTAGGTATTCAAATTCTTCATGATAGGACAGGAAAAGGAATGTTAAATACCACCCAATTTGCGTTTTGTTATTCTTATCAGTTATTAATAAATCAAGAATGGACTATGAACTTTGGAATTAAGACGGCACTTGTTCAGAAAAATCTAGATTGGGCAAATGCAAAATGGGGTGACGAAATAGACCCTGCTAACGGTTTTATAAACCCTACAAATCAACCACAAGGGGTAAATTCAAATTATTTAGATTTTAGTAATGGTTTTGTTTTATTTGGAAAAAATCTTTTTTTTGGTGCGGCATTTAATCATTTAACAAAACCTAACGAATCTTTCTTTTATAATGTCTCTAATAACTTAATCAAAGATAGAATCCCTATCAGAACATCTTTACATGGAGGCTATAAACTGAAAATATTACAAAATGGATTATTTCATAAAGAATTATTTGTAACACCGGAATTTGTGTTAGATTTTCAAAAGAATTTAAAGCGATATAATTTTGGAACCTACTTTGTAGATGGTATTTTTGATTTAGGGCTTTGGTATAGGCATACTAGATTTCAAGACGCTAATAATGATAAAGTAGCACCACAAGATGCATTAATAATAGTTGTTGGAATTGAGAATAAAAATTTAAGAATTGGATATTCATATGATCTAAATTTATCAAGACTTGTAGCATCATCAATCGGTGCACATGAAATATCCTTTACTATTGACTTACCTGAGAAAAAAGTACATTCATCAAAATTTAGAGTGGTAAATTGCCCTCAATTTTAAATTAAAAAATAATGGAAAAAAGAAAAACATTTTTAGTTCCTTATGACTTTACAGAAGCCTCAAAGAAAGCCCTAGACCAAACAGTTGAACTTTCTAATTACGAAAATTCAAAAATCATTATACTTCATGTTGTTTCAAAGGAAAGTGAAATAGATAATGCCTTAGAAAGAATAAACGAATTAATTGTTCAGTTAACTACCAAAGTTGAAATAGAAAGTAAAGTCGTAAAGGGAAGTATATTCACTTCTATCGGTGAAGTTGCTGAAGCAAATAATTGCTCTGCAGTTATCATGGGAACACACGGAGTTAGCGGAATGCAAAAAGTTTTTGGAAGTTTTGCGATGAAAGTTATTATTAGTACAGGAGTTCCATTTATGGTTGTACAAAAAGAAACTGAAATTAAAACTTTCAGTAATATTTGTCTTTCAATTGACGCAACAGCAGAAAGCATTCAAATCATAAACACTGCTGGAATTTTAGCTAAGACCTATAATGCAAAAATTCATATAATTGCCGAAAAAGAAAAAGATTTAAGTAAAGCTAGAAAAATCAAAAACAACTTAATTATTTTGAGTAAAAAGATGAAAAAAATGGAGGTTGACTATAGTCTAGAACTTCTAGAAAAAAAAGATGAATGGATTGATACTGTTATTGAGTTTGCTCATCAAAGAAAAATGGATATGTTTGCTTATTCTTACGATTCTGACCGATTATTAGCTTCTAAGGACAAATTTTCTCAGTCCCTACTTTTTAATTCATTTTATATTCCGGCATTAATAATAAATGCTAAAAAAATAACATCAACATATTTTTAATGTGAAATTAAAATTAGGCTCAATTTTTCCTGAATTTAAACTGTATGATAATGAAAATAATTTATTCAGTTTAAGGAGTGATTTTAATAACAAGTATTTGCTCATATATTTTTATCCTAAAAATGACACTCTTGGATGCACAAAACAAGCTTGTTACTTTAGGGATTTTATATTAGAATTTAGAAAATACGATTGTGACATAATAGGAATTAGTAGCGACAACACAAAAAGTCATCAAAAATTTAAAACCAAATACTATTTACCTTTTAAATTATTAAGTGACAAAGAATCGATGCTACGTAGAAAACTAAATTTACCTAAAGATTTTTTTGGTCTAACTCCTTCAAGAATTACATTTATAATTAACTCAAAATTTCAAATTTTATTTATATTTCGATCCGCTTTAAATATGAAGAGTCATATTTTGTCTGGACTAAAGTTTCTCAAAGAGATTTAAATTTGGCCTAATAATTGTAAATATTTAATCATGAAAATTTATATTACTTCTATAATATTAACTCTTTTTTTAAATAATATTTTATCACAATTAACTAATGAAATTATATGGAATACAGGAACATTTTATCCAGAAACAGTAAGAGGAATTAACCCATTAGCTGATGGAGAGCATTACACTTCTTTTAAAAACAGAAACGGGTATCAAGAAGTTGTTAAGTATAGTTATAAAGATAATAAGGAAATAGCAATACTTTTTTCTAATAAAGAATTTAACAAAATAACTTTCTCAGATTATAAAATCAGTAATGATCAAAATTGGATTTTAATCGCAACAAAAAAAGAGCCAATTTACAGACATTCCTCCCAATCTTTTTTTTATGTGTATAATGTAAAAGATAAAACGCTAAAATCCCTTTCAGACACATTACGTGGAAAACAAAGATTAGCTGACTTTTCGCCAGACAACCAAAAAGTTGCATATGTAAGAAATAATAATATTTTCTATATAAATCTTAAAGATTTTGAGGAAAAATCAATAACATCTAACGGTAAATTAAACGAAATCATAAATGGTGGCACTGATTGGGTGTACGAAGAAGAGTTTAGTTTTCATAAAGGTTTTTATTGGTCAAAAGGAAGTGATAAAATAGCATATTATGTATTCAATGAAAGTAATGTAAAAGAATTTCAAATGAAAATGTATGGAAGTCTCTACCCTACTCAACATAAATTTAAGTACCCAAAAGCCGGGGAGTCAAATTCTGAAGTTGGTATTAAGGTTTTTAATTTAAATACAAACCGTACATTGTCATTTGATGTTGGCAATAATCCAGATATATACTTACCTAGAATGATGTGGTCAAGTCGTAAGGACGAGTTAATTGTTTTTAAAATGAATAGATTACAAAATCACTTAGAGCTATTATCCGGAGTTTTTTCATCAAATATACCAAACAATTCTGGGATTTTGATCAATAAAATTTATGAGGAATATTCTGAAACCTATATTGATATTCATGACAATACGTATTTCAAAGGAGATCAAATGATATGGACAAGTGAAACTGACGGTTTTAATCACATATATATTATTAATCTTAAAACAGGATTTAAAAAACAAATAACTAAAGGAAATTGGGAAGTAACTACGGTTTATGGGTTTGACTCCAAAAAAGACCAAATCTATTTTCAAGCCGCCAAAAAACACCCCACTCAAAGAGAAATATATTCAGTAAATATAAATTCATTAAAGTTAAAATTATTGACTAAAAGAAAAGGAACTAACGAAGCAGAGTTTAGTAACAATTTTAATTACTTTATAAATAAACATTCGGATGCTAATACACCGTACACATTTACTCTTAATGATAAAAACGGGAAAGAATTAATGATTCTTGAGGACAATAATGAACTATTGGAAAGAATGAAAGACTATAATTTAGTCAATAAAGAATTTATTTCTATACCAAATAACGATGGTTTAAAATTAAACGCATGGATAATGAAGCCTGCAAAATTAGATACAAATCTGAAACATCCTCTTCTTATGTTTGTTTACGGAGGCCCTGGAATTAATACTGTAAATGATAGCTGGTCATGGATGAATTATTTTTGGTTTCAATCCTTGGTTGAAAAAGGGTTTGTTGTTGCTTCTGTAGATGCTAGAGGAACAGGATTCAGAGGGAAAGAGTTTAAACATTCTACTTATCTTCAATTAGGAAGATATGAAACAGAAGACCAAATCAGCTCTGCAAAATTTCTTGGAAATCTCAATTATATTGACAAAAACAAAATAGGTATTTTTGGTTGGAGTTATGGAGGTTATATGTCCTCATTGTGTATAACAAAAGGTGCAGATGTTTTCAATTCTGCGATTGCTGTTGCTCCTGTTACTAATTGGCGATATTATGATAATATTTATACAGAAAGATTTATGAGAACACCCCAGGAAAATGGAGAGAACTACGATATTAACTCTCCAATTAATCACGTTGAAAAACTAAAAGGAAATTATTTATTGATTCATGGTACTGCAGATGATAATGTTCATTTTCAAAATTCATTAGAAATGGCAAACGAACTTGTGAATAATAATAAAGAATTTGATTTCTTTGCATACCCAAACAAAAATCATGGTATATATGGAGGTATGACTAGATTACACCTTTACAACAAAATGAATAAATTTTTGCTTAACAATTTAAAATAATGAAAAATATACTTTTAATATGTTGCTTAATGTTTTTAAAGCTTCATGCACAACAAAACAATATAACATCCAACACAGCAAACGTAGAAAATACTGAACAAGGTTTAATTTGGTATAATGATTTAAAAAAAGCAATTCCATTATCAATCAACAATAATAAACCACTTCTTCTTTTTTTTACTGGAAGTGATTGGTGTGGATGGTGTATTAGGTTACAAAGAGAGGTTTTTGCCTTTGAGGAATTTAAAAAGTGGACAGATGAAAATGTAATTTTAGTGGAATTAGATTTTCCTAGAAGAAAGCAGATAGAACCAAATATTGCAAAACAAAACAGAGAATTACAACAAATTTTTGGTGTTAGAGGATATCCAACTGTATGGTTGGTAACACCTCAAATTATTAAATCTGATGATCCAGCTAATCCCGGAGATAAAATTAATTTTCTAAAATTAGGAAGTTTAGGTTATGTTGCTGGAGGCCCCGAAAAATGGATTAACGCTGCTGATAGTTTTTTAATAAACGAATAATTATTTTAAACTACATTCTTTTATAAATCTTATTTTGCAAAAGCAAAAGAAAATAAAAAATGAAGATTTATCAATACATACAGAACTATAAAATAGAAGTAATTGATAAACCTTTTATTCTTGAAAGTGGTATTGAATTAAATCAAACTGCAAAAATTACTTTTACAGACATTAACAATAATTTAATTGAAAGAAAAGACTTTGGAGTAATTGATATAGAAAGCATCTATAAAAGCATTTACAATGGCGAATCTGTTGATGTGTCTCAATGTTTAGTAAGAAATTTTTCACTTCCCGCCTATCGCAGAAAATATAAATTAAAAGCAAATGAAAGAATTGATTTAATTGATTTCACCGCGAATAATGCTTTGTTTGAATCAGATCGAACAGTAGATTTTTCTTTGGCCAATTTTAAAGGAAAAAAAACTGATTTTTCAAATACTCACTTTGGTGCAGGAAATTTAAGTTTTCTTAAAGCTGAATTTGGTGATTTCCCTGTTTCATTTAAAGGAACAAGCTACAGTGAAGGTAATAATAATTTTCAATATGCTAAATTTAATAATGGTAATATTTCTTTTGAAAATGCAACTTTTGAAAACGGAAATTTAAGTTTTGTTAATACCTATTTCGGTGATGGTAATGTTTCTTTTAAAAATGTTCATTTTGGAAATGGAGATGTTTCATTTGCATTTGCTTCATTTAAAAATGGAAATATTACTTTTGATAAATCAATATTTAATGGGGATGAGATAAGTTTTTCAAAAGTTGATTTTGGATCGGGTAAAGTTGATTTTAGGCGTGTTAAATTTGGCGATGGATTTATTAATTTTGAAGAAGTAAGTTTAAATAGCGGGAATAAATTAATTTTTAGGAGATCTGACTTCGGTGCCTCTTCTGTGACATTTAGGGAGGCAAATATCCCTGATTCGCAAATTGACTTTGAGGAAGCAACATTCAAAAGTGGAAAACTCAACTTTTTTAAGATTAATACTAAAACTATTTCTTTAGTTGATTGTGTGCTAAATTGTTACGTGGATCTTAGAATTGATATTTGTCACAACATTGATTTAACTCAATCTATTGTGCAAAATATCGTTGACTTAAATCCGGGTGTAACAAAAATGGAAATAAGAGAGCTAAATTTGACTGGAGTTAGAAATATGGGGGATATCTTCATTTCTTGGGAAGAGAATAACGTCCTACAATTAATATGTAATCAAAAATCAACAAATCATATTGAAAAAGCTGAACAGTTTAGATTATTAAAAGAAGAATTTAGAGATACTGGTAGATATATAGATGAAGATATTGCATATGTTTATTTCAAGAGATATGAATTGAAGGGGCAATGGGAAATCGCAAACCAAAAAGGATTACTTTCAACACTCATATTTATTCCAAATTTTCTTTTTCAAAGAATCGTATTTGATTGGATCGGTCTATATGCAACAAATCCATTTCGGGTCCTATTCAGTATAGTTATAGTCAACTTTATTTTTTCACTTGTTTATACTTTTTTCTATTCAGCTTCAAATTACTTAACTTGCATGGATCCAAGTGTTGATTTTATTGAAAAATTATTTGGAAATTTATATTTTAGCGCTATAACTTTCTTTACTGTAGGGTATGGTGACTGTTCTCCTATTGGCTTTTTCAAATTACTATCTCCCATTGAAGGTTTTATAGGGGTGTTTTTAATGTCATACTTTACAGTTGCCTTTGTGAGAAAAATACTGAGGTAGAAAGATTAATATTTTGAAGATTTTACTATCTTTGGAAGAATAATTTATTATAATACTTTTTTTTGAAATAATATGAGCAAAACTGCTAAATTTACTGTTGATGGGAAATCCTTTGAGCTTCCGGTAATAATTGGTTCTGAGAACGAAAAGGCAATTGATATTTCCAAATTAAGAGCGCAAACTGGTTTAGTGACTATTGATACTGGATTTAAAAATACTGGATCAACTACAAGTGCAATTACATTTTTAGATGGTGAAAAGGGAATTCTAAGATATAGAGGGTATCCTATTGAACAATTGGCGGAAAAAGCTGAATTTTTAGAAGTTGCTTTTCTATTGATATATGGTGAACTTCCTAATGAAGTTGAATACGAAGCTTTTAAAAACGAAATTACAAATCATACCCTAATACATGAAGATATGAGGGTTTTCTTGGAGGCTTACCCTATAAAAGCTCATCCTATGGGAATATTAGCAGCTTCGTTATCCACTATATCAACTTTTTATCCTGAATCACAGGATCCTAACAGGCCTAAAGAAGCAGTAGATTTAACAATTCATAGGTTGCTTGCAAAAGTACCTACTTTAGCTGCTTGGGCTTATAAAAACGCAGTTGGTCAACCTGTAGTATATCCAAAAAATAAGTATAATTATTGTGAAAACTTTGTTAATATGATGTTTTCGCTACCCGCTTTCGATTATACACCCGACCCTGTTGTTGTTAATGCATTAAATACACTATTAATTCTTCACGCTGATCACGAACAGAATTGTTCCGCATCGACTGTAAGAATAGTAGGTTCTTCACAAGCCAATTTATATGCTTCAGTTTCAGCAGGCGTTTCGGCATTATGGGGGCCACTGCACGGAGGAGCGAATCAAGCTGTTATTGAAATGCTTGAGAGTATAAAGGATGATGGAGGAAATCTTGATAAATGGATAAATAAAGCAAAAGATAAAAATGATTCATTTAGGCTTATGGGGTTTGGTCATAGAGTTTATAAAAACTTTGACCCTAGAGCAAAAATTATAAAGAAAGCTGCAGATGATGTTTTGGAGAAATTAGGTATTGTTGATCCTGTATTAGATATCGCTAAGCAATTAGAAGAAGTTGCCTTAAATGATGAATATTTTATTTCTAGAGGACTATACCCAAACGTTGATTTTTATTCAGGTATTATATACAGAGCGCTAAATATCCCCAAAGAAATGTTCACAGTTATGTTTGCTTTAGGGAGACTACCTGGTTGGATTGCTCAATGGAAAGAGATGGTTAAAGACAACCAACCTATTGGAAGACCAAGACAAATATATATTGGATCAAACGAAAGAGATTTTGTTAGTATAGACAAGAGGTGATTAAAACTTAATATTACTCCATCTAATATTATTGTGGGAAGTATTGTAAACACATTTCCCATCTTTAATAACCAATATTTGTGGTGAAGCATGAAATATATTAAAATCTTGTTCAATTTTATTTGAAATCTCCCTAAAAGAGAGTAAATCAAGATAATAGCAATTTTGAATTAATTTTTGTTGTGGATTTGATTCAATTCTATTCAAAGCAAGTGAACTAATAGAGCATCTAGTAGAGTGCTTGAAAATTAAAATAGGTTCTTTAAAAGAGTATTCAATAGCATCATAATAAGTCTTTGAATCAATTATTTTAATCCATCTAAATTTTCTATTTTTTTCTGATTTAAACCAAGCCATAAATAAAAGTAAAAAAGGTTCTACTGTTTTAGTAAAACCTTTTAAAATCTTGGGTGGAAGATCGGTTTCGAACCGACGACCTCCTGAACCACAACCAGGCGCTCTAACCAACTGAGCTACATCCACCATTATAGATTTCAAATATATAATTAAATCATTTATGAAAAGAAAAAAATAATAGAAGTTTATTATTTATAATAAACTATTAGTTATTACATAATTAAATTTAATTGAGTTGATTTTTAAGGAATTCTTCCATAGCACGATAAAATTCAAAACGATTTTCTTCATTTCTAAAAC
>CEUH01147862.1_pt1 | contig 32545 bp, 31 predicted proteins | sample 356461 | NCBI WGS metagenome assembly CEUH01 (sample SAMEA2623275, study PRJEB7988) | marine metagenome | isolation source: saline water (ENVO:00002010), including
TTTTACATATTTGTATTGAATAATCAAACTGAATAAGCTAATGAGTGTGATTAAAAATATAATATTTGATCTTGGAGGAGTTATTTTAAACATTAACTATGAAGCCACCATAGACTCATTTGAAAATTTGGGTGTCATAAATTTCAAAAAAAATTATTCGCAAAAAAGACAAACAGATTTGTTCGACAAATATGAGAAAGGGCTTATAAGTTCAAGAAAATTTATTTCTACGCTTAAAAAAATGTATGATTTAAATAATAAACAAATAATTAATGCTTGGAATGCTATGCTTCTTGATTTGCCTAAAAAAAGACTAGAATTTATTTTGAATTTAAAAAAAGACTACAAAATCTTCCTACTTAGTAATACTAATGAAATTCACATTAAGTATTTTGAAAATGAATTACTTAAATTAAATTCTTTAGAGCTATATAAAGAGTGTTTCAATAAAATATATTATTCCTTCAAAATGAAGGATAGAAAACCTAATGCAAGCTGTTTTAATAGGGTAATTAATGAAAATTGTTTACTACCAATGGAAACTTTATTTATAGACGACTCAACTCAACACATTAGTGGGGCAAATAAATTAGGTATCAGAACATTCCTAATTGAACAAAACTCATCAATCATTGATTTATTTCCTCACATAATTCAACAAGCACACCGTTTGTAGTTTTAGGGTGTAAAAAACAAATTAGTTTATTATCCGCGCCCTTTTTTACATTCCCAATCTTTTCAAATCCCAAAGCAATTAAACGATTTAACTCAGCATCAATATCATCAACGTGAAAAGCTATATGGTGAATCCCTTCTTTCCTTTTTTCAATAAATTTTGCAATAGGACTATTAGAATTGGTTGCCTCAAGAAGTTCAATTTTAGTACCTCCTAATTCATAAAAATATGTTGAAACTGACTCTGAACGTACTTTTTCAACCTTATAGTTAGAATGTCCAAGTAATTTTTCGAATAACAAATTAGCTTGGTTAGCATTTGATACTGCTATTCCAATATGCTCAATTTTTTTAATCAAAATAAAAAGATTATTTCTTGCTTACCACTTCACCCGTAGTATTGTCAAAATTTACATAATACAAACCTTTTGGTAGGTTTTCAACATTAATAATTTTTCCATATCCTTTTTTGACAAGATTTCCATAAGTATCAAAAATTTCGTAAAGTGTATTTTCGGAAAAATCAAGTGTTTTTTTAATTTTAGCATTGATTAAAGAAACTACATTTTGGTCTTTATCTTCATACGAGGTTGCCTTCGTTGGCCTTGGTCTTCCAGTATAATCTACCTGCTTAGCCCTAAATTTATTGCCCCCTGAATGAATGTGAGAGGCAACACTAAACTTATAATTATTTTCGTCAATTTGCCCATTACCGTCAACTTCTCCTATTTTTACCCATTTGTTCCATCTATATTGCTCAATAAAATAAGTAAGTTTTCCTTGCTCATTTGTTGTTTTCCATTTTAAAATTTTGTTTTCATTTACAAAAATTTCTGGGTTTTCAAAAGTACTTTTCGGCCTAAGTACTTCAGGATTTAAAACCTTCGGAAGACAATCTAGCTTATGCTGAACTCTTACAACTACAGGGTCACCTTTTTTTACAGTTGTATTAGAAAAATCTATTTCAAAAGCACTTGAATTTACCTGGTCTGTAGTAACATCGTCGTTAACGTATACAGCTATTACACAAAAACCAACTCCGGATCCAGAAAAAGGATTTTGAACATACAGATTTTTGCCTTGATAATGGCCATCAATTACAATGCTAGTTTCACTACCCTGAGAAAAAAATAAATTGCAGTAAAAAGCAAAAAAGCAGGTTAAAAAAAGTGACAGAAACCTATGATTAATAAAATATCTCATACGATTAAATAAATATCATCAGCAATAATAATGGCAATTTTATACTTTTCAAAGCAAACTATGATTTGTTTTTACTAATCGAAATAATTATTTGTACAATTTTTGAAAACTCTCAAAATAAATGTAATCTTGTGCTTATATGAATTTTTCAAATTTTTACTTCATGAATCTAAAAATTTACTTTTTAAGAAGTTTATTATTTTCATTTATTCTATTACTTGCATCATGTAACAATAACTCTGATTTATTACTAGAAGAAGATCCATTATTAAGTGGAAAAATAGACCAGCCTACTATTGGTGGTGAATTAAAGCTTACTGAGTTAGAAATTTATAAAAACCTTTTCCCTTTTGCAATTCAAGAAACTTTTGGATACAGAATAGTTAGTCAAATTCATAATAGTTTACTAAAATTAAATCCAAAAAATTTAAATGTAGAGCCATGTATTGCTACAAATTGGGAGGTGAACGATGAACAAAATAAATATACCTTCTACTTAAATAATCAAGTTTATTTTCACGATGATGAATGTTTTTCTAATAAAGAACAATCAAAACTAACTGCTAAAGACGTTGTTTTTACTTTTGAACTTTTGTGCGGCGAGCTCTATAATGGAGGTTACAATGTGCTTTTGAACAACCTTTTGGGAGCAAAAGAATTTTTTGAGGGTAAAAAAACATACATTGAAGGGTTGAAAATAGTTAATGACAGCACAATAACTTTTGAACTTTTAAACCCAACATCATCATTTATCCACTTAATAGCATCAACAAAAACATCAATAATAAGTAAAGTTGGATATGAAAAATATGGCTCGTTAATTAAGATTGGGTGCGGTCCATTTATGTTTTCCGGATTATCAAAAGATTCAACATTTGTATACTTGACAAAAAATGATTCCTACTTTCTTAAAGATAAGTTTGGTAATGTTTTGCCTTATTTGGATTCTATCACTTTTATAATTAACCCATTAAATGAAGATCCAACTAGTTCTTTTCTAGAAAAAGAAGCTATGATTTTATATGACTTACCAGAAAATAAAGTTGAAGAACTATTTGTGAATTATCACGAAAAATTCGAAAACAAAGAATTTATTTTAGATAGAAAAACTGTTTTAGGAACGGATTGTTATGAGTTGAACACATCAAAACCGCCGTTTGATAATATTAATGTAAGAAAAGCTTTTTCTTATGCAATCAATAGAAAAAGCATTGTTGAAAACATCTTAAAGAACCAGGGGACTATTGGAAATAGAGGCATAGTCCCCATTGTTGAAACTTTCAAGTTTTACAACTACGATACTGTTGCAAATTATTACTATAATCCAGTCATGGCTAAAGAATTGTTAGCAACGGCAGGATATCCTAACGGAGAAAAATTTCCTGAGGTAATTTTAGAACTAAGTGGTGGACAGAGTGTAAAACTTGAAGCAGCAAAGGAGGTTCAAACACAATTACAAAATATTTTAAATGTTCGAATTACCATTGAACAAAAAAGCCTTAATCAATTAATCAATAGAGCAGCACATGGGAAAACCCAAATGAGCCATTTCACATGGTTAAGCGAATATCCTTCTCCGATTGATTTCTTAAATTTATTCTATGGAGATGAAAATCCAAATGATTTGAACAGTTATAGTTGGCCCAATATTTCTAGATTCAAAAACAATTTATATGATAAAACCTTAGAAAAAGCAATGGTGACGTCTGACTTAAAAGAAAGATTCAATCTTTATGCAGACGCAGAGTCTATTTTAATGGAGCAAGCCCCCTTGATCGTATTATGGTATCCAGAGTCCTATAATGTTGTCCACGGGTGCGTCAAAAATTTACACTTTAATGAAATGCTTCACTTTGATTACACTAAAGTTTATATTCAATAATATGTTCGGATTATTTAAAAAAAAGTCAAAAAAAGATATTTTGTTAAAGAAGTATAATGAATTAACAAAACAAGCCTATGAATTATCTCATTCAAATAGAACTGCCAGTGATCAAAAGACAAAAGAAGCTAATGATGTTTTGGAGGAAATAAAAAAATTAGAATAAAGTCAATAGCTATGATGTTTTCTTAAAACACAACATCTTAAAAAATTCTATGAAGGATAGAGACCTTAACGTAGTAATCTTAAAAATATTAAGTGAAAGCCCTGATTACTCCTACAACTACAAGCAAATAGCATCAATTATTGGAATTAAAGATTCGTTTATTAGAAAAAGAATTGTTGTCTTGTTATCACAGCTTGAAAAAAACGGTCAATTAAATGAAATATCAAGAGGTAAATACCAAATCAAAAATACATCTAAAGAAATAAAGGGAAACCTTCAGTTTGTTAGTAAAGGAGGAGCCTATTTTGTTTCACCTAAATTAAAAAAAGACATATATATTCACCCATCTAATACTAATAATGCATTAAATGGAGACCTAGTTTTAATAAAAACTATTCACTACAAGGGAAAGATAGAAGGTAAAGTGATTAAGATTATTGAAAGAGTCAAAAAAGAATATAGCGGTATTATAGATAAAGGTAAAGACATCTGTTTTTTTATTCCAGACGACAGAATGGTAAAAACCCATTTTTACATAGACAAAAAGCATATTAATGGAGCTAAAAATGGCCAAAAGGTAAAAGTTAAGTTCCTTTCTTGGCCAAAGAATGTAAAAAGCCCACAAGCTGCAGTAGTGGAAATTATTGGTAATCCAGGAGAACTTAATGTTGAAATGAATTCTATTCTTTCAGAGTATGGATTTCCATTAAAATTCCCAAAAGAAGTAGAAAAAGAAGTCGCTTTAATTGATGTTCCAAATTATAATTTAGAAGCTGAGAATAGACAAGACTTTAGAGATAAAACAACCTTTACAATTGACCCCATAGATGCTAAAGACTTTGATGATGCATTAAGTATAGATCAATTAGAAAATGGGACAACAGAAATTGGTGTTCACATTGCTGATGTTGGACATTTCGTTAAAGATAATTCTCAACTTGATAAAGAAGCATATTTCAGAGGAAATAGTGTTTATTTAGTTGATCGCGTTATTCCTATGTTGCCTGAAAAATTAAGTAATCAGCTTTGCTCTCTGCGTCCAAATGAAGATAAATTAACCTTTTCTGCTGTTTTTCAAATAAATCAAAAGTTTGAAGTCATAAATTCATGGTTTGGCAAAACAATTATACATTCAAATAGACGCTTCACTTACGAAGAAGCTCAAGAAATAATAGAAGGAAAAGACGATAGCTTTTCTAATGATATTAATGTCTTGAACAAAATAGCCAAACACCTTAGAGCAGGTCGATTAAAAAAAGGAGCTCTTAATGTAGAAAGCACAGAAGTGAGATTTAAAATTGATGAAAAAGGAGAGCCAATTGGAACTTTTTTAAAAATTTCAAAAGAAGCTCACCAACTTATTGAAGAATTCATGTTACTAGCTAATAAACAGGTGGCTACTAAAATGGGTAAACCATCTAAAAGTAAACTTATTTCCCCTTTTATATATAGAATTCATGATGATCCAAGTGAAGAAAAAGTAAATGACTTGAATATTTATTTGGAGTCAATGGGCTATAAAATGATAAGAGAAAAAAATAAACCTATCTCCTATTCTTTAAATGCTATCATGAAACAAGCGAAAGATAAAAAAGAGTTACACTTAATTTCCCCAATGGTTATTAGGTCCATGTCTAAAGCTGTATATAGCTCTGAAAATATTGGTCACTATGGGCTTGCTTTTCAATACTATACCCATTTTACTTCTCCAATTCGTAGATATGCAGATTTATTAGTACACAGAGCATTATTAAATAATTTGGAAAAGCAACAAAAGCATTTAAAAATTGCTCCTAAATTAGAAGCTTCTTGTAATCATTTATCTAAAATGGAAAAACAAGCAACAGAAGCCGAAAGAGCTTCTATAAAGTATATGCAAGTAAAATACCTTTCCAAAAAAATAGGTGAAAAGTTTAACGGTATCATTTCAGGAATAACTGACTGGGGAATATATGTCGAATTGGATGAAAATAAATGCGAAGGATTAGTAAGTATAAGCAGCATGAAAGATGATCAATACTTTTATGATAAAGAACTACAAATGATGGTTGGTTATCATAGCCAGAAAACTTACAAATTAGGTCAAGAAATTGAGGTTCTAGTTAAAAAAACTGATTTGTATAAAAGACAAATAGATTTTAAACTTTTAAACTAATTTTTCATAAAACTTCTATTGAATTTTCCTGAGTTTGTATTTATAGTGACACTATAAAAGCCTTTGCTAAAAAATGCTATGTCAATGGAAGTCTCGTTTTTCTGAACCCCACTCATTTCAATAATCATTTTGCCAGATAAATCAAAAACCTGAACAGTTTCAATTGGTAATAACGAATTTATATTTAATCTATTAGATGTTGGATTTGGGAATATCAAAATTTCATTTTTTTCTACTTTTAACACATTAGTATTATCTTCTAATGATATATTTATATCGTCAATAAATAAATCATTTCCGCCCCCAGAGGTAAATTCAAATTTGAATCTAAAATTACTAACACAATATGGGCCAATAATACTAGAAACTATTGCCTCTTTCCATTCCCCGTTAGATGGCACAAAATTAGTTTGGTTTGGAGCGGTTGTTAATTGACTATACTGAATAACTTTTCTAACTGACCATGTTTTTCCACAGTCTTTTGAAGCTAATATTTTCAAGTTATCATTATTACCATCATTTCTTTTTGCAAAGGCGTATTTAAAGGAGAAATAAGCTTTTAACGAATCCGAAAGATCAAACGTTTTACTTTCTAATATGTGTTTAGTGCCTTCAGCATATCCAAGATTACTTATTTTTAAACAATTAGTCCCACTAAAAGAAGCTGTATTTGTTACTGACCAATCGCCAGAATTTAAAATCCAACTAGGAATTGAAAGATCTGTATTTTCAAAACCTTCAAAATATGGAAGTTGCTCACCATTATAGTCCATAACAATAACTCTATCGTTTTTAAATTCAGTAATATAATTTAAACTATCTCCGGAGGCAGTAAGGGAAACATCGTATGATCCTGGAGTAGTATACTGTGAATAAGCATTTTGTAATGTAGAAAAATTAGGATTTCCACCCTCAAAATACCAATCCCAAAAAATTGGATTATGAAAAGATTGATCTATAAAAAGCAAACTATCTCCGGAACAAGTAACATAATTTTCAGCAAAAAAATCAGTCTTGCAAAAGGGTGGATCAATATCAATTCCCGTGAGTTGGTGATTAGATGGAGTTATTAAATTAGACCTGCCTCCAACTGGCGATGTCAGTGCTGTTCTCATTCTATCTTTTTGACCAATTGTAAACATTTTTCTACAAGAACTATATTCCATATGATTTTCAATATTGGAAACTTCTCCACAGGTTATTTCATTGTAATTACACCATGTCGAACCAATTGTGTTTGGTGTATCTTCTACACCATCATCACTATTACAATTATCAATTAAATTAGGTTCATTTGTGCTCCCCCATGTATGTGGTAAATTGAGCCAATGACCAACTTCGTGAACAAAAGTTTTACTTGCTGATGGTGAGCCAGTTCCTATACTTCCGCAATAATCATGTCTCAACCAAATTCCCCAGTCCATTGAAGATCCAGTTCCGTTAGGATAATAAGAGTAGCCAGCTATTCCGTCGCCTACTGAACCACAAATTAAAACGTTTAAATACATATTCCCTGGCCAAATTCCCTGATAAACGTCATTATAATTTATTACAGCATTTAATTGATCAGATCCGTTAATTTCTCCATTATTGTAAGAATAGGCACTTTCAGTATAAGTTATTCCGCTAAAACATGTGCCATCTGGTGCTTTGGTAGCCAAAACAAACTCTACTTCAACGTCTGCAATAATTGATTTGAATAAAGAGTCTACTGTTGCTGTATCTGCCCTCAACGCTCTTAAGTCAATATTTAGATTTTCTAATGCATCTAAAACTTGTTCTCTAGAAATTTTTTCTATTCCATTATTATGAACAACATGAAAGACAACAGGAACCTTAAAAATATTGCCTCTATCGAACTGTTTTAAAGATGATTTTTGTTGAATTAAAAATTGTTCTTTTTCATAACGTTTTTTGAATATGCTATCCGATAATAACTTTTTTAAAACAATATGTTGGCCACAATTATGATTTATTTGGGCATTAATTGTATTGTTTATAATAAAAATACAAATGGAAATACAAATTAATTTAAACTTCATGATTTTTCTCAAGTTAGAAAAAAAGGGTTTTGTAATGAAATTTGTTTTGTATAAATGTTAGACAATTTGTATAAATTCATTATCTATTAACGACTCTCCTTGGTACTTTCTAAATAGTTGAATTGTTGCAATTACATCTTTCTCACAATAATGAATTATCCTATCTAAGTCTTGGTCCTCATAAAATACAGATGCAACCTGACTCCCATCCATGTCATCTTTAGGAGTTGGTATTTTAAAAATATGGGTTAATAAATCTAGTGAAGTATAATGTTTGTAATCTCCAAATTTCCACATTTCCATAGTATCTAAATGTTTAACTTCCCAAGGCTTTTTCCCTGTATTGTTAAGTAAATAAGGTAACTTTAAGCCATTGATTAAAATTCTTCTAGATAAAAATGGAATATCGAATTCTTTTCCGTTGTGTGCACAAAAAATAAAATCATTTGAGTTATAGTAACTGTCCAAAAGATCTATAAATTCGACTAACAATTTTTTTTCATCAACACCTGCAATACTTTTAAGTCTTATTTGATTTTCTTCATTCTTTTGCAAAACAAAACCTAAAGAAATACAAATCACTTTTCCAAACTCAGCGTATATACCAGCCCTTTCATAAATTTGCTCCGCAGAAACCTCATCTCTCTGCTGTAAGAATTTAGTTTTTTTATCCCACAAATCTTGACCTCTTTTATCTAAATCATTAAAATTATAGGTCTCGGGAACTGTTTCTATATCAAAAAAAAGAATTTTAGAATAATCTATATTTTTAAACATATTGCTTTATTTAATCATTATGCCTTTTGAACCTATCAAAGGTAATTTAGTCTTGTTTTTCGGAATCAAACTTTCAGGTAAAAAGATATATTTTTTATCATATATTAAGTCGTCTTTATAAAAGGTAAGAAAAAATTCATTAGTTAAACCGACAACACTTTTATTTATATATTCAACTTTTTTGTAGCTTTTTTTTTCAATTTTTCCAAGGAAGTGACTAAATGATGTTGTTTTTTTTTGTCTGTTGTTAATCTTTCCATATCCCTTTGAAGAAACAAGAGTATTTTCAATAGAGAAATTATTCATATTTATAAGGTATGCAACCCAATCGTCACCTTCTTCGATGACAGCAAAAGCAATTTCTTGAACTTTTGGAATATGAATATCTTTTTTCATTTTAATCAATTAGTGAGTAGGCAATTCTAATATAATCCCAAAAATCAACTGGATGACCATCTTCACCTAATTTTTTTCTTTTCCAACCAGTTCTTACAATAATTAAATTGTCAGCTGGAATTATGATATAATATTGCCCTAGCAACCCTCTAGCGTAATGAATATCCTTACCGTTTTTATTAGCATACCACCATTGCCAACAATACCTGTTGTTTTCACTCCCATCTTTCTCAGTTATTTCTTTTGCAGGATACAAACACTGTTTGAGAAAGTTTTTAGATATGATTTGTTCCCCATTGCACGCTCCATCATTTAATATTAATTGAGCAAGCTTTGCGTAATCTTTAAGAGTTACATACAAACAACAAAAACCTTTTTCATCACCTCCTTTTTTGTCTAAGTTCCAGTAACCATTTTGTTCCACGCCAACTTTAGACCATATCTTTTCGTAAAAATAGTTTGCCAAACTAACCCCAGTTGCTTTCTCTAAAATATAAGTAAGCACTTGCGTGTCTCCACTCTTGTAATCGAAAAACTTGCCAGGCTCTTCAACAACTGATTGTGACATAACAAGCTCCCTCAAATTATCTCCGTAATAAGCTTCTGCATTATTTGAATAAGGGTTTTTACCACTTTCTGTCCATGAAAGTCCACTACTCATTGTCAACAAATGGCGTATTGATATTTTAGATAATTCATGGTTTTGAAACTCGGGTAAGAACTCTGCCACTTTTTGGTCTACAGAACTAATCATTCCTTCATCAATGGCTATACCAATACACAAACTTACCATACTTTTAGCTGCAGAGAAAGAATTTGTAGGAACCGTTGCATCAAATCCGTTGTAATAGCTCTCGTGGATAATTTCTTTATTTTGAACTACTAAAAAGCCAGCAGACTCAGCACTGTCTAAAAAGATAGAGTCTTTTGAAGAAAGAGAAATATTTGGATAATTATTATCCCACTTAATAGGTTTTAGAGCTTTTAGTTCAATATTCTCAAATAAATGGTGCTCTTTAATCCCTGGACCTTTTTGGCCTCTTAAGTAAGCAAAGGATACTGCCTTGAAAATATATCCATAACCCATTAAAAAATGTAACAGCACAATTAAGAGAAAAAAAAATATACCTGCTATTAATCTTTTCTTGTTTTTTGTCATTTTATATAATCAAAATTAAAAATGTTGGCAAGGTTAATTTTTAATTTACTTTTTAATTCTGGCATATCTATCGATCTGCCCAATTCTTTTTTAATTGAGGTCACTGCCTTGTCGTCAATTCCACACGGTACAATATAATTAAAGTAATCCAAATTTGAATTGATGTTAAATCCAATTCCGTGCATAGTAACCCATCTGCTACTTTTAACTCCGATTGCGCATATTTTTCTTACTGAAGGCATCTCTCCATCTATCCATACACCTGTCAAACCATCGACTCTTTCTCCTTGGATACCATACTCATGTAGTGTTAAAATCACGGCCTCCTCCAAAAATCGCAAGTATTTATGAATATCTGTAAAAAAATGATCTAAATCAAAAATAGGATATACCACTAATTGGCCTGGTCCATGATAAGTTATATCACCTCCTCTGTTAATTTTATAGTAATTGGCCTTTTTCTCAGCTAACTTATCTTCTTTAATTAATAAATTTTTTTCTGATCCACTTTTCCCTAAAGTAAAAACATGCGGATGTTCGCAAAACAACAAGTAATTTTCTGTTACTTTTTTATCATCTAGATTTTTTCTATTATAAATCTTTTGCTTAACAATTGAATCAAAAAGCTGGGTTTGATAATCCCAACACTGTTTATAATCAATCAATCCTAAATCTTTAAAAATAACTTTAGGTAAGATCATATTTTTGCCAATTCTCCTTTTAAATAATCAATTACCTTGACTTCAACATCATCAACTTGATTAAGTTCGGCTAAATACACTGAAATCCAATCCCCAAGTAAAATATGATAAAATGATTGTTCAATAAGAGAATCTCCCTTAGCTACTAATTCAATAATATTAGGAGTATATTTTTTAATAATCTCTTTTGAAATATCTAATCTTACTTTCGATCTTGAGAATTCATAAGATGTTCTTAATAAGATAACGGTATATTCTGGTTTTCCACCAGCCCAACCAACTAATTCATTGTGATTCATTTCTGGCACTACATGGTGCCAACCCAATGATTTAGAATTTTCATTTATTTGCTGTCTTAGCCTAATAGCTACACCCTCAATAGAAGCTTCTGAATAAATAACAAATGTTTTAGAGTGTAAAGCTAAGGCAGTTTTATGAGCTAAATCTTTTATTAATTCCACCTCGTTGTCTAAAAAAGTGACTGTAGCCTGAATTTTCCCAATAAATGAATCATCTATAATACCGTAATGTTTGAAAAGGAAAAATTGTTGAACTATAGAATAAGTTAGCATTGCTCTTGGCGAGAATGCTTCTGGTAATATAATTAAATTATAATTATTTTCTATTGCTATTTCAGCTAGCTTTCCTCCTGAAGTTATGCAAGATATTTCGGCATTAACAGACTGAGCTTGTTTTAATGCTTCAAGCGTTTCTTCAGTGTTTCCAGAGAAACTAGAAACAATAACTAAAGTATTTTCATTCACAAAAGCAGGTAAATGGTAATCATTATTTACAATTAACGGAACTTTAATTTGATTAGCAACAAGCTGCTTTGCGATAGTTCCTCCAATACCCGAACCCCCAAGACCAGTTATAACTATTGAGTTAATTGACTTTTTTGGTAAAGTTAATCGAGCTTTTTTGCCTATTGATAAAGCGTCTGTTAGTTGATTGGTAAATTGTTTAACTAGTCTTCTCATTTTTTTATGATTTTTAATTTCTTAACCAATAGTCGCAATGCACTTTAGTTCAATTGCAATTGGAGTTGGTAGTGAGTCAATGGCAACAGTAGTTCTACAAGGTTGATTATCCTTAAAATATTCTGCATATATTTTATTGTATGTTTTAAAATCTCTTTTCATATCTACTAAAAATACTGTGACATCTACTAATTTTTCCCATGAGGAACCACTTTCTTCTAGTATTGTTTTAATATTTTGAAAAACACTATGACATTGAGCTTCAAAATCAAATGAAATAAAATTTCCATTGTGGTCTAATTTTAAACCAGGGACTGCACTATCATTTAAATCTGAATTTGCTACTCTCGGACCAACGCCCGATAAAAACAAAAGATTTCCTACTTTCCTTGCATGGGGATACAATCCAACTGGCTTTGGCGCTTTATTTGAACTAATTTTTGATGATTTCATTAATGTTTATTTTAAGATGAAATTAATATTTTACACATACATTTGTTGTTTCAGTAAAGAAGTTTAGAGCATAAAATCCACCCTCTCGACCAATACCTGATTCTTTCATTCCTCCAAAAGGTGTTCTTAAATCTCTTACCAACCAACAATTAATCCAAACAATTCCAGACTGAAGATTTTGTGACATCCTATTTGCTCTATTAATATCTGATGTCCAAACAGTACTACATAAACCGTAATTTGTACTATTAGCATAATTAAGAACTTCATCCTCTTTATCAAAAGGCATTAAAGTAACAACAGGCCCAAATATCTCCTCTTGATTGGTTCTACAATTGTAATGAAGCCCTTCAATAACAGTGGGCTCCAAAAAATATCCTCCCTTACACCTTCCTTCAATATTTACTTTGTTTCCTCCAGCAATTATTTTCCCTCCTTCTTGCCTTGCTATTTCGATATAGCTTAAAACTTTTTCCAAATGTTGTTTTGACACAAGTGCGCCAATATTTGTTGATTGACTCAATGGATCACCAATACTTAATTGATTGACTTTTTTAATAAAACTTTTTTTAAATTTATTGTAAATACCCCTCTGAACAAATATTCTAGAACCGCAAAGACAAATTTGTCCCTGATTTGAAAATGAACTTAATATAGAGGTAGATACTGCATTATCTAAATCACAATCTTCAAAAATAATATTTGGGTTTTTACCTCCAAGTTCTAAACTTAACTTTTTAAACATTGGAGCAGCAATCTTTGCAATTTCTTTTCCAGTATTAGTGCCGCCTGTAAAAGAAATAGCCTTAATATTAGGATGCTTTGAAATTGCAGAGCCAACTTTTGGACCATATCCATGTACAATATTTAATACCCCGTCAGGAAGACCTGCCTCTTTACAAATTTCTGAAAAAAGATATGCTGTCATAGGAGTTACTTCTGATGGTTTAGCAACTACAGTGTTACCAGCTGCCAAAGCTGGCGCGATTTTCCATGTAAATAAATAAAGAGGTAAATTCCATGGTGAAATACAACCAACAACTCCAAGTGGTTTTTTTAACGTATAATTGATAACCTCCTTGTTGGTTTGGAAGCTCTGAGAGCTTTCATGAAGGATAGCAGTTGAAAAAAAAGACATGTTACTAGAAGCTCTAGGAATATCTACTTTTTTTGCGAGTGTCAACGGCTTCCCATTATCTTCAGACTCAGCTAATGCTAATTCATCAGAATTTGATTCAATCAAACTAGCAAGACGTTGTAATATCCGTGATCTTTCATTTATAGATGTTGAACTCCAAGCAGGAAACGCAGCTTGAGCTGCTAATTGAGCCTCTTCTACATCTCTTTCGTCTGAATCAGGAATTAAACTATAAATCTTTCCAACGGCCGGATCATAATTGTCAATCCATTTTTTACTATTTGCTTCTTGTAGCTCTCCGTTTATATAATTTAATATTTTTATCATAAAATTATTGACATCTTCTGTATGCTTCATTAAATCGCTGTTTTTCAGAAATATCCCCTTCTAACTTTTTTAAAATTTCAATGTAGAGTGAGTTACAAGAATCTGTCCAAAAATAAATTTCTTCGTCAGAACTTGCACTATGAAGCTGTGTGTAACAATCGCATAACTTAGTTGCCATATGGTGGTCCTCTTTACAGGAGTGAATAGTGAAAAAAATCACAAATACAATAACTAAACTTTTCATTGATTTTTACAAAATTAATTATAAAATTTAGGTTTGAATTTAATGATTGTAATCAAATTAGTCACTAAATCTTGAGAAAGAATGGTTTTTAAAATAAAATTTGAAGGATTATAAAGTAATTCTTTATGAATAACTCTTTTTTCTTCCCTGTACTCGTCGATAAATGTGACATTTCCCCATTCATCATAATTGTACTTAATTCCCTTGTAAGCCTTTTCACTGTTTTCTTTGAAATAATTAACTGATTTTAAGAAGCCCCTATCATTATAATCATAAACCTCACTATGAACTTTGTTGTTAATTAGAAGAATAGTTCTTATTTTTTCAAGATATCCTAATTTATTATAAAAACATTCTTGTTTTTGGTATGGTCTGCCATTACTGTTTAAGGTAGTTCTTAGCACAATTGTATCTGAAATAGAATAATTATAGGATTCTTCAAACACAACATACTGTTCTAACAACGAAAAATTAATTTTGTTTTTGGAAGCATTCTTATCTCTTGAATATATTTGCTTTGACTTTAAACCCTTGTCATTATATTCAAATGAATATGAGTAAAAACCATAAGAATCACTGTACCTTTTTACAGTTAAATTATTATTTAAATATTCGTAGAATATAAAGTTGGAGTCTCTTTTATAGTTTGTTTTGTAGGTGTTCACAAGTTGTCCTAGTTTATTAAAACTATAGATTTGTTTTTTTCCTGAATTTTTAATTGAGCCTAATTCTTTTTTAGTTGACACTGTTCCAACAAGAGCTTTTAATGAAACAGACTTTATAAAAACAGGATTAAAAAATGGATCTTCTGACAAAATATTAGGCATTTCATTGTTAATCATCTGAGCATTAGATGTTATACAGTTGCTAAAAAAAATAAGCAACAAAAAAATCTTTGAATTAAAAATTATAATTCTAGAAAAAATTAATGATGAAGAAAAAGCTTGATTGGCCAAAATTAAATTATAAATGTAATTATTAATGTATTTTATTGATTAGTATAGTTTTTAAGTGATTGTTTTAGTTCATTTAAAATATCGTCACTTAATTCACTAGGAGATAGTATTTTACAATCTTTACCAAATCCTAAAAGCAACATTTTAAGCTCATATGTTATTAATAAGTAGAGTGAAAAAATATGATTTCCTGTGTCTTCAATGCTGATTAGTTTTTGGGAATGGTGAATGGGCTGTGAAGACAAATATTTTGATAATATAGGATTTGTTTCAATAATAATTTCATTTGGTAATTGCTCGTAAACTGTAATACCTAACGAATGCTTGAAATAAAGATCTGGCGAAAAACTGTGATCTGGATTGTAATTTTTTTCTAAGACAATTGGATCAAAAATTCTATCTAATCCAAAAGTAACAACTTTATTTTTTAACTCACTTCTTCCTATTAAATACCATCTGTTTCTATATTCTTTTAGTAAATAAGGGTGAACTCTTCTTACTTTTTTCTCACCTTTTATAAAATTATCATAATTAAATTGAACTACCTTTTTTTCATTAATAGATTTTAAAAAAAGTTCTAAATTTTCGTTTCCTCTAACAGGTGGTAAACTTTCAAATTGTATGACATCTTCATCGGAAATTTGTTGATTATTCGTACTAATCGCCCTATCAAGAATTTTTTGAATAGCAAACTCATATTGACTAAAAAGGCTGGTGTTTTTAAATTGATTTAAAATTATTGATGCAGACTTTATTGCTGTTATATCTTTTTCAGTTAACGGCACATCATCCATTGAAAAGGAAGAATCATTATAAAAATACCCCTTTTCTTTTTTACTGTAAACGATAGGAGCATCATGTTCCATTCTCATAGAAAAAATATCCTTTTCAATTGTTGAGTCACATATATGAATCCCTTGAGTACTTCCGTAAATCTCTTCTTCACATGCTCGCCTTAATTGTTCTTTACTAGGAAATGGGTTATATTCATTTCTTATTGATCTATCTATGATCCTATATCTTAATAGTGCATTTTTAATTGCTGGCATAATTACTAAAATTGAAAATAAATAAAAGGTTGTAGATTAGTAGCTGCTATTTGATAAATAATAAATACGGCAAAGAAACAAATTAATAACTGTAAAAACACCGACGACTGAGCAAATTTATTTCTATACCAAACTTTATATCTTTCTGGAATAAAATGTATAATAAATCCAATTATTATAACAAAAATAACCTTATAATAGTTATCAAAAACTTCATATATTAAAGCCCATCTAAAATCATAAATTAATTGTATTAACATTTCATTTGCGGTAAACCATTCAGAAATTATATTGTGTCCGTCATTTAAATTGTCCCATGTGTTCACAGAACCACTTCTAAACCAAATTCTAGTAAATGAAATAAAATTGAATGTTAAAAAAATAGCCCAAACTTTATTCCACCACTTATTTTTGTCGCCCCACGGACTAATTTTTTGCCACAATTTGAAAAATACTATTCCTAACCCATTTAAGCCTCCCCATAGAACAAAATTCCAACTTGCCCCATGCCATAATCCCCCTAATAACATTGTGAGCATTATATTGATATTAGTAAAGTACCATTTACTAAAACTTGGTAGTACTTCACTAAGAAAAAGAACAAAAAATATTAAAGATAAAATAGCAAATAACAATGAAATTGAACCGCTTATTAAAAAAACAAACAAAATAATAAATGCTAATGCCACATAACTAAAAATAGATCCACCTCTATTTCCGCCCATTGATATGTAAAGGTAGTCTTTCAACCAAGTGGATAAGGATATATGCCATCTTTTCCAAAAATCGCCGCAACTAACGGCTTTATAAGGTGAATTAAAATTTTTTGGAAGTTTAAATCCCATAATTAATGCTGTTCCAATTGCAATATCTGTATATCCAGAAAAATCAGCATATACTTGCAACGAATACCCATACAGGGCCATTAAATTCTCTAAGCCTGAGAACATACCAGGATTATCAAAAACTCTATCAACAAAATTAATAGCTATATAATCAGCTAACAAAAATTTTTTTAAAAGTCCATTAATAATCCAAAACAAAGCCATTCCAAAATCTTCCCTAGTTAACTTATAAGGTTTGTATATCTGGGGAATAAACTCTGATGCTCTTACAATTGGACCAGCTACTAATTGGGGGAAAAATGAAACATAAAATCCAAAATCAATAATATGATTTACTGGTTTTAATTTTTCTCTGTAAATATCAATTGTATACGACATCGTTTGAAAAGTATAAAATGAAATCCCAACAGGAAGAAGAATTTTATCTACTCTGAAATTTGAACCTATTAATTGATTAGTTGCGAGAGCAAAGTGATTAATTGGGTGCCAATGCGATCCAAATAAATTATTAAAGGAATCAGCAAAAAAATAAGCATATTTAAAATAAAAAAGAATAAATAAATTAATACTTACACTTAATGCTAGTAAAAGTTTTGCTTTTTTCTTGGTGTTTGAATGATAAATTCCCTTACCAATTATGAAATCCAAAATTGTTGAGATCAATAAAATAGTAAAAAAGAATCCACTAGTTTTAAAATAAAAGTAAATACTGACCAAAAAAAGAAAAATACTTCTCGCCCTTATTTTTTTATACAAAAACCCATAACCAATTAACACAAATAAAAAAAATATCCAAAATGGATACTCAGTAAATATCATTGGGTGCTCAGCTGAACTTAAAAAGGGAGAACTTAGCCACTTTAAAAATTGGTATAGTGAAAATTCATCCATTTAAATTATAATATTCTTTATACGATTTTAAAATTGCTTCAAATAATAAATCGCCAATTAATTTATATCCAATAGTAGTAAGATGAATTTTATCATTTTTAGCCAATCCATATTTTTCCCATTCTGTAATTGAATTAAACCCACCCATTATTTCAAAAAAATCCCATACGCCAGCTTGATGTTTATCAGCTAATTCGTACATAACTTCTCTTACTAAAAAGACACGGTCATTTGGTATTCTTTTTTTATAATAGCTATCATTATTTGTAGTTAAAAGTATTGCAACTTCGGGATTTATATTTTTAACAATTTGTATTAATGAATCATAGTTTGATTTAAATATCTCTTTTTTAAAAGACGGTTCATAGGCATCATTAATGCCAATTGAAAAAATAACCAAATCTGGACTAATGGCAGATAAATCTGAACCCAAATTTTCACATCTTAAATAACTTGGAACACTTGCGCCATTTACACCAACAGAATGGTAACAAAACCCTGGCTGATCATTTGATAATCTTAAGCCAAATAATTCAAATGTTCCTATGCTATCGGTATTGTAAATTGAAAAACTTACAGAGTCTGTTAGTTTAGATAACTTAAATAATGTACTTGACTTTTCATTATTTTCTTTAATCCATTTTAAAGTATCCTCTAAAATTTTTATGCAATGACTTTTCATTGTATCCCTGTAAATGATCTCTATTTCGTCAAAATAACAATCTTCACAGTGTTGCCTATTTGTCCAAACATTAATCATAGAACTACTATCTACTAGTAATGCTCTTGCTCCAAGTAATCCAAAAGGAGAAGTATGATTATTTACTGAGTTTCTAAACCCTTCCCAATTACCTGAATGGTTAGTTTTTAGATATGGGGAACCATTTGATCCAATAATTCTAAATGGAAAATAATATCCTCTGCCAGAATTATTATTTGATGATAAATTTTGAAAATGTTGTCTCATTCTATTAGACCAAACATCTGCTTGAATATGAGAACCACCAAAGTGGACAATATTAATTTTTTGATTTCCTTCCAACCATTGAGTTTTGGTTTTAGAAAAAAAAGTTTCCCAACTTTTATTATTAGTAAAATTAATTTTATTCTCTTTAATATTTAAAATTGGATAATCTAAATAACTGTGAGGATACCTTTGGGCAAGCAAAAAACTCGAAATAAAGGTTATTAGTAATAAAGTACTAGTTTTTCTTTTCATTACTAATCTTTATAAAATTTTTATAATCCACCATTAAGTCCTCAATAAAAAGATCTGAAACTTTCCGTGCTCCCGCATTTGTTAAATGGATATAATCTTTAGCTGCAAGTGATGGAGACTTATTAGCCCAATCAATAATAGAATTTTCACCTCCCATATTTAAATACATGTCCCAGAAACACGAGTTGGTTTCAAAGGCAGCTTTTTTTAATTCATCTCTCACCTTTTCAAGGTATGGGAAAGAAACTAAATTAGTTTTTTCTTTTTTGGCCATATCCCCTGGGCCAATGACTAAAACTACTGCTTTGGGATTTATTTTCTTAATTTTATTTATCTGTCTCTTAAATTTTCTTCCATACCTTTCTGCACCTTCATCTGTTTTAATATGAGCTATTGCATTTCCACCAAACTCTAAAATAAATAAACTTGGATCTAATAGTTCATGCATCTTTTGGAGACCTTTAAAGCTAATTTTTGCAAATTCAGTACCAGAAGCGCCTCTTAGTGGAATATTGTCAACAACCACTCCGTTTAAACCTTCAACTGATATTCCGTAAAATAGAGGACTAATAGAAGATTTAAATTGAATTTCTAATGATTCTGGTGCCTTATTAACCAAAATTGTTTTTTTAGCAATTATGTTACTTTTTGCCAAAGTGTCATCAGATAAAATAGTGTCATTTATAGTGTATTTAATATTTACTGTTTGAGATGAAGTATAAAAAATATTTAACTGTTGATAATTTCTACAATGTTTATATGCTTTTTTCGGCCTGTAAACTTTAAGTATTCCATTAAATTTAGAACTGCTGTCTGTCGCTGTAGTGTCTTCAATAATTTTACAAAATGAAAATAACGCACCATAATTATCATGAATTACAGATTTATCGATATAAGGCCCAAAACCCGTGTACCTTTTCCAGTTATTAGAGACTTTATTTTTTATACTTATTTTTCTTGTTGCAGGTATTAAAGCATATGCACCGGCTCCATTTCCTCCAAACTGTTTTTGAAGCGTTTCTCTCAATCTGCCAGAAATTCTATCAGCCTCAATTTGAGAATCACCATAATGCATAATTCTAACTTTTTTAGAAGTTGCATTTTGAAGTTTATTAAAAAAAGGAAATAAAATCGAAATATCATTACTGGGGTATTGGATTCTTTTTTCTGCCTTTAATACTGAATCTTTGAAATCCTTTAATCTTTGAATTTCTATCCCTTTAAGACTGTCTCTCTTTTGTTGCTCAAGTTTTGTAATCGAATCTAAATTGATTAATGAAATTTTGTTTGAATTTGTGTTACTAGCTGTTTCTAAAAAATCTTCCTTGCTTAGAAATGAAATTTCTATGCCACATAGCTCAAGACCTTTTTGAGGAAATGCAAAAAAAATAATAATTAAAATCACAATAAGCGCCATTAAAAATGACATTGGATAGAATGGTGTTATTTCTTTATTATTTTTAATTTTTTTTCTGTTTTTATAGATGAATATTTGTTAATCTTTAAAATGTCTAATAAATTAAAGTTTGGGTTGTTATGAACAATTTCCCAATAAGTTTCATTTTCTTTTAACTCATAATAACCAATTTGATTTTTTGTAAAGTTGGTATCTAAATAAATATTTAATTTTTGATCTACATAAATTGTATTATTTGTTAGATTGTTCCATAGCTTAATATTTTCAATTGAAACATTATAAGATTGTGAAATTTTTCCAAGAACATCTCCTTTTTTTACAATGTGAACTTTCATTATCACTGTGTCTTTTATGTGAAATAAATCCTTGATCATTGAGTCTTGAAATTGGAAAATTTTTTCTTGATTTAAAATTAAAAATTCACTTTCTTGAAAGCAGCTTTTCACTAGATAACCAGAGGGTATTACATCACTAATTAGCTCTGGATTGTTTTTTCTAAATTCAATTAAATTAATCTTTTTATTAAAACTAATGGCGTCAAATGTTAGATTGTAATTGAGTTTAAATTGAACTAATTCTAGATCTTTAGATTCAATAATTTTGTTCTTATTAGATAGAGATAAACATTCAAGAAAATTTATAAACTCAATAATATTTTTATATTGATTTTCTGCCTCAACAACGTATTTATCTACGATGTTAGGCTTTTTACTTGCATAATAAACGTAACTTGGAGAACAAATATATGCCAACATACAACTTTTCTCATCGTTATATAATTTCATCAATCTTTCTAATTCACTGATTGCAGCTAGAGTGGAAATACTATCATTTCTACGCTCGTCTATTGCTCTGTTCATTTCTATCCCGTGGTGAAGTGCAGTAACATAATTTAGGTCCCATATACCACATCCCCCTTTTTTGCTTTTATATGATGATTGATATCCGCTTAGAATTAAAGGCAAAAAACTAAAGGTTCTTGGAAGTCCTTTACTCACTATTAAATCTTCAATGAATTTAAATTCAATGTTTTTTTTAAAAAGCAAATAGCTAATTAGTCTACTGTCTTTTTTAAGTCCTTTTAAAGAATCAGGAACATCCTTCCATCCTTTGAGCTGATGATGCTGTTCTATTTTCAAGTTTACAGGATCAAACAGTAAAAAATTATTTACACTTTGAGCATTTATTAACCAATAAGTGCTCATTAAAAAAACAATTAATGAAAAAGCGTATTTACTCACAACATAAATTTGAGCGATTTATGTCAATTAATTTACTTAAAATCAAATTCTTTTTAACACTTACCAATGGAAAAAGCAAGCATAAAAAATACGATTAAATATTATTTAATTTTTATCACTTTAATTCTAAGTTTCAATAGGATGTTTTCACAAGATATTTACGAACTGGAAAAAAAATTAAAGTTCTTAGATAGCGAATCATATGTGGATTCATCAAATTGGGAAAAAGGCACAATAATTAACATTGGATTTAATAGGGTTGGTTTATACAACTGGTCTGGAGGCGGTCAAAATTCAATGTCAATAAATAGCTTGATAAATAGCTATTTGAACTACAAAAAAAATAAAATAAAATGGAATAATCAATTATCAATTGCTTTTGGAGTACTTAAAACTGGGTACGGAAATTCAGTGCCTTGGCTAAAAAATGACGACAGAATTGAACTTACATCAAAATATGGAAGAAAAACTGAACTAAAATGGGATTACTCTGTATTATTTAATTTTAGGACACAGTTTACTTATGGTTATAATTCTGCTGAAGAACTTCGTCAAGGAGCTTATTTTTCCTCCTTCTTGGCTCCTGCATTTCCACTTTTAGCTGTAGGACTAAATTATTCAGAAAATAAAGATTTATCTTTTTTCCTTTCTCCAGCTACTTTTAAATCAACAATAGTTATGGATGATTCATTATCAAGTTCTGGTCAATTTGGCTTAAATCCAGGTGAAAAAATTAGGATTGAAGCAGGCGGATACATTAATTTTTCTTACATGAAAAAAAACGTTATTGCAATTAAAGATTTAGATTTTAAAACTAATCTTACAATTTTTAGCAATTACATAAATGAACCTCAAAACATTGATGTAACTTGGGAAACTCTTACCTCTTTTAAACTTAAAAAATTATTTAGTCTGACATTTTCAACCTATTTAATTTACGACCATGATATAGAGCTAGCGAGGTACAGTAAGGATGGATCTCCTGAATTTTTAAAAAACAGTCAAGGAGAACCCTATTTAGACGATGATAACAATCCAATTCAAAAAAAAGGACCAATAACCCAGTTTAAAGAAGTTTTTTCTTTAGGGCTAATGTTCAGCTTTTAGAATTGTACCAAGATTCTACTTCAGATAACTTTATGGGGTCAATATTAAGCTTATTCTTCTTTCTAAAACCATTTAGTTTTTGATGAACAGCAGCAGGCTTTGCCTCTAGTAAAAGTGCAGTATTTTGATATCCTGACTCGTATAAAGCATCAATCCAATCGTCGCTTATATTCAAGGACTTAAAGTCTTGTTTATTAGGACCAGTATCCCATTTTTCAGGCTTCATTTGTGGAAAGAATAATACTTCTTGTATTGAAGACTGATTTGTTAGGAACATACATAACCTATCTATACCTATTCCCATTCCTGAAGTTGGGGGCATTCCATACTCTAACGCTCTAACAAAATCTTGATCAATGAACATTGCTTCTTCATCTCCTTTCTCGGCTAACTTAGCTTGCTCCTCGAATCGCTTTTTTTGATCAATTGGGTCATTTAACTCAGAATAGGCATTAGCTAATTCTTTACCGTTGACCATTAATTCAAAACGCTCAGTTAATTCAGGGTTGTCTCTGTGTTTTTTACATAATGGAGACATCTCGATGGGATAATCAGTAATAAATGTAGGTTGGATATAATTAGCTTCACATTTTTCACCAAAAATTTCATCAATTATTTTTCCTTTACCCATGGATTCGTCTATCTCGATATCAAGCCTTTTACAAGTTTCTTTTAATTCAAATTCATCCATTTTTGATATATCAATTCCAGTATGCTCTTTTATAGAGTCAATCATTGAAATTCGTTTAAAAGGTCTTTTGAAACTGATATCATTTTCGCCAATTTTTAGATTTGTAGTTCCTAATACATCTAAACATATGCTTTCAAGCATTTGTTCGGTAAAGTCCATCATCCACAAGTAATCTTTATAGGCGACGTAGATTTCCATTTGAGTAAACTCAGGGTTATGGGTTCTATCCATTCCCTCATTTCTAAAGTCTTTTGCAAACTCAAAAACTCCTTCAAATCCGCCCACTATAAGACGTTTTAAATAAAGTTCATTCGCAATTCTCAAATACAGAGGAACATCTAATGCATTGTGATGAGTTACAAATGGGCGTGCAGCAGCACCACCAGGAATATTTTGAAGAATTGGTGTCTCAACTTCTAAATAACCTTTATTATTTAGAAACTTTCTCATTGCAGAAATTATTTTTGATCTTTTGATAAAAGTTTCTTTCACGGAATCATTAACAACTAAATCAACATACCTTCTTCTATACCTTAGCTCAGGATCGGTAAAAGCATCATATATATTACCGTCTTTATCTACTTTTGGCAGCGGTAATGGCTTTAAAGCCTTACTCAAAACATGAAATTTTTCTACGTTTACAGAAATTTCACCAACCATTGTTTTAAAAACTTTTCCTTCTACACCAATAAAATCACCTAAATCAAGCCATTTTTTAAATACATCGTTGTACAATGATTTATCTTCATTAGGACAAATAACGTCTCTGTTAAAATAAACTTGGATTTTACCTTTAGAATCACTTATTGTTCCGAAACTCGCCTTTCCTTGAATTTTTCTTCTTACAAGTCTTCCAGCTATGGTTACCTTTTTTCCGTCTTCAAATTTCCCAATTATTTCAGATGAATAATCTGAGCACTTAAATTCATTAGCAGGATATGGATTGATGCCATAACTGATTAACTTTTTAAGGCTTTCTCTTCTTATAAGTTCTTGTTCTGAAAGCATTTAATAATTGAGTATAGTTACCTTACTAAAATACTTCCTTTTGCAACCGTAGCTTGTAAAGGGTTTATACAAAGCACAGGAACCTTGAGAGGATTTGTAATAACTTCTTGTTGATAAGAACTCCCTAAAATTCCCATCAAAGAATTGTTTTGTAAGTTCATTATAGCAATTAAATCAGCATCGACTTTCTTAGACAATTTAAATACACCTTCGATTAACTTTTCCCCTTTTTCAACTATATGTGTGGAAAAATTTACATCTTTACTTTTTAAATATTTAGCTGCCCATGCTCTGTTAGCCCTTAGTTTATTATTTAAAAATTCATCCGACTCATAAGGGGTGATTAGGTGCACTTCAGAATCAAAATAGTGTGCCATACTTGCTGCCATTTCTAATTTTTGCTTTGTTTCTTTATTCAAATCTAAAGGAACCACAATGCTATCATATCCAGTCTCATTCATCAGTTGGTCTTGAACCACAATAAAAGGAACATCAGAATTTGTTATAACTTTCAGAGCATGGCTACCAGTTATTTTTTGCCAACCACTTGCGCCGTGAGTACCCATGAAAATTAACGAAACATCTAACTCAGAAGCTGCATCACCTATATCGTCAAAAATATTTCCTATTCTTACGATTGTTTTAACATCAACATTTTCATTAATAGAATTAGCCAATGCTTTTTCTTTTTCTAACGCTTTATTAGCATTGTTAATATCTTCTTTTTCTTTTACAACGTTAAGTAATACTACTTCGGCAGAAATTAATGTAGCTAATTTTACTGCGTGCTGAATAGCAGAATGAGCTTCTTCAGTAAAATCTGTTGGAACTAATAATTTAGTCTTCATAATCTAGAATATAAATATTTAACAAATGTAAAATTAATGAGTCAATTTCATCAAATAAAATGTGAAATTAAGTTAAGCTGTTTTTTCTTGTAAAATTTTTTCTTTCTCGTTTATAGTTTCATCTGAACTTGACAAATCTTTGAGCACAGCACCCATTTTACAATTTCCAGAAAAAATAGCACCGGGCTCTATCGATAATTTATTAGTAGAAATTTCACCTTGTAACTTAGCAGTAGTTTTTAATGAAAGTAATTCATCAACTTCAATGGTTCCATTCAATTTACCTTCCAAATCAGCATTTTTACAATATATATTTCCATCGATTTTTCCAGTTGTACCTAAGACCAACCTACCCTTAACGTTTATTGTTCCCTTTACATAACCATCAATACGGATATTTGAATCTGACTTAATGTCTCCCTCTATAATTGTTCCTTCGACAATCCTATTCAATCTTTCTGGTGATTGATTCCCGTTATTATAAATAGCCATATTGCTTTTATCTGATTTGAATACCATTAAAAAAATTTTATGCAAATATACAAAAAAGGATCTTTATAACGTTACAAGTAGAATTCTTGAAAAAATAATTTATAATTTTTAATTTCTTTTTCCAAATAAAGCTCCTTTAAATTGTTTGGACTTAACACAAAAAAATCACTCTGTTTGTATGATTTAATTGGGCCATTATTGACTTTGAAAGCTAAGTAGTAATCCATTGCTTCTTTTGAACCCTTGAATTTTTTTACAATTACCATTTGATCAGAAGTATTTAAAAAAGCACTTGTTGTTTTTAAATTTTGAGAAGAAAAAGAAGAAGCATTAAAATCAGCAATGCTATTTTTTGCCAAATTAATATTAAAAGCTCCTTTTGGTGCAAAAAGCACGAAAAAATGAGTTGTATCAGGACTATAATTAAACTTCCATTTCTTCTTTTCTCTTTCTGATTGCGAGTAAGCAACTTTAAGCTTTTTCAAGATTTCGTTTGCTTGATCTCCTATTTCGTTTCCTTGACATTGGGCAACAACTTTTTTTAGTGTTAAAATAAGATCCTTATTAGAAGAATCTTTTGTTGCTAAATATTTTCCTTGGGCGTAAGCAAGTAACATTCCATATTTGCAATATAACAAGTTTAAAGAGTCTTTAATTTTTAAACTGCACTGATTTATGACCTCTTGATAATTTGCCAATTGGTATTGAAGAAATAAATTTTGATAATTAGTCTTTTCTTTAAAAAGCTCCTTTTGTTCTTGGCTTATATCACTATCCGATACTATTAATTTTGCATAACTACTCTTAGGATACTTAGACAATAATAAATCTTTCATTTCATCTTTACCTACCTTATTATCTAATTGTTCGTATATCCTGTAAAGTTCATACGCAGATCCAACGGCTTTATTTTTGGGTTGATAATTGACTAAGGCAGTCTTAAAATAATTTGTTGCCTTTTGAAAATTTTCTGTTTCATAGTGATGAGTCAAGCCTAAGTTGAAAAGAGCAGATAATATAGAATCCTTCATTTTTTGCTTTTTCTCATCATTCTCACATGGCAAATTTTTAAGAATTGACTCATAAAGATCATTGAAGTCATCGCCCTCAATATTAAAATCATTATCATCAATAATTGTTGAACCTTTACTTGATCTTCTCCAATTATCTTCTAGTTTTCTTTCTCCCCATTTTAAATCAAATTCTTTTTTACCTCTTTGAAGGCTGTTTTGATCCCAAATAAAAATACTTTGCTTCAATGGGGAATTTGAAGATGGTTCAGTAAACATAGTCGAAGAATTATCTGTTTGATTATCTTCATTTTTAGATTTTTTATCGCTTTCAATTTTGTCTATTACTTCAAAAATCTTCTTAGTCATTTCTTCAGCACTCAAATTGCATATTTTAAGTATACTATCATTGTATGATATTGTTTGATTGTTAGAATAAATTTTTGAAAGAAGTTTATGTTTTTTTGCCAAAGTTGGCTTTAATTCAAATTTTTTAGGAACTATTTGCATTATTGAATCATAATAATGGTAAGCCAATAAGTAATTATACTTTTCATAATACCAATCTGCCATCCTTTTCATGGATTTAATTTTTTGTTCTTTATTTTCTTTGCTGTAGACAATTGATGTTTGTAAATTTTCTATCCCAACTAACTCTTCTCCGTCATTAAAAGCAATTTCAGCAAGTGCATAATATATTTGATCAAAATAATCAATGTTTTTATCGTCTTTTAGCATTTTTAGGAGCTGCGATTTTATAGCTTTTGATTGACTACCGCTAAATGAAAGTGCCCTATTAATCTTAGCTTGAAAAGCCATTTCATATTCCGGATTTCTTTCAACTACTTGTTGATAATAACTCGAAGCTTTAAAGTTTCCGTCATTGTGATAAAGTTGTGCTAAAACATAGATTAATCTTGTTTTAAAATCTTTTTTTAATTTTAGTTCAATTGATTTTTCTAAAAAATCAATAGCTAGCTTTTTCCTGTTATTTCTAAGGTATAAATCAGCTAACGTAGGATAAATTTTATTGATTACTTTTTGATTAATAAATTGTCCTTTTTCTTCTTTGTGTTTGAGCCTTTCCTCATAATTCATAAGAATTTTTATTTGATCTTTAAAATCTTTCTTCTTAGATTTTTTAGGGGTTTCCTCTTGTTTTTCTTCACTTTTGGCAATCATTGAAAGGAGAATTTCCTCAGCTTGGTCATAAGCTTGCATCTCGATTAATACCTTCGCCTGCCAATAAGAACTTTCGTAAAATGAATTTTCAATAGGGTAATGACTTTCTACATATTGAAAGATTTTTAATGCCAAGGCATAATCTTTTTTATAATATTTAGTTTTTGCTATGGTCATCCAATTATCATCAATCCATTTACACCATTCTTTGTTTCTATTTCTCCCTTTTTTTTGGTGAGGCATTCTATGTCTAAAAATTACTAACTCACATTTAGCAGCTGCAGTATCCATAGGTGAATACCAATTTTTTGATTCTTCGTCAGAAGGTAGAGGATAAATGGGTAAAATTTTATTGTAATCTTCCTTTCTTTGATTTAGGAAGTTTTGATAATTTTCTTTAATTATCTCATTAGCATTGAAAAAACCATTGTATTTAGCATGTAAATTGTGAAAACCTCTGCTAATTGCAGTATTTTTCTCAGTTGAGCAAGAGAAAAGTAAACTTATTATTAGGCAGTATTTTAAAAGCTTTTTGTACATCATGTATATCAATACGGTTGCAATATTAACAACAAACCTTAAAACTTATTGTATAGATAAATAATTAAGAGAATTAATTTTGAGATATTTGCACTAATTATGAACAATAAAAAATCAAAAAGTAATATATTAAAGACATGGCTTGATAATCTGCAAGAAAAAAGAAGAATTGTTGTATTAGATTTTGAAAATTATGAAGAAAAAAGAAATTATATCACTTCAAAGTTTTCGCTATTTATTATTTGTTCATTTTTATTTATAATATTATTTATTAGTACTTTTTTACTTATTTCCTACAGTTCACTAAGAACACTCATACCTGGTTATCCAAACCCAATAGAACAAAAAGCCCTCAAGGACAAGAACATTTCTCTAGACCAAAAACTAAATGAAATTCTTATAAAAACTCAAAAGGAAGAAAGATACTTGAATAATGTTCAACAAATCTTAAATGGATCCTTGCCAACATATGAAAATGATACTATAGTAGCAAATTTTTCAACAGTAAAATCCAATCAAAATGATATTGTTTCAAGCTCAGAAAAATCTTTAAGAGAAAAAGTTAACAACAGAGAAAAATACGATGTTGATATTATCCCAGGTGGAGCATTAAAAAGTGAAGTTTTACCTGAACTTTTGTTGTTTCCTCCAATCAGCGGTGAAATAACAAATCAAATGAATATTTCATCTGGTCATTTTGGGGTTGATGTTATTGCACCAAAAAATGAAGCTGTCGTTTCTATTTTGAAAGGTACAGTAGTTTACCAAAATTGGTCACCAACTGATGGTCATGTAATTCATATTCAGCATAAAAAAAACCTGTTGTCTATATATAAACACAACTCCGAAATCCTCAAAAATACTGGGGAATTTGTTGATGCAGGAGAACCCATAGCTATTGTTGGCAACAGTGGTGCTCATTCAACGGGACCTCATTTACACTTTGAACTATGGCATAATGGTTATCCAATTAACCCTGAAAATTTCATCAATTTTAAATAAAGTTTTTTTCTTCAATACTTTATCCTTAAATTTGCAAGCTATTTTTTAGGAATGAAAGAATTAATAGAATTTTGTATTCCATTTTCTAGTTTAAAAACTGGAAGTAATTTTTTTAAAAATAAAATAGAAAAAACGTTCTTTGAAACTTTTAACAATCCCAATCCTCACGATTGTGATATTGACGTTTCTATTGATTTTAGAAAAGAAGTTAATTTGATGGATGTGCAAATAATCTATAAAGGACTAACAAATGTTCCCTGCGATAGATGCTTAGAAAATATAAAACTACCAATAAATGGTAGTTTCAGAAGTATATTGAAATTCGCGCATGTTGAAAAAGAAGAAATAAAAGAAGGTGTTATTTACATTCCTTACGAAACCTATGAATTTAACCTAGCCTCAATAATTTATGAAGACTATTTATTAAATTTTCCTAAAAGAAATGTCCATAAGGAAGGCAAATGTGATTCTGAACAACTTAAAATAGTATTAAGACACACTAAAAATCAAGTTAATAGTCATGACCCAAGATGGGAAGCATTAAAAGTTTTAAAAGATAAAAAAAATTAGAAAAGAAAATTGTAATATATAGTTATGGCACATCCAAAGCGTAAGCAGTCAAAGACAAGAAGAGACAAAAGAAGAACTCATTATAAAGCTACTACTCAACAACTAGCTACATGTCCAACAACAGGTGAACCACATCTTTACCATAGAGCTCATTGGTCTGAAGGCAAACTCTACTACAAAGGTAAAGTTGTAATGGAAAAAGAATCTTCACTTTAAATTAATCAAGTTTCACTAGTTATCCCCGTGAGAATTGGGCTTGACATAATGGGGGGGGACAATGCCCCTGATGCCACTTTGGAAGGAGCATATTTAGCTTCAAAAGTACTTAGCAGCAAGGAGAGAATTGTACTAGTAGGTGACAAAAATATGGCCATTGATTGGTTTTCCCAAAAAAATATAAATTCATCTTTATTTGATTATATTCACGCAGATCAATCCATAGAAATGAACGAGCATGCTACAAAGTCGCTCAGAAAAAAACCCAATAATAGTATTTCTGTTGGATTCAAAGCGTTAAAAAACAAGGAGATCGATGTTTTCTCAAGTGCAGGAAATTCGGGAGCCATGTTAGTTGGTAGTATGTTTTCTATTGGTCCAATAACTGGTGTAATTAGGCCTAGTATTACTTCAGTTCTCCCAAAAAAAGATGGATCCGTTGGTTTAATTTTGGATGTAGGAGTAAATGCAGATTGTAAACCTGATGTTCTTTTTCAGTTTGCAGTTTTAGGTAGTTTATTTGCTGAAAATATATATAACATAAAAAATCCGAAAGTTGGATTATTAAATATTGGCGAAGAAAAAGGAAAAGGAAATTTACTCACTCAAGCTGCATACGAAATATTAGAAGATAATGATGATATTAACTTTGTAGGAAATATCGAAGGAAGAGATCTTTTTAATAATAAAGCAGATGTTATTGTATGTGATGGTTTTACTGGAAATGTTGTTTTAAAACAAGCAGAAGCGTTCTACAGTTTAATTGCTGAAAGAAAACTAATGGATGACTATTTCGAGAGGTTTAATTACGAAATATATGGTGGCACCCCTGTCTTAGGACTCGATGGGAATGTATTAATTGGTCATGGAATTAGTAACAGCTTTGCAATAAAAAATATGATATTATTAGGTAAAGATCTTATTAATTCTCAACTTACATCAAAAATTAAAACTGCATTCAAATGAACAACTTCAATGCTGCTATCACAGCTGTACATGGTAAAGTGCCAAATAAAATTCTATCTAATAGTGATTTAGAGAAAATGGTCGATACCAGCGATGAATGGATTGTAACAAGAACTGGTATTAAAGAAAGAAGAATTGTTGAAAATGGCGAAACACTTTCTGACCTTGGTGCAGAAGTTGTTACTCAAATTTGTAAAAAAAGAGGAATTTCTCCTTTGGAAATTGATATGATAATCGTTGGGACTGTTACCTCTGATCACCGCTTTCCGAGTTCATCAAACTTAATTTGTCATAAAAGTGGTGCGACTAATGCTTGGGGATATGACTTAAGCGCAGCATGTTCAGGTTTTATTTATGGACTAGTTACTGGACAACAATTTATTGAATCTGGAAAATATAAAAAGGTAATTGTTATTGGAGCTGATATTATGTCATCCATAATAAGCTATCAAGACAGAAATACTTGTATAATTTTTGGCGATGGCTGTGGAGGTGTATTGCTTGAACCCAACAGTGAGGGAAACGGGATCATTGATTCTATATTAAAAGCAGATGGTTCAGGTAAAGAATTTTTAACCCAAAAAATTGGTGGTTCTGCGTTTCCAATTACAAAAGAAAATGTAGGACATCCAGATACTTTCGTTTATCAAGAAGGTAAAACCGTTTTTAAATTTGCGGTTACAAATATGGCAGATATTTCTGCAGAAATAATGGAAAATAATAATCTGAAAGGTGACGATGTTGATTGGTTAGTTCCTCACCAAGCCAACTTAAGGATTATTGATGCAACTGCAAATAGAATGGGTGTTACAAGAGAAAAGGTGATGATAAATATTGAAAAATATGGAAACACAACAGCAGGAACAATTCCTATTTGTCTATGGGAATGGGAAGAAAAGTTAAAAAAAGGAGATAACTTAATATTAGCTGCATTTGGAGGTGGATTCACTTGGGGAAGCGTCTTTTTAAAATGGGCATATTAAGTTTTTTTCGTTCT
>CEUH01003651.1_pt1 | contig 31957 bp, 24 predicted proteins | sample 356461 | NCBI WGS metagenome assembly CEUH01 (sample SAMEA2623275, study PRJEB7988) | marine metagenome | isolation source: saline water (ENVO:00002010), including
AATCTACTTAATAAACTAGATAAATATGGTTCTGCAATGAGTTACTCTACAATTCAAAAACAAATGAGTCCAATTGACAGAGTAACGCTTTATAGAACAATAGAAGTATTAAAAGAAAAGGGAATTATTCATAAAGCTTTCCAAGAAAATAATGAAATTTATTATGCCATATGTGATGTAAATTGTAATGAGCATCACCGTTGTCATGAACATATTCACTTCAAATGTATTGAATGTGAAACTATACAATGTAAGGACCTAGGTGATACTTTAGAAAATCTAGTTCCTAACCTTCAAATCCACAAAATATCCATAAATCTAGAAGGGCTTTGCGAAAAATGTATTTAAAATTTACAATTTTCTAAAATTCAATCACAATCCGATTCAGGATGATAGAACTTATACTTTTCTAAGCTACCTATATAGCATCCTTTTATTGAAGTTTCACTGATGGTTGTGATGTGGTATTTTATTTCTATGTATTGATTTTCTAAATTTTTTATTTCTAAAACTGCTGACAAAACTTCATTAGTATCAGCAGAGCGGAAATCATATATTGATGAGTAGGCATCATAAGAAGCAATTATGTTATATCTGTTCCACGCAGTTGAATCAAAAACTATATTATTTTTAATCTTTACCTCAAAGTCGTTTGAGCTACTTTCTTTACTATAATTATAAATTCCATTAGATAAAATGCTAGATGGAAACCAGATATCAACCGTATTTGTTGGATTTAGGATGTAATTCCAATTAGAACATCCTACTCTAAGCGTATCGCCAATTACCCCATCAGTTAGTACTAAACTTCCAGTTTCATAAATATAACCAAACAATATAGTGTCTAAATTATAAGCATAATTGGTTAAAACTGTATCTGAGTTATTAATCACGAAGCAATTATCGAGAGAGAAATTCAAAAGAATAGAATTATTATCAGAATTCTTTTTACAGCTAACAAAAAATAAAATTATAATAACAAAAACAAAATTTAGTGTTTTCATGAATCAAAAATACGTATTTACAAGACATTTTAAAATCCCATTTGATAAATCATTAACAATCTTGATTAAAACAAGACAACTAAAACTAATTTTAATTGAACTTGTATATCTAGGATTTTAATTTGGATTATTAAACGCAACACTGTTGCGTTATTTAGCTATTTGATTAATTTTGTGGAAATTAAAAATTTTAGAAATCATAGAAAATAAGTCTTGTTGTAATAATTCAAGTTGTTGTGGTTCTTCAAATCCATATACGAGAACAATTCCTAAGATAGGAAGAAACAGTCCTTGTCCCTGTGGGAGTGGTCGTAAATTCAAAAAATGTTGTGGCACTTAGTACTAAGTGCTTAAAATTTAAATTAAATGCAAACAAATTTAAAAGTAAGCTCAGATTTAATTGGTGCAACAGCTAGTACCCTATGCACTATTCACTGCATAGCGACACCATTTTTATTTATAGCTTCTACGTGTTCTTCAACATGTTGTAGTACTGCCCCAACATGGTGGATATGGTTAGATTACGCATTCCTTTTAATTTCATTATTTGCAGTATATAGGTCTACAAAAACAACTACAAAATTATGGATTAAACCAACTCTTTGGTTTTCTTGGACTGCCTTATTTTCTTTTATTGTAATTGAACACAATACCCAACTAAATCTTTCAGATTATTTCAAATATACCGCAGCACTATTTCTTGCTGTAATTCATATTTATAATCTTAAATATTGTCAATGTAAAAACAAAATTTGTTGCCAAAATAATGGATAAAAAAACAGTGTTAATACAATTATCGAACATGGTGATAAATTTGAAGATGTTTATTTCTGTAATGATTTTTTCGGGAGCTTAACCTTAAAGATTGGAGACTAAATTCTACTTTCTAAAATTAATCAATAATATAACAATCCTATTTTAGTCAAATGAAACCTTCTAAAAAAATTCCTGTTGTTGTACTCAATGGCTTTCTTGGCTCAGGAAAAACCACGCTTTTTAGAAATCTTTTATCGCAATCAAAAAAGAAAAAAATATCTATTTGTGCAATTGTCAATGACATGAGTGAACTAGATGTAGATGGTGAATTACTAGGTAACACAAATATTGTTGAAGAAAACAAAAGTATCTTAGAATCAATTCATTCCTGTGTTTTAAGTAGTGAAAAAGGAATTAAAAAACTAAATCAAGCTATTGGAAAATTACTTTCTATTCACAATCCAGAATTAATCATTGTAGAAACATCAGGTAGTTGCCATCCAATGCCTCTAGTTGAGTATTTTAAAAACCATACAAAAGTTGAACTTACAGGTTTATTCAACTTAGTAGACAGCCTAATGCTTGCACATGACTATAACTATGGAGAAACCTTAATTCCTAAAATGCGAAATAATTTAGTTAATGGTAAAAGAGATACAGTTAACTTATTGGTAGAGCAAATTATGTTTTGTAGTCATTTAATACTAACCAAAGCTGATCGAATAGAAAAAGATAAACTTTCACATATTGTATCATATACAAATGAAATAAACCCACATGCTTCTGCACATTCTGTATTGTTTGGTAAATTAGAAATAGAATCTTTATTTGAACTTCAGGAGTACAATTATTTTAATGTAGCACAATTAATAAAAGAGCTAAAACCAGTACTAGAACTTGAAGAAAAGGGAGATAGACCTTATAATATAGCAACTCGAATTATCAAAGACGATCGTCCTTTCCATCCACAACGTCTCTGGGATATTTGTCATCAATACTTAGATGAAAGAATTTACCGAAGCAAAGGATTCTTCTGGATGGCTACCCGTGACAAACATTCACTTCTTTGGAATCAGGCTGCTGGGGGAATTAGTCTTGAATTAATTGGATCCTGGCGGTCTGGTATTTTAGAAGATGAAAATAACGGACTTTCTAAATTAGAGATTCAAACTTTAAAAGAAATGTTATCAAAAGAAAAAGGTTCATTTGGTGATCGTCATTGCAACCTGACTGTAATTGGCGATGAATCACAAGTTGATAGATTTACAGAAGCTTTAAACTCATGTTTTCTGGATGAAGAAGAAATAAAGAAATGGGAAGCAGGATTTGAATTTGAGGATCCTTGGCCTAAAAAAATTGTCACAATGGTTAATTAAACATTATTTAACTAGAAATAATATTAATCTATAATACTACTTAATTAAACCATTAAACCAAAACAGTAAAACTATTTGTAATTAATCATTAAAATATTAATCTTATCTTTATTTGGAACACTAATAAAGAATGAAACTCAATATACACTATCTATTTTTAATCCTAAATCTTCTATTTTCATTAAACTTAAAAGGACAACAAACTTTAAATGCATCTATCACTCATGATAATCTTCAAAGAGATTATATTTTGTATATTCCATCCTCCTATAATCCAGCAAACCCAGTACCATTAGTTTTTTGTTTTCATGGTTATGGTTCTAGTGCAACTGTTAATTTTAACTATACCAATTTCAAGGCAATTGCAGATACTGCAGGGTTTATACTCGTCCATCCTCAAGGAACATTATTACAAGGTGTTACTCATTGGAATGTAGGCGGGTGGACACTTGCAAGTAATATTGATGATGTTGGTTTTACCAATGCGCTAATTGATTCTATTAGTATTGACTATTCAATTAATCCAAATAAAATTTATAGTACAGGTATGTCAAATGGAGGATATATGAGCTTTTTATTAGCTTGTAATCCAGAAAGTAGATTTGCAGCTATCGCCTCTGTTACTGGATCAATGACCACTCAAACATATTACGGATGTAATCCTGAGCGCCCTACTCCTATTTTACAAATTCATGGGACAGCTGATGGAACTGTTCCTTATTATGGTAATCCTTCTTGGACAATGTCAATTGATAATGTAATTCAATATTGGTCTTCATTTAATAATTGTAATCCTAATCCAACAATTAGTTATATACAAAACTCTAACCCTTTCGATGGAAGTACTGTAGAAAAAATTATTTACTACGGAGGGCAGAATGGAACTTCAATTGAACATTTTAAAGTTATTGGTGGAGGTCATGACTGGCCTGGTGTATTTGGTAATATGGATATGAACGCCAGTAATGAAATTTGGAATTTTTTTTATAAATATGATATTAATGGTTTGATAGGTTCTACTGGCACAACAGGTTCTACTGGTGTGACTGGAGCAACGGGAGTTGGTGGAGTGACAGGTTCAACGGGAGCAACAGGTTCTACTGGAATAATTTCTTCAACAAAAAAAATTCAGCAAGAATCATTTAGAATATACCCCACTATTGCAAATAATTTTATTACTATAGAATCTAAATTTCATATAGAAAAAATATATGAAATTCTTTTAACGGATGGTAAAGTAGTCAAAACAGGAAAAATTGAAAATAGCCATCAGAAAATAAATGTTTCAGAACTTTTACCAAATAGTTATATTATTAAAATTGGCAATGCCACTAAAAAATTTATTATTTCAAAATAAAGGTGAATTTTAAAACTTCACTTAAAATTTAAACGATTTTTTTGTAATTATTTTAGCTAAGTATTATTTTTATTATCAAACTTAATTATTATGCCAACAATTACAAAAGAAATTCAAGACAGTATTTCTCCATCCGCAGCAATAGAAATGCTTAAGGAAGGGAATAAAAGATTTTTAGATAAAAATGAGAAAGAAAGAGATCTTCATATTCAAGTAAAATCAACTAGCACTGGACAATTCCCGTTTGCAGTAGTTCTTAGCTGTATAGATTCTAGAGTTCCAGTTGAGTTAATTTTTGATCAAGGTATAGGAGATATTTTTAGCGCTAGAGTAGCGGGAAACATCATCAACGAAGACATATTAGGTTCTATTGAGTATGCATGTGGAGTTGCTGGTTCAAAGGCTATTCTAGTTTTAGGACATACAAAGTGTGGTGCTGTAACATCTGCATGTAAAGGAGTAGAGTTAGGTAACATAACTGCACTACTAAGTAAAGTAAAACCAGCTATTCTTAATGTTCAAAAAAGAGACGGTGATGTTGAAGTAGAAGAAGTTACTAAAGCCAATGTAAATCAATCTATAAAAGAAATTAGAGAAAATAGTAAAATACTAGCCGATTTGGAAAATGAAGAAAAGATTAAAATAGTTGGAGCTGTTTACAATGTTGAAAATGGTCGAGTTTCATACTTGTAAATTTTATTGTTTTCAATAATTTAATTATAACAATGCTAGCCAACTAAATCTGAAGCAAAATCTTATTTCATTTCAAGAAATGAGCTTCAATTGAAGTACTTCATCTTATCGCAGGTTTTTCATTTGTAATTTCTGGAATTTTATTATTCTTTATTGATGGTTTTGAAATGGCGCTTTCTTGGACAATATTTGGGGCCATGTATATATCTATGTCTGATGTTGGGGAGAATGAAATGAGTGAAGAAAAACTAGTTCATTCAAGACATATTATTAGACGTTTTTTTGGTTATTTAGGTGCATTATTTAGTATCACTTTAGTTATTTATTATTTCTGTAAACTTTTTTTTTAAATAGAATTAATAGTTCAAAATATATTTCTTTAAACTTTCAACAATTATTTATTAAAATTCAATCTTTTTATTTATACATTTAAAACATAACATATGCTATGTATAATAAATAATTACGGAATGATAAAAAAATATTTAATCTTAATTATAGCTTTTACAGGGCTTCATTCCTGCACTATTTTTAATGATGAAGAAATCTTCACAATCTATCTAGTTCGACATTCTGAAAAAGAATTATCAGCTGATGAATCTAGTGACCCTTCACTAACCACTTGTGGAAAAGAAAGATCAAATCGGCTAAAGGATTTTTTTAGCAATGTTGAGCTTGATGCTATATATAGCACTGACTACATAAGAACTAAAAACACTGCGCTACCAACATCAATTTCAAAAAATTTAGAAATAAAATTATATGATGGCAATAATCTTGAACTATTTTCTAAATCATTAATCGATGCCAAACAAGACGCTCTTGTAGTTGGACACAGTAATACAACTGGTGTTTTATCAGGTCTTTTGATTGGAGAAGAAATTGGTGCTTTTGATTTAAATATTTACAATAGAGTTTATCAAGTGGTTTTCTGTAATAAAAAAAACCGTCTTCATTTATTAACCACTTCATTTGAATGTAGCGATTCAATTTAATTAGATAATTTGTAGATTATAAATTATCCATTTTTTATGTTAAAGAACATACCTCAATCCAAAAATTCAATATATATAATTATTAAAAGCTAATAAACATTTGTAACTTGTGTAACTATTTAAACATTAACAAACTCCCCCAAATAGATTATGAAATCTTATTTATCTCTGTTATTTATCATTTTAACTACTTTATTTTCTTACTCTCAAACTGTAACAATCGACAACTATTCTGTAAATAATTATGGTCAAGTACAATTGTCTATTGAAGGTCAAATAGGAAAATATTATTTATTACATGCTCAACATAGCCCTACCTTTAATTGGGTAACATCAATGACGTTAGGAGTTAATGGTACTATGGTAATTTCTGAACCTGCTGGAGCCTATCCATTAGAAAACTATGCTATTACAGAACATGACGTCTCAAATCCTGGCGATTATGATGGGGATGGAATTGACGACATTACTGAATTTTATAATATGCCACCTGACGCACCAATCAATTATGCTGAACCAATTGAATTTGTAGACGGAACAACCTGCATCCCTAATGCTGAAACATTTATGAATTTAGCAACAGTACAAAATGTTAGTTGGGCCCCATTTCTTGATGATCAATTATATGTGAAGTTTGGAATTCTCGATAGAGATTCACCTGAACCTAAAATATACTTTATCAATAGCAACACACACATTATTCATGCCTACTTTTGGGACGCAATCGATGCCAATGTAAATGGAGACGATGCTTCTGGAGAGATAGTTTTTAATCCTAACACCATTACTTCAGGAGGTGTTATTGGAACGTATTCATTTAATTTCTCATTTGGAGACGCTTATAACTTTGAGGATACCCAAAGAACTTATGAATTGTTAATGGCAAATATGCCTTTTATTCAAAACAATATGAACCATTTTATTGGTCAAGCTAGTGAAAATAGTCACCTCAATAATTACGCAGCAGATTTTGTAGGATCTAGAATTGATATTGCCCTAGAGTCTGAAGTTTTTGCTGAAGTAAATTATATTCCTTTTCATGAGGCTGAAGGTTATGGTTACTTCAAACACATGACTGACCTTAACGAAACTCCTGGAAGCAGAGATATTGTACTTTATGATGCATTACCAAATTCACTACCTAGAGTTGGAGGTATCATAACTTCTGTTATTCAAACTCCTTTATCACACGTTAACTTAAGAGCTATTCAAGACAATGTGCCAAATGCATATATATCGGATCCATTATCAATTGATTCGATTGCAAACCTTCTGGATAGCTATATATACTACAAAGTTGAAAATGAAACATTTCAGATAAGAGAAGCTACTTTAGATGAGGTAAATGATTGGTATGAAGAACTTAGGCCAACAGAACCACAAATTCCTATTCGAAATCTAGGTATTACTCAAATCAAGTCATTAGATTCTATTGACTTTTCAATGTCTGATGCATTTGGAGCAAAATGTTCTAACGTATCCACAATGAGAACATTTGGATTCCCAGAGGGAACTATTCCATTTGGTTTTGGAATTCCATTTCATTATTACCATGAGTTTATGTTATTCAATAATTTTTACGAAGAGGCCCAAGTTATGATTAATAATCCAACTTTTAAAAACGACATCAACTTTCGAACAGAACGCCTTAAAGATTTCAGAAGAGATATAAAAGATGCACCAATGCCACAATGGATAATGGATGATTTACAAACTATGCATGATAATTTTCCAGAGGGAACTGCAGTGAGATGTAGGTCGAGTACAAATAATGAAGATTTACCTGGATTTAGTGGTGCTGGATTATATACATCAAAAACTCAACACTTAGATGAAGGACACATATCTAAATCCATTAAGCAGGTATATGCTAGTATGTGGAATTTTAGAGCCTACGAAGAAAGAGATTTTTACAGAGTAGATCACTTTATGGCAGCAATGGGAGTACTCTGTCATCCAAATTATCAAGAAGAAAAATCAAATGGTGTTGGAATTAGCATTGATCCTATTTATGAAACAGAAGGAACATTTTATTTGAATACCCAAGTTGGAGAGTCTTTAATAACAAATCCGGATCCGAACTCAGTTCCTGAAGAAATATTGTTATATGAAGATCCTAGTCAAGGTGGAGGGTACTTAGTATTAAGACTTTCTAATTTAGTAAACCAAGGCGAATTAGTGATGGATGTAGAGTATCTTGACCAAATGAGGGATTACCTTTCAGTTATTCATGATCAATTTGAAATACTTTATGATGTTGTTGGAGCAGAAGGGTTTGGAATGGACATTGAGTATAAAGTAACTGCAGATGACCAACTGGCAATAAAACAAGCTAGACCTTGGGTTTCCTTTTGGTCAGATATTAATGGTGATTATGATTTAGGTGTTACTGAAATTATTAATCCAGTTTCATCATCTAACTTAAGTGCCAATGAACTTGTTACCGCTAGAATTTCCAATAAAGGCCTAAACAGTATGAGTAATTTTAATATTGAATTATTAGTTGATGGTCAATCAATAGAAACTATTTCAGTTTCACAAACAATAGAACCTTTTAGTTTCTCAGATATTCAATTTTCGGTACCCCAAAATTTTGCAAGTATTGGAGATTATAATATCACTGCTGTTGTTACACACCCTCAGGATGAATATGCAAATAATGATACTCTAAATGTAATACTTAGTAAAGTTTATAATCTAGACGGAGCACTTTCAACAGGTGAGGTTAATGTGATTTGTAATGATGTGGTTGAAATGAACACTATTATTACAAACCAAGGTGAAACAACAATAACTAGTATTAAAGTTCAAGTAATTGTTAATGGAAGTATTGTTGATATTATTAATGAAGATGTTGAAATACCATTCTTGGAGCAAGAAACTATTACAATTGCGATAGACGATAATTTACAGCAAAATAATAATTACATCACTCTTAATTTATTAAGCGTAAATAACCAAACTGACCAAAGTATTACTAACAATTCAACATCTGGATTTACTAATTTGGAATCTAGCTATGACATTATTACACTAATTATAAATCCAGATAATTACCCTCAAGAAACGTCATGGGAATTTATAGAAGAATCTACTGGGAATGTAGTGTCCTTTGGATCTTTAGAAAATGGAAATCAATATGTTGAAAATATTTGTGTTGATTATAGCTCTTGCTTCTCTTTGTATTTTTATGACTCTTATGGTGATGGTATTTGTTGCGGATGGGGAACAGGAGACTTTATGGTATTAAATTCATTGGGGAATCAGCTTGTTAGCAATGACGGGGTTTTTCATTCTAAAGTTGTTGAACTATTTTGTCCTGACGGTTCAGGTTGTGGAGTTAACGCAGATGTAAATGTATACCATACTTCTTCTACAAGTACATATGACGGAGCAATTACTATTAACACGAGTTCTGGCCTTAGTCCATTTTTGTTCAGTATTGACGGTGGACAAACATTTTCAAACTCTAATTCATTCAATGACTTATCCCCTGGAACTTACGAGGTAATTGTACAAGGAGCTTTGGGACTTTGTGAATTTGAAGAAACAGTTACCATTGAAGCTTGTGAGTTTACATCTGCTGAAATAACATCAACTAATGCATCTTCTGTAATCGCAACAAATGGATCAATTGAAATAAATCCTACTTCTGGAACTAGTCCATATCTTTACAGTATTGATGGTGGCCAAAACTTTGTATCAACTAATATCTTCAATAATTTACCAGTAGGAACCTATAATGTAATTGTTCAAGATAATTTGAACATATGTTCATATCGACGCTCAGTTCCTATTGAAGTTGAAGAGGTAAGTAACAACAAAGAAATTTTTAATAAAAACATAAAACTTTATCCAAATCCTACTAAAAATGATTTTGTTATTGATGTTAACAAAGGAAATGACCAAATTTCAAAAATAGAAATACAAATATATGATCATCTAGGAAGAATTATAAAAACAGGACTCATTTCTGAGAATCAAAATAAAATTAGAATATCTCTTCAAGGGTTATCAACAGGTACTTACATTGTGAAATGCTTCAACAGATCATTTGAAAAACATTTTAAATTAATAAAGCTTTAATTTTGAAATATGATCTTATTGAAAATAAAGATTTTAAGTAAAATATGAAATTATGACTTAACGTTAATTTAATAATAATGAGATTTTTGTTTTTAGTATTCATTATAATTTCAAACACCGTTAGTGCTGGGATATTTGATATCAAATTTACTGAAATAATGTACAATCCCACAGATGAAGGAAGCACACCAAGTACCAACCTAGAATTTATTGAACTTAAAAATACTGGAGTAAATCCAGTTGTTATGGATGGTATATCAATTCAAGGAGCAATCTCTTACACATTTCCATTGAATACCACAATAGCAAGCGGAGAATTCTTTGTTATAGCAAGTAATCCTATTGGATTCTCTACTAGATACCTAGAAATAACTCCAAATGCACAATATATGGGCAACTTAAAGAACTCAGGGGAAAGAATATTTATGATAACTGGGTTTGATACTATTTTAAATTTCAGATATAACGATAATGTTCCGTGGCCTATTTTAGCAGATGGAAATGGATTTTCAATTGTTCCTACTCAAATAAATCCATCTAATGATCAAACTGAGGGAAATCACTGGATGCCAAGCGCAAATATTAATGGATCACCTGGCTTTGATGACCCTGTAGGAATTTCTTTCGCTAATGTATATATTAATGAATGTTTATCACATACAGATTTACCAAATATTGATGCTGTTGAAATCTATAACGCATCTAATAACAGTGTCGATATTAGTTATTGGTATGTAAGCGACGATAGATCAAATCTAAAAAGCTACCAATTTCCAAATGGATCTATTATCGAGCCAGGAGGATATTTAGTAATTGATGAAAATGACTTTAACCCTGGCGGTTCTGGATTTAGATTAAATAGATCAGGAGACAATATCTACCTAGTTTCAGGAAACTCCTTGGGTGAATTTACAGGATTTGAACAAGGATGGAGCTTCGGTGCAGAATATAATGGTACTAGCCTCGGAGTGCATATCACAAGTGAATTAGAAAAACATTTTGTAGCTCAATCATCAACCACTTTAGGTAGCTTAAATTCATACCCTCGAATTGGACCTTTAATTGTGACAGACGTTAGTTATCATCCAGACATCACCGGGGAAGAATATATTATAATTGAAAATATTAGTGATTCAACTGTTAATCTTTGGGACGCTACTTTAACTGATTCGACGTGGGGAATCTCAGGAATTAAATTTAAATTTCCATACAATACATCTGTAGGAAATCATGATAAAATAATCCTCTGTAATATTGACACATCAAACTTTAGAATAAAATATAGTATACCAAACCATATTAAAATATTTCAATACCCTGGTAAAATGAATAATGATGGAGAAAGAATCTCAATTTATGGATTACTAAGGTCTGATACTGCAGGAGCTAATAATGATAGTATTTTCATGCCTAAAGTTATTATCGATGAGGTAAGATATAACGATAATGATCCTTGGCCTTTATCTGCAGATGGATTTGGTGATCGACTACATAGAATAGATAAAGAGGGATATGCTAATGACCCTGAAAACTGGACAATAAAAAATGGCAATATGTTAAGTAGTGAAATCACTTTTGGTAAAAACATTAAAATATTTCCTACTATTTCAGAAAATGAGATAACGATTGAATTTCCAAATTATAATTCATGGGAAATATCTCTTAAAAATATTGAAGGAAAAATTAACCTAATCAACAAGATTAAGTCATCTAGCACTTCTATTTACAGAAATAACTTAGCTAAAGGCTTGTACATTATGGAAATTAGTTCTCAAGAATACAGAGAAACAAAAAAAATAATATTTAAATAGTATGAAAATAAAAAATTTAATACTTCTAATTCTAGGATTTATTATTATCGAATCCTGTAATAAAGAAGGAACAGGTGGAAAAGCAAGCATTTCTGGAATTATTTATGAAGAATTTATAGATCGAAATGGGAATACTGTTGAAATTAGAATTGCTCAAGATAAAAAAGTATTCATTAAGTATGGTGATAATAATATTCCAAGTGACGATACAGAAACAGTAGTTGATGGCAAATATGAATTCAACTATCTAACAAAAGGTAAATATAAAGTATACACATATTCTGAATGTCGTAATTGCAATACAGGAAATCAAATTGAAGAAAAGATTATTAATATTGAATCCAGAAATGATAAAATAAATCAAGACATTAATACAACTAAAATTGTTAGCCCCGAGGACGGAAATTCAATTATAACGGGAAGAATTTTAATACAAAGATATTTGGGGGCAACTCCTTTTGGAGATCCATATATTGCACAAAATACGGATGTATTTATCAAATATGACAATGAAGAAGTACATTTTGAGAAAACAGAAACAGGTGCTGATGGTAAATTTGCTTTTAGAGATCTTATTATTGGCAGCTATAAAGTGTATGCTTATTCAATTTGTGATACCTGCAGTGTTTTATTGGAAACAATAGAGGTAAATACCTCCATTTCAGAAAATGAATCAACTGTAGATATTGGAGACATAATTGTTGAAACACCTTAAAATGAAATACGTTTTTTTCTTTCTATCAATTTCTTTATGTTTTTTATTTAAAGCTCAAAAACCAATAACTTCAAAACTTTGGACAGGTATTTCTGCGAATAAAAAAATTAATAAACTATTTGGAAGTTCGTATTACATTTCCTATCGTAGTAAATCAATATATAACAATGACTTTTCGATATTTGGTCAAGCTACAATGTCTTACAAACTTTCGAAAAACTCAAAGCTAAAATTAAAATATCGTTATACATGGAAAAATATAGAAGGTATCTCATACCAACATAGATATGCGATAGACTTCACAACAAAATATAAACTATTAAAAAAAACAAAACTTAACTACAGAGGAAGATTACAAAATGAAATTGAAAATATTAAAGAAAACAGAACAAATCCGTACAGCTCAATAATTAGAAACAAAATAATTATCGACAGAAAAATAAATGACAAACTAGATGTATTTGCAGGATATGAACATTTTTCTAATATTATTGAGCTTAATATAAATGATAGTTATCGTTTTTACATTGGAACTACATTGGATGTTGGTAAAAAGAAACAACTAGATATAGCATACATACACGATCAATCCGTAAGTCTTTATAAAAATTTGTCAACTAACAATATTATTTCATTAAAGTATAATTTTGCAATGTGAAAAAACATTGATTTTTAAATATATACATGACCCTTTATTTATAATTTTAAGTGATAATCTACTAATTTGAAAAAAATAATTTTTGGTATAATATTCATTGGACTAGTATTTCTTGTAGTCTATCTTTTAAAATTAAGCCAACCAATTCAAAGAGAATATCCTTCATTTCCTATTTACCCTAAAACAAACGCTATTAGTGTTAGTGACAGTACATTTTTGAGAGATGTTGTGGTAGTAGGTAATAATTGGGATGGAGTAATTACCATTTTTGATCCAAACTCATATAAAGTATTAAAAAAAATAAGTGCAATACCTGACCAAAAAGAACGTTTTAAGGAAATATACTCTGGATTTAAAAGAAGGCTTGCATCAGGTTTTATTCGCGAATTTATTGGTGAAGGTAATGATCAATTAGTTGATGACATGTTTACCTCAAACGACGGTAGATATATTTATGCGTCAAGACCAAGTTTTGCAGATGTTGTCGCATTAGATGTTAACTCGGGAGAAATTGTTTGGCGAAGACCCGTAGAAGGACTTAGAGCTGACCATTCAGCAATATCACCCGATGGTAAAATCTTTTTAGTATCAGCTTCCACTGCTCGAAAAGTACACGCCATTGATGTCTCAACAGGTGAAATTATAGGTGGATTTGATTCTGGCGATCAACCACATGAAAACACATATTCAAAGGATGGTAGCAAAATATATCATGCTAGTATTGGAAAAGTATATATTGCTTCACCAAGATTAGACTTTCTAAAAGGTGATCGTTGGTTCCAGATTGTTGATGCTAATACTTATAAAATTATTCGCCGAGTGGATATGAAGGAAAAATTGGAGGAAGCTGGATTTAATTGGATTGATAAAGCTGTAAGACCTATGGCCATAACTAATGACGAAAAGTTTGCCTACTTACAAATATCATTATTTCACGGATTTTTTGAATATGACATTGAAAATGACAAAATAACTAGAAAGTTGGAATTACCAGTTCCTGAATTAAACAAAGGCTTATCATTTGGTGACCATTTACTCAACTCAGGGCATCATGGTATCGCGCTAAGCGGAAATGACAAAACTATTTGTGTAGCAGGGACTATGGATGGTTATATAGCGTTAGTAGATAGAACAACTTTTGATTATAAAATCATTAAGCTTTCAAAAGATCCCAAAGAAGCTAAACCATATTGGGCTACATCAAGTAAAGACGGAACAAAGGCTTATGTTTCAATAAGTGGTCTTAACAAAGTTTTGGTGATTGATTATGCTTCCAAAAAAGTAATAGCTGAAGTACCTGTGGGTAATCATCCTCAAAGAGTCAGAAATGGTCAATTATTATTAAAATAATATTTACTAATATTTAATTTTAGTTTTTTTTAAAAAAAAACCTAAATTCCATTATGAAATTATTATTTACAAAAAAAAGATTATTAATTGCAGGATTTTTTTGTTTGGTAATATTTTTAGCGTACTGGCCAAATAGATGGAATTATATTATAATTCATCATAGTGCAGGAGATTACGGAAATATTAAAACTCTCCAAAAAATAAGAAAAGAAAGGCAACCAATTGAACCATTCGAAGTCATTGCATATCATTATATTATTGGTAATGGTAATGGAATGAAAGATGGTGAAATTGCAAGTGACAACAGAAAAAAATACAATTTATGGGGAGTTCATGTAAGTGAAAGCAATTGGAACATTAATTTCACAGGTTTAGGGATATGTCTCATTGGAAATTTAGATAAAAAGCAAATAACACCCAAACAATATAAGAGTCTATTGAAAAAGACAAGTGATTTAATGGAGCAGTATAATATAGAAATCGATAATGTATTGTTTCACGGAAAAATAAAAGGTGAATCCACTAAATGTCCAGGAAAATATTTTCCCTACTCAAAATTTAAAAAAGATTTATCAAAAAATATATCATTGTGAATATTAATATAACAAAGGTTAGATATCTAAAAGTTCTACTCTGTCTAAATTATATAACGATTCACACATAAAAAATACAAGACTATCAAGTGAATCTATCTAAAGTAAAAATCTCATTTGATCTTTTCTCATATGGTCTCGTTAAAAAACATATGTTTTATTTATTAATTAAAATCTTAATTTTATTAAAAAGAAGTAATCATAAAAACATATAGCTCTTTAGTACTAAATTGTGATGAATTTGTGATAAAGGCGTTAACTAACCAAAGTAATTAAAGTCATTTGAAAATCTTAACATTTTTAAAAAGATACACCCAAGTAATGCTTATAGGTTTAGTTTCATCTAGCTTATCATATACTCAAGAAAGTACCAAACTTAAGCTGGAACATACAATCAAAGGAAATATTACCCCCAAATCAATAATACATAACGGACATGGTCTTTTTTTTGCGCAGAATATGATGTATAAGCATAAAATTACTGTGTACGACAGAAATTTTGATTTATTAAAAACAATAAGTGATAAAGTAAAACTAGGAGATTTTAATATTAAAGACAAAAGTGGTGAGTACCAAGGATCACCAGTTGAAGCCACTGCAACTAAGGACGGAAAATATGTCTGGGTAAGCAATTATCAAATGTATGGAAAAGGTTATAGTAATCCAGGAAAAGATGCATGTAAAACCTCATCTGAATATGACAAAAGTTATTTATATAAAATAAATGTGAATGAGTTTGATATCGATGATGTTGTAGAAGTAGGTTGTGTACCAAAATATTTAGATATTACCAAAGATGAAAAATATGTTTTAGTTTCTAATTGGTGTAGTGGTGATGTTAGCATTATTGACGTTGAAAAAGGATTTGAGATAAAAAAAGTTAAAGTGGGAAGTTACCCAAGAGGAGTTGTAATAGACAACCAAAATAACTTTGCATATGTAGCTATAATGGGTTCAACTAAAATAGCTAAAATAGATTTGAAAAGTATTGATTTTGATGTTTTATATATTGAAAACGTTGGGAAAAAACCACGTCATCTTTGTATTTCTCCTAATGACAAGTTTATTTATGCATCTCTAAATTCTGAAAATAAAATTGCGAAAATAGATTTAAAAAGTCAAAAAGTAATTAAAAAAGTTTATACTGGAAGCACACCGAGATCAATGGTACTTCAAAAAAATGGAATGTACCTTTATGTTGTCAACTACAACTCAAATACCATGTCAAGGATAAGAACTGCAGATATGAAGGTTGTTCAAAGAATATCTACTGGAAGACATCCTATTGGAATAACATATGACGATTCAACTCAAAAGGTATGGGTAGCATGCTATTCGGGAAGTATTAAAATTTATAAAACCATACCAAATATAGTAAATGAACCTACCCTAGTATCAAATAAAAAACAAGGCACAAATCTTTCATCAAAAATTGAGATTTCAAAAAACAGATTTGGTAATTTCCATGTTATTGTTGGAGTTTTTAAAAACAGGAAAAACTCGCAGAAAATTATAGAATATTGTAATAAAAAAGGATACAATGCCTATATAGCTATTAAATCCAAAACCTTAGAAAAAGTAAGTTGTGCAAACTTTCTAACTAGGAAAGAAGCTGAAAAAGCACTCATTGAAATAAAAAGCGATATTAATAAATCAGCATGGATATTAGAAGAGTAAAAACATTAAATAATGGAATTATTTAAACAGATGAACTGAAAGACAAAAAGTAACTAAGGAACATGAGCACTTAATTATGGGATGGAAAACACTGTAAAAATGTACCTTATTTTTCTACAGTGATAATAATATTTATATCATTGATTACTCGACTTTAAGAATAATTACTAACAGAACTTTGAGGCAATCACATTGAAAAAATTAGAAATAATCAGTTGCAATTAAAAAATATAAAAATTAAAAAAATAATAACGTATCCACTTCATTAACAATGATTAAATTATGAATTACTTACTAATCTTAATTACATAAATTAAAACATATCTAAACTAAATTTAATAACTTGGAATAAGTAAATGGGTTGTAAAAAAACAAATGAAATACAACAAATTAAAAATAATAGCTAGAAGAGTTTTATATGTTGGAATATTTATTTTGACAACTACAATATTAGCATACCATAATGATACTGCTAATTTATTTTTTCAAAATAAAATTAATACTAGACTAAAAAATCAATTAAAACTTGATATATACTCTAGCACTAATAAAATTGCTAACTTTTTTGACATTAAAGGCAAAATTCTTTCAATTGTAAGTCCTGTGAATGACTCAAATATTGTTGATTTATTCGTAGACGAAAATAAGTTTAAGTTATTGACCCAAAAAAAAAAGAAATGGATTGACGCTGATTTGTTAATTGATGGTATAAAACAGGATATAAAACTAAAACTTCACGGAACAAGTTCAGCTCACTACATAGATGGAAAATTTTCATTTAGAGTTAAGCTAAAAAATAACTCTGATACTCTAAATAGAATGGAAGTTTTTAACTTAATAAAAGCTGAGGAAGCAGACCCAACAATAATTGCTGCAAATAAGCTTGCTTCAAATTTTGGGTTAATATCTTCTCACGGGAAAATGATTATCTTAACTATTAATAATAAAAATTGGGGAGCATATTATTTGGTTGAAAGAATTTCAACTAATCTGTTAGAAAGAGAATTCTCAATTACCAAACATGCTAAAATATCACACGTTAGTGATTGGACAAGAAAAGAAAATAATTTCGGATCAAACCACATAAGCGATTTTGATCTATATCCAGGTCATGTAAAACATAACTCATCGCCATTTCATGCTACGGCACTTGGAAAATATAAACGTATGTGTTTATGTGTAGAACAAAATAAAATTGAAGAATTAACTCATTTTTTCGATGCCAATTATATGGGTAAGTATCTGTCCATACTAGCTTTATTTAATGACATTCATCACGTTAGTGGTGACAATTTCAAATTAATTTATGATTTTAAAACAAAAAAGTTCTACCCTATTTATAGACAAGAAAGCGGATCTAGGAAATTATACCAAAGAGTAATTTCTCAAGAAGATATTTTTTACAATAATTTTGTAAACTTTAATAAGTTTATTTTTAATAAATCTCTACCAACATATACTTATGGTAAAAATACAGCTATACTAAAAGCATTACTAAGTAACGACAGTATAAGGAACATTAGAGATAAACAGCTTTTAAAAATAGTTAAGAATCAAAATGAATATGTTAATAACATGAAAGATGTATACATAGAAAATTTATCTGTTTTATATTCTTCTGGTTTGAGTAGAAGATCCCAATATTTTAAGGAAAAACAACAATGTGAAGTATTTTCTTCGATGTGCAGTTATGCCAAAAACTATTTGGATTATGCACATGTGTATGGAAGTTTTAATTTAACGGACAGTACTTTGAATGTAATTACTGATGCGTTCAGTCAGGTGGAAATATCTTTATGTAAAAACAAGCCCAATAATTATTTAGTTAATGGAATTACTTTTAACAATGATCTAGAAATGAAATACAACTACCAAGAAATCTCATTAAAAGGAAAAAATTGTAAAGTAAATGATATTATTTTTAAAAATAATATTACAAAAGATACTATACGTAAAGTTTACATTAACGAATTAATTGAGGATGATAGTTATTAATGTATCTAAAATATTAGGAAGTTAATGTAAACAATAAAAACTATAAGTTGAACAATAAACCTAAGTTAGTATTAAAATCATTGTTTTTTAAAGATGTTGGAGGTTCACTATCGTGTCTAAATTCAAAATCGCAACTCAGCGACATCCATTTATTAATTGCGAAAATTAAATTAACTTCATTAAATAATCTAAAATCAGTAAGATTATTAAGGTATTGTTGAAAATAGGTAGTATTAATAAAAGTGAAATTTTCACTTATTTCAATTGATATTACCATAGACAACATACTTCTTGTGTAATTGGTATAGTTTTTTTCATCTATTTGTAGTGTTTCAGAATTTAGTTGTTCCTCCTCTTGCATTATACCTATTGTTAAATCGGACTTAAATCTATTTGTAGAATCACTACCTTTTTCAATTAATCGACGTCTTAAACCAACACCTAAGATTTGTCTACGATTAAGTAATAATACTTTATTGTATTGAATTTGATATAAACCTACAAATCTGCTTTTGCTGTTGAAATGATAATTATATCTCAATTGACTAAATAAATTATTGGAGACGTCCGTCTGATCCTCTCTAATAAATTCTCCTCCTGTTAATAATTTTAAATTATTTTTTTTCCATCTATATCTAAAATTCATTGAATATTCTACCAATGAAACATTTGCATTACCAGAAATAGCACTTCCAATTAATTCAGCAGCTGTTGCAAAACCGTCTTCATTGTCGTTAAATAATTTTTCTGTGTTAACAATAGACTGAGCGAAGGAAAACAAACTAAAGAAAATTATGATTAGAACAATTGATAAACTTTTCATATTTTAATATTTAATTTTTTTTATTTATAGAAGTGATTTTAACAGTCTTAAAAAGTAATTGTAGTTCTTCAAAATTATTTGACTTTGAATATTCGTTGAATTTTTCAAAATAGGTTTTCAGAAAAGCTAGATTAGGAATTAAAACTTCACTATTAGCATCAGCAAATATCTTCACAAAATCATCTACAGCATTTGATAAACTTTTTCTCATATTATCTGAGATATTTTCTTTCATATTCAAAAGCTCAATCCAATTTACAAATACAATAAATTGTGAAATTGAATCGATAGAATTTCCTTTTCCATTGGTTGTAATGTATCCATTTTCTAATTCATAATATACTTCTTCATTAAAATAAAAAGCTTTTTCGAATAGATCTTTATCATTAGTTTGTCTGTAAAGTTGATTATAACACATGGAAATAAAACCACTTGCTGTTGATAGACCTCGGTAATCACCAGCAATTAAGTTCATATTTTTAACAAGTTTACTCAACTCAAGAGCAAGCTCATAATTCTTGTCATTGGTGAAAATAAATCTAGAATATGCTCCAGTCGAATAAAGTACATCTTTCTTTAAATCAAATATTAAAGAGGAATAATTTTTAGAAACTTTTCTAAAAATTGATATATCTGACTCATCATTAATTACAATATTTGATTCTTCAAGAACTAGCATCAAACGTTTTATCCATAATGCTTTTGATTTTTCAGGGTCAATTCCAAGCCTTTGATAAATATTTGCTAATGAATTTAGTACTCTCCCATAAATTCTATTGTTTTTTGAATTATGGCTTTCAATATCTATTTTTAAAATTTCGAGTGCTGACTTAGCTTTTTCAATTTCCTTAAATAAAAAAGTTTCAACATAGTAAAATCGTTGAGTAAAAATAATTTTATCGGAAATTACTTTTAAATTTTCAGAGTTACATAAAAGTTCAATTTCAGCTTCATGACTAGGTTTTTTTATTTTAAACTCTTGACTATTAAAATGAATGAGTGAATCGAAATACAACTGTAATTGATCGATATAATAAACTTCATATAATGACATAAACTCTTCATCGTTAATGTCTAATTTATTAAATAATTGCTTTAAATTTTTTGCATTTTGTAAAGCTTCTTGAAAATTACCACTTGATAAATCAACTAGATAAACCTTCTGTTTTAAAATAAGTGTTTTAATTCTATCTTTGAGAGGGATATTTTCAGTTTCAATTAATACTTTGAGTCTTTTAATATACTCAATGGCATGTTTTGTATTGACTTTATTTAACGATCTTTTAGCAGTGATATAATTCAATCTGAATGCATCTTCAGGCATTTGGTCTCTATTGAAAAAAGTTCTGTCTGCTAATTGTGAAACAATATTAATATCAAAGGTGTTGGGGTCAATTTGTTTTTTATTGAGCATAATATCTGCAATAATCCTATGATATTCCTTAACTAACTGTGGTTTTTGGTCTAGGGTATTTCCTTTTGATGCATACTTTCTTAATTCAGACATTATACTTTTACTAGAAAACTTGTAGACATCATCTTTATCACTTAAATCCTTTACAAAACCATAGTCTTCGGCTATTCTTAGCTTATGTAAAAGTACTAACCTATCAACTTTCCAAATTTCAGAAAGTATATTAGCTTCAAATGTTTCACCAATAAAAGAAGCAGTTTCTAAAATTCTTTTAAGCTCATCATCAAGCATTGAAAATTTCTCAGCAAACATTTCTTTAAGCTGAGACGGTAAAGGAATATTTTTAAAATCTGCTTCTTCCTTAAGAAATAAGTCACCATTTTTTTCGGTAAACCAATTATGAGAAATAATATATTTTAGGGATTCTAATATGTGACCTGGATTATTAAAACCAAGAGATTTAAACCCATCTGAAATTTTTTGACGCGTTTTGAAATTGATATCAATTTCACAATCAACTAAGAATTTTTCACAAAAATCATCTCCCACAAATGATGATCCATCATCACTAACATTAAATAAATTATTAAAATTGTAATATTGTTCAGCTTTTAATTCATTTAAAAATTCATCATACTCTTTGTTTCCCAATCTTGGTTCTTGTTCGGAGACTCTTTCAGTTATAATTAAAATGAAATCGAATTTCAATCTCTTTTTTAGAATCCTTATCATTTTTAAAAATTCAAGTAACAAATCATATGTTTCTTTGTCCATCCAATGGGTATCTTCAAGTACAAAAAACAATGGTTTTCTAGAATTTAGAGAATTAACCTTTTCGGTAATGAAAATTTCAAAAACCTTACAAATTTCTTTTACTGATGCACCTGCAAATGAGTTAGTATCAATCATTGACAGTGCTAAACTACCTATAGGAGTTTCCTCTATTCCTGGCTTAAGTTTATTAAGAACCATTTTAGCATTACGATCTCCACTTAAAAAAACACCTTCTCCTACAACATCACCAAATGCTTGAACAAAAGGCTCATAAGGAACAGTATTACCATCTTGAAATTCATCACAATCACCGTAAAAATAAGTATCCTCATATTTTTTACTCAACTCTTTTTCAAGAAGAGTTGATTTACCTATTCCCTGTGGACCTTTAATATATAATACATTAATTTTTTCACTTTCTTTCTGAAAGCCAACTTGTGGTTGATCATAAGTGCTCTTAACAGCATTAAGTAATTGATTTCTAATATTTGATTTAAAGTCTACTCTAGTACCAGTTTCTTCCGTTGAAATTGTAGCGTTAATCAATTTATCTAAATCTCCAATTTTACCAGGTTTAGTATTTATATCTTCTTTCTTAACAGAAGAAAAAATATTATATATTTTTCTCCAGTATCTTTCTAATAAAATAATTGGAACATATGAAAGCATTAAATAGCATATTTGATCTAAATTGATTAAGTCTTGATTTTTTATTAAAAACAAGTTGAAAATGATAAGAGGAAAAGTATATAAAACACTGAAGACTAAGTATTTTTTACTCCCTGGATTAATTTCATAATTAAAATAACTGAGCCCGGAGAGAACAGCACTAAATGTGGCAAATGTTGAAAAAATTAAAAAAACATTTAAGGAGGAACTTACCTCGTTCATTATATAATAATGAAATAAAATTGGGAATAAACTACCTATGAAAGATCCTTGTAAAAAAGCAATTATTAATGGTTTTTCTCCGAGAATTCTCTTTTTAAAAATTAATCCTACAAATAATACAGCGATAATTGGAGATAAACAACCTATTAAAAATGGGGTTGAGATAATCCATAGTTTTGATTGAATTGATTTGAAAAAATCATCTGGACTAGGGGAATATAAGTCCAATAGCATAAAAAGACACACTGATGTTACTGAAGCAATAGCTAATCCTACAATGGTTGACAAAAGCAAAGAAATATTATCTCTTAAACTCGTCCATTTTTTATTAATATATATCCTCGAAAAAAGAATGTTAAATAGTAAACTTAAAATGGTGAATAGAAAAAAAGGATATAACACAGCATTTAAAAGTGCTTTTAACCTTACTCCTACTTTATCTAATACAAGACTTTCTCCAACGGTTTGTGAAATTATTTGTTTTCCTTGTGGATTAAAATAATCAAATGATGCATTTACATAATTTATTTTATCAACCTGATCAACAATATTTATTGAATATTTTCCAATGGAGTTTACGTTAAAAAATTTTGAAATCCTCAAATAATCATTTTTATTAAAATAATCTTTATTCTCATTTAAGATTAAACTCAATTCATGTCTACTAATTACATAATTCACTGAATTGTTATTGATGTATTGAGCACAGACCTCCTCTATTGTTGGATCATAAGGGTTAATTTCCAAAACTACATAAGTCATAAGATCCTTAAGTGGTTTTGATGGCTTTATTGTATTTAAATTAAGTAGCTCATCAATTGCATTTTCGCATGCAATTTCCAGGGGTTCATCAATAAATTCAAAATTATTAATCTCACCCATTAGTGACATAAATAACGGAAATCTGCCATTCATATTATCTACACAAATATCTTCTGTAATAGCAATCTCATTTTTAAAATTTAATAACCTTAGCTTAAAGGATTTAAAGCTTAAGGAGTCAATGTTGTTATTTTTCAAAATGGATTCTGCACTATCAACATACTTATTAGCAATCTGGAATTCCTTTAAAGAATTTTTCCAATATCGCCCTAACCAAAAATGTGTATTGGCATGATTTAAATAAGATTCAATCTTTTGAATATTATTTTCAGCACTATCATGAGTCTGAGCTCTAACTATTTTGTGAACAAAAAGAGTGAAAACAAATACTACAATGAAAATTGACTTAAAAATTTTATTTATCATATTTAAATTTAAAATAAATTAAGAAATTAAACTCTAATAAGTCTAGGCAAATTGTTTATGTTACAAATATTTAAAATCTTTTTTTTAAATATTCAATAAAACGCTTCAAAAATATCGCCATTGTAACCGGCCAAATTAAAATATTTAAAACCCTTGAAAACCAGTCAAATTTAAAATCTTCTTCTTCATTTTTAGATTTTCGGTCTTGTGGATTTGGTGGTTCCGGTGGTTCCTGATTAGTGCTAAACCAAATTTCCATAACAAAAACCATCAAAACACCTATTAATAAATAATTGATTAATATCATAAGGAACCCACTGAAGATATTTAACTTTTAAGTCTTATAAAAAGGTAATTATTAAAGTTCTGACAATTTTTTCATCATTGATATATAAACTAATATACTAACTATTTCTCTATAATTCAGAATGACAATGTTTACATTTTTTTGCAAAAGTTGATACCTTCTCATTACAACTATAACAAGTTTTATTTGAACTCCATTTAGAAAATGGAAAACAAATTAACCCAACAATTAATGCTGCTCCAAATACTTTATCATAGTAAGGAATTGCTTCTTTAAAGTTTGCTACAATTATCACTGTAATCAGAGACAATAAAAATAAAAGTAATTTCATATAAATTCATTTTTTATAATTAAATAATTATTGTTTTGTTATTTTTCATCAAAATCTTTTATCCACTTAGGTAATTGATCTATCTTATTCATTTTGTTCGCAATATGAACTAAATGTGAAATAACTTTTTTAGTTTCAGTATGTTTTAGTCCTTTTGTCTTTTTTCTTATTTCTGCAGACTCTTTATAGTAAAAAAGTGACTTATTTAACTGATTTATTTTTTCATAACAAATACCAAGATAAAACTTTATACCTCCTTGAGCTCTTTCTTTCTTAAAAAATGGTAATTCTAATAATTTTTTCAGTTCAATGATTGCATTACTATAATTTTTATCTTTTTCTATCTGAATTTCTTTGATTTCAGTTAATGCGTTAATCATTAAATATGCTTCACAAATACTAATCAAAGGTTTATTATCTAGTTTTAGAGCAATATCTTTCGCTTGGGTTAAAAGTTGATCAGCTTTACTAAAATCTTTTAATAGTTCTGTATGTAGCACACCTATTTCTAGAATTATATTTGCTGTATTATCATGGACTAAGCCAAAATTATTTCTAGAAATGCTTAAGGCCTCTTCATATTTTACTTTTGCAGATTCTGCGTCTTTTACTTTTTTGTAGGTGTCTGCTAAATCTCGAAGAGGAGATATCAAATTTAGATTATTTTCACCATAAACCTTTTGCAATATTCCTAATGATCTATTTGAGAACTTAATAGAACTGTCAAACTCTTCTATTTTTTGATAATGCCTTGCAAAATTATTGAATGAATTGGCAGTCTCAGGATGTAAGCTACCGTATAGTTTTAAATTAATTTCAATAGCTTTTTCGTAACAATTATGAACTAGTAATCTGTTTTTTTTATCATTTTTTAAGTCTTTACCAAATGCATAAGTTTGTGCCAAATAATTGTAAAATCGATTGAAACTAAATTCTTTATTTGTTTCTTTTACTTGATTGATGGTGTCTTCAACAAGATTTTGAATTTTTAAGTTTATCTCGTCTGGAGAAATATGTAAGTTATTGTAAAGACCTAATAGTTTAGACGAGTCATCACTTCTTGACTGCATGAACTTATATATTAATACCTTCATGGAAATAGAATTATAACAATCAATTTTAAGTTGTTTAAATCCTTCAATAGCTTTATCAATCCAAATTATAGCTTCATCATATGAAAAGGTTTCCACTAACCTATCATTATTTGAATAGTAAATGTGACAAGCCATATTTTTGGCAAGTCTATGAAAAGTCCAATATTTTTCTTTTTGTTCAATTTCGGGACTGTCAATATCATTTTCATTAATAAATATTTTAAGACATTCTAACGCTGATAAATATTGATTTTGATTGGCATGATAGTCACTTAAATAATGTACTAAATCTATATTACTTTGAATTATTTTAATGTTTTCATTTATTTTATTTAATATTATTTGCTTATTTGAATCAGACTCAATTCTAATAGTTTTAAGAGCTACAGATAATTCATTTATTGATGAATAAGTATTAAAATTTGAAGAAAGCAATAATAACTCTTTTCTTAAGTCTTCAAGAAAAATTTCTTCTAGCTTTTTGTTAATTTTAAATAAGGCTAGCCAATCTAAGTCTGTAGGATTATCAAACAAGGCATCTATGGTTTTTTTTGCTCCATATGTCTTTATGTACTCTGTTAGTGAAGGTAGAGTAATTTCTAAAGTTTTTTCTCCATGGTCTATTAAATACGTTATTAATTCTACATCATCTTTTTCTGCACATTCTACCAAATAACTTTCGACACTGCTTTTCTTGATTATAGATTTTTTACTCAACCATTTTTCTATTTGCTTTACATCAATTTTGAAATTATCATTTAAGTGTAGAGCCAATAAATAAAATAGTAATCCCTCAACAGTAAAGCTGATAATAATAACATTATCTTTATTAAACCTACTTAACCAACCTAATGCAATTAACCTAGAGAAAGGGGCATTTACTTTGTCATCAATAATAAAAGATTCTAGCTCAGCATCATTAATCAGCTCTTCTAATTCTAATTCATTATTGTCTTTTTCCCATACTTTTTTTGTAAGTAACTTTAACAAAGTCTTTTCTTCCTCCTTAAAGCTTTTAAACCAATCTCTCCAAATGTGTAGTTTTTTCTTTCCTTTTTTGGGTAGTGGTTTGTTATGATAAGTTTCTAAAAATATTCTTAATATCAGTGGGTTTTTAATTTTTTCGTAAAGTGATCTATCATAATCTGCAATGTCGTTAAACTTGAACTGTGGATTGGTTGTTTTTTTATTTTTTGATGTGTAAGTATTCCAAGCCCCTTCAAGCTCTACCATATTTAGCGGGGTTAACCAAAAAACAGCATCTGATAATTGCTTAACTTCGTCTTTACTTTCCGAATAAAGTATATCCTTATTGTCTTCTAATTCAAAACGATCTAGGTCTTTCTTTCCATTCACCCTACAGCTCACCACAAACTTAATTACTCCTGGATCAAATGATTTACTTATTTCCTTGATATCTTTCCAAATGACTTGTTCTTCTTGTGATTCATTAATCCCATCAATTAAAACAAAAAGTGGCTTCTCTTGTGTTTGATTTAATGCCTTGTAATCACTTATTTCTTTTTCAGTATCGATATTAAGTAAATAAGCTATTTCTTCTTTTAATGAGCTTTTAGCCATCCTACAGGACCTAATTAGGAGAGAATTGAGTTCTCTTTCTCTATACTGCCTTTGTATTTCAACTAATAAATTTGTTTTCCCACTACCCGCCTCTGCCGCAATAAAAAACACATTAGCCATTCCTCCTACCCAAGACCTTAACTTAACTTCAATATCTTCCCTACTTTGGTAAATACCTTTGATGACTTTTCGTTCATCTATCAATGTTTGTAGTACAAAATGGTTTTCTTTTTCAATTCTATCTTTTAGTATTTCCACTGTAAATTCATCTGGAGAATAAGGACTTTCTTCTTGTTTATCTTTTATTAAGATATTTAATCTATCTAGTACTCTACCACTTGTAGTTTTATCTATTCCTTCTGGACTAAAAAACTTAATTGATTTTCCTGTGTAAGATTCATAAGCAAGTAGTTTGGTATCTTCATCCCCTAGTGCAACTTCACCAGGAACAATGAAAAAAGGAACTAAATTGATTTTATCACCTTTCTTATTTTGAAGCCATATATTATCTTTAGATTTAAGTGTTTCGACCTGTTTAATCTCTGCTCCTTGTAGCTTCCATGTATTTTTTCCTTCATTTTTGTAAATGACATAATTTTGACACCAATCTAATCCAACTAACAGCTGTTGAAAAATTGAGTAATATTGCTCCCAAAGCTTTACGGATGTAACCTTATCCAAAGTTAGACCATGGCCTAAATATCGGTTCCTAAAGTTAATCAGCATACCTATTGCTGTAGCTTGCTGCTTTTTCAGCTGAATATCCCCCATAGCATCTATAATCTCAATTTCTCCGTTATAAAGCTTTCTTTTCTTTCCTGATTCTATCTTAGTATAATATTCGTTAAGTTCTGGACAGAAAAAGTCATAGTTATTTTCATTTAAAAATTGCAGTGTTTCTCTTATAAAAGCATTCCATGATCCAAATGAGGGTTGAGCTAGATTTTTATAAAATGATGATATAATATTTTTATCCTTGAATGGACTATTAATGAACTCACTTGCTGTAATTAATCCTAAAAATTTTAGGTAGTTTAGTAAGGTGTCTTTTAATAAATTAATCTTAGTCCATGCATGTTCCTCATCAAGTGTTTTTTGTAATGGAAATGCAATCAAGTAGGGTAAAAATGAAATAAGTTTCTTGTCCTTTTGACTAATTAAATCTTCTTTTACTTCTTCAGTTAATTTATCTTGGTCTCTAGGGTTTTGAACAATTAATTCTATAAGATCTTTAATTTCTTTTATGGCTTTTGTAAACTCTTGCTTTGAAACATATTTATCCTCAGTGTAAATTGTCTCCTCCTTTTTATTTAGCAATAAATCTGCTTCTTCGGACGTAATTTGTTTATTTTCAAGTAGCCTTTTTACTATGGTAGCTTTTCTCATATTAAGAGCTTTTAATTAAAATAACTTATTGGAAAAAAGTTAAAATGAAATCTAAATTATTAATGTGCGATCTATAAATAAAATCAATTATACCTGTGAAACCATTATCTAAATGAGCAAGTATAATACCATTAAAAATTACGTATAACGGTATAAAGATAAGATAAGAGTAAAAAACACCATTAGAGGTAATATCCGTTTGGTAACTTCCTGTTTCTTGAATTGTACTCATCACATGATAACCAAAGAAAATGCCCATCATTAAAAAATAAAACCAATAATATTGATCCTTCCAAACAATATGAAATGGTAGCCACAAAAAACATGCAGTTGGAAAATAGTATGGTGATAGTAAAATAAACACGCTTGAAAAACGACCACCAGCTTCAAACTCAAATAAACCGGTACCATCATTATTCACATGAAATCCCATAGGTTTTCTTAAAAATATCATAGCCCATATATTGTGGGTAAGTTCATGTTCGAAAGTGCTAAAGAAAGTAAATTTATTTTTAAAAAGTAACATAATAATTACGGAGCTTAGCGTTCCAATAAAAAAAATTAAATGCGTACTAATACTTTTGAAAATATTAACTAAAATTTCAAAAAGATTAATTGAGCAAGAGATACCTAACGGAAATACTATAATAAAAATAATGAACCTAATCAATTTTTTTAGTATTAAAAAGAAGAAATCATAATGATGCCTAGTTAACAATTTAGTTTCTTTAACAATGCTGAATCAGTTGAAAATAAATGATGAAGCACACCCTTAAATCTAATCATATTAAAAATGATTATGAAAATTTACTTTAAAAATCAAATATTTAGTATGTATTTTTTTAAAAAGTAACCTATTTTAATATTAATTTCAATAATAAAGTTTAAAATTAAATGAATGAGGAAAAGAATTCTATTTATACTATTTATTCAATTATCAATAAATGTTCTTGGACAAAATAAAAAAGAGCTGCATTCTTTGATTGAAAGAATGAGATTAGACTCCATTGAACTTTCTAATAGAAATATTGAAAATACTAATTATCTCAAAAATGTTATTGAAAAATTAAAAAAAGATTCTACGATACTTTACTTACAAAATCTTAAAGAACGTAAAGAACAAAACAATAAAATTATTGAATTGAATAACAAAGTCAATATACTTAATATCGATATTGATAGTAGTTATAAATTAATTGGCACAATAACAAAAGAAAATAAATTAATTAGACATAAGGTTGACTCATTAATTTACGAAATTAAAAGAATTAAAGATAGCATAGATCAAACAAATAATTTTAGATATAAATATGTTGAAACAGTTCCAGAATCATTAAAAAATCAATACCCATTTGACTTTAAATATGAATATAAAATGCTTGGGAACGGTTTAAATACTCCCAATATAGTACCAATTGGTTGGAGCAAAGATGGAAAGATTTGCTACATTCAAGATTTTTGTAACGGTGGATGTGGTTGTTGTGGAACAGCTATAATTGTAAGAGATTTAAATACTAATAAAATTATCAATGAAAAATATTTTGGGGATGAAGATTTTGATATGGAGATTGTTGGTGAGATTAGTTCTACATCATTGTGGTCAGAAACAAAGTATTCAAGTTCAATTTTGGAAGTTATTAATAAAAATGAAATTATTCCCATTGGTTTTGGTGAATACGACACATCTAAAATAATAGGATATAAAAACAATAATTCCTTTAAAGTTGATATAGCAATTAATGGTAATAATTATGAACTAATTTCTATGAAAGATAATAACAAAAAATCTTTATATCATGGCAATTTACTTGATTACGATAATTATTACGGATATAAAAGTAATGCAAATTATTCAGGGTATTTCAAAAGTCAAATAAATGATTATCTAGCATTAGTAATTATGCATTACAAACCTGGTTTTGAGGGAGAAACTAACTATAATATTGAAATAATTGGAATTAAATTAGAATAATATTTTAAATCAAATAAAAATGACTTTGATATTATTTTCAATACTTAATATGGGTGAGGTTTCCTTATAACCATCGTTTTTAACACCACCTTCTGTATTAAATATTGTTTCAATAAAAATATTCATTGTATCTCCTTTCATTTCATCATCTAAAAAAATATTACATGTAGGTCTATAATTATAACTTGAGTTTACGCCAACTAATGTGGAAGCATTTGGGCAATCCCAACAAAAATCGACAGGTATTTGGTAACCTACTGCGTTTAAAGGTGGATGAAGTTCAAATAAATTAATCATCGTATATGAGTAGTTACCAATAGGAATTGGTGTATTTAAAGCTTGATCATCAAACCATCCTAAGTAACTATACATAGGAATAGTGAATTTCAGAGTATCAAATAGTATCCAATAATCAGAATCAAACTTTGCAGACACTAGTGGAACATTATTTATCGTGTAATTTTCGTCAACAGAGGATATTTCACCTATTACTTGAAAATAGTTAAGACCTTCATATTCTAATTCGTAGTAACCATCATTATTTGTTTGAAGAGTATCTCCGAGGTAAAGTAGGTCATAATTGGTAGTACAGCTACCATCTAAACATAAATCCGGATAAGTTTTAAGTTCTTTTTTACAGGAAATAAAAATCACAATAAGTATGAAAAAAGTATGTGCTGTTTTTAGGATTTTATAATCAAATATCATTTTTGTTGTTTTCTTGTTTTAAAAAAATACTTAGAAGGTTAAAAAGTATTTTTGCACGTATCAAATCATCTCTTACTTCTGGATCCCTTAATTCTTTCAAGCAGTCTAGCATTTCAGAAGGAATGGAACCAAATTCTGGATGAAATACAATTTCTCCTCCAGTTGGATCATTTATCCATGCAACTAAAGTCTCAATAATGTCAAATTCAAATTTAGCCATATGCTTATTTATTTAAATTTTATTAATAAATAACTCTATGATCTCTAGTAAACTAATGTCACTTGAGGCGCTATTTCTTTTGCTTATCAAAGCTGTTAATTTATCCAATTCCTCAGCATCTACTTCTTCCCATTGCCCTTTA
>CEUH01143617.1_pt1 | contig 31182 bp, 35 predicted proteins | sample 356461 | NCBI WGS metagenome assembly CEUH01 (sample SAMEA2623275, study PRJEB7988) | marine metagenome | isolation source: saline water (ENVO:00002010), including
TTGGTTGGCTATTCTAAATTATTACAAACTTCTAGAGATCAAGCCTACCAAAGAATGTTAGATGATGCTAAAGCAAAAGGTGCAAATGCTGTAGTCTGTTTTAGGTTTCAAACCTCAACCATAACCCAGGGTGCGTCTGAAATATTGGCATACGGCACTGGTGTAAAAATTAAAAAATAAGGAAAAAAATGAATAAGACAGAAAAGGTAGCTTTTAGAGAAGCTGTGATCGTAGTATTAATGGGGGCCGTAATTAATTTCCCACTTCAGACATTTTTATTGTGGTTAACAATTGATAGTTGGAATTGGTCAAACCCGCTTACAATTTCATTATTCACTCAATCTATTCTTACTTTAGTTGCCCTTGTAAGAGTTTTTTCGATAAGAATGAGGTTTCAAAGAGGAAAATTCTAGGACCTAATCCTTTTTCTTTTTCTCTTCCTTTATATGATCTTTATGAGAGCCATGCATTCTCATCTTCATTTTATGATTAATCATATCTTTACACCATATATCATAAACAGTGGAATAGTTTGAAGCTAAGGTAGATAGAGCAATAGCATCAGTCCATTTTTCATCGTTCCATGATTTATTTTTTGTCATTCCATTTTGCTCAATATCATTAAATATAGAATCAGCAGATTCAAGCAGAAAACCAATACCATCTTTTGTTTCCATACATTCTTTTGCACTCATAAGCTTATTAGGATGCTCTCTTTTTTCTTTTTTATGATCATCGGCATATATAGATCCGAACATTGAAAAAGCAATTATTAAGGTAATTATTTTTTTCATATTTCTCCAAAAATTATATTTATATTAATAGGGTAAATTATTTACAAAAAAGTTCAAAAAAATATTTACTTTTAAAAAAAAATATTCATAATGCTCCGATATTTATACTCATAGGCATAATTCTTTTTGTCTATCAGTATGACTATCCTTGAAATAATTCAAATCATTAGCGTAGTTTTTGGCACATTGATAGCTGCGCCTCTCATCGTCTCAAAAAAGTTTAATAAGAGATTGTTGGGGCTTATTGCAGTCGCAATGGGGAGTATTCTTGCAATGATAGTTCAACTATATGCTGGTTTATATTACTTTTTCTTTGCTTCAGCTTTTTGGTTATTAAACTCTGCACATGCTATTCGTAAAATGCTAAGGACAAATAGAGAAATTCTCTAGGCATTAACGAAATCTTTATATTTTAGAACAGATAAACCTTCTGAATTATCATTCATTTTTTGTACCATTGCTTTGGCAACATATTTTGCATCTATGAATCTAAAATCTGATAGTGGACCAAACATCAATGGATCAAAAATTTTACCTCCTAACTCTATTAATGAAACATCAAGTTTAAATTTTTCATTAACTCTTTGACCTAGCAAATGACTGGGTTGAGCAAAGATAGTTTTTGTAAATCCTATTTCATTAACAAGATTCTCCATATTGCCCTTTGTTTTGAGGTATAAGTTATTTGAAGTTTTGTCTGCTCCTATTGCAGACACTATCGCTATTGATTTTGCACCATTTTTAAAAGACTTTCTGGCTATATTTAAAACATATTTAAAATCTATCTTAATAAAATCATTTCTATCAGATTTCTGAATATACATAAGTTCACTTGAACCCAATTTCTTCCCAATCGATATGTAAACATGATCTACCTTTGGAAAGTTTATATTATCTATGTCATCAAAATCTGAAATAATTTCACTACAGTTTTCTTGGACAATACCTCGAGTTCTTCTTGATAATAAAAAAATCTCCTGATTTTCTTTTGAGACGCACTTAAGAACTTCACCTCCAACAAGACCAGAGGCTCCAACAATCAATGTCCTAATTTTTTTCATCAAATAAAACTTAGAATACTTGATAATAAATTTTCTACCGAATCTTTACCATCCAATGTAATATCTGCCCATTTCTTATAAAGAGGCTCTCTTTCTTGATAAATATCATCAATACTTAAACTCTCAGGAGCAGCTAGTCCTCTTTGCTGGCCCTTACCAATTCTATTTTTTATTTCTTCAAGAGGCGTATTTATATAAACAATTTTAGAAAAAGAGCTTAAATGAAACATTGATTTTTCAGAATAGACTGCGCTACCTCCTGTTGAGATAATTTTTATATGTTTATCAAGACTTAGTATTACTTCTTCTTCAGCATGCCTAACAAATTTATATCCGTTATCTTTTTTTATTTGTTCAAGAGAGGCATTAAATCTTTCTTCGATTAATAGGTCAGTATCAGTAAAATTAATTCCCAAATTTTCGGATAATGCCTTTCCAATAGTTGACTTTCCGCAACCAGCCATACCAATAAAACTAATGTTATTCATTATTATTGTTATTAGGATATTCTTTATACTGCTTTAAATCATCACAAATTTTATACCACGATGCTTTTGATCCAACAAAGATATGCTCAGCTTCAGGCAGCATTGGATTTCCATCGATAAGACCAATCGATACATAATATTTATCAGGAATATTTTTATTTACAAACATAATATTTGATCCACAATTTTTGCAGAATACACGCCTACATAACTTTGAGGAAGAGTAAGTTTTTAAATTATTGTCTCCAGATATGTATTTAAAGGATGATTTGCCTACCTCAATATAACTTCCAAATGCAGAACCGTGACACCTTCTGCATTGTGAACAATGGCAATGTGAAAAATATGTAATTTCATCAGTAATATTGAAAGTTACTTTCTTGCATTCACAATTCCCATATAGCTTATCCATTACTTGCAAACCTCTCAGTTGCACTAATGAGCTCATGAGTTATTTCTTTTTCAAAAGCAGTATGTCCAGAGGAGGGTGCGATTATTAGTTTAGCTTCAGGCCAATTTTTAGAAAGCTCCCATGCGGTCGTCATCGGACAAACAATATCATATCTACCTTGAACAATTGTGGTAGGAATATGTCTAATAATGTCTATTCCAGTTTCAATTAATTGATTTTCATGTTCTAAAAAACCTTTATTTACAAAATAATGATTCTCAATAAGAGCAAAGGCTAATGCAAATTTTGGGTCAGAAAAGCTGTTAGCCATATCTGGGTTATAACTCAAACTACTGGTTGAGCCCTCCCATCTAGACCAAGCTATTGCTGCAGATAATTTTTTATCTTCATTATCGCTTTTAAAAATTTTATGGTATGCAGACATTAAGTTATTTCGTTGGTCTATATCAATTGGTTCTAAGAATTTTTCCCAAGCTTCTGGAAAAATTTTGCTAGCTCCTTCTTGATAGAACCAATCGAGTTCTTTTTTTCTAAGCATAAAGATTCCCCGCAGAACCATTTCACTGACTGACTTTGGATAGGTTTGGGAGTACGCAAGAGATAAGGTGCTGCCCCAAGAGCCTCCAAACACAAGCCAATTTTCAATCTCCAGCATGTTCTTTAGAGCTTCTATATCTTCAACAAGGTGCCATGTAGTGTTTTTCTCAAGACAGCCATGAGGCTTACTCCTGCCACAACCTCTTTGATCAAAGATCACAATATTATATTTTTTTGGGTTAAAGAACCTTCTTACAGCAGTACTGCCTCCGCCTCCAGGTCCTCCGTGTAAAAAAACTGCTGGCTTTCCATTTGGATTCCCACATTGTTCGTAATAAATTTGATGACCATCTCTTTCCATAAAACCACTATTAAATGGTTCAATTGGTGGGAAGAGTGTGAAGATTTCAGACATACTTACTAACTATATTTTTTTTTCAGAGATTTAATTTCATTTGATAGGATAACCACCTTATCTTTAAAGAATTGCTCATGATTTTTTTCAACAATAGTTAGATCGTATAAATAATTAATCATTATTCCATTAGATTGCTTCATACCTTTAGTAGATAAATCTGCATTTAGGTTTATTTTATGAAGAATTGCTCCGTTACCTAGGTGAAATCTTGCAACCGGATCATTCGGTAGTTGGTCTTCTCGATTAGATTCTATTAAATATTTTACTGTTTTCTTAATAAGACTTTCATCATCTTGAACATTATTTAAACAGTTTTCATAAACTAATGGCGCATTATTCTCCATCCACTTCATCAATCCTGGAACTGGAGATAGAGTAACAAATGTGTTTAAGCCTTGAATCTCTTGTTTGAGCTTATGTGCAACTTTTTTGATTAAAAAATTGCCAAATGAAATTCCAGATAAACCATCCTGACAATTAGATATGGAGTAAAAAACTGCTGTATTTATTTCGTCTATGTTTGTTTCTTCTCTATCTATTTTAATAATATCCTGAATTGAAGTTGGTATTTCTTTTGTAAGAGCTACCTCAACAAATATCAATGGGTCTTCTGGCACTAAAGGATGAAAAAAAGCAAAACATTGTCTATCATTTGGAGCCAATCTTGATCTTAAGTCTTTCCAGGAATTTATTTCATGAACCGCCTCATACTCGATTATTTTTTCAAGAATATTTGCTGGCGTTGACCAGTCTATTTTTTCTAATACAAGAAATGATGGATTAAACCAGTACTTAAATAGTTTAAGTAAACCAGCATCAAGAGGTTTGAGTTGATTATTATTTTGTTTTTGAAGAAGTCTGATTCTTTCTCTAAGCTCTATAAGTCTATGTGTTCCATTCGGAGCAGCATTTAGTCTTCTAAATAATTCTATCCATTTTGGTTCAGCGGCTTTGCTGAGTCCCTGAAGATTTTTTTGATTTTTGTTTGTTGAATATTCTTCAGCAGCTTTAACTACATCATCTGTGTTGACATCATATTTATCAAGCAGATGCTCAAGATATATAACCAAATCCTCAGTACTTTTATTCTCTATCAAATCTAGCAAATGTTCAGCAAATGCAATTGAAGAAACCTCTCCACTTGTATACATAACAGACTCGGTAGCTTGATTGATATCCTTATGAAGAGTACCAAATCCTTGAGCACGAAACCTGCTTAAGCTGAGACCATTCTCCACAATTGAAGAAATCATATTTTGGAAAAAATTCATAGTTAAATTATACTTTACCACTTTTAATTAACTGATTTATAAAAAATAAAGCAGTTAACGATTTTTGGATAATTAAATGAAAAAAAAAGATTCTAATACAAGATATTATATTCATCCTGAGGGGTGGAAGTTCGCTTTAATCTTTTTTCTATTATCTACATTAGTATCATTAATTTATTTGCCAATGTCATTTATAGGCTATTTATTAACATTATTTACATTATGGTTTTTCAGAAATCCAAAAAGAAATACTCCTAAGAATCCAAATGTCGTAATTAGTTCTGCTGATGGAAGGGTCTGCTTGATTGACCAAGCAATGCCGCCTCAAGAAGTTCAGCTTGGTAGCAATCATATGCTTCGCATATGTGTTTTTATGAATGTGTTTAACGTTCATATAAACAGAAGTCCTGTTGAGGGGAGAATAGATAAAATTATTTATAAAGAAGGCAGTTTTTTAAACGCTAGCTTCGACAAAGCAAGTGAAAAGAATGAGAGAAGTAGCATGGTTATCTCAAATACTAAAGGTATCCAGCTTGTAGTTGTTCAAATTGCTGGGCTAATTGCTAGAAGAATTTTGGGTTTTGTTTCTGATGATCAGTATCTTGAGCAAGGAGAAAGATATGGATTGATTAGGTTTGGATCTAGAGTCGACATTTATATGCCTCTGGATGCAACTGTAAATTGTAAAGTTGGTGATAAAGTTATAGCTGGAGAAAGTGTGCTTGCAAAATTGAACTAAGCCTATGAAAAAAATAAATTTAAAATCACTTTTACCAAACTTAATAACACTATCTGGCTTAAGCTTTGGGTTAAGTTCAATGAGATTTGCAATAGAAGGTGATTTTAATCTGGCAATAATTTGTATATTATTTGCAGCAGTATGCGATGCTCTTGACGGTATGCTTGCCAGACACTTAGATAGTGAGTCAGATCTTGGATTTCAATTAGATTCTTTATCAGATTTTTTAAGTTTTGGCATTGCTCCTGGCTTATTAATGTATATAGCAATTTTTGATCAAAATAGTATTGGTGCTTTTGCAGCCTTAGTCTTTATTGTATTTTCATGCTTAAGATTAGCTCTTTTTAACGTTCTTCATGAAAAATCAAAGACTAATGAGGCACAAAGATTAGATTTCTTTACTGGCATACCAACTCCCGCTGGTGCCATATTAATTATGCTTCCTTTAACTCATATTTATATGGGATATGAATGGGCTTATGAAAACCTTAATTTTGTTGCAGGATATATAATTCTTATAAGCGGCTTATTGGTAAGCAAAATACCCACCTTCTCAATTAAAGGCAGGGACTTCTTAATCAAATCTAAAATAATATTTTTAATGATATTTTCTGGTCTGGTTTTAAGTATGATTAATTTTCCATGGCACACACTAAATGTATTGGCATTAATATATTTTTTTACAATTCCTTTCTCAATTTTATCTTGGCAAAGACAGAAATTTATCAATAGCTAAAATCTAAATTTTTGAGTACAGCGCATCAATCAACTGATTCGCAGTTTTGTACAAATTTTTTGTATCATGCATTTTGTTACATAAAAAAGAGAAACCTATTTTTTTATCAACATCTCCAAATGCTACTGCTCCACCAATACCAGCATGACCATACATAGATCCCATAAATCTGGGTGAAAAATTACCTTTTAAAAGCATCTCACTAGCTAACTCAAACCCAAGACCAAAAGTTATATCAGATCCAAACAGGACGGTATCTGGGCCTGACGAATAGGGTTTAATGCAATATCTAAGGGTCTCAGGGTTCATAATTTGATTCCTATTATCATTACAACCTGAACTTAAAATCCCATAGAGTTTAGCAAGACCCTCAGAAGTTCCATGGCCGTTAGCAGATGGGATTTGTGCCATACGCCAGTCTGGCGAATTAACGTATTCTTTGTTGTCGCCAGCTCTTTTTTGAAAAGCTATTTTAAAATGACCCGTTTTCATAGATTTTTTTAAATTTTTTAATTTTTCTGGGAGCATAATATCTGGGACGTATTTAATTTTTTCAAACGGAGGACTGCTATCACCAAAATCTTCAAGAACTTGCATATCAGCACAATTAATAAAATCCTCTTCTGATAAACCAATCTTAAAATTTATATTTAACGGCTCAGCAATCTCTTCTTTAAAATAAGTGCCAACATCTCGTCCATCAATCCTTCTAATAATTTCTCCAACAAGCCATCCATAAGTTATAGCATGATAGCTTTGCATTGAACTCGGTTCTGCAAACGGCTTTTGTTTTGCAAGTATGTCTGTATAGACCTCCCAGTTTTTCCAACTATCTGAGGGGATTCCATTATGAAAACCAAAGTTGCAAGCCCTGTGACATAAAAAATCAATAACCTTGGTATTCTCTTTGCCATTGCAACCATATTCAGGCCAGTAATCAGATACTTTTTTATTGATATCAAGTTGGCCTCTATCGATTAGCATAGCAATACAAATTGCTGTAACACCCTTGGTAACCGAATAAGTATTAACGATGGTATCTTTATCCCAGATTTTATTTTTAGATTTATCTTTAAAGCCGCCATATAGGTCTATTATCATTTCTTTGTTATATGACACCGCAACAGAAGCACCAATTTCGTAACCACATTCTATAGAATCTCTTAGAATATCTTCTATTTCTTTAAATTTAGAATCGCAATATCCTTTAACAACAGCCATATCAAATATTTTTTATGATTATTTATTTCTAATTAACAGATTAATATAGACTTGAAAAATTTAAAACAATTGGATGATAAAAATAGTAAACTATTTACATAATGTCAAAAAGTTTCGTTCTATCATCTGAGATCTTAAATAATAAAATTAATGCTCCTAGCTATGAAAAAAAGTTTGTACATAGTCCATCAAATTTTTTAAATGATTTAGATCTTTTTACTAAAGGTCAGCCCTTTGATTTATATAAAGAGCTACGAGAAAGTGCGCCAGTATTTTTTCACCCTCCCATGCTTAGTGACCCAGAGCCAGGTTATTGGGTTCTCACAAGATATGAAGATATAAAGATGGTTTCAATGAATCCACAGACTTTTTCATCACAGTATTCAACTGGTAATTTACTAACACTTGGTTCAGAAGAAAATAGACATCCAAAATTGTTTAAATCTACGATTGACCACATGCTTAATCTTGACGGTGAAATGCATTTAAATTTAAGAAAAGAACATATGCCTTTTTTCAAGCCAGGCTATATTGATGAATTGCAAAATAAAGTTTCTATCAAAGTTAGCCAGTTACTGGATGAGGCAGAGAAGTTAAATGAATTTAATTTAGTTAGAGAAATATCACAACAACTCCCAATATATACTCTATCTGAAATCTTGGGTATTCCTAAATCAGATAGACAAAAACTTGTCGAGTGGATGGAATTTCTAGAGTTAGCTCAATATTTTACTCTTGAACAAATTAAGCAAAATGAAGAAGGTGTAACTGATACGACTCCAGATCCTGCTCTTGTTGAAATGTTTGAAAACATGATTGACGAAATGTTTGACTATGGAAGATTTATTCTTAATAAGAAAAGAGAGAAACCAGAAAATGATTTATTAAGTGCAATTGCAAATGCAAAGATTGAAGGGGAAGACTTATCACAAGAATTTCTTGACGGTTCATGGCTGTTAATAATTTTTGCAGGAAATGATACTACTAGGAATACTATGAGTGGCGGCATTAAATTACTTCACGAAAATCCTGAACAAAAACAATTAGTTTTAGAAGATTTTGAAAGGGTTTCAGGATTAATAAATGAGACCGTGAGGTATGTTTCTCCTGTAATCCATATGAGAAGAACCTCTCTTGAGGAAACGGTTATAGGCGAACAAAGAATAGGACCTTATGAAAAAATTGCATTATGGTATGGAGCCGCAAATAGGGACCCTGAAATTTTTGATGATCCAGATAAATTTAATATCATGAGAAGCAATGCCGAGAAACATCTTGCATTTGGGATTGGTAGACACACCTGTCTAGGCAAGCCCGTTGCTTTAATGCAATTAAGAGAATTCTTTTCTCAGTTTTTAACTAGATTTCCAAATTATCAATTAACTGGAGATTGGAAAGTTGCACCAAATAACTTTGTTCACGCAATTCAAGAATTACCAGTAAAACTAAAATCTTGAAAAACCATTTAGAAATGGTGCCCAGAGGTGGGATCGAACCACCGACACAAGGATTTTCAGTCCTTTGCTCTACCAACTGAGCTATCTGGGCAATAAATGAAAGAGGATTATAGAAAAGATTGCACCCAATGTCATTAAGATTAAATTTTTAATAAATTAGCTACGAACTTTTTTATTTTCTGGATCATAAAGAGACCCCTTGCCAACTATTTTAACCGTAATAGGATAAACACCATCGCCATCCTCATTAAAGTATTCTATGGCTAGCTTTTGACCTTCTTTTGCAAGCTCAGTAGGCAAATAACCCATGACAACAAATTCTTTTATAGAAGGGCAATAAGACATTCCGGTGGTATATGATCTTCTTCCTTTACTATCAACTGGGACTTCTCCAGTACTTGGGTCGACTATTGGAGAAATTCCAACAGGATACCTAGGAACTCCTGATACATTAAGGTCATCTACAGTCATAGTGCACAAAATTGCGCATGGGTCTTCTTCCCTATGTCTTAAATGAGCGGCTTTTCCATGAAAATCAGCTTCTTTTACAAGAGGCCTTTGAATTGCTGCTTCACATGCATTGTATTCGGTCTCTAAATCAGCACCTTGAAGTCTAAAACTTTTTTCAAGACGTCTGCTGTTAGCATAGGTTTCTATTCCAACCGGGATTACTCCAACTTCAAGTAATGAATCATATAATGCTAAGCCTTCATCACTATTATTATTGAGGTATATTTCCCACCCGCTTTCACCTACATAGGATATTCTTGCAGCCCAGACATCAATAGTTTTTCCGCCCAACAAATTAAGAGTTAAATTTTTTGCTGTTACAAATGGAAAATTCTCTAAACTAATTTCGTCTGTATCAACAAAATTACCTAAAGCCTCTTCAGCCTTTGGACCCCATAAGCCAAGAGTAGCTATATCATGAGTTCTAATTGTGATTTCAGCATCAAGATTATTATCATCTCTATAATTACGTAATGTAACCCAATCTCTGTTTCCATCAGCACCACCAGTTACAACTCTATACTTGGTGTCACCAAGCCTTGAGATTGTTAAATCAGCATGCACTCCACCGTCTTCATCGAGAAAATTAGTGTATATAACTTTTCCAATAGGGGTATTACCACCGACTTTAGCTACTGAAAGATATTCGAGCATTTTTTCTGCATCTGGACCTTCAATATCCAAGATTGGGAAATGAGAAAGGTTTATCATTCCCACAGAATCACTCATCGCAAGATGTTCAGCATTTGCAAGTTCATAAGGTACATGACGACTATCCCATTCATTTTCTCTAACGGGAATATCTTTCAAATAATCTTGAAGTTTTTCTCTATTGCTTTCATATGCAAATGCACGTTCCCAGCGAGCGACCTCATTATCAAAGTATCCACCAAGTTCTTTTTCTCTTTCATAAAAGGGACTTACAAACTTTTCCCTTTCAGAGATATAAGGCTCTCTTGGGTGGACGGCAGGAGTATAAATAGTCTGTGAGTTTTCAAAAGCTCTTGATTTTACAAATTCTCTTTCTTTTTGCTCAGGATAGAGTCTTGCAATATCAAAAGAATGCATATCAACTTGAGTTTTGCCATTTACCATCAGTTCTGCACATAATCTTGCACATCCTGGACCATCTTTTACCCATACAGCCTCACACAACCAAAATCCTCTTACTTCTGGACTTTCTCCAATTAGAGATCCTGCATCAGTAGTAACTGATAAAAGGCCATTGAAAGAACTTCTCTCATCCCAACCTAGTTCATTTAATATGGGAGTTGTTTCAAAAGCTTTTTCTAAAGGTTCAGCTATTTCTTCTAGATCTAGATATCGCATTGAATCTGAGCCCATTGTTTTCTCTGGATTGCCTATATCTTCAGGATCAACTAGACGTGGTTCTTTGTCTTCATAGAAACCCCACTCAAGCATTCCCCCATGAAGTCTTCCTGTATCTCTTACGTAAGCTGAATTTCCTTGATCACGTAATAGAGGGTACACAAGAAAATCTTCCGCATCTTGCGCTTCTGGAAGTGGCCCAAAAAATAATAATGGATGCTCTAATGGCATTAACGGAACTGGAACTCCAGCTTTCTTTCCCATTAAGGGGCCCCATATACCAGATGCAATAACAACTCTATCAGCTTTAATAAAACCTTTATCTGTATGAACTCCAGTTACACGACCATTCTCAATTTCAAAATCTATGGCTGGTGTGTCTGTAAATGTTTTCAATGCACCTTTATCTTTTGCATGTTCTACAGCAAAACTTACAACATCTTGAGATCTAGGAATTACCAAACCTGCATCCGGATCCCACATTGCCCCCATTAGCGATTCTTCGTCTAAAAGTGGAAATTTTTCTTTTGCTTCAGCTGCTGAAATCAGACTTACATTAGTTCCAAAAGCTTTGCCAGATCCAACTTTTCTTTTTAACTCTTCCCATCGTGCATCGTCACCTTTTCTACAAATTTCTAATCCTCCTTTTTTCAAAAAGAAGCCATTATCTTCATAAAATTTTCTACTAAATGCAGTGGTCCAGCAGCCTAATTTGTCATGAGTAGTGTTATACACGAAATCAGAAGCGTGAGCTGTTGATGCAATATCTGATGGTATTACGCTGGATTTTTCTAATCCTACTATATTTTTTTGCCCTAATTCAGAAAGCCAATATGCAAGCATAGAGCCAACAATGCCGCCTACACCGACGATAACTACTTCAGCCTCTGAAGGAAATTTTGAGTTTGTATTTTCAGTCATGCTTAAATTTAACTCTAATTTTTTATTTTGTAAATTAGAATTTTTACTAGAAAAATATAAAAATTTTAAGATAGGTATAGAGTTGTTTATGGTCTCTTTTTAGATGCTTATATTTTTTAATCTAACGCCTTAAAACCAGACGCTTTTTCATAATCTTCATTGTTAAAAAATTTATCCATTTGTTCAATTAACCACTTTCTATTCTCAGGATCAGACATATCTAAGTGTTTTTCATTTATTAAAGTTGTTTGGTGAGACTTCCATTTATCCCAGGCTTCCTGAGAAACACTATTTTGTATCTCTACTCCCTTTGGTCCAGGCATAGGAGGCACAGAAAGAGCGATCATTTCTTTTTTAAATTTCTTACAAAAAACTTTTTTACTCATAATTTTCTATTATAGACTTAATGGGCTTTGGCATACCGAATTTATCAATATTACTTTTATTAACCCATTTATATTTTTCATTAGTTTTTAGTTTAAAGATCTTTTTGTAACCATAAATACTTACTTTTATATCTAAATTAAGATGAGATAGCTTATGTTTCATATCAATCTCTTCTATAGTTTCAATATTATCTTTCCATGGCAAGGGATGATAAGGATCTAATTCAAGTGGTGTCCATAAACCTTCCCAAAATGATTCTTCCAATTTTTTAAATAATAAAAATGAATCATTACTTCTTGCTAGTACAAAATTTATTTTTTTAGTCGGCTTTTGTTTTTTTGTTTCTTTTTTACTTGTTATGACTTTAAAGGCGCTTTTACAATCTTCTTGCAAAGGACAGATACCACAATTTGGTTTAGAGTTATGACAAATCGTTGCACCTAAATCCATTATTCCTTGGGTATAAGAAAAAATATTTTTACTTGGAGTATGTTTATGTGACATAGTCCATAACTTTTTATTTGATTTATGAGTCAAATCATTACCAATTGATTCATATCTTGAAATAACTCTCTTCACATTAGCATCAAGTATGGGGTATGGAATTTGATATGCTATAGACATTATTGCTCCAGCTGTGGATTCGCCAATTCCAGGAAGCCTTAGAATATCATCAAATGATTTAGGAAATCTGTTTTTAAAATCACTTAAGATGACTTCTTTTGCTTTGTATATATTAATTGCTCTTCTATAAAATCCCAGCCCGGTCCATAAAGCTAAGATTTCTTCCTCATTAGCTGAAGAAAGTGATTTGAGGTTAGGGTATCTACTTATAAATTTTTTAAAAAAAGGAATTACAGTTTTTACCTGAGTTTGTTGTAACATGATTTCTGAAATCCAAACTCTATAAGCAGTTACATTTTTTCTCCACGGCAGGTTGCTTCTACCGTTTTTTAAATACCACTGAACTATTTGTTTTGATAATTGAGAATCTTGATCACAATTGTTTTTCATAAAGATTTGTTTTTTTATCCACAATGCCACTTTGACTGAATTCATATTGAATTGGAGCCCCGGTAGGTATTTCAAGTTTAACAATATCTTCTGGTGAGATAGAATCAAGTTTCATTATTAAAGCTCTTAGAGAATTTCCATGAGCTGCAATCAATATGCTTGAACCACTTATAACCTTTGGCATAATTTCAGTTTCAAAATATGGAAGCACTCTATCAGCTGTATCTTTAAGACTTTCTCCGTCAGGAGGTGGCATATCGAATGACCTTCTCCATATATGAACTTGTTCCTCTCCCCATTTCTTCCTGGCATCATCTTTATTTAATCCCGCTAGACTCCCATAGTCTCTTTCGTTTAGAGCTTCATTTTTTATTATTGGTATTTCTTTATGATTTAAAATTCCAAGAATAATATCCCCAGTCTTTTGAGCCCTTGAAAGCATTGATGTATACATAACATCAAATTCAATTTCTTGTTCTAAGATTAATTTTCCCGCATTCTTGGCCTCTGAAACTCCTCGATCAGTAAGTCCTGGATCTTTCCATCCTGTAAAAAGATTTTTTGCATTCCATTCACTTTGACCATGCCTTACCAATATTAAATTTCTAGATTTCATTTTTAATTTTGTAATACTTTTGAGACATTTTAATAGATAATACACGCATGGATAGGTTTATTTTATTTCTAATTGAACATTATTATTATTCTGTTCCACTTCTTTTAGTTATAGTTTTATTAATAAGATCTAGCGCTAAAAAGGGCGGAAAGAAAATTACTGCACAAGATTTAATAAATTTAACGAACCAAGATAAGGCAAAACTTATTGATTTAAGGCCTGCTGTTGATTTTGATGAAGGTCATATTACTGGCTCTACCAATATTCCTTTTGCAAATCTTGATGATAGGGCTCATGAAATAAAACAAAATGAAGGAATATCTCTAGTTTTAATCTGCGAAACAGGAAGTCAGTCGGCAAATGCTGGCGAGAAGCTTCAAAATTTAGGACATAAGGATACTTTAATTTTATCTGGGGGAATTAATAATTGGAGAATGGATAATCTGCCTCTAATTTAGATTCCTAGTTCTTTCATTTTTTTTGCAAGAGTATTTCTTCCAAGACCCAAAAGAATAGCAGCCTCATTTTTTTTACCATTACTTTTTTCTAAAGCTGCTTTAACTATAATTTTTTCTATTTTTGGATTCACAATATCTAGCAGACCTTTATCTATGGACGTTGCAACATTTGTAACCCAATTATTAAAACCTTCTTCCCAAGAAGAAGATGGAATCTCAGAGACTTTATGATCTTTAATTTCTTCAGGCAAGTCTTCAACTTTTACATTTTGAGTTGGCGTCATTAAAGCTAACCAATAACATGTATTCTCTAACTGTCTGACATTGCCGGGCCAGTCATACTTTTTTATGGCATCCATAACTTCTTTTGACAAGACCCTTAAATCTTCACCCAAGGAATCTGAATGATTTTTTAAGAAATATTTAGTTAAAACATCTATATCTTCCTTTCTATCTCTTAGCGGAGGAATGTTAATTTTTATAACATTTAATCTATAAAACAAATCTTCTCTGAATGATTTTTGAGAAACCAAGTTATTAAGGTTTTGATGAGTGGCAGCAATAATTCGAACATCTACTTTTATTGGTTTATCTCCACCGACTCTATAAAATTCTTTATTAGATAATACTCTCAAGAGCCTAGTCTGAGAGTCCAATGGCATATCACCAATTTCATCAAGAAAAAGCGTTCCACCATTTGCTTGCTCAAATCTACCTATACGCCTGTCAACGGCTCCAGTAAAAGCTCCCTTTTCATGACCAAATAGTTCAGATTCAACAAGCTCTTTAGGAATATCAGCCATATTAAGAGCAATAAATGGCATGTCATGTCTTGGACTATTTTTATGTAATGATTTTGCAATTAGTTCTTTGCCAGTTCCTGATTCACCTTGAACTAAAACGGTTGCTGTTGTTGTTGATAGCTTGCCTATCGCTCTGAAAACAGCCTGCATAGCGGCTGATTCTCCAATAATATCTGTTTTAGGTTTTGACTTAAGTCCTTTGGTCTTTGGCTTATCTTCAAGAGCTCTGTTAATAATTTGAATAGCATCATCAAGATCAAATGGCTTTGGCATATATTCAAATGCACCCCCGCCATATGAATCAACTGCGGCTTGCATATCGGTAAATGCAGTCATAATTATGACTGGGATATCTTCGTAATTATCATTAATATGCTTGAGTAAATCATAACCAAGCATGCCTGGCATCTGGACATCTGTAAGAATTAAATCAGGCTTTTCATTTTTCAATTCATTGACCACATCATTACCAGATGAAAAAGTTTTAACATCAAAACCCGAAGAGCTAAGACTTTCTTCTAAGATTATTCTTATCGCACTGTCATCATCGGATACCCAAATTTTATGCACTTCTTACTTCCTCACTTATAGATTCAATATTAATAGGAACTAAGATTGAGAAAGTTGTTCCACTCGATTCAGATTTAAAAGATATTGCTCCTCCATGAATTCTAATAATATCTTGAGAAATAGAGAGACCAAGCCCAGAACCACTTTCTTTTGATGAAACCATTGGAAAGAAGATTTGTTCTTGGATATCTTGAGGAATTCCCGGCCCATTATCAATAATACTTACTTCACATAAAGTTGAATGAATAACTCCATTAATAGGCTGACTATATGTAACTCTTGATTTGATAGTTATCAGAGGATCTTCTGTTAATGTTAATGCCTGTTGAGCATTTTTAAAAATATTGAGAATGGCTTGTATGAAAAGATCTTCATCTCCATAAACCTCAGGTATGCTTGGGTCATAGTCTCTTTGAATTTTTAAATCTTCATATTCATCGGCCTGCGATAAAGCAAATACTTTTTCAAGTGCTGAATGAATATTAAATAATTCCAGTTTTGGTTTTTTCGGAGGTGTGAGTATTTTTGTCACAATGTTATTCAATCTTTCTGTTTCATTGATAATGATGTCTAGAAACTTCTTTGAAAAATCATCATTTAGTTTATTCATCAAAATTTGCGCACTACCTTTTATACCAGATAATGGATTCTTGACTTCATGCGCTAGAGTTCTAGCTAAGTTTGCTGCAATTTTTTGAGTCGAAAAAACTTTTGATGAATCAATAATTTTATGCAAATTGTCTACACATAAAACTTCTAAGATAAGCAATTTTTCAGATTCAGACCAATTTACGGTCAAATCTACAATTCTATATTTTTCATTATCTCTTTCTAATTTGAAATCCCTCTTGATGATTGTATTTCCAGTATCAATGCAGTCATCTATTAATTGCTTTATTTCAGCATTAGTTTGAAATGAAAATTGAGAATTTATGTCTGTATGTTCATCAGATATTTTCCAGTTATTTGTAATTGCTGAATCATTAACCCAAATAACTTTTAAATCTTTATCAAGAACAACAATCTCTGAGGTTATTTGATTTAATATGTTTTTATTAAATATTTCAGGATTGTTCATTAAGTGAGTCGACTCCTTTTACAAGGAGTCGATATTTTTAGTGAGATTACTTGGTTAATGTTCCCACAATGTGTGCCAAAATTTTATAAGGATCTGCATTAGAAGCAGGCCTTCTGTCTTCTAAGTAACCATTCCAGTCATGCTCAACAGTGTATACAGGGATTCTAATACTCGCTCCTCTGTCGCTTACACCATATGAGAACGTATCAATGCTTTGAGTTTCATGTAATCCAGTTAGCCTCATATCATTATCTGATCCATAAGACGCGATACCTTCTTTATGAACTTCACCGAGCTTGTCACAGTATGAGTTGAATAGCTCTTCAGAACCACCAGTTCTCATTGCATCATTTGAAAAGTTTGTATGCATACCAGAACCATTCCAATCGCCTGTTTTAGGTTTAGGGTGAATGTTTACACCAACACCAAACTCTTCAGCTATTTTGTATAGTAGATATCTACTTACCCACAGATCATCAGCTGCTTTTATACCTTTTCCAAAACACTGATATTCCCATTGCCCTAGAGCAACCTCTGCATTTGTTCCAGTAAGAGTAATACCTAGATCAAGACATGCATGTAAATGCGCATCAGAAATTTCTCTTCCAACTACATTGCCTGCACCAACTCCACAATAATATTCTCCTTGTGGTCTACTTGGTGTTCCACTTTCCCATCCAAGAGGCTCGCCTGTCTCAGGGTCTGTAAAAAAGAATTCTTGTTCAAAACCAAACCACCACTCATCAGTAACAACCTCAGCTGCTGCTGCTCTGTAATTAGATGGGTGAGTAGTGTGGTCAGCTGTTTGCACTTGAGTCATAACGATGTCATGTCCATTTGGGTTTGCATATGTCTGAACAGGTAAAAGTAAACAATCAGAACTACCACCCTCTGCTTGTTGTGTAGATGATCCATCAAAAGACCAATCTGGTGGTGTATCAGCTTCTGTAGCCTTCACCTTACTTCTCATATTAGCTTCAGGCTGATAACCATCTAACCATATGTATTCATAAGTTTTATATTCTGCCATTATTTCTCCTAATAAAATTTTATTTAGCAATATTTAATAAAGCAATTTACATGCCATTATAATTACAGCTATATGCACAATATGTGAACTATTTGTGCATTATTTTAGTGCATTTATATTTATAATGCATTAAATTAATGCAATTACTTTAGATAAAAAAAATCTTTGATTTTTGTAAATTTTTCTTTGATAGATGTATATGAGTGATTTCCACCATAAAATATATCTATATATGATCCTCTGAAATAACTAGTTGATTCATCATAGTTGAGAATTTCATCACCAGATTCTAATAGTATTAAATTATTTTTCGGTTCTAGAATTTTCTTATGATGAAGACTTCTAATATAAGAAATATCATTTTGAGAAATAGTAAATTTATTTCCAGTAGCATAATTTTCATTTTTACCAAGATGAATCTCAAAATTATTCAGAGGAGCTATCGCTGGATTAATTAATACTGATTTAGATTTATAAAGTTGCGCAAAATAAAGGGCGTAGTAACCTCCTAATGAGCTACCCATATAAAAAATATTTGGGCTATTTTTATCAATTAGGTTTTCTATTTGTTTATGTGCTTCTCTAAAGTCGTCTTCTAAGTCGGGAATTATAATTTTTGTTTGAGATGTCTTATTTTCTATAAATTTCTTAAACTCTTGAGCTTTACCAGAATCACTTGAAGACTTAAATCCATGGAAATAAAGAATAGTGTTAGACATTATCTATTAAATTACTAATTTGCTCCTTACCTGAAATGCCTGAAACAAAAATACTTTCCAACCATTCTGTTAAGAATTTATTTTGCTGAAGTTTCTCATCAAATGATTGTCTTTTAGATTGATTCATAAAAAAAGGAAGAGGCTTTTCGCCTTGATAAGATAAAACTTCTGCTAATTTTGCATCTAAACTAATTTGTACTCTAAGAATAAAATTACTATGGATATTTTTTTTATTTGCGCTTTGTTTGGCCTCAAGAATTATTGTGTGCTTAGTTTTATTTAATACAAGAAAACTAATTCTTAAAGAAGATTGATTTGGATTAATTGATTCATAAAAAATCTCATCTGAAAGAAAATTATTTAATAACCTTTTAAGTCTAATGAAGTTTGCCTCACATACTACTAGGTGATGAGATGTTGCAGGCAAAGTTTTTAACATATTTAAATTCTATATTCTTTTTTTATAGGTGTATATTCATTACAAGCTGCTAAATATTTTTTTATGCTGATTTTTTCTTCTTTGCAAAAAGATTCAATGGCATTTCGAAAATCCTTTTTTAAAACATAATGATATGAAGTGGAAGCTCTTGGTTCAAAACCTCTTCTGATTTTATGCTCTCCTTGAACACCAGGATCAAAGAAGGAAATACCATTTTTTATACAGTATTCTATTCCTTGATAATAACAACACTCAAAATGTAAGCTATCTATATTTTTTGAGCAGCCCCAGTGTCTTCCATAAAGAGTATCTTTATTTTGAAAGCACAGTGACCCAGCAATTTTATTTCCGTCATGCTCAGCAAAAAAAATAACAGGACAAAGATTATCTTTATATTTGTGCACCAAATTAAAAAAATCAAAGTTTAGATAGGGCGCTTGCATTCGTTCATGATAAGTAGATTGGTAAAACTGATAAAAAATAAGCCAATCATCTAATGTGATATTGGTATTATCTTTTATTGAGAAGCTGATTCCTGAATCATAAATTTTCTTCCTTTCGGATTTAATATTTTTTCTTTGTCTTGAAGTAAAAATTTTAAGAAAGTCATCAAAGTTTTTAAATTCTTTATTGTTCCAGACAAATCTATAACCACTTCGCTCTATAAAGTTTTTTTCAATAAGCATTTCAGAGAGATCATTATTTGGAAAAAGAATGTGCCATGTTTCCACATTATTTTTTTTCATGTAATCAATTACTGGTTCAGTAAAGTTCTCAATGCCAATTGATTTAGAGGCTATGAATTTTCTAGTCTCGCAAGGAGTGAAGGGGATTGCACTAAGTAATTTTGGATAATAATCTCTGTTAGCCCTTCTTAATGCATAAGACCATTGATGATCAAAAACAAACTCTCCATGGCTATTATTTTTTTTATAAATCGGAAGAAAGCCTGAAAGATTATCTTTTTCAGAAAGAGCTAAGTGAAATGTTTCCCAACCATTATTCGCATGAACAGATTTACTTTGTTCCAATGCATAGAGATATTCATATGACATGAAAGGCTTATCTTTTTCATCAATGATCTGATTGAAATCAACAGATGAAATTTCAGATAAGCTTTCAATAAATTTGCTTTTCATTTCAAGATGCCTAGATCAGAAAAATTTCGATTACAAAGCCAATCGAAGCTATCATGCCAACCCAATTATTCATTTTGAATGATTTTAAGTATTTCCCCTGATTAACAAGACTATTTTGGTAAAAATAAATACAGAACAATAGTAATAATATTGCAAGAAACAAAGGTGAAAATTGATTAATAAAAAATATTAATAAAAGAGAGAAATAAAATAATAAATGAAGAATCTTGCTAATTATTATTGCTTTATCTCCCCACAATATTGGAGTTGAATTAATTCCAATTAATTTATCATCTTCTATGTCTTCTAGCGCATAAATAGTATCAAAACTAATGATCCACAAAACCGTTCCTATAAATAGAAGCAATATTGATAAGGTGAAGTTTGTTGATACAAGACTATAAGATATTAGAGTTCCTGATCCAAAGGTTATGCCCAGAAAAAATTGGGGTGCTTTTAAAAATCTTTTTGTCAGCGGGTATATTAAGATAAAAATGGCGATAAATAATGAAATTTGAACAGTTATCTTTGGTACGAACATCAGAAGACTCAAACAAAAAGATGCCAATATGAAGAAAAATATCCATGCGCCTTTGAGGCTTACCTCACCTTTAGCAATTGGCCTATCTTTCGTTCTTGAGACTAATTTATCAAACTTATAATCACTAATATCATTAATCACACAGCCACAAGACCTTACTAGGATTGCCCCAGCTAATACAATAAGGTAATTTTCAAAATCGATATAACCCTCATTGAGAGCTCCCAACATAAGCCCCATTAGTGATGGCCAGAGTAAAAGATAAATGCCCACAGGCTTGTCCAGCCTAGCAAGCCTTAAATAAATCATTAATTTACTAATCATCTGTATCTATTAAAAAAATTTCCATCACTGAGAATTTATAGCCTTTAACTAAATATTTTGCTTTTCTGCCCCAATACAAGCTTGAAGCGTTTTTAAACAAAGCATAAACGACTTTATCTTTAGTAAAAATATCTTTCTCAAAGAGAATATCACCAAGGGGTTTATTTCCAAGATTTCCTAGTTGCTCCAATCCTTTTGAAATTGTTTCAACAGGGATTATTGTTTGAGCAAAAACTATTGGCTCATCATTGCAAAAAAGAATTACTTCTCTTAACTTTATTTCATTAGATGTACAGTCGATAAAGTCTTTATCTTCTTGTTCTATAAAAGATAATTCATCTTGAATAAGATGAAGTTTAAATGATCCATTTTTTTTTATTCTTTTGGTTATGGGGCCATTTTCAAGCAACCACGAGCGTATTTCATTTTTTGATATTTTTGATTCAATAGATTCAAAATTTTTCCAAGATGATATTTTCTTTAGCTTCATTAATTACTCGATAAATCTGATATTATAACGCCCACACTTTTAATCAAAGTAAAATTAAAAAATATGGATATGAAATTAAAAAAGTATGAATGTATTGTTTGTGGTCTAATATATGATGAAGCTTTGGGCTGGCCTGATGATGGAATAGAGCCTGGGACAAGATGGGAAGACGTGCCTGAAGATTGGTTGTGTCCAGAGTGTGGTGTTGGAAAAGAAGATTTTGATATGATTGAGATAGAATGATTGAAACTCCCAAAAATTTAACAAGAAATATTTTACTTGGAATGTTTTTGGGTTTTGTAGTTGGCTCTCTTCTATACTATGTAAGTTTTTTCTCAGACAGTTTCCTAGAGTTTATTAAAGTATATGTCTTTAATTTAGGTAGTGCTATTTTTATAAATCTACTTAAGCTTTTAATTGTTCCTTTGGTATTCTTTTCTTTAGTATCTGGTATCTCATCTCTTACCAGCATGCAAAGCTTAGGCAATATAACTTTAAAAACAATTACTCTTTATTTATCAACTACCGCTATAGCTGTTTCTCTATCTTTATTTATTGGCTCCATCTTTAAACCAGGCGCAGGGTATTCGTCAGAAATTGCACCGCCAGATCAGCTACCAAAAGGTCAGGGAATATATGACACAATTTTAGATATTTTTCCATCAAATATCATTGAAGCTATGGCACAAAATCAGATGCTAGCAGTTGTTTTCTTTAGCATTTTATTTGGCCTTGCATTGAATAAAACAAACCATCTTACAAATAACTTCAGCGAATCATTTGAAAAACTAAATACTGTGTTTATGCAGCTAGTCATAATGGTTATATCTTTTGCGCCAATTGGGGTATTTTGCTTAATTGGTAAATTTGTAATTACAGACGGATTAGATATCTTCCAAGAGGCTTTTAAATATGTACTTTTGCTAATAATAGTATTGTTAATTCATGCAATCTTTACCTATTCACTAATCCTAAAGTTATTTACTAATCTAAGCTTGCCTACTTTTTACAAAAAAATGAAAGATGTTGCTATATTTGCTTTTTCAACATCCTCAAGCGCAGCAACCATTCCTGTAACGTTAAAAACTGTCCAAGATGATTTAGGGGTAAATAAAAACGTTTCCTCTTTTGTAATTCCTGTTGGAGCTACAATTAATATGGATGGAACTGCAATTATGCAGGGCATGGCTACAGTTTTTATCGCACAAATGTCTGGTATAGACTTAACGCTTTTTCAATACATCCAAGTAGTGATTCTTGCTGTTGTAACTTCAATTGGTACTGCGGCCGTTCCCTCAGCAGGAACAATAACCTTAGTAATTATTTTGCAGCAATTTGGCTTGCCGCTAGAAGCTATTGGAATAATTTTAGCTGTTGATAGAATTTTAGATATGTTACGTACTTCAGTTAACGTAACAGGAGATGCTGCTGTTGCATGTATAGTTGCAGATTCAGAGAACCTAATTGATAAAAATTTATTCAATAAATAATTAAAAATAACGTCTTTTTTATAATAATTTGCTAGAATGCATCTTTTTAAAATGGGGATATATCGATGAATACTTTACTTTTACCACCGGTCTTAGGCGTTGTTGGAATGTTAGCAGCAGCTCTAGTCTATATGCTAGTGATGAAATATCCAGACGGCGAAGATAAAGTAAAAAAAATTGGTGATCAGATTCATGCTGGTGCACTTGCTTTTATGAAAACCGAATATAAATACTTAACAATTTTTATTGTGGTTATAGTTCTTTTGGCATGGTTCGCACTTGGACCTTATACAGCAATATCTATAATTATTGGAGCAATTTGTTCATCAGTTGCTGGTTTTATTGGCATGTATGCAGCTACTAAAGCAAATGTCAGAACAGCAACAGCAGCTCAAAAAGATGGTCCTGCAGCAGCTTTGTCAGTCTCATTTTATGGTGGCTCAATAATGGGTTTATGTGTTGCATCATTGGGCTTAATAGGTTTAGGAGCTTTATATTATTTTTATGTTCCAGCAGGTATTGACCCACATAAACTTGAAGGTTTTGCTATGGGTGCATCTATAGTAGCTCTATTTTCTAGAGTAGGTGGTGGAATTTTTACAAAGAGTGCAGATGTTGGAGCTGATCTTGTTGGTAAGGTTGAAGCTGGGATTCCTGAAGATGATCCAAGAAATCCAGGCGTTATCGCTGACAATGTTGGTGACAATGTTGGTGATGTAGCTGGAATGGGATCAGATATATTTGAATCATATTGCGGTTCTATGATCGCATCAATAGCAATAGCATATACTTTAGGCAACGAAGACATGATGATGCTTCCCCTGGCACTAGCATCAACTGGTTTGATAGCATCAATTATTGGTATATTCATAGTAAAACTTCAATCTGCAAAAGCACCTGCAAGTGCTTTAAGATCTGGCACACTTTTGGCTCCAGTAATATTTGTAGCAATGGCCTATTTTATTATCGATTCTTTTAATGGAGTTGGAATGAATGTTTGGTGGTGTGTTATTGCCGGAGCTGTTGGTGGGGTATTAATAGGACTCATCACAGAATATTACACAGGTGGAAGTCCTGTGAGAAAAATTGCTGAATCAGGAGAAACTGGTTCTGCGACAGTAATGATTTCTGGATTATCTGTTGGAATGCAGTCTGTTGTAATACCTATTGTTATTTTGGCTGGAATTATTCTTGTCTCAACTCAATTATCAGGTATTTATGGCGTTGGAATTGCCGCAGTTGGCATGCTTGCAACTGTAGGTATCACAATGGCGATTGATGCATATGGTCCTGTTGCGGATAATGCTGGAGGTATTGCTGAGATGTCAGGTATGGGTGAAGAGGTTAGAGAAATTACTGATTCTCTAGACGAATTAGGAAATACTACTGCTGCAATTGGAAAAGGTTTCGCAATTGGGGCCGCAGCTCTAGCTGCTCTAGCTATTATTTCGGCATTTTCAGCTGTTGTAGGGGCTAAAAATCCTTCATTTACATTAGCTCTGACAGAGCCAATTGTTTTAGTTGGGATGTTTATTGGAGTGTGTATACCTTTCTTGGTTTCTTCAATAACCATGACAGCTGTTGGTGATGCTGCTTTTGAAATGATTAATGAAATAAGAAGACAATTTAGAGAAATACCTGGGTTAATGGAAGGCACAGCAGAACCTGATTCAGAAAAATGTGTTGAAATTGCTACTGAAGCTGCTTTAAAGAAAATGGTATGGCCAGGAATAATAGCAGTATCAATGCCAGCAATTGTTGGTTTTGGTCTTGGAGCACAAGCTTTAGGAGGCATGTTAGCAGGAGGTCTTCTTGGCTGTGTATCGCTTGCACTTATGATGGCTAATGCTGGTGGAGCATGGGACAACGCGAAGAAATATGTTGAAAAGGGCAATCTCGGTGGCAAGGGTTCTGACACACATGCGGCAGCAGTTGTTGGTGACACGGTTGGCGACCCCTTTAAAGATACTTCAGGCCCTTCCATGAACATTTTAATTAATGTTATGGCAATCGTCAGTTTGGTTATAGCTCCGCTTCTAAGCATATAATTTTTTCTAAATAAACGCAGATCCAGAGATTCTTCTCTGGATCATGTGTAAAATTAACTAATGCAGAAAAATATCCTAATAATAGGCTATGGAGATATTGCCAAAAGGTTAATAAAAGTTATCGGTAATGAATCAATAAATATTTCTGCTATTTCAAGAAATGATTCTAACAATCCAAATATAAATAAATTTAACTGGGATTGGCTTTCAGATAAAAAAATTGATTTGAAAGCTAAAAATTTTGATTCAGCAATAATAATTCCCAAGCCTAGCAGCCTTGACGAGAAAGGTTATAAAGATGGCTTTATAATTGCCACAAAAAATATCTTAAACCTACTATCAAATCTAAATATCAATAAGGTAATTGCAATATCTTCTACTAGAGTCTATGGCGGTCACCATAAAGGTGCCGTAGATGAGAAATCAATAGAAAAACCCTCTGAGTTTAGGGGCAAATTGATCTTAGAATATGAAGTAGCTTTATCAAAAATATTTGGGCCTAAACTAACCATTCTTAGATTCTCAGGTTTATACGATAATCAATCAAAAAAGACTTCTCACAATAAATTACATAGAGATCAAGCTGCAAAAATAATAGCTCATTTTATTGAATACAAACCTGATAGCAGCCAAGCTAATATTATTAACTGCTCAGAGGATTCTGAAATTCTTTTTTCTGAAAAATCAATTATAAATACCAAGTTAAAACAGACAGGATTTAAATTTTAAAAAAATTAAACTAGAACAAAAACTCTAGGCAAAATACAATAAAGTTATGACATCAAGTATGACCGGCTTTGGGCATTCAAGGCATATAAACAAAGAAACAGAAATTTACTGTGAAATCAAATCAGTTAATCATAGATTCTTAGATATCTCTATTAAACCTAATGATATTAGCAATGAGCTTGATCTATTTATTAGAGATGCTATCAGTAAAAAGGTTAAAAGAGGAACATTAGATATAAGACTAAAGTTAAAATTTCCATCTAGCAACTCATACATAATTAATAATGAGTCTTTAAGAAATTTGGGTAAATCAATTGATGGAGTAAAGCTTTTAGAAATTAAAAAGCTAACTTTCTCAGATATCAAAGACATTCCTGGAATCATTAAGACAGAACAAAAAATTCAAGTTAACCAGAACTTAATAAAGAAAGTTTTTAAAGATGCTTTTAAAACCTTTTTATTAAATAGAGCTGCAGAAGGAGAAAAAATAAATAAATTATTTTTATCTAAATTAAATAAAATTAATAAGTGTATTTCTAAGCTGGAGAGCTCAAATAAAAAATTATTAAAAATAAGATCTGAATCTCTTAAAAAGAAAGTACATAATATATGCGAAACTGTTGATAAGGACAGGCTTGCTCAAGAAGTGGCCTTGCTTGCTTTGAAGCATGATGTTGCAGAGGAAATAGAAAGAATAAATTTTCATACCTCTTCTTTAAAAAAAGAATTGGTGTCCAGAAGTGGAAGCGGAAAAAAAATAGATTTTATCTTACAAGAATTATTTAGAGAAACTAGTACATTATCAGTTAAATTAGATATACCTAGATATAAACAAATAGCTTTAGATATGAAGCTTATAGTCGAGGAAATGCGCGAGCAGGCTCAAAATATTGAATAATAGAAAGGGCATGTTATTCGTCGTTGCTGCTCCATCTGGTGCGGGAAAATCTTCTTTAATTCAATCAATCCTTACCAAATTTGAAAATATTGAACTTTCAATATCAGCCACTACAAGATCACCAAGAAAAGGAGAGGAAGAGGGTAAACATTACTTTTTTGTGACTGAAGATGAATTTAATTCCTTGAAAGAAGAAGATGCTTTTATTGAATGCGCAATAGTTCACAACTATCAATACGGTACTTTACGTAAATATATTGATGAAAGACTAAATAAAGGAATAAATGTAATTTGTGATATAGATGTTCAAGGCTTTAAGCTTATAAAAAATACTGGCACCGATCATATTTCAATATTTATTATTCCTCCAAGTATTGAAGAGCTAGAAAAAAGATTACTAGCTAGGGGCTTAGATTCAGAAAATGTAATTGACACCAGGCTTGAAAATGCAAAGGAAGAGTTAAGGTGTGCTGAAGAATTTGATTACAGAGTATTAAACGATAACTTCGAGCAAGCCTATGAGGAAATAGTTAATATTATTATTAATGGAAAATCACCCAAAAATAACGATAAAATAAATATCAAGATATTAAGAGATATGTTGTCTTAATGTCTTATTAGAAATAGAATACGCTCCCTAGGAGAAATTATATGGCTAGAATTACAGTAGAAGATTGTTTACAGGTTGTACCAAGTAGATTTGATCTCATTATCATGGCATCAAAAAGAGCTAGACAGCTAACAACTACTAGCAGAGACCCTTTGGTGGAGTGGGATAATGATAAACCAACATTAGTTGCACTTAGAGAAATTGAAGCAGGTCTTCTTGATAAAGAAACACTAGATAGAACTCTAGAAGAAGATGTATTGTTAGATGGTTTTGCAGCACCGGGTACTGAAGAAACAGAAACAGTCGAATAAATGAATTTTGGAGAACTAATTTGAGTGAATCGGTTCTCCCAAATCATCTGATTAATTTTTCCGATAAAAGTCTATTAAAACTCCCATCATCTCTTTATAAAACTTGTAAAACATACTTAAGCTCTGAAGACATAAAAAAAATTCAGAAAGCATACTCATTTGCTTTTTATGCTCATATGGGCCAAAAAAGAAAAGATGGCTCAGACTACATTACTCATCCAGTAGCTGTTACAGAAATATTACTTGAACTAAAAATGGACTGTGACTCAGTATGCTCAGCTTTAATGCATGATGTGCTTGAAGACTGTAATATTCAAAAAAGCAACCTAGCTAAAATGTTTGGTGATGATGTGGCTCATATTGTTGACGGAGTAAGCAAGTTAGGAAAAATAGATCTTAAAAATGTAGCTGATAAAAATGCCAATAATCTTCAAAAAATGGCATTAGCAATGGCAAATGATGTAAGAGTTATTTTGGTTAAATTGTGCGACAGGCTGCATAATATGAGAACCATTGAATTCGTTCCAAGAAAAAAACAAATACAAAAATCAAAAGAGACTTTAGATTTATACGGTCCATTGGCACTAAGAGTGGGTATGCAAGATATGAGGGCAGAACTTGAGGACAGGGCTTTTAAATGCTTGCACCCAATGCGTGCTGATTTATTAAAAAGCGCAATCAAGACTTCAAGTGGCGGTAGAAAAAAAATAGTACAAAAGATAAGGAAAGAGCTAAAAAATCGACTTAAGTCCAATGGGGTTGAAGATGCTGGTGTAAAGGGAAGGGAAAAGAATCTTTATAGTATTTACAATAAAATTAAAACCAAACACAAACCATTTTCAGAAATACTTGATGTATATGGTTTTAGAATTTTGGTAGATTCTGTCGATGATTGTTATAGATCTTTAGGCATTATTCATAATTATTTCTCACCAATTGAGAACAAGTTTAAGGACTATATAGCTATTCCAAAAACTAATGGCTATCAAGCCTTGCACACGAGTTTACTTGCGTTAGATGCCTTTCCTATAGAAGTTCAAATTCAAACAAGAAGCATGTGGGCAACTGCCAATATGGGTATCGCCGCCCATTGGAGTTATAAAACAGATGATGATGCTGGTATTGGAACAGGGTTAAGAGCTAGCAGATGGTTATCAAGTCTTATAGATCTGCAAAAGAAATCGTCAAATCCTACAGAGTTTGCAGATTCTATTAAGAAAGATCTTGATCCTGCAGAGGTCTATTTATTCTCTCCTAAAGGAGATATTTACGCTTTAAAAGCAGGAGCTACTCCAATAGATTTCGCATATGAAGTTCATACTGGTCTTGGAAACAGTATTGTGGGTTGTAAGGTAAATAGAAGAGAGGCCCCCTTAAATGTAGAACTTGAAAGTGGCCAGACAGTTGAAATTATTACATCAAGTAAATTAGTTGAAGCAGATCCTGCATGGCTAAACTTTGTTGTAACAGGGAAAGCTAGGAGCGGAGTCAGAGCCAGATTAAGAACCCAAAAAGTTTCATCGGCAAGAAAGGCGGGTAAGTTTATGCTGGAATCTGAGCTACAAAGATCTGGAAAGTCTTTAAAAGATTACAGAGGCAGTACTTTAAAGAGAGTTCTAGATTCAATAGGGGTTTCATCTCTAAATAAGCTTCTTACAGAATTAGGCTCGGGTAAGCGAACTGGCAATATTGTTGCAGAGAGATTTTATTCTGGTTTAAAGATTAGAAAAGACAAAGACTCTAAGAAAATTAAACCTGTCTACATTCATGATAATCATATTGAAGGAGTTTCGGTTGTTTTTGCAAAATGCTGCCATCCTGTCTATAAAGATCCTGTAATAGCGCATTCTGACACAGAAAGAGGAATAGTTATTCACCATAAGCGATGCAAACAGGTTGCACCTTTTATTTCTAAAGATCCAAGATACATTCCAGGAAAGTGGGCTGATAATACCAAAACCCTAGTTTACACAGCAAAGATAAATATTGTTACTATTGACGAAATGGGTGTTTTAGCTGATTTAGTTTCAGTTTTTACAAAGGCAGGGCTAAACATTGAACAAATTAATACAAAAAATATTGATAGCACGTTTGCCTCCTTTGAGATGGAGGTAGATGTCGAAGATCTTGAAGAATTAAATAATGTAATGTTAAAGATTAGATCAAAAAAAATAACAACAAGTTGTACAAGATTAATAAACGAAAAATAATAAACCTTAAAAATTCAATTTTATGTACAATGCATATCAAAAAATAAATCCAATATATAAATCATGACAAAGAAAATAATTTTCACAGAAAAAGCCCCAAAAGCCATAGGGCCATACTCTCAAGCTGTTTCAGCTGGAGGATTCACATTTGTTTCTGGTCAAGTTGCTATCAACCCAAAGACCGGAGACTTGATGAACGCCTCAATTCAAGATCAGGCAGAGCAGGTAATAAAAAATCTTACGGCAATATGTGAAGAGGCTAACGGCTCACTTGCTGATATTGTAAAACTTACAATTTACATAACCGATATGAATGACTTTGCAGTTGTAAATGAGACTATGCAAAAATATTTTTCAGAACCTTATCCCGCAAGAGCAACAGTTGAAGTTTCAGCCTTGCCGCTTGGAGTTAATGTAGAAATGGATGCAGTTTTAGTTTGTCATGAGTAAAAATCTTCTCTCAATCAGTGATTTATCTAAAAAAGAAATTTTAGACCTCATAGAATTTTCAAAAAATTTCAAACAAGATGATGGCTCTTTTCGAAAAGAAAATTTATTTCCAGATAAAACTATTGCAAATGTTTTCTGTGAGCCAAGCACAAGAACCAAATCCTCTTTTGAAATAGCAGCCAAAAATCTTGGCTGTTCAGTAGTTGGTTTTGATATTTCAAATTCATCTGTTGAAAAAGGCGAATCAATTTATGAGACTGTAGATGCACTTAGTTTAATGGGTGTAGATCTGTGTGTCCTAAGACACCCTCAATCAGTTATCAGGGATCTCGCAGAATACCTGCCTGAAATGGTATTCATCAACGGAGGAGAGGGCTCCATATCTCATCCTACCCAAGCCTTGATTGATCTAATGACTATAATCGAGCATAAAGGTTCTATAGATGATCTTAATATAGTTATTGTTGGTGATCTTGACCACTCGAGGGTAACATCATCTTTTGTTGAAGGTGTCTCAAATTTCTCATTTAATTCTCTAACTTTTTGCGGTCATCCAAGCATGTCTACCAAATATACCAATCCTGTATTAGGAAGGTATGAGCCTGATCTCGATACAGCACTTCATGATGCAGATGTGGTCATGACATTAAGAATACAATATGAAAGGTTTGAAGAAACGCTTGATCTTGACCTAGATGAATACAAACAAGCATATCAACTTACATCTGAGAAGCTTGAGCAAGCCAAAGGCGATGCAATCATTATGCATCCTGGGCCTGTGAATTATGTAGAAATTTCAGAAAGCGTGTACCAGTCTGAACAATCTGTAATTAGAAACCAGATCGCAAATGGTGTTGCCATCCGAATGGCTGTTTTATCAAGATTTTTGAGCAGCTAGGGTTTTTTTAACGGTATCAACTATTGCTATAGTTGT
>CEUH01137143.1_pt1 | contig 30582 bp, 24 predicted proteins | sample 356461 | NCBI WGS metagenome assembly CEUH01 (sample SAMEA2623275, study PRJEB7988) | marine metagenome | isolation source: saline water (ENVO:00002010), including
TTTTTTTAAGAAAGCTTAGTAAAACTATTATTTGTAGCTCACAAAATAAATAATGTTAAAAAAGATAGTTTAGATTATAAATTCTTTATCTGTAATAACATATCTTTCACATTACTCACTGGCAACTTACAAGATTTGTTTTGGCACACATAAATCATTGTTTTATTAGGTACTAATTTACCTTCCAATAGCGGATTTCCATTTTCTTTTTTACCACCAGAGAGAAAAATATTAGGTAGGTAATAATCGTTAATCTGCTTTCTTATTTTTTCACAATCATTACCTACAATTGACACATCATAGGTTTGGCCACTAAACCAAGACATTAACACTGCCCAGTTTCCAAAGTAAGAAGCACCGTTAATTGCGCTTTCTTTCACATTATTAAGCATAGTTTTAGACATTGCTAAATACTTTTCATTGTAGCTATATCTTCCTAACAAAAATAAATTCTTAGCCATTTCAGAATTAGAAGAAGGAATTACATTGTCCGAAACTTCCATTTTTCGAGCAATTAATGCGGGATCTTTATCAGAAGTATAATAAAACATACCACTTTTCTCATCGTAAAAATGATTTTTAGCATATACTAATAAATCTTCTGCTTTATTAAGCCATTGGTTGTCAAATGTAGCTTGATATAAAGATATAAATGCGCTAATAGTAAAAGCATAGTCATCTAAAAAAGCATTAATTGTGGCGGTTGAGTTTTTATAATTTCGATTTAACCTATTGTCAGATTCCATTAAGTTTTCAATAATAAAGTCCGCATTTTTAAGCGCTGTGTTCAAATACGATTTATCTCCTAGCACCTTATAAGCGTCAACATACCCTTTGAGCATTAACCCATTCCAAGAAGTGAGAATTTTATCATCTAGCCCAGGTCTAATTCTATTTTCTCTTTCTTTTAAAAGTACTTGCTTTGCAACTTTTATTTTTTTCTCTAATTCTTTAATACTTAACCCATTTCTTTTTGCAAAACTTTCATCGGTTTCATTCTTTAATAAAATATTCACTCCATGCTCCCAAAAACCGTCTCCAGAAACATTGTAATAATCTATTATCAAATCAGCATCTTGAACCAAAACATTTCTTACCTCATCTTCTTTCCACACATAAAACTTTCCTTCCACACCTTCACTATCTGCATCTAAAGAAGAGTAAAACCCTCCCTCTTTTGACGTTAGTTCTCTTTGGACAAAGCCCAAAGTTTCTTCAACAACTGTTTTATAAATTGGATTTTTAGTCAATTGATAAGCAGAAGCATATAAACTAACTAATTGACCATTGTCATAAAGCATTTTTTCAAAATGCGGAACTTTCCAATAGGAATCTGTTGAGTACCTAGCAAAACCTCCACCAATTTGATCATAAATTCCACCATATGCCATTTTTACAAGGGTTAGCTCAACTGCATCTAATGCTTCTTTTTCTTTAAAAAAATAATGGTAATGCAATAAAAAATCATAGCCTACTGGCATAGGAAATTTAGGTGCGCCCTTGCTACCTCCCTCTTTTTGGTCAATATATTTTTCAAAATTGGTATAAGTTCTATTTAAATCTAAGGATAAAAAGTTCGCTGTATCCTTATTAAATTGCACTAGTTCACTGGATTGAATACCGCTAGTTAATTCAGTTGCTTGTTTCTCTAATTCTTTTTTAGAGTCATGATATAAATCATAAATTTTATTCATTACATTCATCCAGTTATTAACTGGAAAGTAAGTTCCTCCATAAATGGGTCTTCCGTCTGGCAAAGCAAAACAGTTAAGCGGCCAACCGCCTCTTCCACTAATCAATTGAACTGCATTCATATAAATTTGATCAATATCTGGTCTTTCCTCTCGGTCTACCTTTATACATATGAAATTATCGTTCATAATTTCAGCTACTTTTTCATTTTCAAAACTCTCCTGTTCCATAACATGGCACCAATGGCAAGCAGCATACCCCACACTGATGATCAATAATTTATTTTCATCTTTCGCCTTTTGTAAAGCTTTTTCTCCCCAAGGATACCAATTAACAGGATTGTGCGCATGTTGTAATAAATAAGGACTACTTTCATTAATTAACTCGTTGGTATACTTATGCTCTTTGCCCATAATATTTTTTTTGTCTTTAATTGTTTGACCACACGAAACTATTGAAAGCAATAAAAAAAAGAAAAATAAAACATTTAATTTCATGTTATTAATTAGAAATCATAACAATGATTGTTTATATAAAATTTAACGTCTCTTAAAATCATTTAATAATTTTTAAACTTAAATAATTAAACAAATAAAATGTATAATTTCTTTGTGTAATTTTATGTTTCAATTTTTTAAAACACTTAAGTTATGAAAAAGCTAACCCAATTAGTTTTTATTTTTTCAATCGTCTTTTTTGCAAATAGCCTAAATGCCCAAAACACTAAAAAAGATATGGCCAACCTCAAGTCAGCTCTTAACGGTTTTAAGTTTAGAAGTATTGGCCCCGCCTTTATGTCTGGAAGAATTTCGGATATTGCCATCGATCCAAAAAACAGTAATACATGGTATGTGGCTGTAGGTTCAGGAGGGTTGTGGAAAACAAACAATGCAGGAACAACTTGGATTCCCCTAACTGAAGACGAAGCCTTTTATTCTACTGGTTGTGTAACGGTAGATCCATCTAATAATTCAACAATATGGTTAGGTACTGGTGAAAATGTGGGTGGTAGACATGTGGGAATAGGTCATGGAATTTTTAAAAGTGATGACGCAGGTAGCTCTTGGAAACAAATGGGGCTAAAAAAATCCGAACACATTTCAAAAATTATTGTTCACCCAGATAACTCTAACATTATTTGGGTTGCAGCTCAAGGACCACTATGGAGCTCAGGTGGTCAAAGAGGCCTGTTTAAAAGTGTTGATGGGGGAAAAACATGGAAAAATACCTTAGAAATTAATAAATGGACTGGTGTAACAGACCTAGTAATACACCCAAAAAATCCAAATATATTATATGCAGCAAGTTGGCAGAGACATCGAAATGTAGCTGCATTTATGGGTGGCGGACCTGGGACTTCGATTTACAAAAGTGTTGATGGGGGAGATAATTGGGAAAAAATTGATAATGGCTTACCCAAAGAAAACTTAGGTAAAATAGGTTTGGCTATTTCGCCAATGAAACCTGAAGTACTTTATGCGGCAGTTGAAATGGAAAGAAAAAAAGGTGGTTTTTTCAAATCTGTAGATGCCGGTGGTAGCTGGAAAAAAATGTCAGCAACAGTGTCTGGAGGTACTGGACCACACTATTACCAAGAAGTTTATGCTTCTCCGCATGTTTTTGACAGAGTGTATTTGGCTAATGTAAGAGTAAAAGTTTCTGATAATGGTGGAAAAGACTTTTACACAATGAAAGAGAAAAGAAAACATTCTGACAACCACGCTATGGTATTTAAAAAAGATGATCCAAACTATATTTTGGTTGGTACCGATGGTGGTATTTATGAGACCTTTGACAACACTGAAAATTGGAAGTTTGTAAGCAATTTACCAATTACGCAGTTCTATAAACTTGCTGTGGACGATGCTGAACCCTTTTACAATATATATGGGGGAACCCAAGACAACAATACTCAAGGTGGGCCATCTCGAACATTTAGAAGTAATGGGATAACCAATTCAGATTGGTATGTAGTGTTAGGGGGAGATGGTCACCAGCCAGCAACTGAACCTGGTAACCCAAATATACTATATGCTCAATCGCAAGAAGGTTATTTACATAGAATTGATAAAACTAACGGAGAAGCCGTAAACATTAGACCTCAAGAAGGTATTGACGAGCCATATGAAAGGTTTAATTGGGATGCTCCTATATTAGTAAGTCAGCATAATCCTAAACAACTTTATTTTGGGTCACAAAGAGTATGGAAATCTGAAAATAGAGGTGATAGTTGGATTCCAATCTCAGGTGATTTAACCAAGAATGAGGAGAGATTTTCTTTGCCTATAATGGGAAAAACACAAAGTTTTGACAATGCTTGGGATGTTTATGCAATGTCCACTTACAACACTATAACTTCGCTAGCAGAATCAAAAATTGATAAAAATGTTTTGTACGTTGGAACCGATGATGGGCTTATTCAAATGACAAAAGATGGTGGTGCAAATTGGATAAAAAAATCAGTTGATATCCTACCGAAAACTCCTTCAACAGCATTCATAAATGATATTAAAGCAGATTTGTTCGATCAAAACACTGCCTATATTGCATTAGATAACCATAAATTTGGAGATTACAATCCCTACCTATTTAAGACATCTGATGGTGGAAAAACATGGGTTTCTATTGCTAAAGGGATTCCAAAGGGTACTTTAGTTTGGCGTATTGTTCAAGATCATATCAATCCTAATCTATTATTCTTGGGTACAGAGTATGGAGTTTATATAACATTAGATCAAGGTGAAAACTGGCACAAGTTTTCAAACGGATTACCCACAATACCGGTTAGGGATTTAGCTATTCAAAAAAGAGAAAATGACCTTGTACTTGCAACATTTGGAAGGAGCTTTTATATCCTTGATGATTACAGCCCTTTAAGAGAAATCAACAAAGAATCTGTTCAAAAACAAGCACTTTTATTTACGCCTAGAAACGGATTACAATATCAACAAATGTATGGTGGAACAAGTTCAAGTGGTAGTTCTAGTTTTGTTGCTAACAATCCAAAATATGGAACTCTGATATCTTATTATCTAAGAGATGGACATCAATCTTTAACTGCTCAAAGAAAAAAAGCAGAAACTAATGGGAAAATTGACACATGGATAATTGAGGAGTTAAATAAATCCAACTACACTATCAACAGCCTAATGGAAGTTTCAAATGAAGAATTAATTAAAAAAACAAATCTTGACTTAAATACAATTTTAAATGTTAAAAAAGTACTCCAAAAAAATAAAGAAAATGAAACTGGAATTAAATTTCCAGGTTGGGAGGCTTTAGATAGGGAAATCAACGAAACTGTACCTGAAATTGTTTTAATGATAAGAAATGAAAAAAATGAAGTAGTATCTCAAATCTCAGCACCAGTTAACAAAGGCTTAAACCGTCTAAATTGGGATCTAACCACGCAGTTATCAACTGCAATAAAGTCATCTTCTTCAAAAAATACTTACAATAGAAATTTAAAAATTAATGCTGATCCAGGGCTTTACAGTGTATCTTTATTTAAAAGAAGTGGGAATAATTTCGAACAGATATGCGAATCCAAAAAATTTGAAATAACACAAATTAGAAAAAATACATTAGAAAATCCTAAATATGATGAACATAAAGAATACTACCAATCATTAGCTGATTTAAATAAGAAAGTGATAGAACTAAATCACAATTTTGAAAAAGGAAATAATAAGCTGAATACTATTAAGAATAATTTAAAATATTTAAAAAGTCAACAAATAGAAATTAATTCCGATGTATTTCAACTAATTGAAGACATGAAGTCATTGAAAAGAGAATTTGGAGGAAGTCATGCTAAAGCTGAAATTGGGGAAAAGGATTTTCAAACATTAAATGATAGACTGTATAATGCAAAGGGAGGATGGAGACCCAATACCTACGGCCCAACAACGCTGCATATGGGGAGCTTCAATATTGCAAATAAAAAATACAATCGTTTAAAACAAAAAGTTGAACTATACTTAAGCAAAATCGAAGTAGTCAATAAAAAACTTGAAAACTACGGAGCACCGACTATTTTAGACTAGTAAGTGTTTTTTTAACACTAATATTTAAAAAAAAGATAAATTTTTAGTTTATTTGATGTAAATATCACTGATTAAGCTAAATAAACGTTTAAATAATTTAAATTAACGTTGGCTTTTTAATATTTTTTTTAACTTTAAGATACGCTTAAACACTAAACTTTAAATACATTGAAAAAAACACCTACAAAGAAAGAAAAGTTTCAAATTGTTGCAACTAGAAGAATTCAAAATGCATTAGACCATTTGACTGCATTGGTGAAGTGTGCTAACAAAGACAAATTTGAATACACAGAGGACGACGTTAATAAAATGATGAAAGAATTGAAATCCAAGTATGATGTTCTTGAAACACAGTTTAGAGATGGATTAGAAAATGGTTCTAAAAAGTTTAAATTCTAAATCAATCACCCTTTTTTAATCTAATCCTTTTTTTCAGGCAAATAACTGAACTAAAATTTTTATTGACTAAATTTGACAATAATTTAATTTAGTTCAATGTTTAATCTTAATATTCCACTGATTTTAGTTCTAATTTTCCACGCTATTGTATTTTTGCAAAGCGGTTTGGATAAACTATTTAACTGGAAAGGAAACCTTGATTTCACCACTCAGACATTATCTAAAACTTTCTCAAATCAAAGTATAAAATTGGCTTTGCTGATAGTGTTAGTTTTAGAAACTGTTGGTGGTCTACTTTCATTTATAGGATTAATTTTAAATATAGTTAATAATGATTGCGTCATTTACGGGCAAATTGGATTAATTTCATGCAACGTAGCATTGTTGGTGTTATTATTTGGTCAGAGACTGTCACAAAATTATGATGGTGCAAAAACAATTGCTATTTACTTTACAGTTTCCTTGATAGGTCTGGTTTTAATATTTAATTAAAAGCTTTTTAATAGAAGGATAGGATTATAAATCTTTTCTGATAGCTTTAATTTGTTTTATGCTAGCATTAGTTTTGAGCCTAATTGTTTTGTTATTATAACCTAACTTGATTAACCTTATTATTCTCCTTTTTTTGGACTTTAAATCATCTTGACTTAACTGAATATTTTTATTTTCAATTTTTTTTACTTTATCAATTTTTTGAGCTGAGAAAACAAGAACATTTAATATCAAAAAAATTAAAACTGTATAATTTTTCATTGTTATTTATTATTATTAATTTCATTAAAAGCTGACCGACTTAATGGTTGATAAGCATTTTTCTCGCCCAATAGAACTAATTCATCATTATCGGCTAATCTATGACTGTAATTGGCTAAATTTCCCGTTTTTACACAAATGGCATGTACTTTAGTTACAAATTCTGCTATGGCCATTAAGTAAGGCATCGGTCCAAATGGATTGCCTTTGAAGTCCATATCTAGTCCTGCTACGATTACTCTAATACCTTTATTTGCTAATTGATTACAAACATCTACTATTTGCATATCAAAAAACTGAGCTTCATCAATCGCCACTACGTCAAAATCTTTGATTAAATCAACTATCTCAGTAGCTTTTTTTACTGAATGTGAAAAAATTTCGTTAGCATCATGAGAAACAACTTTATCGTTACTATATCTAGTATCCGTAATTGGTTTAAAAATAATTACTTTTTGGTTAGCAAATTTTGCTCTTTTCAATCTTCTGATTAACTCTTCGGTTTTTCCTGAGAACATTGACCCACAAATGACCTCAATCCATCCTAATTGTTCGCTATGGTTTAAGCTGTTTTCTAAGAACATCAATTCAAAATTATAATATTCAAAACTTTAATATATTAAAAAATCTGTTCTTCTGTTGATCTTACGACCTTCAGCAGAATCATTAGAAACTTTTGGAGTAGTCTCACCATAACCCTTAAAACTTAATCTTTTTTTATCAATACCAATTTCAATAAGGTACTCCATAACTGAAAATGCTCTATCCATTGAAAGTGCCATATTAGCTTCATCAGAACCAATATTATCAGTATGGCCTTGTATCTCAATACTAAATTCAGAGTTTTCTCTTAGCCAATCTCCAAATCCATCAAGTACAATTTTCGATGATCTTAACAAATTGGAAGAATTTATTTCATACATAATATCATTAATGGTGTAAGGCTTGCCTTTTTCAATTTTATTGACTTCAATTTGTTTTTCTTTTATTACGGTATTATTTAAATCTTCTTCAGTTACCAACATTGATTGATAGGCTCCTGATTCACTTTTTATTTCAATTAAAGCATCTCCATCTAATTTTTCAACATTAACAACAGCTACAAACTCTCCATCATCATCAATATTAATCTGTTGCTCTTCTTCCTCCCCGTTGTTATTTCTAAGAGTGATTTTAGTTTTTTTCAATAGTTCAGTATCATCAGTTTCAGCTTGACCTTTAGCCAAAATAATTTTATCAGGTTTTGCCTTTTCAGGAATCTCAAAATAAAAAATGTCCTTTCCCCCCAAACCATTACTCCTTTTAGACGAAAAATAGCCATATCTTCCATCAACACTTACAATTAAAGATTCTTCTGGGGCGTCACTGTTGATGGGATATCCTATATTAAGAGGTGTTTCCCATTTACCACTTTTCATATTTTGCCGAGTATAAAAAATATCAAAATCTCCTGCGCCCCATCTTAAATCTGATGATTCAGAAACAAAATATAATGTCTTACTGTCAGTGTGAATAAATGGCGATTTATCGCTTTGAGGAGTGTTTATTGGCCTACCAATATTAATTGCTTTTCCCCATACTCCATTACTGTCTTTTTCACTGTAGTAAATATCAATTTTTCCATAACCGCCTGGTCTGGCAGAAGCAAAATATAAGGTTTTTCCATCAGCAGAAAGAGAGGGTTGACCTTCCCATGTTTGGGGACCATTTATATTATTACCAAGATTTTTTAAAGCAGACCATTCCTTTACAACAGTGTCGTATTTTTTGCCATTTTCTTCAATAACTCTTACTACCGTATTTAAAACTGATTTAAAAATATCACAATTCATATATGCTCCATTGGCACTGCAAGCACATACGTACATTTCTTTATTATTGATTGAAATAGTTGCTCCTCCATATCTTGGACCTTCATTAAATGGTTCATCTAAAGAAAAACTTTTGTTAAATGGTTCACTAAAGTTATCTCTTTGGGAAGATGAAAATATTTGCTTATGTTGTGTAATTACATCTCCTTTAATAATTTGATCAAACTCCGAAGTAAAATAAATTTGCTCATTGTCAGGAGAAATAATAGGCAAAACCTCATTTTTATCAGCTGATGAAACATTAATCAGTACCTTAGGATCAAAAGGAACAGGATTTGAGTAAAAGTCACAAAAATAGTTGGACATTTCTAAAGCTGCTTCTACATATTCTTTCTGATCCTTATAATTAACAGCAATTTTTTTTAAATTATCAGTTGGAAATTCTAAAAATTTAGTAAAATAATTAACAGCTTCACAGTCGTTTTTTTCCATGTAAAAGATTGTGCTAAGGTAGTAGTAAACGTCTGCATGATAATAAGGGCAAATATTTTCTAATTTTAAAAAATACTTTTTTGGAAAATCCATAGCTCCCCCTAAAGAGTAATTTTTTCTGTATGACATTTTAGCAAGTTCCCATATGCAAGGCAAACATTCTTCGTCTAATTCAATTGCATCCTTGTAAAACTTGACTCTATGTTTATAATCATACTTTTTATAATTTTTTCCTTTTTCATATAATTTTTTAACTGTGCTATATAAAGTGTAATCACAATCTTCGTCTTGAGCTATAGAATTATAGTTTGTAAAGTGAAACCCAATTAGAAAAAATAATTTATAAATGATTTTATTTTTCGGAAACATTTAATTCATTTTCGGAATATGCAACCATTGCTGCAACAGTCGCATCACCAGTTACATTTACAGTAGTTCGACACATATCTAGAATTCTATCCACTGCAAATACTAGTCCAATTCCTTCAATTGGAATTTGCGGAAATAAACCTAAAACAATGGTTAACATTACTAATCCAGCACCTGGAACTGCGGCTGAACCAATTGACGCTAAAGTTGCGGTTAGTAAAATCGCCAACTGGTCACTCAAACCCAAATCAACGTTAAATGATTGAGCAATAAAAACTGCTGCTATAGCTTGGTAAAGACTTGTTCCATCCATGTTAATTGTAGCGCCAAGTGGTAAAACAAAACTTGAAACCTTTTTAGAAACACCTAATTCTTCCTCAACTCTTTCCATTGTAAGTGGTAAAGTTGCAGCACTTGAGCTTGTGGAAAACGCTAATAATTGAGCAGGTGAAATAGCCTTTAAAAAGACATTTAACTTTATTTTAGCAAACCTATTAATCATCAATGGATATACAACAAATACCATTAATGCTAAGCCAGTAATAACAGTTAGACTATAAATACCTAACCCAGAAAGTATTTCTAAGGCAAAATTAATATCACCTTCAGAAACTTGCACCAAAACACCGGCCAATAAAGCAAATACACCTATTGGTGCATAGAGCATAATCACATCAACAATTTTTAAAATTATTTCGTTTACACTATCAAAAAAGGCTTTAGCAGGTGCTGACTTATTTTCAGGGATCATAACCATTGCTACGCCAAATAAAATGGCAAAGAAAATAACTTGTAACATATTTCTGTTATCAGACGTGCTTTGCACTAAATTACTAGGTACAAAATCAATTAAGGGCTGTAATGGTCCTGCTTCTTTAGTGGCTTCTGCAGCCTTAATCTTTCCCTCGGCTTTGTTTTCATATTTTTCAACAAGCCTGCCTCTAGTTTGATCAGACATAAACTTTCCAGGTTGAACTAAATTAACTAAAGCTAATCCAATAGTTATTGCAATTATTGTTGTTGATAGATAAATTATAATTGACCTACCGCCCATTTTCCCTAAAGTTCTGATATTATTCATTGAGGCAACACCAACGATTAAAGAAACTAGCACTAATGGGACTGCAATTAATTTTAGGGCATTTATGAAAATTTTTCCAAAAGGAGAAATCCAGTCATCAGTAAAGTCAACCCAACCTTGAAGAGTAGCAATTAAACTGTAGCCTAAACCAATCAACAAGCCGATAATTATCTGCCAATGAAGAGCTAATTTTTTCTTTTCTGATCTCATAACTTGACTGTTCTATGCCTTAATAAATGATCAATTAAAACCAAAGCTGCCATTGCTTCAACAATTGGAACTGCTCTTGGCACAACACAAGGATCGTGCCTACCCTTAGCTTTTAATTCAATATTTTCACTATTTTTATTAATACTCTTTTGTTTGGTTAAAATTGTTGCCACAGGTTTAAAAGCAACTTTAAAATAAATAGGTTGACCATTTGAAATACCACCTTGAATTCCTCCAGAATAATTTGTTAAGGTAGTTACTACCCCATCTTTACTTTCAAAAATATCATTATGTTCGGAGCCTAACATTTTAGAACCTTCAAATCCAGAGCCATAATCAAAACCTTTAACAGCATTTATTGAAAGCATTGCCTTGGCAAAGTCAGCGTGTAATTTATCAAAAACTGGATCTCCTAGACCAAAAGGAACTCCTTTGATAAGACATGAAATTTGACCACCTACAGAATCTCCTTTTGACTTTAATTTGCTGATAAGGTCTATCATTTTTTCTGCCACAAAAATTTCTGGACACCTCACAATATTAGTAGACGAATTCTTTCTTAACTCATCAATATCTAAAGATTGATTACCAATTTGAAAATTACCAACGCTAGAAACATAAGCGAGAATATCAATTTTATAATGTTTTAGTAATTGCTTAGCAATACCTCCCGCAACTACTCTACAGGCTGTTTCTCTTGCAGAAGACCGACCACCTCCACGGTAATCTCTAAATCCATATTTTTTGTCATAAGTATAATCGGCATGAGAGGGTCTGTATATGTCCTTGATATCAGAATAATCCTTACTTCTAGTATTATTGTTTTTGATTACAAATCCAATAGGAGCACCAGTGGTTACCCCTTCAAATATTCCAGATAAATACTTTACTTTATCATCCTCTTTTCTACTTGTTGTAATTTTACTTTGTCCTGGTTTTCTTCGGTCAAGATCGTTCTGAATTGCTTTAAAATCTATAGTTAGACCTGAAGGACAACCGTCTATAACACCTCCAATCATCTCTCCATGTGATTCCCCAAAAGTAGTTAGTTTATATAATTCACCTATTGAACTTCCCATATAAAACAAATATAGTAATCATAGTAATTTAATTCTTTTTTGAAGATAATTGATTGATGAATCTGTTTATAATATTTGCATCTTTATAGTTCATTACATTAAAATAAAATGAAATCCAAAGTTGATTTTTATCATCGATTTTTTCTTCAAAAGAAAAACTGTCATTCATTAAAAAAACTGGATGATTCATAATTGAAGCTTTATAAAATTTGGCCTCCGCAGAAGATTTAATTTTTACTTTTCTAGAAATTCTGTGTAAATCACTTGAAAATATTTGAAATTCACCATTAAAAATCTCTTTATACTTAATTTTTAAGCGTTTACCTTTTTTGGTTGAAATCTCAATATTTGACGAAAAATAGTTAATTAATTTGCCATACTTTTGATTAACTACTATTGTTTTATTTTCAAGATAACCGTATTGAAAAGCAAAAATAATTCCCAAAAAAAAGTTACTCAAATAATCCCACATTAAAAGTATTAAAATAAATACTACTGAACCTACTATTAAGTAGTTATCATTAAGTGCATGCGCTACTTTTAACATTACAAAAACTATCCAAATAAAATAAATTAAAACATTAAAAAAATATAGGTACTTTTTGTAAAAGCTTTTGGATTTTAAAGTAAAACTCAAAAATCTTCTTAAAACAGCAATCGAAAAAAGTAAAAAACATAACTGTAGTAAAGTGGTAAATATGTAAGGAATTACAGTCATTAACTAATAAAGTTGTTTATTTTAAAATATCTTTTCAAATAGGGAACTACATAGTAATTTATTTCCATTGAAGATCCATTAATTACAATTAATTTTTCGGCTTTTAAAAACGAAAGAATTTCATTTAACTCATTGAGTTCAATATGGTTAAAATATGATGAAATATGATCAATATTAATACGCTTATGCCAATAAAATTGTAACAAAACTAATAGTTCAGAATCTGAACACGAATTAGGAAATTTCAGATCATACTTTGGCACTAACTCCAATGAATTATTATTGGTCAAAAAAGACAACCATATTGCATTAAACCATCCAATATTTCCATAAGAAATGTTAGCTAATTTTCTAAAATTTATTTTATTAAGTCCAACATCAACTACCTGACCAGACATTTTACTCTTTTGATTTGTAATTTCTTCTAGTTGATAATTTGAAAAGGTATTCGTGTTTACATATTTTAAAATTTTGCTATTCAATGAAGTTGTCATTATTAAATGGTTTTTTAAAAGATCATTGATTTCAATTACAAAAATAATTTTAGCATACCTATCAAAAAGTTCTAACCATGAATTAATCGCAAAGTAACCTCCCTCATTTTTTCTCCACCACATTTCAAAATCATAAACAAAAACAATAGATCCCTCTTTAAGATCTTCAAGGCTAAGTTGTTGATCAATAGATGACCTTGGTTGGTGAATTAATGTTTTTATCGTTTCTTCTACTGGTTGATTACTTAAGTCTATTGGCGGATCTATAATATAACAACTTTCTTTTTCGAAATCGTAAGATAATTGGTTCATTAAATATGATTTTCCCGATTGAGGATCTCCAGAAATTAAAATCACATTTTGAAACTCAGGGTTAAAATTACTTATAAGTTTTTTGATTTCTATTAATTGTTCGCTGACAAAGGAACTAAAAAAAGGATTGGGCTGAGTATTATTGTTGAACAACTGTAAATAGAGCCTTGAATCATCAACGAATAAAGACGGTTCTGGACTACAATTTGAAATAAAAGTTCTTAATGCTTTAAGCTTATCTAGTTTAGAAAAAAGTTGAACCGTATTTTCTTCAGGAGTTACAAAATTCACAAAACTTAGAAATCCCTCAGAAAGTTGTATTTGTAACTTTTCAAATTTTTTGTAGAATCCGCTGCGATCATCATTATTAGATTCCACTACTTTCTTAGAGTTATTTGAAAGTAAGTATTCAAAATCTAAAATTTTATTAAGCTCAGACTTCAATTCGGAAAAATCAACTAATACACGTTCCTTATATTTATTTAAATTAATTTTAAAACCGTCAATTTTACTCAATAATTTATTTTCAGCATCTTTAATTAAATTTGAATCGCTTTGATTGTCTTTTGTGAAATTAAGTAGTTTAATTGCACTTATTATTTCTTCAAGATCATTTTTAAGCCATTCTTTGTTGTATTGTAAAATATGTTTAAGTTTTGAATCAACTGACTGGAAATAAATTGATTTTAATGTTGACTGCAAATAATAAGTCTTGTCATAATAGATGGTTTGCTTATTTAAAAAATCATTTAAGTACTCTGCTGTAAACACATTGATTTCACTTGGGAAATTATCTATTTCTGATTGAATATTTTTAGATGTTGAGAACTGATCAAGATCTCTAAATGTTTTTGTTAGATATCCTTCAATTTCAGTTAAAATTTTTGTATTGTCTTTAATTTTTTTGTCACTTATTTTTTTTGAAATTAAATCAACAAATGCTGAAAAACGGCTAAAAACTTGATTATTAATCATTATTTGCTGTTCTGAAATTTCTTCAATAGCTAATTCTTTGACAATTAAAGCAGTGCAACACATTACTTTATGATTATGAAAAATTAAGGCATTTTTTGAAACTGAACTCGAAAAATCCTCTATTGGTTGCCGATTTTTTCTATAAATTTTTGGATCAAATTGTTCATCTCTTTCACTAATTAGTCTTTTGACTTTATTTTGAGCAATATCAATAACAACTACATTTAGAATTTTAGCTATTAATTGATTAAGATCTTCATTTAGTCTGTCTAAAACATCTTCTGCTAATTTTTCAATTGATTTAGGAAACTCATTAGAACTATTATTAGATATATAATCTTTATATTGATGAAATAACTGTAATTGGATTGCTCCAATTTTTTTTAAACTCTTATTAAAGTTAAGTACAAATTCATTTTTAAAATGATAATCAAATAGTTTAAATACATTTAACTTTTGCTCAATAAAATCTTTTTTATTTAGTGATATAGTTCTTCTAATTTGAGTTGGGGATTTAGAAAGTTTATTAAAAATGCTCTGCTCGTAGAATTGTTTAGAATATTTATAATTAAGTCTTTTTGGAACAGTGTTAATAAATCGATTTAATGACAAGAAATAGTCTTCAATGTTGTTAGCAATATTTATTTCAAAATCATCAACTACTGAATTTAGTTCTTGGGTATTGTATAGATTAGTTACCAATTCATCTTTCAAGTCTTTAGGACTAGAAACCTTGCTATAAAAGCTTATAAAATATGAAATAGAATTTTTTAAATTTGATGAAAACTCTTCATTAATTAATATCAGTTCATTCTGCCAATTCTTATTGTTAAAATCGTATTGATTATCAAATGTTGTAATTAGAGATGCTTTGACACTCTTAGAAATAGAAAAATCAGTACTAGTTTCAACTTCTTTTGATTTTTTAACTTGATTAAACGATGTTAAATTAAAATTAGAAGATGCCTCAATAAATAAAGCTGATCCAATATCTTCAAACAAATTATTAGAAGCATTTATAAAATCTTTTTCTTTACCATGAACTAGATTTGGCAAACTCATCAATACTAAATCTGCCGAATAACTTCTCGTTCTTATTAGTTCGTTAAGATTTCTTTTTTCAATTACATTATTAATGATTTTAATCTGAGCTCTTATCCTTTTCTTTTCTAATACTCCTTCAATTTCTGAAATTAAATCTTCAGTCGATAATGAAGAATTATTAACGTAGTAAATAACCACATTTGAGTTATTCCATTTAGCAGAAGACTTTAAAAACTTTATAAGCTGTAGCTCTAATTCATTTTCTTTACTAATTGTAGACCACCATACGTCAATTTCGCTGTAGTTACCAAAACCTCTTCTTTCATCATAATCTAGATAGAGTATGTTGTAATCCAAGTCCTTAAGTTTTTGGGTCATTTGGCCAAAATAAATTGGGTCTTTTGTGTTTCTAGCCCAACCCATTAGTATTGTATTTGGATCAATTCCTGAGAACCCATAGGTATTAGCAATAGTTTCTATAGCTTTAAATACATTTTGACAATATAATCTTCTATGAAAAATTGAATCGTCATTGATTTGTTCATCTTTCACAACTTGATTTGATTTTGGGAATAGAGCATTAGAAGATTTGTCTTCGATTAAATCAAAATTTGACACCATTCCACCTCTGCTACTAATAGATTTTCCAAATTCAATTAGATATGGTCTTTTTTTAGTTCCACCACTAAATAATAAAATATTTGGTTGCCAATTTCTGCGATGAACTGCTTTTTTTTGTAGGTTTTTCAGACCAGTTTTAACAATGGAAGTCCATACACTAAACCACACATCACCTGTTCCCAAGACAAGATCTTTTTTAGAAAGCCAAAACCAAACAATTAACATTATCATAATAGCGAACAATGTCGCTGCTAGATTTAATTGAATCATCAATAAAAACGTGGCAATTGCTCCAACTAAGGAAATCCAAATTGGAATTTTAAATTTAGGTCTAAAATCTGGACTTGACCATTGTTCTAAAAAACAAGAAATATTAATGAATAAGTAGGCTGCCATATAAAACATAGCTACTAATTCAGCAATGACATTTAATTCGCCAATTAAAATTCCTAACTCAGCAATTATAAAAGTTAAAAAAAGTGCGTTTCTAGGTTCGTTATTTAATCCATATCCTTTAGCGAAAATTTTTGGTGTAATATTATCAATAGACATTGCTTGAAGTATTCTAGGTCCTCCTAAAATACCTCCCAAGGCAGATGAAAGAGTTGCACCCCAAACTCCACCAATAACAAGAATCGAAACTGCACCAAACTCAATAAGAACATTGTTGTTAGATTTAAGAATCTCGTTATCAATATTGTAATAAATAAATACTGCAAGAATGATATAAACACCTAACCCAATAAATATTGAAAGCATTGTTCCCCAAGGAATTGACAACCTTGGATTTTTTAAGTCTCCGCTCATAGCGACACCAGCTGTAAAACCAGTAACAGCAGGAAAAAAAATTCCAAATAGCACTGAAAAACTTGGTGCATTAAGTACATCAGTACCTTTTTTTAAACCTTCAGATGAACCAAGAAATATAGATCCTAATGATAACACTATAAGACCAAGTATTACATATTGAATTTTTAATGCAAAACTAGTACTTATATAAGCAATTAACATTACCAAACAAAGTGCCAATGTTCCAAATAAACGAAGTTTATTAATTGATATTTGCCCTATACCTATACTATCATCTAATACAGGAATTAAACTTTCAGAAAAACCAATTAAATAAAGTGATATACTAAATGCAGTAGCAACAAAAATCGTCAATCCAATTGCACCACCAATTGGTAAACCAAGACTTCTAGTGAGCATATAGTATATCCCTCCTTTTTCAATCTTTTTATCTGTTGAAATAGATGAAACACTTAAACCAGTAGTAATAGAGATTAGATGTGCAAAAACAATGATTAATATTACTTGTACTATGCCAGTTGAATTTCCTACCACACTCCCTAAGCGCATATACATTATAACTCCTAAAATAGTGAGTAGTGAAGGTGTTAGAACACCACTAAAAGTTCCAAATTTCTTTTGAGTTCCCATTAAATCAAAATGATATAATTATTAAATATGCTAAAAGGAATTAATATTATTGTCTAATATTTAAATAAATATGTTTGAAAAACTAAAAATACTTGAACTTTCTAATGTGCTAGCAGGTCCAGCAGTAGGAATGTTTTTTGCCGAATTGGGAGCAAACGTACTAAAAATTGAAAATGTACATTCTAAAGGAGACATTACTAGAAAATGGAAATTACCCAAAGAAGATAAAAGTGGTGTCTCTGCCTATTTCAGTTCCATTAATTATAAAAAGAAATATATAATGATGGATTTTAACAATCCAAAAGAAAGAAAAAAATTGGAAAAATATATATTCGAATGCGATATAGTCATTACTAATTTTAAGTATAAGGACGCTGAAAAATTTAATTTAACATTTAAAGATTGTAAAAAAATTAATCATAAAATTATTTATGCTCATATTGGCGGATTTGTTTCCAACCCCAAAAGAGTTGCTTTCGATGTAATACTACAAGCAGAAACTGGATATATAAGCATGACTGGAAATCATAATCAGTTGGCTAAAATGCCAGTTGCGATGATCGATGTTTTAGCAGCTCATCAAATTAAAGAAGGAATTCTAATCGCAATGCTAAAACAGCAAAATGATAAAAAAGCTTACAAAGTATCGACAACGTTAGAGGAATCAGCTATTGCATCATTAATGAATCAATCCACTAATTATTTAATGGTAAATCATGAGTCAAAACCTATTGGAACTCTTCATCCTAACATTGCTCCTTATGGAGATACTTTTTACACAAAAGAAAACGACCTGCTTATTCTTGCGATAGGAACGGATAAACAGTTTGAAAAATTTTGTGAAATTCTAAGTTTAGAATTTGAAGTTTTTGAAAAATTTAAAACCAATTCTTTAAGACTTAATAATAGAAATTTACTTATGAAAATAATTCAAGATAATGCTAGATCAATTGGAACAGAGTTTATTCTTAATGAGGCAATAGAGAAAAATATTCCAATAGGAAAAATTAAAAAAGTCGGAGAAGTAATGAAATCTTCTATTGCTAAAGAAATGGTTCTTAAAGAAAAAATTAATAATCAACTTACAAAACGTATAAAAACAATCTCATTCAAGCTTTCCAATTGATTTAAAATGTCTTAACTTTTTATTAAGCACGATTACAAGTCTTTTACCGTCATTGTTAGAAACTTGGGATCCAAAATCAATATTATCATTATTTAATTTCATTGATAAAGTGGGTTGGCCTAGGACCCAAAATGAGTCATTAAAAACCTTTGCATAGGATTTTTCTTTCAGCTCAATTTGCTCAAAAGAACTTATATTATTAAGTATGACTTTTTTTGCTTTACCATAACCCCATAGAGATTTCTTAAATGATAAAAAATCGTCATCTATCTTAATATATTCCATCCCAAATTTTTTCCAAATAACAGACCTTAAAATTTTATAAAGAAAATAAAACCAAAACCCTAAGAATGTACTGTAGTATAATCCTTGGCCTTGTAATTCATTAGTGAAAATAAACATGTATATAATCGAAAATCCACAAAAAAGCCAAGCGATTAACCAAACTAACATTAAACTGAACTTCCAGTCTTCTGTTTTTCCACTTATTATTAAAGTAAAGCAATTACTGTGATCTTCATAAGAAATTCTTTTACCAATCCATTTCATGAGACAAAAATAAGACTTTAGCTCTGAAAATTAATCTGAAACTTAATATAAAAAATACAGTATAAAAGCTATTCAGATAATTTGAAGTTGTTCTGGCATAGGAATTGTTATATTTAACGCGTGAAAAAGTCATTTTTGAAACTATATTTTATTTTGTTTGTTACTGCAGTAAATCTCTGTAATAATAAAATTAATGCACAAACTGAAAATGAATATATGGACTTACTTCTTTTGTTTGTAGACGAAAAATATGAAGTTTGCTACAATAAATCAATAAAATATACCGAGAAAGAAAAAACAAAAAAGGACCCTCTACCCTACTTGTATGTTTCAATGTCAAGTTTTGAAATGAGTAGAGATCATAAATACACTAATACTTTTCCAAAAGCATATAAAACCGCCATCTCATTTGCAGCAAAATACAGAAAAAAAGACAAAGATTACAAGTTCAAATCAGACGCTGAAAAATTTATTGATGATTTTAAACTCATCATTACTGAAGAAGTTGAAAACTACCTACTTGAAGGTACTGCAGCAAAATACGGAAAAGCAGCTGGGCTAGCCAAAAAAATATGTGCCATGGATCCAGATGATTATGGAGCTAAATTGATGTATGCTTTACTTTGTGACTTAACAAAAAATAAGACTGAATCTAAAGAATACTTGAAAGTTTGTATCCCTAAGCTTGAAGATTACCAATTTGATAGCAGTGCTCTGAAATCAATGACAAAGTCACAGCAATCTATTTTAAGATTTGCACTTATAGAATACTGCAATTACTATCAATTAAAAGAACCTGCAAAAGCAAAGCAAATGCTGGAATACGGTAAAAATATGTATTACGAAAAAAATAAACTATCAAAAATTGGGTATAATACTGACTTCAAAATAAAATATGATAAAATAGATAGTTAATTATCAATAACATCTAATAGTTGTTCAAACATCCAATCTATTTCAGTTTCAGATATGCAGTGAGGAGGCACAAAACCAAAAACATTACCAAGTGGTCTCAAAATAAGTCCTTTTTCCAACAACTTTTTATAAATTAATTTTCCTGAGTTATTAAAATAGGATGACTCTCCTCCAGCATCAATTTCAACTGCACCAACTAAACCTATTGATCTTGCTGCTCTAATTTTTTTATTTGTTTTAACTTTTTCAATATTCATCGATATTCTTTTTGAAATCCTTGTAACATGATTCCAAAAATCTTTTTTTATCATCAAATCTAATGAAGCATTAGCGGCTGCACAACAAAGAGGACTACCAGTATAAGAGTGTCCATGGAGAAAGGTATGTTTCGGCTCATCAGAATAAAATCCATCAAAAATTTCCTTTGAAACCACAGTTAAACCTAAAGGAAGAAAACCACCTGTCAATGCTTTTGATAAACAAATTATATCAGGATTGCTTTCTAAATAGTCAGTAGCAAGCCATTTTCCAGTACGTCCAAATCCTGTAAATACCTCATCGGCGATAGTAATGATATTCGAATTTTTAGCGATTGAAATTAGTTCTGACAAAATATCTTCACTATAAATATTCATACCTGATGCTCCTTGTACAATAGGCTCAAATATAAATGCAGATACATTTGATTTATTAACTAAATTCTTGAAAGTTTGGATTACTTCCTTATCATTTTCGCCATTTGGAAAGGGAATAAAATCGACATCAAACATAAATCTTTCAAATGGTTCGTTGAACCCTCCTCTTGCAGTAAGACACATACTTCCAAATGTGTCTCCGTGGTATGCACCTTCAAAAGCAATAAAACGATCCTTTGGTTTATTTAAATTATTCCAATATTGAATACTCATTTTTAACGCGACTTCTATAGCTGTTGATCCATTATCAGAAAAAAATACTTTCTTAAGACTATCTGGTGTAATTTTGATAATTCTTTCTGCTAGATTGATAGCTTGTGGGTGGGTAAATCCACCAAATGCCACATGTTCTAATTGTAACATTTGTTCATTAATTTTTTTTGCTAAATATGGATTGGAATGACCATGAGCATTAACCCACCAACTTGAGAAACCATCTAAATATTTATTCCCATTTTCATCAAATAAATAACAACCTTCACCTCTTACTATAGGTAAAATATCAGCACCCTTCATTTGGTCAAAAGGGTGCCAAATGTAATTTTGGTCTCTCTGCCTTAGACTCATAATTTTAGCTCCATATTTAGTTTTTTAGCTATGACTTGGCCCTGTTTAATAATCCATTCTTTGTTTAAATTCTCTGAATGAGGAATATGTCCCAAGATATTAGTTTTTGTAATGTGTTGTATTATCTTTTCAGACGACTCCACTCTTTGACCAATTACAATTGATCCTATGACACATAAACCAAACGACTTTAGTTGTTCAATTGTAAGGATAGTATGATTTATACTTCCTAAATAGTTTTTAAAAACTACAATTACTCTAGCATTTAATTTTTTGATCAAATCAATCATAAGATCACCTCTATAGTTTATAGGCACCATAACACCTCCAGCACCTTCAATGATAATTTGTTTTTTTTGGGGAATTTCAATATTACTTAGTTGAATTTCAATATTTTCTTGAAATGCTGCTTCGTGTGGTGACATTGGTAATTTCAATCTGAAAGATTCAGGATGAATTAAAGTATTTGGAGATAATTCATTAATAGTTATTGAATCTGATTGTTCTAAATCTCCACACTGAATTGGCTTCCAATAGCTGTATTTCAATCCAGAACATAAAATACTTGAAGCAATAGTTTTGCCAATATTAGTGTCAATTGATGTTACAAAAATTTTCAAAATTAATTATTTAAAATTTCTAGAAGTTGATTAACTTGATTGATCGTGTTATAATCATGAAAACAGATTCTCAACCTTTCTTGTCCTTTTTGAACGGTTGGAGAGAGAATTGCCTTGACAAATAAATTATTAATCATTAATTCTTCCTCCAAAACCTTAGATTTTTCTTTACTAATTATGGACACAATGGCTCCATATTTACCTGTCAAAATAGTATAATTTTCATTGATATTTTCTAAAAAATATTTTTTAAGTTTAAATAAAGTAGAAATATCTTTTGTGTAAATTTGGGTAAGTTGATTTTGCAACTCTTTTACAATACTATTTGATGGAGCAGTAGAGTAAATAAAAGATCTTGAAAAATTAATTAAATATTCTCTTAAAATTTTAGATCCAACAATAAAGGCACCACTCAAACCAACTGCCTTACCCATTGGATAAACTACAGCTAAACACCTTGGATGATTTATAAAGTATTGTGCTGTTCCTAAATTATTTTCTCCAGAAAGTCCTATTCCATGTGCTTCGTCAAGAATAACATAGGTGTCTTCAAATTTTGATATTAAATCAAAAAGTAATTCCAAAACTGGAGAATCACCATCCATACTATAAACAGTTTCTGCAATGATGATTTTTTTTCCGGTATTTAATTTTAACAATTTTGCTAAATGGTGGAAGTCATTGTGTTTAAATGAATATTTTTTAGCATGAGATAACCTGACGCCATCTATTAAAGATGCATGAATCAATTCATCACTTAAAATAGTAGTAAATCGGTCAGCCACAGTTGATATTAAGCCAATATTGGCTAGATATCCTGCTCCATAGTATAACGCAGCCTCAGCATTTAATTTCTTTGCAAATTCATCCTCGACTTTTTCTAACAAAGCAGAGTTACCAGAAATTAATCTTGAGCCTGTAGAACCTGATTTGAATTTATTTGCTATTCCTAGGTAATCGTTTGAAGAAAAATCAACTAGGTTGTTATAATTTTTAACAGTTCTGTAAAGACCATTTTTCTTTCGCTCATTCAAAGCTTTTTTGAAATAGGCATCCATGAAATTAATTCTATAGTTTACAGTTTCTTTACGGAAACTACTCTTCTTGGCTGAAAAGATTTTCTAATTTCTCTCGACTTAATCTTAGCTTTTTCGTTTCTCTCAATAATATGTTTTGGTCTAGTCCATTTTGGGTTTTTAGTATCCAATGGTTTCTCTTTGTAGGACTCATTAATTTTTGGCTTATCCCCTTTTTTATAAGGTTTCATTGGAATAAGTCCCAATTTATCAAATAATGCTAGATCACCATTAAAATCTGGGTTGGGTGTAGTCAATAACTTTTCTCCTGCAAAAATTGAATTTGCCCCAGCCATAAAACATAATGCTTGGCCTTCATCACTCATTTGTGTTCTTCCAGCAGAAAGTCTAACGGATGCATGTTCTAGGACAATTCTTGTGGTGGCAATCATTCTAACCATATCCCATATTGGAACTGGTTTTTGTTTTTCTAGTGGAGTACCCTCTACAGCTACCAAAGCATTAATGGGTACTGATTCAGGTTGTGGTTTCATTAGTGCATAGGTATAAAGCATACTTATTCTGTCATAGTCACTCTCCCCCATCCCAATAATACCACCTGAACAAACTGTTAAGTTTGCTTTTCTTGCATTGTCAATAGTTTGTAATCTATCTTCATATCCTCTTGTAGAAATAACTTCTTTATAATATTCTTCAGATGTATCTAAATTGTGGTTGTAAGCATAAAGTCCTGCATCCGCCAATCTTTTGGCTTGATTTTCTGTTAACATCCCAAGTGTACAGCAAACCTCCATGTCCATTTTATTGACGGATTTTACCATTTCTAAAACTTGATCAAAGTCTTCATCGTCCCTCACATTTCTCCAAGCTGCTCCCATACAAACTCTGCTAGATCCCATGTCTTTGGCCTCTTGAGCATGACCTACTACTTCTTCTACGCTCATTAAAGAGTTTCCATTAATGTCGGTATGGTACCTAGCTGCTTGAGGACAATAACCACAATCCTCTGGGCAACCATCCGTTTTAATCGAAACTAATTTACTTATTTGAACTTCTCTTGGATCATGATACTTACGGTGAACAGTTGCAGCTTGATACAATAACTCCAGTAGTGGTTTATGATATAGCTTTGCTATTTTATCTTTTGTCCATTTTTCCATTGTATAAGTATCTAATTATTAAAACAAAAATAAATAAGATTATCAATATAGATATAAAATTTTAAATTCTTTGAACATTTAAATAGATATCGCTAGATTTATCACATGCTTAAAACATACCTGTCCAGTTTTTTAATTTGTATTTTCATCTCAGGGATTTCCCAATCCTATAAAATTGGATTACTTAAATATAACGGTGGAGGAGATTGGTATTCTAATCCTACTGCACTTAATAATTTAATTAGCTTCTGTAATGAAACAACTGGAAGTAATATTAATCCTTCCTATGATGAAGTTGAAATTGGGAGCAATGAGCTATTTAATTACCCATGGGTGCATTTAACAGGACATGGTAATGTAGTTTTTTCAGAAAAAGAAGTTGATAATTTAAGAAATTACTTAATTGCTGGAGGTTTTTTACACATTTCTGACAATTATGGATTAGATCCATTTATCAGAAAAGAAATGAAAAAAGTTTTTCCAGAGAAAGACTTTATTGAACTTCCCATTGATCATCCTATTTACACTGAAATCTTTGATTTTTCAAACGGCTTACCAAAAATTCACGAACACGACAATAAATCTCCTATTGGATTTGGATTAATTCTCAAGGGGAGATTGATTTGTTTTTATGATTATGAATGTGACCTTGGTGATGGTTGGGAGGATCAAGATGTTCATAATGATAGTGAAGAAAATAGATTAAAGGCTTTAAAAATGGGAGCTAATATAATTGCTCATTCTTTATTAGGAGAAAATGATTAATTGTTCATATGTTTTAAATTTAGCCAATATAGAGCGACAAATAAAATGGAGGTTATTATTATGGTAACTAATGTTGCAGTTGTAAAAATATTTGAGCTCGGACAAATAGCAAAATTTAGTATTACCAAAGTCATTTGTGAAATTACATATAAAGCAAAACCTTTTCTTTTAAGCTTAAACATTAACCAAACTCCATAAGCTTCAAGCAAAAAAATCATTACCAAAAAACTATTTTCAAGTAATAAATTCAACTTTTTTGCATTCAAAAACTCTGTCATTTCTTCTGCTAAATTTTGTGGTATTTCTTCAAAGGAGGAAAACATTTCATTCATTTGACTAATTTGTTGATCAAACTCAACTTGAGCATTTTTCTGATCACTAAATACAGAGCCAATGGCGGGAAAAATTCCAAATACAATATTTATTAAACTTAAAATACAAAGCACCTTTAAAAAACTAGGCACTTCGTTTTTGGGGTTAAACTCCTCAGAATCATTTTCAAAAACTAAGGGTTGATTATTAGTTAATTCTTCATCTTCCTTTTTTTTTTCTGGCAAATTTTCACTCATTATTTGATTTTTGCTTTAAATATAGACAAGCTTATTCATTTTAAATCAAATTTAAATTAATTATAAGGAATTAGACACTTTTGAATTACAAACATTAATTAACATATGTTAATTTATTATGTTATTAATTAATAATATTTTTAAAATCAAAACAAAAAAATTAAAATTTTGGAGCAGCTGCTGCATTATATAGATCAAAAAATTTCTCTAAGTAAAGAAGCTAAAGAATTAGTCAAATCTATTTCTGTTTTAAAAAAAATAAAAAAGGGAGATATACTTATTCGAGAAAACCAATTTATTGACAAAACATATTTTGTTGTCGACGGCTGTTTAAGATCATATGTATTTGATAGTAATGGTAAAGAACATACCCTTCAATTTGCATTACAAGATCAATGGATAAGCGACTATATTGCCATTTTTAATAATGAGAAGTCTACCCAAGTTGTGGAGTGTATTGCTAACTCCACTGTAATTGAAGTTTCTATAAGTGAGGGAATTGATAATATTTTTTTACGTTTTCCTGAAATAGAAACTTTACACAGAAAAAATTTACAGCGTCACATAGTTAGCTTACAAAAGCGGATATTAAATCAACTACAACTTTCTTCTTTAGAAAGATACCATCTTTTACAAAAACAAAACCCAGCAATTGAAAAATACGCCTTGAACTATCATATTGCGTCATATTTAGGAATTACTCAACAAAGCTTAAGCCGAATCAGAGCAGAGATTGTGAAAAATTAAATAAAAAGCCACTTAAATTAAGTGGCTTTTGCGGACCGGACGGGACTCGAACCCGCGACCCCCTGCGTGACAGGCAGGTATTCTAACCAGCTGAACTACCGGTCCTAATAAGTGAGCAAATTTAATTTTTTTTATGCATTAACAAAGACTTACTACATTTTTTTAGCAGAAATTTTTCGTTTAATAAGATATTGAAGTAAAATATCATTAAATCCATCTTCAATATTAGCAGAAACAAATTCAATTTTTTGACTAATCATCATACTTTTAAGTTTTTTTATAAAATTGTTTCTTTTTTCACTATATAACCTTTTAATTTGATTAGGATGTAGTTTAATCCTTTCTCCCGATTCCATATCAACAACATTGTAATATTTATTTTTCAAGCCAAGATCATTTTCTAATTTGTGATGAGAAACATCAAAAACTACTACTTCATGTAAATTATGTCTTAAATGCTTGATAGAATTGGCAAAATCTTCAAAATTGTCAATTGCCATAAAGTCTGAGAAAATAAAAATCAACGACCTTTTATTAACTGTCATTGCTAAATGGTCGATAGTAGCTGAGATCTTTGACGATCTTTTACTTGATTCTTTGTATTTTTTGAAAATCATTTTCTCAAGATTAGAGAATATAAATCTTTGGTGAGTAAGTGATGATTTAGCAGGACTATAAAAATCCAAATTATTGCTAAATACACTTAAACCAAATGCATCTCTTTGTTTTCTCATTAAATAAATCAAAGAGGCCGAGGCGTCAATAGAAAAACTTAGCTTGTTATAAGGCTGATTTAATGGGTATAGCATGGATGAAGAACCATCGATTAAAATATGACACCTAAGATTAGTTTCTTCCTCATATCTTTTGACGAACATCTTTTCTGTTTTAGCTAATAATTTCCAATCTAAATGTTTGATGGATTCACCACTATTATAGAGTCGATGTTCTGCAAATTCAACTGAGAAACCATGAAATGGGCTTTGATGTAGCCCCGTAATAAAACCCTCTACTACTTGCTTAGCTAGTAACTCAAGATTACCAAATTCTCTTGCTTTTTTATAGTCTATCAATTACAATAATTCATTAGCTAAGTTAGCAAGCTCTGATCTTTCTCCTTTTTCTAGAGTGATATGAGCAAATAATTCATTACCTTTTAATCTATCAATTAAATAAGAAAGTCCATTGCTTTGTTCATCTAAATATGGAGTATCAATTTGAAATACATCTCCTGTAAAAATGATTTTAGTATTCTCACCTGCTCTAGTAATTATAGTCTTTACTTCATGCGGTGTTAAATTCTGAGCCTCGTCTACAATAAATATTACGTTTGATAGACTTCTTCCCCTTATAAATGCAAGTGCAGAAATTTTAAGCTTTCCGTCTTCTTCCATCTCGACAATTTTTCGATACTTTTTTTCATTTTCTCCGAATTGGTTTTTAATGAATTTTAAATTATCAAATAAGGGTTGCATGTATGGATTAATTTTATCCTCTGCATTTCCTGGAAGATAACCAATATCTTTATTACTTAAAGGAACAATAGGTCTTGCCAAAACTATCTGTTGATATAAATTATGTTGTTCTAAAGCACTAGCTAAAGCCAGTAAGGTTTTGCCAGTTCCAGCAACTCCTTGAAGAGATACTAGTTTAATGTCGGGGTTTAATAAAGCATGTAATGCGAATGTCTGTTCAGCGTTCCTAGGTTTAATTCCATATACATATTGCTTTTCAACTCGTTCTAAGTTTTTGTCAAAAGGATTGAAATAACTTAAAACAGATGTTTTTCCATTTTTTAAAATGTAAAAACCATTATCAATCTCGTTATCATTTAAAGGGCCTAAATCTTCAAGATGGCCTTGCTTGTACAGTTTATTGATATAATCAGATTCAACATTTTCAATAATTTCTCTTCCTGAGTATAAAGTACTATCACGATCAATTTTTCCTGTTTCAAAATCTTCTGCTTTTATATTTAATGCTTTAGCCTTAAGTCTTAAATTTATGTCTTTTGAAACTAATACAACCTTGTTTTTCAGATGTGTTTTTTGCAAGGAAAGAGCAGCATTTAAAATTTTGTGATCGTTTTTATTTCCAAAAATTTTAACTGCATCAGAAATTAATTCTTCATTTTCCATTACAATTTTAAAGCTGCCCTTTTCTTGACCATTATCTTCTTTACAATTTATTGGAATCCAGTCCTGCAAAGTAAATGCATTACTCATTCTGTCAAGAATTCTGATAAACTCCCTAGCTTCATAATTTTTGGTATCGTTACCTCTCTTAAAATTGTCTAACTCCTCCAAAACAGTAATAGGTATAGCTACATCGTTTTCCTCAAAACAATTAAGCGCATTGTGATCATGTAAAATCACAGAGGTATCTAAAACGAAAATCTTTTTTTTATTTTTCTTTTTTGCCATCTATCAATTTAAAGGTTTTTTCTAAAAGTAAACTAAAGAAATATAATATTGTAGCTTATTAATAATTTTAAGTTAAGATTTTGTTCACATTTATTCTTACTAATTGTGAACAAATATTTTAAATGAATATTTAACCTCATTATTTCTTTCATCTTTAGCTATTATCAAACAGTTGTATTTCTTATTCTCCAATTTGGTATATCTATCAATTGGAATCTTTAACTGGGCTGTTTTATAGTTGTAATTTGCTAAAACCCATTTGTCGTCAAAGCTAACTTGATAAGAGTCAACTCCACTTAAGTCATCAGTTAATTTGAATTTTAAAACATCATTCGTTTTGATTTCTTCAGGTTGATATATAGGCTTAATTAATGGTGGAACTGTATCCATCATAAGTTGAAAATCACCAAAATGATTAACTTTTGTTTCTAACCAGCCATTATTAATTTTCCCTTTTCTATTTTTTATTTTTCCCTTATCATCAAAATGCGCTAAAAATAATTTATTTGAATAGTCATCTACTGGATGTTTTAATTTTAAATAAACAGCAAAACTTTTATTTACGGGTATATCTTTGGATCCAATTTGGAGTATATTTTTATATTTCAAATTGATTTCTTGACGATTGTATAATGTATTTGAATCTAACAATATAATACAACTACTGTCCTTATTTACTATTTTGTTGTTGAATTCTTTTAAAATTGTGTCTTTAGAACGGTTAGTTTTACTAGTCGACTTTACGTAAAAGTTTAAAAAGCTAGAATTATTATTAATATCTGAAACTTTAACAGTAATTTTATGTAAACTGTCATCTTTAATCTCCAGCGTTCCATCACCCAAATTAATGTTATAGAAAGATAAATTGTTTAAAGGATGAATAAATAATTTATGAATGCTCTCCATATTATTTTGGTAGGCTTTGTAATCTTTATAAACATTAATTTGTTTTGTGGTTTCAAAATCTAATTCATCAATTTTAAGTTCGAAGTATAGTTGTTCATCCAAGAACAATTCAGCTTTGTATATACCACATTTATTGTTAGAATTATTGTAGTAATCAACTGTTGAAACCCCTATCCCAAATTTTCCTTGTATCGAAATTACGGAATCATTTTTTAGGTAGTAATTATTAGCTGATTTAGTCAGTCTGTAGCCTTGGTCATCACAAATATGATTGTATAGATTATTTTTAAAATGATATAACTTTAGTTCATTTATTACAGGTGGAATATCATCATTAATATCAAAACCAAAAAGTTGTGGATTTAAAGGGTGTTCTGTCTTGGTATCTCTTATTTCAAAATGTAAATGAGGTCCTAACGATCCCCCAGAATTTCCTGAAAAGGCAATGATTTCCCCTTTTTCAACCTTAATCAAATTAGAATCAAGATAATAATTAACGGATTCAGAAAGTGATTTGTACTGAAATTCTCTCAAATATTTTTCAATTTTTAAGGGAAAGTGATTTAAGTGAGCATAAACACTAGTAAAACCATTTGGATGGTCAACATAGATCGCTTTTCCATAACCCCAATGAGAAATGTTGATTCTAGAAACCCATCCTTTTTCAATTGAATATATTCGATAATTAATTGCCCCATTTGTTTTAATGTCTAGTCCTGAATGAAAATGATTTGACCTAAGTTCACCAAAGTTACCAGAGAGATGAATTGGAATTCCTATTGGAGATCTAAAGTTATTCTTAATTTTTTCTTGCGAAAAAAAATTAAATGAAATCAAATTAATAAAAATAAAGATGATGTGTTTTTTATCAAAAATCATATTGCAAATTTTAAAAAAAAAAAATCTGATAATGAATTAAAGTTTGAATAATTCAGTTTAGCTGCTAACTTTGTATTTAAAACTTTTT
>CEUH01018522.1_pt1 | contig 30395 bp, 19 predicted proteins | sample 356461 | NCBI WGS metagenome assembly CEUH01 (sample SAMEA2623275, study PRJEB7988) | marine metagenome | isolation source: saline water (ENVO:00002010), including
ATTATAACTAGTTACACCGGCTCTTATATAATCAGGACAAAGTTCATATACATAGCGTATACGAGCCATAATTTCTTGGGCACCTGTATATTTGTGTGCGGCAATTAGAATAGTCTGATCAGGATTAAACATAGCATACCAACACAAATATATTGCGGCACAAGTTGTTTTGCCTGTTTGCCTTGGCATCATGTTAATATTAAATCTATGAGTATGATAGCTGTACATTAGTCTATCTTGATATTCATAAGAATTAAAAAGTAACTTTCCTTCAACAGGGTGTTGTATATAAGCAAAATTATTTGCAAAATAAAGATAACCAGTATCAGGATCCATACACTTCATCAAATCTTCTACTTGGTCGTTAGTGTATGTTTCTTGTTGATTTGCTTTTTTGGTTAAAACACCGTCTAATGATTTACTCATAATACTATTTACTCAAAAAAATAGCACCCGTAGGTGCTATTGAGTTTGGGGGGATGTATTTTAAGCTACTGTAATACTTGAAGCCGCTACAACATCTGATCCTGAAATATCTATATCATTTGGACCGATTGAAGTTGTTGCCGCTCCATCGTCTTTACCGATAGTTCTGATTCTTGCTTGTAATTCACTAGCACTACTATGGTTTACATCCATTACTAAATGAATGACTCCACTGTTATCATTTACAATAAAATATGCTAATGGATTTAATTCTTTGATAATTGCTTCAACTGCTTCGTTAACAGCATCATCTTCAGCACGTAAATCTATATTAGAATTTGATGTATCTTGTACAGTCAATTTATAACAATTTGCATTTGGCGAATACATAGTTCCTACTGTATTGGCCATTGATCCTACTCGTCTTGCTTCTGCTGGTACTCCCATTACTTACCCCTTGGTTTCTTTACTTTTCTGCTAGTTATTAATATTTCCATAACTTACTCCTTTACTTCTTAGCTGTTTTAGCGGCATCTTTCCAATCCTGTTTGGAAGGTGCATCAGGATGATCTTTATCTCTGCTTGTGCCTGCTTTTTTTGCTTTATTCACATAATAGTATAAACCCTTTCTTGCAGTTCTGCCATCTTTGGTTTTATGTGTATCTTTCTCTGCTAAAGCTTTGTAGAGTTTTTGTTTAATTGATGCTTCAGTGTTCATTGGATTATCACCACCTGATGTAGCTTTATAAGATTTTTTACTTTTATGCATATCGTTTCCAGCTGGAATACTTGCACTTACATCATTCATATATTTTTCATCTGGTTCAGTTGAAGCGTCAGGAAAATGTCCATCATAATCTTCTTCGTCCTGTTCTGTTGACATCATATGTATCATATCACCCATAGATGGTGCAGGACCACTTTGGCTATGAGGTGTAATGTCATCTATGTCTACTTCTTTGGCACCCGAAGCGCCTGCTAACTGCATCATACGAATTAGATCGTCTACTGATCCAGATATAGTAACTTTACCATCATCACCCATGCCACCACAGTCTTCGTTCATGGCGTTCTCCTTATTGTTGGTTGATTCGACTCTTTGTCCTAAATAATCTATATCTTGAGCTTTTAGGTGTTTTGTTATTGCTTTTCTCCATGCTTTTGAATTTCCAAAAACACTTATTTCACCAGATATCCTTTTCCATAATGGTTGTACCTTATTAGCTTGTTTCTTAGATAAATGTTTTGCGGCATAGATGTCAGTAACTTCATTCCAATCTGCTTGATTTTTTAATTTCTTAATTGCATTCAATACTGCTTCTTCGTCTGTGCCAAAGCCATCCATAGCTCTTGCTAGATCTTGTGCAATAGCCGCATGATTAATATCTGATAGTTTGCTATCATCTTGAGCTTTTTTATCACCATCGTCAGCACCATCTGTTTCGTCATCAGGGCCTGACATTTGTGGATATGCCATACCTGTTTCGTCATCAGGTTGTTGAACTTTATCAGGTGATGTTCTTGGCAATGCCTCATCTCCACCTGGACCTGTTGGTGGTGCGCCTCTTTTCAAAGGATCGCCTAGTGGCTCAGGAGTGTTACCTGGACCTACTGAACCTGGAGGAGATTTTTTCTGACCCCTGGTGTCATAATCTTTTGGAGGAGGACCAAGGGCACCATCTCGACCTTTTGTTATTGCTTTTTCTAATTTACTAATTCTGTCTTTTAATTTTGCTTGTAATTCTTTTTCATTTGGATACATCTCCATAGCACGTCTTAACACTTTTATCATGGCAAGAGCATTATCTACTTGTTCTGATGGTATTGCTTCCATTATTTGCTTTTTATTAGTCATAATAACTCCCGTCTACTCCATACTTGCTGAGCCAAGAATCAATGTCTGGTATTACTGCTCTATTTAATCTAAGGACACTTGGAGCAGTGCTTCCTTTTGGTCGATTTGGATTTGGTTCTTGAATTCCCATTTTTGCTCTTGCGGCTGGGTCAGTAACTCCTTTTTTTGCTTGTTTTTCTCTTTCAGCATCTATAGCATCTAAATCTCTTGGTTTACCAATACTGTCAGGTCTTGGAGGAGGTACTTTTGATTTTTGTACTGCTCCTGATCCAATTTTATCTAAAGCGGCTTTTGTATTTGGTCCTACAATACCATCAACTTTTAGTCCATTCTTTTTTTGAAAATCCATTACAGCTTTTTCTGTATTAGGTCCAAAAATACCATCAGCGGCAATTCCTAATTTTGTTTGAATTTCTTTAACATCTGCACCTTTACTACCTTTGCGTACTAAATTACTTGAACCTGCTTGTCCTGGCTTAGTGCCTGATACTTGACCTGCTATATTCTTAGGAGCATTCGTAAAATTTTGTCCTGCACTATATGGAATTTTTTGTCCGTTTTTGTAAATGCCTTTAATTGTAGCTGGATTCCATTTTCCAAAAAATCCTTCTCCAGAAGGGTTTCCGTTCCATCTTACTATTTCTCTACCACCACCTTTTTCTTTTGGTTTTTGAAAATATAGATTGTTATCTGTATGATGCATAATTAAATTTATTCCCATTGGTCCACCATAGTGTGTAGGAATAAATTTTGTTGGAGGTGCTTCGCTTATAATTGAATCCTTTAGATGTGGATCATCTTTATATCTTGGATCGTCATCATCTACAGGTGTTGCACCCTTCTTATTTTTATTTTTTGGAAGATTTTCATCATCGGCATATCTGGGATCATCATCATCTACTGGAGTTACACCTTTTTCTTTATCTTTGGCGGCTTTTTTCATTGGCTCTTTTTTGTTGCCATCTTTATCTAAATCTAAAAAATCAGGTTTGGCTTTTTTTTCTGTAATCTCTTTAAGTTTCATATTATGCTCCTGCTATTGGGCTTTTTGTATTTTCAACATCGCCAATGTCTTTACTTTCACCTTTAGGAGCTTCATCTATTGGATCTATGTCACGTTCTTTACGTGCAGTTTCTAGCTCTTTTAGTAAGTCCATCACTCTACTAGGGCCAGCGTCTTGTTGAGCTGATTCTCCGCCCATGTCTTCTTGAGTTAATTTTGCTGTGTATTCATCGGAAGTTTTTTCTTGTTGATAAAGTTCTTGAGGTTCATTAGGATTACGCACAATTATATGGCTTTGTGGTACATCACAACATGATCCTATGTACTCCTGTAGCACTTGTATTGTTGTAGGATATGTGCAAGTAGCCTCATAGTAATGTACTTCACAGTTTTCAAGCTGTGGAAAATCTAATGGACGTTCCTGTATAGGTGTTTTTTTACCTGCTGAAATACCCGTGCAACCAAATTTTTGCAAGCACCTTTCTAACATATCTTCACAGTTTTCTGGTAGATCACCAGCTATTCCAATTTTAAATTCATATGTCTTTTTAGACTCAATTAAATAATCAGCAAATTTCTTCATTATAACATCCTAATTTAATGTATAGTATTATTTATCTTTATCAAGGCCTTTTAGTCTTTCTAATAGACTATTTCTATCAGTAACAACGTAACCTTCTCCACTAACAATGCCTTCAACACTTCCGCCATCTTTATCTAGTTTTTCTTTTTTCAGTTGCAAATCTATCATTTTTAATTTTTTATCTAGCTTTGCAACTTTAGCATCTAATGTTGTTTTCAACATAGTGCCAGCAACTTCAAAAACTCTTCCGCTATATCTACTTTCAACGTTCATTCCAAGATCCATTAAATCATCATATGCTTGCATTGCTTTTCCTGCTACTTCATTTAGTTCATCATCTGCCATTTGTCCAAGGCCTTTAACTGCTGGCAAGGCACTAGCAATTTTATCAAATTCTGCTATATCACGAAAAGTTTCGTTTTGATCTGTAATTGCTGTTTCTGCTTTTGAAGCAGATTTTTGTGATGGTTTATCATCAGCAATATTTAATAAGTCTTCTAGTTTTTTAGTCATAAGAGTTATCCATTATATACTAGTATTATTTATCTAGGTTTTCCTTGATGGAAAATATCTCCTTCATTTATAACTCTAAAATATATACCCTTTTGTTTACTATAAGCACGAGCCGCGGCCCATTTAGCTTGATTTAAAACATAGTGAGCTTTGTTAGCATTACTTGCTCCTAGTTTTTTTGAATAAGTTTGGTTTGCTGGCTTAACTTCTATAAGTTCAACTTTTGTAGAACCTTTTTTATCATTATACACAATAAAAAAATCCGGAACATATATTGTATATTTTCCAGTAAAAGGATTTCTATAAGGAATCTTTACAGACTCACTTGCCCATTTAGCTATATTAGGATTATTATCACACATTCTCATAAAAGCCCATTCCCAACTACTTCTATAAGTTGGTGTTCTGCCACCTATGTATTTGTCAGGGTTTTTTAGGGAGTACTTTCCTTGAGCAAAACGTGCCATTATAGTAAAATATTTCTTTGCTCTTTACTAGGAGTCGAAGGCTCAATTTTATAACCTAGTTGGCTAGATGCACTTCTGTTTACATTTAAAATAGTCGTAACTAATTTGCTTAACTGCACGTCATTCAGCCCTTTTAAAGTATCTAGAATAGCATACACAGGTGTTCCTTCTACTTTTGCTTGTTGTAATACTGCTACGCTAGTAGAAATCGCACTAACTTTATCAAATCCTCGTTTTTCAAAAAAACCAACACAACTATCTACCTCGTTAGAAGTAAAATTTACTTGCTTAGAAAAATATTTGTTATAAAATTCTTTAACTTCGCCTGCACTATCTATATTTGCTAACGTATTTGTAACATCTGTCATTGTGCGTTCCTTATGTTATCAAAATTATTAATTGCTAATGTGCCGAAAGCATCTTTTTGTGCTCTACTTAACGCATTCCATGACTCTTTTCTATCGTTTAGATTTCCTGATTGTTGTGTGTTAAAATATGCATTTTTAAATGCAAAATCGTCTCTTGCTTGTTGATTTGATGATAGAAAATTCAAAGCATCTTCTCTTGGCAAATTAAAAATAGTATTATTATTATCTTGAACTGTATCTGTTTGTATTATTGCTTGAGTGTTCGCTGATTGTGGAAAAAAGTTATTTGTTAAACCGTTTAGTGCTATTGTTGATACTGCTAATAATGCTCCATCAATAATATTATTTTTTTCTGCTTCTAATGCTTGATCTGAATAATTTTCAATATTTTGTAATGTATTATATCCAGTTAATATTGTTTGCAAATCAACATTTTGATCTTCTATATCTTTAAACACAGAAGTTATTCCGCTTAATATTCCACCATCGCCGAATATATTTGATATGCCTCCACCTTCAACAGATAGTGGACTAGGAGTTACATCATAATGTGCAGGATCTGCAAAACCAGCTGGATTGTCTTCTGTTGTTAATCCTCTACCATACATTACAGATTCATATTCTAATTGCATTTGATTTTCTGTAAATGTGCTTGCACCTTGTTCTAAATTATCATGTCTTAAACTTGTTATTAATGGATTTATAAGGGTATAACTAGTGTAATTACTTACTCCACTATTTCCATGTAACTGATTAATAGTTATTGAATTAAAAAACGGAGCAGATGGTCTAGTTTTATCTAGTCCATATCTATAACTATTACGTAAATCTGATCCATAGGTGTTATCAGGATCATTTATAAAAGGTAATGGTACTGTTGTATCAGGTTGTCCAATAGCATTTTTTCTAGCATAATTCGGATCTTGATAATAATATCTAAAATATGTTTCCCATAGTAATGTTGTTAAACCAGCATTATCGTCATGAAACACTACTGATATAGGATCATATCTTAATCTTGTTTGTATTAATTTTTTTCTATTATACTGATTCTTAACATCAGTATCGATACTATAACCAGGCATATCAATACTTCTAACAAGTAAGTTTACTTCTTTTTTGTTTAATAGTTGGCCGGCTGAATTTCCTAATGATGCTAATGCAACAGAATTAATATCAAATACAACATGATATAAAAATTTATGTTTTGGTGTTAAACGTAAATTATTTCTTACATACAATGCACTCGCATGGGCATAGTCACCTAAATTACCTTTAGGATTTCCTAAAGCACTTGAAAAGTTATCAAAAAAACCGGATAGTTTACTCATATAGTATTTATCACTTGATTTATATGCGTATAAAACAACGAAAGGAGCCAATGGCTCCTTTCATAGCAATCTCTAATTTGTTTTATTAAGTTCCGCCACCTGTCGCGGCTACGCTTACATTTCTTGCAACAGTTGCACCAACACCATTTCCAATTGGTGTTTGTACTGCGTTGTCGTACATAATTGTAAGTCCAACTGTGACTGGATCACTGTTAGCATAAGCAACTCCGCCATAGTCTACAGAAGTTAGATATGCTCCGTATATTTCCCAAGTTTCTAAAACGTTTGGTGTGTTAACACCGTTACCACCGTCTAGTATTTCTAGTCTTTGTAAAAATTTGTAATCAAGACCCGATGCGGCACTAGCTTGTTCGAAGAAATCAAATTGCTTCTGTAACTGTTCACCAACTAATTTTTGAACATTTCCGTTTACATCATCACGTAAATTTACAGTAATTTCATTCCAGGTATGCTTTCCTGCAATATTAACTTTACTACCATAAACGTGAAGTTCTTGATTATCAAAAGATACAGTTGGTCTAGTTGCATCAATTACTTGTTTTGTTAATTCTTGTGTTTCATTAGATACACCAAAATTTTCTAATGTTATTCTAAAACGATATTGTAGCTTAGGCATAAGCAAGCCTTGACTGCTTGCACTTGTGTCGTTAGCTAAAGGTACCGTAATATTTGTTAGTGTTGAGATTGCCATATTTGTACTCCTATTTACAAGTATTTATCACATTTAAGTAGTATTTCATAAACACCCTACTTTATGATCCTAAGCTTGCTATCTCTCCTGTATTTTTCAATCTTAGTGGAATGTAGATAAATTCTACAGCTTTTACTGGTTCCACTGCAATATCAACATATAGTTCGTTCCTGTCAATTCTAGCCGGTGTATTATTAGTTTCATCACATACTACTAAGAAGTCGTATAATGCTCTAAGTCCTACTAGTTCTATCATTAAACTTTCTGTTGCTTGTTTAATTTCGTCTCTAGTAATTTTATCATTTGGTTCAAACAAGTAAGGTTTGGCAAGTTGATTTAATTGACTACGTAGATATACTGTAAGTCTAGCTACATTAATTCTATCTAATGAACTTGCATTAGCCGCTCTTGTTTTTTGCCCAAATACAACTAATCCAGCACCTGTTAAGAATGTTATTGGATTTACGTTATTGGCGTAAAGTGTATCACGCTGTCCTTCGTTTAGTGCAATGCTTACAAATTCGCCTTCGCTATTTATAAATCCTGTTGCAGTTGCATTAGTTACACCACCACGTCTTGTACCTGCTGGAGCAAACCAAGGAAATGCAACCTGGTCATTCAATGCAATAGTTCTTAAAACCATATGACTTGGAGGTACAACAATATTGTTACCAGCATTATCGCTTGTAAATCCGCTTGGATAGTATACACCCAAGTATTCGTTGCTTGTTACAAGTCCATCGTCATTATCTTCTGGTGCTAGTGCAACGTTTGTTGCCCAGTTATTAAGTGTTGTAGCATCTGAGGCTAATCTAAATGGTGAATCACCAACAACAAAACACGTTAGTCCTCTGTCGGCATTTAAACTATTCATTTCACCAATTAATTCAGGATATCCTGGAGTTGCTATTAAGTTGAATATTCTTGATTCGTCATCTCTAATATCAGCATTACTATTAACCATTGCTTGTAACGCTTGAACAACAACTTTACGCTGTGATTGTCTACCAAATGATCCAGAACCGTCGCTGTTATTTGCTGACTCAGTTACCCAACGATGTGGATAGTAACTTGCCATTGAAGCTCCGCCTTGTCTTGTATTTGTTAATGTTAGATCGATGCTATTTCTAGAAAATTTCTTAACATTAAATCCGCTTCTGCGTAGATTCCATAAAATCATTCCTTTTGGATATAGTGCTGGATCTGGACAATCAGGATCAACATAATCACTTGTGATCATATCTTCAATAGCTCCTATTGTGTGAACAGTGGCAGAACCTCCTGAAGTTGACCATCGTGCATCTGCAAATAGTACTCCATTTTCTGTTGTTTGATCTGTATTATCAAGAAGCACCCATTTATTTACAGACAATGCAGAGTTATACTTGTAAATTTTTGGATAATTTTCAAGATCTGCTGTGCTTATCCATATATCTCCTGTTACAAGTGCATTACCGTCTGGTCTGCTTGTGTCTGTTGGTTCTGTTGCACTCACAATTGGTCCTGCCGCACTTGGTGCATTGGCTGGTGTAGCATTATAAAATGGTGAACTAGTAGCTGATACTCCAGTTCCGCCTTCGTATAAATATCCAACCCAGTCAGTTCCGTTGTGTACCATGATATCTACTTCATCTACAACTGAGCTATACCATAAAGCACCATCAGCCGCTAGTGCAGTTGGAGCACTATCGCTTGCAGTATAAGACAATGTTGCCCAAAGCGATGCATTTAATTTTTCTGGATTACTACCAGTTTCTCCTGGTTGCCAGTTTAAGTTAGTAGTTGTTCCTGCAACAAATCCTGCCGCAGTTAAAGCATTATCAGTGTCAACAAAATTTATTTCTCCACCTAATGAATGTTGTATTACAACACGATTTTGACTATCTACACTTGCACTTACATTAACAAGTCCTAAATTGTTAATAGCAGTTGCCATTAGGTCTGAATCTGTAGTTGCACCTGTTGCTGTAAATGATGCAGTTACTGGTGATGTCATTGTTGCGTTATCTTTTAATGATTCACTTACTGTAAATCCTAGAGTACCTGCACCAAATGTAGTTGCTGTAATTTTACTAGATGTAATAGTAGTTGCACCAGTTGTGCTTCTATAATAGATATAGTAAGATGCTAGTTGAGTAGCATCATCAGCCGCATTGTATTTTGCATATAAAGTATTGGCTGTTAAATTTGATCCGCCACCTGCTTTATCAAGTTCTTTTAATGCAGTTGCATTATCTGTATAAAGTGGTGTTGATGAAAGATCCCACTTTTCTGTAGTAGAATTCCATTGACGTACTTTCCAATCAGCACCTAAATTTGGATTTGTTGTTTTTATCCAAAGTGATCCTGTTGGTCTTGGATTTGAATCGCCTGACTTATATTCTGGCACACTTGTATGTGGAGCAATAGTTAATGCTGTAGTATAGTATGTTCCAGCAGTCATACCTATGTCTGCTAAAGGAGTGCCTGATCCGTCTGTAATAACAATAAAGTCTCTTCCAGTACCGTCGTTATAAATTTCAAGTTTATTATCTACAACTGCCGCTGTAATACCTGTAATAGCGGCTGTGTTGATATCACCTGCTAATGAAGAAAGCGTTGTACCACTTGTTGTAACAGTAGTAGGTGAACCGCTTATAGCAATAGTAAATTGCTCTCCTACACCTGTGGTTCCTCCTGATGTGCTTGCAACACTTGGCCAAGATTTTTTCCAAAGAGCACTTCCTACTTCGACCCATGTGCCTGAAGTATTTTTATAATATGTTTTAATAATTGTGGTAGTTGCTCTTACAGCATAATCACCTACAGCACCAATTGACCCTTTTGGTGCACCTGTAGCTGAATTGCCAACTAGTTTTGTTGAATCTGTAATTACTATAGGAGTTTTATTTGCAAATGTTTGTCCGCCTGTTGTGGTTACTGCGGCGGCGTTCCATTGTTGAATTCCCCAAAGTGTTGTACTTGTATCTAACCACCAAGTTCCGTTTGCAGGATTTGCTGTAGTTGGATTTGCACTTGCTGTTAAAGAATCTAAGTCTACGCCTCCTCTTACTACATATGCTCTGTTACTTACACCTAAGTAGCTGTAAGCGGCTTGTAATCCGTATTCGTTTTGCTCTCCGCCGTGTATTGGGTTATTGTTTGCATCTGTTTTGAAAACTGGATCTCCAAAAGTTTCTACTAAGTCTCTTTGTGATGATAACAAATAAACTTTACCAGCATTTGCTTTTGTAGTTCCAGGTGCAATACCTGTTCCAGCACCGTTCAGTTTATTTTCTGCGGTGGCGACAAAGATAATTGGAGTGGTACCTGGTTCTGCTGGAGTGTAAAAACTCTCATCTATTACGCTAACCGATACACCTGGTGATGTTAATGCCATTTTAATTTCTCCTATGGGTCTAATCTCTTATTACTATTATTTAGCAGATTTGAGGATTTTTATTGCTTTTGGTATAGTTATACACGCATTTTTCTATTGACTAGGACATATTAATAGTGTAAAATATAAAAACTAAGGAGTTGTTTATGATAAAATACAAATTTAAAGAAGACCAATATATTAAAGAGTTTGCAAAATATATAGATACGACATATGATGCACATTACTCAAAAGATAAATTTCAAGCAACTGAATTCATTATTGATGGCGGACATGGCACTGGGTTTTGTGTTGGTAATGTTTTAAAATATGGACAACGGTATGGTAAAAAAGGAACAAAAGAAGATGCTAGAAAAGATCTTTTAAAAGTTTTACATTATGCGTTAATGCAATTATATGTACATGATGAAAATCTTTAACCTATTAAAAATCCGTACCCTGTACCACCAGCAACTGCCATAAACAAATCTTGTTCAAGTTTTTCCATTTCTTGTTGAGCTTCTGCTTTAAGTGTATCACCATTTAATGTAGTTCCACCACCAGGACCGGCTATTGTGCTAAATTTACTTCTTGCTTCACCAAGCATATACTTACAACCTGCAAGTGTATAATCTTTTATCCATTGTGAGGCTTTGTAATCTGCAAATAATTCAAAATCAGGTCTGTAATTATAAACTTGCAATAATACTTCTTCTTCAGCTCTTGGTCTTTGAAGTATTGTAAGTTTATGACTAGTAGGGTTCCATTTAAATTCCATAAACGAACCAAACATTCTACCTATAAGTTCCTGTTGTTGTGCAAAAAAATCATATGTTGCAAGACCACCTATTCCAGATCCTGCAAGCAAATAGGTATTTGTATACGCTAAATTAAAAGGTTCAAATAAACTACCACCATCTGCACTTGCTCCTAACCTACTACCTACACTTCTTCTGTAAATTTTTCTTACTTCAATAACTTCTTGTGGAAGTATATAAGCATTTTGACTTTCTACTAAGGTTATTGTAGCATAACTTTCTTCAACACTATTTTCACTACGTTGTCTATATTTGGTTAATGACTTTGTCAATGCAGTTTCATAATGAATTGGATCAAGTTCTACATCAACCATTCCTCCACCAAGGAATGCATTTACATAGTCAAATATTTGTTGTTTTTGTGTTGTTAGGTCAGGTATTGCGTTCATTGAATCTCTCCATATATATTTATACGATAAATATACATATGCCAAGACTAAGTTTATATAGACCAGAAAAATCAAATGATTATAGTTTTCTAGACAGTGTAATTCTAGAACAATTTACTGTGGGTGGTACAGATGTACATTTACACAAATATATTGGAACTAAAAATCCAACAGCAGAAGAAGCAACTAAAGAAAAACCTATTTACGAAAATGAATCAGTAACAAATATACAAGATTTGTTGTTTCTTGAGAATCGAGATAGAAAATATGATCAAGATATTTACTCTATCAGAGGACACTATAACGTCCAAGACAATGATTTTGATTTATCACAATTTGGTTTGTTTTTACAAAATGATACATTGTTTATGACAGTGCATATAAACAGTTCTGTGAAAACACTTGGAAGAAAAATAATTAGTGGTGATGTTATTGAATTACCTCATTTAAAAGATGAATATGCTCTTAATGATGCAAGTATGGCATTGAAAAGATTTTATGTAGTTGAAGACGTCAACCGGGCAAGTGAAGGATTTAGTCAAACTTGGTATCCACATTTGTATAGATTAAAACTAAAACAAATATATGACGGACAAGAATATAAAGACATATTAGACTTGCCTGCAGAAGAAGGAAGCGATCAAACATTAAGAGATGTTCTATCCACATTTGAACGTGAAATGCAAATTAATGATGCAGTTATAGCACAAGCTGAAGAAAATCTTCCTCAAGCAGGTTATAATACAAAACATTTTTATACAATTAGTGTGGATGAAAAAGGAGAAGTTACAATCGTCACTGTTGACGATACCAGAAGACTAACTGCTGATTTTGATATTGATGTGTCTACAATGATCGAGCCTGCTCCAGAGAGTGGCTATAAAGGTTATCTAGTTGGTGAGGGAGTTCCTCCAAATGGTGCACCATTTGGAACAGGAATAGGATTTCCAGCAAATAGTAGTGTAGGAAGTTATTTTTTACGGACAGATTTTGTTCCCAATAGATTATTTAGGTATAATGGAAATAGTTGGCGTAAAGTAGAAGATGCGGTAAGAACAACAACTACACCAACTACAAGTAGAGATACTCTAAAAGGCTCATTTGTAAATAATAGTACAGTAAATACAATCAATGGTGAACAAGTTATTGAACGACAGTCGCTTAGTAAAGCATTAAAACCAAAGGCAGATAATTAATGCAATATTTTTATGACGGACAAATACGAAGATATCTTACACAAATAGTAAGAGCTTTTAGTAATTTTAGTTACAAAGATGGAGAAGAACAACTTAGACAAGTGCCAGTGATGTATGGTGATTTAACTAGGCAAGTTTCCAATATAATAAGAGATAATAGTGAAAACAAATTACCTTCTGTACCAAGAATGGCAGTATACATTACTAGTATGCAAATGGATAGAAGTAGACTAAGTGATAGTAGTTTTATTAGTAAAATTAATATTAAAGAAAGAGAGTTTGACGAAACAAGTCAAACATATACAAATACACAAGGAAGCGGATTTACTGTTGAAAGATTGCATCCTACACCTTATGTATTAGGAGTAAATGTAGATTTATGGAGTTCTAATACTGAACAAAAATTACAAATTCTTGAACAAATTTTTATGATGTTTAATCCAGATTTAGAATTCCAAACTAACGACAATTATGTTGACTGGACAAGTTTAACTGTGTTACAACTTGAAAATATTAATTTTAGTAGTAGAAGTATTCCATCAGGAACAGAATCTGAAATAGATATTGCTACATTAAGTTTTATTGCTCCTGTTTATATTTCACCGCCAACAAAAGTTAAAAAGCTTGGTGTTATTACTGAAATAATTAATAGTGTATTAAATTTTGATGCTGGTACTATAAGTTTAGATGGATTCAATCCAGATACTAGTGATCAAACAAAGGTTGCAGATGGATATGTTGTTTTGCCTGATGGGTCTATTATCAGTAATAACCCAAATCAACCAAAAGAAGCTGAATACGATGAAAACGGAAATATTGTATATAGTGGCCTTAAACCAGAAGATAGTAGAACGACTGTTATTAAAACTTCAAGTGAAGGAAATATTAATGTTGCAAATGTAAACACAGCTAGTTATAGAAATTTTGATATTTTAGTTGAAAAACGAATAGCAAAACTTGCTAAGAATGCCGCTAATGTTAATGATATAAGTTGGTTAAATGTCTTAGAAGCAGAAGCACCAGCAAAATTTCAACCAGGTATAAGTCAATTAAGATTAAAAAGAGCAGAACTGCTAACACCAATTGTTGGTACATTTGATTTTGTTAATAATAACACCCAAGAATTATTTTTAACATTTGATCCTGACACCATTCCAACTGATACATTGATACAAGGTCCTACAAAAAACACAGGCACAGTTGACTATATTATAAATCCACGTAATTTTGATCCTAATGCAGTAAAAGCAAACGGTGTGCGACTTTTACTTTTACAGCCTATAGGTGGAAAGATTGAAAGAATATTTACAGCAAGTGGTAGCACTACTAGAGTAGAAACAGAAGTAGATGCTGATAGTGTTTATGACATTGATGTATATATTAATAATATACGCAAAACTGATTTTGCTACTCAAGAAACTATTGACGGTTCTCTTGTTATTAAAGTAGATTCATCAGAAATGCCTAGGCCCGGTGACGAAATTCGTTATGTTCTATATATTAATGAGGATGGAGCTGACGCTTGGAAATCAACAGCAAATAAAGATTTTGTTGCTGACACTGGAGATATATGCGAATGGTCAGGAACAGAATGGGTAATTATATTTGATGCAAGTCAAACTAAAACAGCTACATATGTAACTAATTTAAACACTAACCAACAATTTTATTGGAATAGTGTTTATTGGCAATTTGCTGTAGATGGTTACTATCCAAGAGGAACTTGGGATTTAGTATTATAAAATAACTATTAATATGGAAAAGATAGTTTGCAGTGGTGCATTATTTTATGCACAAGATACTAAAAGATTTTTATTACTACACAGGACCAAAGGAAAAACAAAAGGAAAATGGGGGTTAGTTGGCGGAACTGCTGAAGATAAAGAATCTCCGTGGGAGTCTTTGAGTAGAGAAATAGAAGAGGAAATTGGTGCAATTCAAAAAATAAAAAAAGTATTTCCTTTAGAAACTTTTATTAGTAGTGATCAACATTTTAATTTTCACACTTATCTTTGCATAGTTCAAAAAGAATTCATACCACAATTAAATAATGAACATGATGGTTATTGTTGGGTAGCTTTAAATCAGTGGCCTAAACCTTTACACCAAGGTGTACAAAATACACTTAGAAATAAAAGAAACTACAATAAATTAGAAACAGTGATTAAACTTATTCATGTATTTCTCGACGAGCAAGTTGTTGGCTAAGCTTTATTACTTCTAAAATATCTCCATTGTAATTTGCACTTTTTTCTTGTAATGCATCAACAACAGATAATTCATTTTCTAATATTTGTTCAAATATTTCTTGACTACATTCTATAGAATTAGCTTTGTTATTATCTTTTTCAACAATACCTTCAGAATCAACTGAAATTGCTCCTATATCTGTTATATTAATTTGTATATTTAAAAATTCATGATCAATTAGGCTTGATAAATTAATTCTATGCAATGCTATTTTAGTATCGTCTTTACGTAAAACCTGCTGTTTCAAGTCATTAAAAAATAGTATTGCTAAGTCTGCATCACCTTCTAATAAAATATCACCACGTTTATACATTTCGACAGAGTCTTCTTCCATTTTTAAAAGTTTTAATCCAGTTTTTAGATCAGTTGTTATCTCAGCATCCGCATATTCACTACTAACTCTAACTCCTCTTTTATCCCAATATAAATCACCAACATTAGTAATTGATAATTTTATACTACCATGCTGAAACTTATAATTTTTTCCTAGCTTATTTTCAATTTCTTTAAACATAGTGCTTACAATAGGATTAAACGCTTTTAGGCTTTCTTCTTCCGAATAATCTAAAAAGTCCAAATCAAAATCAAAAGATTCTGGTGGATAAACATCTTTAAATCTTTTTTTCAACCATTCAAAATCATTTATTTTTTTCAAAGCATCTGGATTATTTTTCCATTTAATACCATACTTTGCTCCTTCATACGCACCGGCTATTGTTTCAGGGCCAAACTCTTTTTCTTGTCCTCTTGAGCACCAAGACCTTAATCTAAATGTAGTTTCGTCATCTTTTTGTCTATTGATTGTACGACTTGATAGTTTTACACATTCTCTAAATCCGCTTCGCCAAGCACTAAACGAATCTGTGTTAAACGCTGTAACATTACTCATTCTTGGAATACCTTTAAAATTTTTACTTATACTAGTAGTCATATCAGGAGTATTAGTATCCATGTTCAAAGTAAGTTTTGTAGGCAAAAGTTTTACACCACCATAGCCATATACTAAGCCATTTATTGGATTCATACTTCTCCATACGTATACAGTTCTTTTGCCATCTATATCATAGTAAGCAATTTGATAATCTAACTCAAAATCTTCTAGTAGTTCAGCGTCACCATCTACAACCCAAAACATTTCTGTATTTACAAGTTTTGCGGCTTCTATATGGGCTTGGTGTATTCCTTTTACTTTATCAACTCTCTTAGCTTGAGGATATGCCTTCACTAATCTAACAAAGTTTTTATCAGCATTTGATTCACCGTTGCTTATGAATACAATATCATACTTTGCTGGGTAACTACCAATTGTATCATACTCTTTTTTTACTGCTAAGAATCTATAATCTATTTCATGCTTAGTAAGAATAATATTTTTTGTTACTAATGCAACACCATCATAATATTCACCATTTTTCCATACATGGTTTATTTTTCTTTCGTATTGATTATGATGAGAAATATATAGGCTAAAATCAAAGTCTTTTACTACATCAATATCGTGATATATTATCCAAAACATTCCTGTAGTTGTTTTTTCTCTTGCTTGTAAATAATCATCATAATTTTTAATAATAAATTTATCAAACGGTTTAGGAGTACTTGCAATAATTTCATGTTCTTTTTTGTTCACAAAAAATCTATGATTTATTTCTTTCTCTGTAGCTACACATTGTTTACTCAACAAAGCTATTCCATCATATTGTTCACCATTTAAAAAAACATGATTTATTTCTTTATCAAATTTATTATGATGACTAAAATATAAATCAAAATTAAATGTTTCTTTTACATTTACATCACTAGGAATAATCCAAAACATATCTGTCTTAGAATCTTGTAGTGCTTGTAAATATTCATCATAATTATCAACTTTAAATTTTTCATAAGGACGAGGTGTACTAGCTAATATACTATGTTCTTTTTTACTAACAAGAAATCTGTGATTTATTTCTTTTTTAGTTACTTTAAAACTTTTACTAAAAAGAGCAACACCGTCATAATGAATATCATTTAAAAATAAATGTGTAGTTCCTGTATCTAAAGTTTTTTGATCTGCAATCCAATCATTAATATCAAAATCTTTATCTAATATTACATCATCTGGAACACCAAGGAATACGTGAGATTTACTTTTATTAAATGCATCTTCATAATCTTCAAAACTATTAATAGTAAAAACATCAATAGGCTTTGGTTTAGATGCTACAATATTTGTTTCTATTGGATTTACAACAAATCTATATGCAATCTCTTTTTTTGTTACAATTGAATCTTTACTAAACAGTACAATACCATTGTATTTGTTTTTATTTAAAAATACATGATTTTGTTTTCTTAAAGACTTATCGTGATGACAAATATTATAATCAAAATTAAAATTTTCATCAATTTCTATATCAGAAGGAACACCATAAAACATATTATAAGTTGATTTATTTAATGCATTTTCGTAATCTTTATAATTATCTATAGTAAAAGTTTCGTATTTTTTTGGTGTACTTGCCATAATACGAATTTCTTTTTTATTAACATAAAATCTATGCTCTAATTCTTTTTCAGTAATTTTATAATTTTTTGGAAATAATGCTACCCCATCAAGTTGATCTATATCTCCATTTCCAAATACATGAACAAAATCATGACTCCACTCGTCTGGTTTAAAGCTAAATTTAAAAGTATTTCTTATGTCAATATCATCCCATATGACCCAGAACATATCAGTGTAACTACGTTCTTGTGCTTCATGCCAGGTTTTTACAGTTTGTAAATGGGGAATAGTTTTTTGTAATGTATTAATATCCTCTTGGTTTTTTCCTATGTAAAAACAATCAAATTTACTATTTCCTTTATATACATCATATTCTCCACAAATGTGTATATGCTGTCTTGGTTCATGATGTGTCTTTTTAGTAGGAACTAATCTAACCTTATCCCAACATTTGATTTTTCTACTCTCTTTGTAAACATATGGAAATTCATGTATTTGTATAATATCATTTGATCGTGGCTTAAACCACCAAGGAAAACTATCAAATACCTTGATATTTTTATCAACTAGCCATACATAATCAGAATCAAAGTTTTGTTCGTAAACTTTGTCAAGGTTACAATAATCATCTATTTTTAATACAGGATAATTATCAAATATAAGATTTTTTAGTTGATCCTGACCGTTGTGTAAATGCTTAGAAAATTTATTAAATCTGTCTATAGCTCTCATAATATGTATGCCTTTGTTCCTATGTGTGCTAATTTAACATCAGCATCTACCCATACATCTATACCGTGATGCATTGCCTGGTTGCAAAAGTATATATCTTCTCCGCTAAATGTATCGTCTATTTTATTATATTCGTGTGTAAACCAAGGTTTTGGTAATTCATGAAATACATTTTTGTCAATTAATACACAGCCCATGCCAACTGCCCATATTTTATGCAAACCACTTGTTGAATCTAAACGATGTGTTATATTGTCTGGATCAGTAAATGCAACAGTTTGATAAGGCGGATAACGTGTGCTATAAGTCGCTGAAACAATATCTTTGTTGTGTGCATACAGTTTATCTATTATATTTGACGGAAATTGTATATCACTATCTAAAAATAATATTTTATCACTGTTTACAGATAAAGCTTCGTTAACTAATCTTGTCCGTGACTCACAGATTACACTTCCAGCAAACAAGTGTAATTCAAAATCTATTTGTTTGCGAGTGAGTCTATTAGTAAGATTGACTAAACTTTGTGCAAAAAGTGTATGAACTTTATCTCTGCACGGAACACATATACTAATTTTCATTAGATTGTAGTATTTGGTATTAGTTCTTCGTTTAAGTCTTTTTCTGCATCAATAGTGCTTTGATTTAATTTTCTTGCTGTGCTTGTTGCAACCTTTACAGCTTCCGGAAAATCTTCTCCTAATCCACGCATAGCCAGCATATTTTCAGGTTGAACTTTACCTAATGTAAGTAAATCAATACCTGCGGTGATACCAAATTTTTGTATCCAGTGATGTCTTTCATCATCTTCTGGAATATCCATAGCGTCAATGGCTTCGATAGCTTGATTAAACAAGTCTTTCTCTAACTCCATTGTGTTAACCAAATGTTTTTTTCTTGCTTTTGTATATTCTTCAGATAAATGAACGTTCATAATTTCATATAATGTTATCATAAGTTCTCCTGTTAAACTATGGAAAATAATATCCACCAAAACTCTCACTCATTCGAATAAGAGATTGATTACTAATACCTATATACGGTCCTAAATCAGCACTGAGTCTAATCGTGGATGATGGTCCACTGAAATAGTTAGAGATTTGACTCATTGTAATTGTGCTTCCTGTGTTAGGTAAGGCCATATTATTTTCCTACATTCATATTTTTTATTTTAACACTTATAATTATGTATGTCAAGTCCTTATAGTCTATTTATCGGTTAGTTTATTCACCATTTCTTTCAATTCATCAATTTGATTTTGCTGAGCTTTAAAAGCTTCAATAAATGCACCAGCCATTGCTCCGTAATTCACTGATTTCATGCCTTTGTCATTTGTGCTTACAACTTCTGGAAAGTATTCTTCAATCTCTTGTGCAATCACACCCATTTGAACTTTGCTTTCTTTTTGATCTTTACGTGTAAATGTTACACCTCTTACACTTAGGATTTTAGAAAGTGGATCTGCAATAACTTTGATGTTTTCTTTGAGTGTAATATCGGAGTAAGCTGTAACTTCGCCATCACAACTTAAAGAACCGTTACTAATATCAAAATAGAATCTTGTATCATCATTGTTTTTATCTACAAAGGCAATATCAGTGTCTCCATCACAATCGACTCTTAATTTTCCCCCGTCAAAAAAGAATCCAGTATCATCACCATCACCAAAGTTTAATTTTACATTGTCATTAAATCTCAAATCACCAGATGTTTTTTGATCTGCTGAATCGCTACGTATAAATTGTGTGCTATCTAAATTGTCTAGGGTATTTGCATTTGTAGCTGTAACTCCAGTAATACCACTACCATCGCCTGATAGATTAGTACAAGTAACGTTTCCGCTTATGTTTATGCTTCCTGTACCACTTAAAGTGCCAGTAAAACTATCATTTGCATCGCTACGTATAAAACTTCCTGAGTCTACACCATCAAGTGTATCAGCATCTAATCCAGTACCTGATCCATCATTACCAGAATGCCATACTGTGTAATCTGTTCCGTCAACATTAAATAATAATCCTCCTGTGCCGTTAGCAATATCTAAATAATCATTATTTTCATCACTAGCAATACGCATCCTGCCACCGCTATCTACAAACTGAATATATCCTCTTCTTGTAGTACCTTGATAAAAACCAATATAAGGATTACCAGTTGCACTAGTATCACTAAGTTGTAGTTGTTCGCCACTTCTACTTGTTTTTAAAAGTCCAGTGATAGTGTCGTCAGCATCACTACGCACAAACGAAGTACTATCTATACTATCAAGTGTAGTTGCATTTACGTTTGTAAGTCCACTTCCGTTACCAGTAAATGTGCTACTTCCAATATCAATATTTCCAAAACCACTTGAAATCTCACCTGCATCTAAAGCACCAGTTCCTGTTAAGTTACTATAAGTTCCGCTTATTCTAGTATTAGGCACTGTACCACTTGCAAGATAACTTGCGTTCAGTGATTGAATATTGCTACCATCAGCAGTATACATACTTGCCGCATATAGTGCACCAGCAACACCTAAACCGCCACCTACTCGCACAGCACCAGTGGTTGTACTTGTTGCTGAGCTTGTATTTGCAAAAGTTACAACAGCATTTGAATTAAAATCTATGCTAGTGCCATTATCTGCTGAAATGCTATCTAATGCAATGCTTCCAACATTAGTAATATTTTGGTCGCTAAAGCTAGTTGCACCAAAAGTACATGAACCTGTACCGCTAAATGAACTTGCTCCAATATCAATGTTACCAAATCCTGTTGATATACTTCCTGAATTAAGCTGTCCAGTACCTGTAATATCTGCTTGGTGTTGTGTAACACCGCTTGATTGGATACGTGCATCTGGTATTGTACCACTGGTCAACTGTGTAGCAACTAAATCAGTAAGTCCGCTACCATTTCCTGAAAATGTACTAGTACCAATATTAATACTACCAAATCCAGATGTAATGCTACCAGCATTTAAAGCACCTGTTCCTGTTATATCTAACTGGTGCTGTGTAATTGCACTTGAAGGCACTCTTGCGTCTGGAATTGTACCACTTGTAAGATCACTTGCACTAGCATCACCTATAAAATTATCAGCTTTTACATCTTTTGCTACGTGTAATCCACCTGTAATTTTTACTGAAGCACTACCAGTTGCAAAATCACCTGTTGCATTTGTTGCATCTGTAAAAGTAACAAAATTGTTTGCTGTAAGTGTTGTAAATGCGGCTGAGCTTGGTGTTAAATTTCCAATTGGAATATTGTTTATAGCATCTGCTATAAGTACACCACCTGCTGAAATTGTTAAATCGCCATCTGTAGTTAGATTATTTCTTACAGTTGTAGTACCAGATGTTGCACCCATTTGGATAGCTGTTGCCGCTTGTCCAAATGCAATAGTAGTAACATTGTCTTTAAGTAGGTTAAATGTACCAGTTTCGTCAGTATCAAGTGTTGTACCATTAATTGCTAAATCATTTGTAATAACAATATTTGTATTCTTCAATGTCATCGTACCAGTTGTAGCACCAATGTTTAAAGTTGAAGCCGCATCTGCAAAATTAACAGTAGTTGGAGTAGTGTTGGCAATATTTACACTTGCATCACTAAATGTTAAATCACCACCATCAATCTCAATATCACCATCAACATTTAAGTTGTTTTGTATAGTAGTTGTACCACTAGCGGCACCCATTGTCAAAGCTGTGGCCGCTCTTGCAAAATTTACAGTTGTCGCCGTAGTGTCTACTAATCCAAATGTTGTACTACCTGTTGTAATACTTGTTGTAATAGCTGGGCTTGTGCCAAATACAGCAACACCAGTACCAGTTTCATCGCTTAATACGCCAGCTAATTCTGCCGAAGTAGTTGCCGCGAATTGGTCTAAACCATCATCTACTCTTGCAATAGTACCACTTGTTGGTAATGTTACACTTGTATTTCCTGTTGTTGTTATTCCTAATGTATGAGCACCAGTATGTGTAAAAGATCCACCTAATGTAATAGTTTTAGATCCGTTATTAACACCTGTGCCTCCGTATGTAGGATCTATAACAGTTCCGTTCCATACACCTGTTGTAATTGTACCTAATGTTTGTAAACTAGAATTAACTACAGCACCTCCTAATGTTGTAGCGTTCAATACACTAGCATCATTAATAAAAAATGCTTTTCCACTTGAAAGATTAAAGTCTTGATTTGAATCTAATGATGTATTTGTATGATCCCAAGTTATTGTTGCACTTGCACCATCTATTGTAATACCAGCACCATTTGCCGCAGAACTATCAGCGGCTCCACTTGCAATAACAATATTTTTATCATCAACTGTGAGTGTTGTACTGTTAATAGTTGTTGTATCGCCATTTACTGTTAGATCGCCTTGAACAACCAAATCATGTCCAATAGTAGTAGATCCTCCGCCGTCTCCACCTGTACCCATTTGAATCGTAGTAGCCGCTCCAAATGCATTTACAGTTGTAGCATTTGTGTTTAGTAGATTAAAACTAGTTTGATCTGTTGTAATATCGCCGCCATCTACTTCTAAATCAGATGTTATTTCTACATTACCATTTGTTCCTGTAATTTTAATTCTATCAACTACACTAGATCCATCAAAATTACCAATTACCAAATCATTACTACCGGCATCGTGTTTAATATGGGCTCCCGCAACTCCGTTTTGTCCTTCAAAAACAATTTGATTTCTATCAGTGTTTGCTCCTCTTGTTAATGTAAGTGTTGTATCTGTGCCAGCTGTTTCTTGAAGATGTAATGTAGTATCTGGTTCATGTTCACCAATTCCTACATGACCTTGTGTATCAATTTTCATACGCTGTTTACTTGTATGCTTGATATCACCAGTGGTTGATACATCTCCTGTTTTTATAATAACATCACCACCAGTAGCGTTACCTGTGCCTAAACCAGCTTCAATTGTTATTGCTCCACCAGTTTTATCTGTGCCATATGCAGATGCTCCTATAATTTTTCCAGGTTCTGGAGTAGAAGCGTGTTCTCCATTTCCTAAAACTAATTTTGTATTTTTAATTACAAAATTTGAATCTAAAGTCATTGCACCTGCAGGTACATCTCCATCAGATGCTGTAACATTTGCATCTGTTTGAAATGTAAATGATGTAGCATTTTCTGTTGCACCAGTAACTGGCCAACTACCGTCTAAATTTGTAATTGTGCTTGATGCAATGTTTACAGTATCACCAACATTTATACCAAGTGTTTTTGGAGTGTATGTAAATGTTAGAGTTACTGAAGTTGCTACAGTACCTGTTGTTTCGTTACTTAGATATATAAACAATGGTGTAACACCAGTGACTGTTGTATTTGCTGGAATAGAAGCACTTCCTGTAACTAACATTCCTGCTAATACGCCTGTAGTGCTTGCTAATGGAATTTCTTTTCTTCCATTATCTGTTACATCATTTGTTGTTTGTGTTAAATTTGCTAGATTTGCAACAACAGACTGGCTTGCTGATGCATCATAGCTTGCTAGAAATGTAAATAAATTTCTTGTATCAGCATCACTACCCATACTAATATTTGTAGCCGCTCCACCTATTTCTAAACTTGTTACAGCAGTATTATATACTTCACCAGCACCTGTGCTAGACGAAGTTAGTTTTGCCGCTCCTACATCTAAACCTTCTGCAAGATCTAATGCAGTACCCCATTCAGGAATGCCTGCACTTGATACTTTTAGAACAGAATCAGTTCTACCTATATTAAGTGGGTTTAGTGTACCTGTAGTAGAAGCATATATAATATCACCAACAGCATATGTTGTTAGGTTTGTTCCACCCCTATTTACTGGTACAGCTGATGTTAAGTTAGCTGGATTTAAAAAGTATGCACTATCTAAACTGTCAAGTGTTCCGGCATCAACTACACCATCTTTGATAAAAACTTGACCGCTGGCATTAGTGGCAACATCAAATTGAGATTGTAGGAATCTAGAAGTTCCTAACGTACTGAATGTACCTCCTGCATCAAAGTCAACATTTGCTATACCAACGTTTACAGTACCATAAAATTCTTGGCTGATACTACTTCCTGTAAGTGTTACAGGATTGTCTGTGGTTGAAGCTTTTTTAAGTTTTTGAACAACTACTGCATAAGCACTATCACCTCTTAAAAATGTATCACTATTTGGAACACCAGAACCACCTAGTCTACTAGGAGATACAATACCTGAAATAATATTGCTTGCATCAATATTGGTTACAGCAAGTGAATTCCAATTTGCTTTAGTTTTACTTGATGAATTTACTTGTGCATTTACCTGTACATTCTGTTGAATAACTTCTGCACTACCAACACCAATACCGTCTAAATCTTGGGCATTTGTAACAAGATCATTTATACTTGAAACTGCGTCTGATCTTAGAGCGTGTAATGTAAATGAGTTTGTTGTTACTGATCCAACAAAAAATCTAGATCCAGTTGCTAACGCTGTACCACCAACTGACGGTAATGCATTTGAAGAACTACCATCTGATAAAGTGTTAATTCTAATAGCATTACCTGTAGTAAAGCCGTGTCCTTCAACTATAACACTATTATCTGTAATGTTAACTGTTTTTCTTGTAAGGTTGTGGTTATTGTTTGCAGGAGTTGTTAAGAATTCAACTTTATTCAGCAAAGCAAACCCTTCATACAATTCAATTGTATTATCATCAATACGTTTTACATACAATACTTGTCCATTTAGCATACCACCAATTGGAGTATTTGTAAGAGTATCATATGATACAGGATCACCAGAAGTAAATCCATGATTGGCTATTGTAATTCTATTTGCTGTATAATCAACAGCACCGCCACCAGCAGTAGTACCTGCTAAGAAATTTCTTGATATATTATCATCTAAATTTATAGTTCTTTTATTACTTATAGCAGTATTATCTTCCACAAAATCAATACTTGAACTACTTGCAACAAACAGTACACCGCCAATTATATCAATATAGATACGTTTTTCTATAGCTGTTATATCTATACTAAATCCAGAACCTGTACCACCAACATTTGTTGAATTAACTCCAACTTTATCTCCTATTGCATATCCAGTGCCGCCTCTAGTTATATCAACGTCTGTAACTTGTCCTGCTGTTACTGTAATATTTGCTACAGCCCCTGTGCCAGTGCCTGTGATTGCTGTAAGAGCAACACTTTTATAGATTTTGCTACCTGTAGTAGGAGTATATAAACTACCTCCAGTTAGTCCAGCGTTATCTACTCCAGTTAAGACACCAAATCTTGTTTCTGTAACTTTTCCTTGTGCATCACCATCAGCACTTTTTACAATAGTACCAACAGTACCACTAGTCACACTAAAACTTGTAACATCATCTGGATCGACGTTTGCATAGGTAAAAGAAGTAGCTGTAGGTGTGCTAATTACAGTTGCATTTTCATCAAATGTTGAATTATCTGCAATGGTAACATTGATTTGATTTCCTACGTTTAAGTTATGAGCACCGCTTGTTGTTATAGTAGATACATTACTTGTACGTTCTGCATTAGTAATTGCATTTGCTGTAAAAACATAAGTAGGTGTGTTGTCTAATACTAAGAATTGACTGCTATTTGAACTTTTTAAGAAAAAGTTATCTACGATTTCGCTAACTACTCCAATAGAAGTTGGATATACTCCAGAGTCAACACCGTCTACAAATAAATTATTTCCAACGCCTGTTGCCCATTGTGATCCTGTACTATCATCACCTTCAATCCATTCGCCAGTAACACTTGCAACCAAAATGTTACCACTATTGCCATAAAGTCCTTTAGCATAGCCTATAGCACCAAAAGAAGTAGGTTGCGTTATTGTTGCACCGTCTGCCGCTGAAATATTTCCACTTAGTGTTAATTCTACTTGCTCATAATTTTCTGTACCAATATCACCAGCTTTTAAATCAACAGCCGGAATATCATCTACTTGATCTAGTCTTGACAAATATCCAAAAGTGTTTGTGTTTGTAAACTGTCTTGTTGCAGGAATTAAATCTGCATTCAATTGGCCATTCACGTTGAGTTGAACAATAGCACCTGGAACAGCCGCGGTTGACACTGTCTTATCAACAAATCCACCTAATCTGTTACTAATAAATGATCTTACTGCTAACTGTGTAGACAATCTATTATTACTTGCTCCACCAAGTTCGTCATCACCTAAGTTTACACTTGTAGATATTTCTTCAATAGCAACATCAGACAAACTTAATCTCAAAGCATCAAGTTCATCCACCTGTACTTTGTTTCTAAATGTAATATTACCAGTTCTGTTAAATGCTGTAATAAAGTCACCAACTTTAAAGTCACCAAGTTCGTTTGTACCAGATGAATAAACACGCCCTGGTAATTCTTCAAACTGTTCAAATTCTGCTTTGGTATTACCACCGTTTTGCGGTAGTGCATTATAGTCAAGTCCGGAACCCGCATATTCCCATGTATGAGCTGATGAGTTAACAATACTTGGTCTATGGAACCAAATTTGTTTCTCAAGTATTGTACCTAAGTTAGTTAAACTACTGCTTCCATCAGTTGCTTTTACTGAAAATGTTGCTGTGCTTAAACCTGTTTTAGCCCTTGCATCATTAACGCCAATGCTTGTGTTAGGACTTCCTGCGTGGTCTGATGTAATTACACTTGTTGCATCAAATTGGATTCTCAATAAACTATTGCCAACAGCAACTTGTTCAACACTTACAGTAAGTTGCCTTATTGATGGTTCCCAACTAAAGACTATAGCACTGTTATTACTTGCACCTGTTGTACCAGTTATTGCTCTTCCAGGAACAAACTCATAACTTTCAGAACCTGATTCCAACTCTAGTATTTGATAAGTTGTATGCGAACTAGTAACTTCTTGAACAAAAAATTCTATAACTCCTGCTAAAAATTTATGATTACCTGTGCTTGTTGATCTTATCACAACAGGAAAATCACCAGATTCGTCAAATGTTAATTTGAATTCATCATCATTTACAATGTTTATGTAGTATGATTGTTCTTCGTCAAGTCCACCTATAGGCGGATTACCATCAGCTGTGTATACAACTTTCTGTCTGTTTGTAAATCCATGTCCAGTAATGGTTATTACATCAACACTTGTGTTTACATCAGTTGCCGCATTGAATGATTTTTCTGAAGCATTTGTTTTGTAATTATTTGTAATATCACCTTCAGAACTAACATCTTGTGCATCAGGTAAATCATTTGGATCGTTTATAATTGTTGTTACAATATCAAATCTTGTTGATACAAAACTTTGCACTGCTGATGATACACTTGTAATATAAGTTAATGCAAGATCTCTTGCTTTTTTAATTGCATCAATTGTTTGTCTTTCTTGTCCACTAATAGTAATTTGTGATGAGTCTGCTAAATTTTTAGAATAGTATGCTAAACCAGCACTCCTTGAAAATCTGTTACCTGTGTCCCACGTATCTTGGGCAACAGCATCAATGATAAGTTTTGTATCTCTTAGACATTTTGCACTATCGTATACAAAGTTGTACCATTTAGCGGCTTCGGTTTGAGTTTCAATATATCCAGATACATTTTGTGCAATATTTTTTTGACCTTCTGCATTTAATCTAATCAAATCATCTTGATAAGCTTGTGCAACCCAGCTAACACTTGGTTCAATTTTTGTTACAGGTGTTGCTCCATCTGCTGTTATAAAGTCAATAACTTCTTGCATTCTTGCTTTTACGAAATTTGCACTATCAGTAGTTCCTGCTGTACCCGATACATCTTGTGTTAAAGTATTACCTGATTTACCTATGTTTACAGTAATAGTATCGCCAGTTACTGATGCTATCGGTAAAGCAGTTCCAGCGGCTGGATCAGTTGCTCTTGGATATGTTTTGGTTACACTATTGCCATCTGTATCACAAGTAAATGATAATGAATTTGTAGATATTGTTGCTTTATCGCTTGTAGTAAAACTATGTGAACCTATATTAATTACACTAAGACCTGTATCAGGATCATATGTTGCATTTGTAACATCTCTTTGAAAAGTTGTTTGATTTGGTTTTGTTATAGTAACCGCATTTGTTACAGTTCCACCTACATAAGTATGAACTCCTCCTCCACTTTTCGTTACTGTTTGTTCTAAAATTACTTGCTCTAATACTTCTTTTAATCTAACATAAGCGGCAAGTGTTTGTGCTTTTTCTCCATACTCTGATAGTCTATTATTAGCAAGTCCGCCTGCTTGTGTTGTATTAGTAAAATTTTGATTAGCGGCATCTACAGTTTGTAAGTTACCACCATACGTTAAATCATATAAAAATGCATCTAGATAATGCCCAATATCTTCTTCGCATTTTTCTTTACTATATGTAAATGTTTTTGAAAATGGTGAAGTTCCAGCGGCAACTTGATTATTTACCCAAGCTGTAATTTCTGCAACAATAAATTTTCTATTTGCAATTAATTGTGCTCTTGCATTTCCGTAACCAACAAGATAGCTAGAATTATAACCAGTAGGATTAGAAAATTGTCCAACGCCTGAAACTGTAATTGAATTAGCAACTGCACTTACAAAAGTATGTGCTGATGACGAACTTACACCACCATCGCCAACATTAACTGTGATTGTAGTTGCATTTTTGTTTGTAATTGTAAGTGGTGTTTTGTATGCTGGATCTGGATCTCCGTCTCCTGCTACTGCTCTTGGATATGTTTTAGTTGAACTTGCTGATGGTATTGCTCCTACATTAACATTGATAGTAGTACCAGAAACTGCTGTAATAGGTAGTGCAACTCCTTCAGCTGGATCACCTACTCTTGGATATGTGTGTTGTGTAGCATTACTATCTGCATCACAAGTAAAAGTTAATGAATTTGTTTCTATTGTGACAGTATCACTAGTTGTAAAACTATGATTTCCGATTATCATTGTTAAGACACCAGTAGCATAATTATAACTTGCATCTTGAACATCTCTTTTAACACTACCTGAAGTAATTGTAATTGCATCTGTAACAGTACCGCCTACATATGTATGAGCGCCTTGTCCATAATCACAACTAAAAGATAAACTGTTTGGAGCAATTACAACTTGTGTACCAATTTGTAAATCATGAGCACCAATATTTAAAACCATTTCGCCTGTTGAAGCATTGTATGTTGTGCCAGCACCAGCAGTATAGGTTCCTGAGTGTTCAAGTATATCTATAATTTCATCCCAATTATCATTTACTCTTGAATCGTAAGTGCCATCTTGTGTAATATTTGTTGTAAATGCTTTAGCTTGGGTGAAAGCTTCTACGTGTTGTAATCTTTGTGATTCAAAAACAGCTGATGTTTGTCTACCGTTAAAATAAGTGATAACAGATGCAACTGATCTATAATTGGTATTAAATGCGGCATCCCAACGCACTGCATCTACTAATAATTTTGTATCTCTTTCACATTTTGGTTGATAAAGATCATAATCGTAGCCTGCCCAAATACTAGCAGAAGCCCCTGCAATTTGGTTGTTTATATATGTCACAGTATCTGTTGCAATTTGATCTCTAGCTAAATTCAACAAGTCTCTTGCAGTTTTGTAATCAGGATCTCTAAATCTCAAAACAAATTCTTCAACAGGAGTTGGTCGATTAACACCCACAACAGATAGTGTTTGTAATCCTTCAAAAGCACCAGTTGCTGTTACAAATCCTCTATCAAAGTTAAATGCTTTTGGAGAATATCCAGACGAACGTAATGCATACAATCCAAAGTTTGTAGCTGAGTTTGTAATTGAACAATATCCGCCGGACTGTGTATATACACCATTTAGTAGAAAAATTTCAAAACAAGACACGATCTGTGCATAAGCATCGTTAGTTAGTCGCCATGCTGTACCACCAAATGATAGAATAGTAAAGGCGTTAGCAACCAT